>Ga0182030_10001211_pt1 | contig 52619 bp, 50 predicted proteins | sample 812S3MmetaG_FD_121299 | JGI IMG/M metagenome (GOLD analysis project Ga0182030, IMG submission 121299) | Permafrost microbial communities from Stordalen Mire, Sweden - 812S3M metaG (Illumina Assembly) | ecosystem: Environmental > Terrestrial > Soil > Wetlands > Permafrost | place: Sweden...
CGCAAAAGATTGGCCAGGGCTCGCGGTAGAAGCGTGTGGATCAGGAGGAGTGTTGAAGTACCAATACAAGATACTGCCATCCAGACGGCAATCCACTGAGTGTTTGTTCTTGACTTAGCTTGCTTCCAGGGTAGTGTTGACTCGATGGTGAATTGCGAAGAACCCCGAAGTGTTTGATCCTCGGTGGAACAAGTACTCGAAATGTCACACCGCTGGTCAAATGCTCTGTGACCAGCTTCGTTCATCAAAGATGTGTTGAAGAACAAACGAATCCAACCCACACTTGCTACCGAGTCGCTTTTCGGTGGCCCTCCCATCTGATATGGGTCGCCAGTAGACCAATGCTTAAAGAATACCGGACATGGCGTTGTCGGTACATTAGATTTGTTTTGTAGAGACGATCTACTGAGTGTACTGTTAATGGTCCAATTCACATCATTCTCCGTCCAGTCTATTCGATACTCGGTGTAGTCCCAAAGAGAGACTGCGCCCGAAGAAGTATTCGCGATGCCAGTGAAGTTCATACCCAAAGTGCGATTAGGGAACTCATGTTCCATCAGCGTGCTGACCCAGGCGTCGGATGGATCGTCTGTGTTCATAACGTTCATCTGGATAGACTGAGTCTCGTTAAACTGTAGCATCATGGATAAAGAGCTTCCTCCACTTTCCCTGCCTGGAGACCGAAGAAGTGATCTGAAAGATCCATATTGAATATCGGATCGCAAGCTACGAACACCACCCCCCACAACTGTATGATCATCTCTAGGCGGAGAAAGGCGCAAATCCAAGGCGCCACTCGAGTCGTTCAAAAACACGTTCGTCGAATTCGCACCCTCGCGATATATTGCATTCCAATTCTTCTCATAATGATTCGTATAATGCTGAGCCTCGAAATCGGAAGGCAGAATCTTCGTCTCGTTGAAATAGACGATGATGGAGTCTGTAAATAGGTTGCCATTCGTGATGTCGTAGAATCCGCAGGAACAGTTGAGGTTAGTCGCTGTTGTAACACTTGTCACATCAAGGGATGATGATACCCCTGAGATCCAGATACTTAAAGTGGCCAGAGCAAATTGTAACACCAACTTGAGCAAAACCATGGTTGAAGACAGGCACCTAGAAGAGACTGAGGGCACGAATGTCGACTCGATATGGCTCTATCGAGGGGAACAGAAACCTAGATGACATCCCAGCCCAAACGACGGTTGACTCGGCGGATTAACGAGAGCCAATTTCGCCATCAATGTTCAGCCACCGGACGTGCTCCGGCATCACTCTGTGTTCCCCTAGTAGACCAGTCTACTTTTATCTTTGTGCAGCGCTTGTATGCCCTCCTATCTATGAGTGTCATCAGGGGGGTAGCAATCGCGACTAGATCTGCAAGCCACAGCGGGAGACGGGGAGAAAAAAAAATGATAGCTAGTCTTTTGTGGTAAACATGGGACGGCCACTAGACCGGATAGCTTTCAGCGACCAAGGGACACCCTGTTATTTGATAGAAACTGAGGCTGAATATACACGTAGGTTGTTGATCCAGCCGCCCGCTTGCCTCTGGCGCCTCCTAAATAAAGATGGGCATGGCCCATTTGTGGCCCCAATCGGTCTTAGCTAGAAGCCATATTGGCTTAGATCATCATCATTGGATTGGTGGAGATGAGTTGTTAATCGAGATGGCGTTACAGCCATTGATCACTCATTCGCTAAATATTTAGCGCTCTTCAGGCTTCTCGTCCCCCACGTCTAGGCCCTTCCAACTACTTTATGACATGGTTGCCATGCTCTGGACCTACATCTATTTCCGTATCTCTATGTCTGCCCAAGCGTTTCTCTGCATTAGGGCATGTAGTTCTTTGACCGGACGCTATGGCCGAGCTGGCTTTCTCGGTATGGTACTGCAGGACGAGAACGTCCCGTGCGTGCAGCATGCATTATGCAATGTGCCTTTTCATTATCTCTTATACACTCAACCGGCTTAGCTCCTATATGCTATTATCAAGTTGCAAAATATACCTACCAAGTTGTTTTACTTCTTTCTTGTCGACCGCATTGTTCTTGTCAGGGGATGGAGTTTTGTATTCATCGTTTTCCATCAAGCAGTCTTTCAAAACATTCGTTAGATATTATTCACAGGCGTTCAATGGAATTCTCTCGTTCTAATATAAGGCATTGGTTCAGTGGTCTGGGGGATGCAAGGCACCGCTTTTCGGCTTTCATATCCGACTGGACTCCATTTACTCTGGTTGTTTCCTACTTCTGGTTCTCTGTCGCTCTCTATACATTATGTCCGCCGGAACTCATCGCTATATTTTGGTATATATTCATGATAACGAACTTTTACATTGCTGGCTCCACAGTATTTGAAGCTTTCATGAGTATTACGCCATGTCGGGAGGCAAGGAAAGCAGTCACCAAGGCACAGGATAAGAACTGGGAGTTTCCGACTCCCGATGAAGATCTCCTCATCTTGGATCTGATCATTGTGGCATACTTGCCAAATGAGAAGGATATCATTATGGATCGAGCTCTTTACGCGCTCGAAAAAATCAAGTACCCAGAGCATCTCATCCGGATCAACATTTTATATAATACACCACATTCTATTGAGCCACTGGAGTCACAACTTTTTGAGCTGACGGAAGTATATTCTCACGTATGTATAAACTCAGAGCTTATTTTCACCCTCAGCAATTAAAATACCCAGCCTGGTGTTCGCTGACCCTCTATTCTAGGCGAGAGTTATCAAGGTGCCCGGTTCTAAATCCAAAGCAGACAACTTGAACTACTTTCTTTCCCTCGAGACAGGCTCCGATCTCATTGCAATATTCGACTGCGATCATTATCCACACCCGAATGCTCCACGGTGGGCCGTCGAGCGATTTCTAAGTGATACAAAAATCGATATTGTACAAGGGCGCTGTATAATTTTCAACTCTAATGCATCTTTCTTGGCGAGCATGATAGCTGTAGAGTTCGATAAGATCTACGCAGTATCACATCCTGGACGTTCGGCAATGTGGGGATTCGGCCTGTTTTGTGGAAGTAATGGGTACTGGCGTGCTCCGTTATTACGGCGACTAAAGATGGATGGGTACGTATCATTCTCTCATACCTTATTTCCTTTTTGGCAACTTTGGGATCCATAGAATGCGGTTTAGACATGTCAAGACCTTTGAAACATGCAAAGCTAATACATCCACAGATCTATGCTGACGGAAGACATCGATTCTGCCTTGAGAGCCGTATCTGAAGGCGCAAAGACCGTCCACGATCTCAATGTTACATCTTACGAGCTAGCTCCTACACAGTGGGCTACTTTCTGGAAGCAGCGGTTACGCTGGGCTCAGGGTTGGGCCCAAGCGAGTATAAGGCACTTCGTCATGACATTTAAGAAACCCTCAGAAGGCGTCAATCAGCGAGACTTCAGGACGCGTTTCGGACTTTTCTCTTTGCTTTTCGTCAGGGAGTGGTCATATTATTTGGTTACGCAGTATACCTGCCTCATGGGAGCCATAGTTATCACCAATTTCCCGAAATCGCTTCCAGAACTAGGCCATTTAATATTTTCGCAATTTCCATTATCTGAATGGTTCTTCATCATCAGGTGAGCAAGTATCCATATTTGAGAATGTCACTTTGCTGATTTTTCGAAGTGTCATTTGCCTCATTGCCACACTCTGGATTACCAACAGGGTGAAATCGGAGTTCATCAAGCCTTGGATGATTGTCGTCTTCTCAGTCGGCTACCCATTTTATCTTGTACTTGCAGCAACTATAGGTATGATTAGTCCCCTCCGGACTACATGTCACGCAGCTGACTCTTCGCTTGATAGGTCTGTATGGTCATGCGAGAGCCGTGACCAAATACTCCGCATGGAACCCTACTGCACGGACTTGAAAGTCTCACCTTAATGTTTATTTCATCCCATGATCATGACATGTTTCATTATTCTTTCTATATACAGGTTTCTAGAGTATAGACGGAAAATAGATAAGGGCATTAGTAATTCTAAATAATACCTGTTTCCGGGCGTCGCAGGGAACGGAGCGAGAAAAGAATGTCTCGGAAAGACGGCATTGCGCAAGTGAAATGCACAATCGGATTTGATTCACACCGCCATGTTAGATTTGAGAGATATATCAGTGCATGGGTGTGCGTGGGGTGGTGCATCAATTGTCGTGTTGGGCTAAAGTATGCTCTGGACCCGGCATATTGTCGCCTGTTGATACCCCTGCGTTGAGGGTACGCCATCAGCACAGGTACCCAGTGCCTAAGTTCATGGTTGAACGCCCCTGCCACGTAGATGCAGGTACGTTCTCTAGCGGGTTCAGCCGCACGGAAGATTTCAAACGCACTATCGAACGCCACATGCGCTGGTCTACGCCCTTATCTTCAAGTACCTTTTTATAGAATAGCTTTCTGTTCTTTGGGATCTATGCATCACATCTCGATTGAAACAGAAATTATGGCGTTTATCAAATGTCTCTGTCAGCTTGAATCAGTCTCCAAGGATGATAATGACACATGCTCGAGGACGATATATCATATGCGGCTCGAAAATATATTACATTTGCTAGGGTATGGCAAGCCACTGCATGGCAAGTATTGGTATATTCTGCATGTGAAGGGTGCTACTTTTGATAGGATTCTATCTTCCCGGTTTTGCAAGCTAAGAAAGCTTAGGTACCTAGTTTGAACCAGATCAAGTCCCCCTCGATACTTGTGGAAAGAAGAACATCACATCACTTCAGTTTTCTATTATTTGCAGGGTCAGAATCGTACATCATTCCATGTCGAAAATGTCCTTCCAAACCCTCAGAAACGTCTTCGCCTCCCCAATCATCCACCCCCAGCAATCCTACCTTCTTGGCCTCCGCGGCTTCCTAGTCCTCCAATCCTTTACCTTTATCTTCCTCCAAACATTCGCCCCAACCACCATCCAATCTTCCTCCAGCACTGATGGCCCATCCTCTCAGATCCTCCTTCGAAAAACTCTTTCCGTCCTCTTCTGGAATGAATCCCTCATCTATTCCTGGTTCATCCTCCTCTCCGCACGAACAATATGCGTCCCATTCATCAATAATCCGACCAGCTCCCAAATTGCCAGCCTCGCCGTACGTCGAGGTCTGCGTCTCTGGTTCCCTACCGCCATTGCACTCGCAATCGTCAACCTTACGTTTTCAACCATGGGAGTGCAATATATCGCAACATTCATATCCAAAACATCAAATCCCCTCATCTCAATCCCATACACTATCCCCAACACCCTAGCGTACTTCAACTCAGTATTTAATATCTTCTGGATATCCCGCGATTTCTCTACCCAAGCCGCATCCCTCGCCTTCCCAAGCCAGACTTTATGGATAATCAGCGTTCTATACACTCAAGCATACACAATCTTCCTCACTATGGTAATTATACCCTACACCCGAGATACATGGCGCTTCAAAGGCCTTATAATATTTATCTTGACGGCATGGTGGGTACAATCCTGGGCCTGGTTTTCGGTTACAGGACTGCTGATCGCGGATGTGGTTATGAATATGGATTTCAAACTTCACTCAAAACGAGGCATCCCCGTTTTCAGGGCATTCAAGATACCGGCTTGGGTGGTGTATGGGATAGTGATGGCTGCGGGGTTAACGATGCAGTATTTGTGGACGGCTTGGAAACCGGGGATGATGAATAGGGAGTTGGAGTATCATACAGATATTTACAGTACGGGCGGATTGGATACGGAGTATGATGTGAGCCAGCCGCAGGCTAGGGCTGATAATTATCTGGTCATTGTGGGGGCTTTGCTATTGCTTGAGAGTTCGGATTTGCTGCAGTGGGGTTTCAAGAATCCGGTTTTCTTGTATTTGGGGAGGAGATCGTTGTGTATGTACCCATCATACACTCATCATTGTTGTAGGCGATGGGGCAATGCTAATGTTTGATATGCAGCATGGTTTTTGGTCCAGAGTATCATTATCTACAGTGCGGGTATCAAACTCTTCCTCCATCTCCGCATTACGAAAAATTGGCCGGAGCAAAATGCGGTTGTTGCTTGCTTGGGACTTTGTTTCTTGTTGGTTGTGTTATTAGCGGAATTGTTCTACAGAGTTGTTGATGTTCCATCGCAGTGTACGGCGAAGAGAATATTTGGGTGGTTATGTAAGTGAGTGAGGGAGGAAGATCTGCAAGCAGAGTGGGGGCCTGTAAGGGTGGTGGTATGAGAGGATTGGCTTCAAACTTTGTTATACTGTCATCTTCATCAAGTAGATGGATTTAAACATCTATGCTCTACTGTCGGTAACTGGTAACCATAGTGGTCTCACGGCTATTGTCACGAGATAGCTACCACAAAATGCGCCACGTGGCTCGACGCTTCCTCTACACCGCTGATAGCTGCTGTCTCAATAAAGATATCGACTGTCGCTAGCACCTCGCTCTGCAAAGAAAAGCCGCTGCATTTATGGTGAGCTATTTTGATCACCAACGTTGGGGGGTGCATTAGTCATATATTAGTGTCTGGATCAACCAAAGCCAATGCAAGGCCTCACAAAATCATCGCAACCTCAACCACATTAAGTAATTGCGTTGAATTAAGATCGGGTCCCGCAGGTCAATACTCGTAAGTACATTTCTTATTGAGTATCGATTGACCCTCATCGACCGAGGTTGTGAATAGTTTCACGTATTTCACGTAAATGCATCTTTAAGGTCATCCGCTGGATTTACAAGTAGTTCTTCCCGGGTGCACCCAAGATCTCCATTTTATAATCGTATTATGATAAAAAGCCGAGCTACACTGCGGGGTCTCGATTGCCACGGCTGGACTAACACCGGCGCTGTCGATCGAAAGACCACGATCCTCAAGCTTGTATTAGCAAGCTGCTCATCTACCAATCTTCATCACTTCTGAAAATCTTATCGCAGAGCGCCAAAATGGATTTCTCGGTTCTTTGGGAAATCACCGAGCGATGCCAACGGGAATAGAGTGTACTCTGAGGTATAAAACAACCGTTTACCCATCCTAAAAAGAGCATTACTGGAACACCATCATCTCCAGTCTTCCAACACACCTCAACATTCCAACTGTGCGTATGTAAGTGCTATTTCAGTGCCAAAAAACTGCTTAGGGTTGACATAGTAGAAAATTCTCCAAGCAACATGAGATTCCAAATCAGTTTCTTTGTAGCACTTGCGGCTATGTGCACCATCGGTACGTCTCCCCCTCCTCTCGCATATGTCAAACCCAACTCCTATACTTACCCATATCCGTCTAGGCCAAGCCGCAGCTACTCCTGTCTCTCCCAACATTGTTCCTGCGACGCTTATAGGTATGATTCTACCTGTTAAATGGGGTCGGGTATATGATTAATGGATGTCAATAGATGAAAACACCCAACTGTCTCCGGAGAACCAACAGTGTCCAGCTCCATGCAACGCCTATTTGTGTTCTGGGAACACTCATTGCTGTGGGAGCACATGTGGTCATTGTTGCAACAATTGAGATGGGCCGTATGACATACCTTAAGAAGAAGGGGAGAGGAGGTGTTTGGAAGGATTCCCGTTTAAAATTATATTCATATCTAAGAATCCATCAATTTGACCTTTTTTTATCCTCTAGTCCGTCGCATTACCCTTGGAATACCAATCTCACGAGTCTTACTTTCTACCATTTAAGGATCTTAGTTTTCACAACTTCATCACCCCCAGTACCAATCCCTAGTACATAATGAACATGCGTCATCTTCTCCTCCCCATAAACCTCAGCACCCATCCATGATGCCCTACTAGCAGCAGGTATATACCCCATGTCATCCATACCCACCTCTTCAATATCCCTCATCAGCGCCGCCAACCTCCCCATCTCGAACGCATCCCACAAACCTTCCTGATACCCCGGCCTCTTCAACAGCATATCAATAGCCTGTCCCCTCACAACTTTATCCCGACATCGCAATCCGACATTATACAACCCGGGCACTACCGCGATCGGGAACTGAAAGACAGGGCCTCGGTCTGCCGAGGGTGAAAATTGGGGTAGACATGAGGCGAGCGTGACGATTGTGCGGAACTCGGACATGAAGTCGTCGTATGCGGTCTCGGGGGGAGATAACGTGCTGGCCAATGTAATTAAATTCGTAGCTTTCTGAACCATCAACACTCTCGCGAGCCACTCATCTTTTGTCCCCTTCCCCTGATCAATCAACGGCCCAATAATACTCCCTGACGCACGCTCCCACCGCTCGATATCCTCCCTACATCTCTGCAACTCCATCAGCATCTCATGAGACGCAACATGCGTTGTTCTGCCGGAATGACACCAAACAGTATTCCCCGGTTTCGAATCCGAGAAACTTTGATACAATAACGTTCTCACATCTTCTTTTGTTCCATGAGATGGTGACACGCCGTCCATTAAATCTCGTCGCACACCAACAATCACATGTAAATTCCGCCTCAGCACCACATGCCACCAACGTTTACACTCCTCCAACGTCGCAAATGTCCCCGGCATCCGCGCAATTACCTCTTCCAAAAAAGCCACAAAGCTTCTATGTACGGCCGAAGGCCGATTCTCTAAGAAGCCGAGGGCTTGGATATCGAGGCTTTCAAACGCGAGATAGAGATCGAGTTCGATGATTGGATTTTGGGTGGATTGGGTGGAGGGGAAGAGAGGGTAGGCAGGGAGTTTATCTGCGAGGATCCAGCGGTAGTGAAGGTTAGCGCCGTTGGAGGCGTGTGCGGTGGCGGAAATTATGGAGCCTTGCATGGTTTCGAGACAGAAGAAGAGGATACAGGTAAGGAGGATAGTGCGGGGGGATTCGTTGGAAGTTTGTATTTTAGCACGCATTGCTTTCAAGGCCATACCGTAGTAGTATAGACCGCGTTGGAGATGGATGGATGGGTTTTTGGGAGTACATGTCATGATTGTGTAGGGTGAGGTGAGACGAGATTTGCTGAGGGCACCCAAGGCCACGATGGCATGTCTTATCACGGGCTCTATTTCACCGGCTTGTGGGATTAGTCGATCCCAGAGAGTGGTCATGAATGTCCCGGAGATCTGGGCGGAGACTTCGTCGCAATAGTAGCGGAAATACCGCATCTCTTGCTCGTTGGAAAATGAAAGACCGTGGCTAATCTCGCGGGGTAGCCTAGATATAGGAACTAGAGTTCTGGGCTCAGGAGGACGCTTTGCCTCCTGTTGGTCCTGCTTGGGGGCCAAGGGGCGAGACCCGATGGGTAGTTCTTCGTCGATGTACCCATCACAAGACACGTCAAATTTCTTGCAACGATTGCATCCTGGTCTTGCCTCGTCACATTTGACGCGTCGTTTTCTGTATGAACCAGTGAGCCACCATTCTCAAGGATTGGGAACCAATCTTGAACAAACTTGCAAGTAAGGCAACCTCTTCTGCTCTTTTGATGCCTCCTGCGGGTTCTCAACTCTTCCGACGCGGTGTTGGAGCTGTCCCCTGAACCACCTCTGATTGGAAATGAGAGACCCTGAGTGACCTCTTCAAAGGCGTACCCAATCTGTGGACGCTGGATGGTAGACTCCATGACGGTGAAGGCATTTCATCGCAAGACGTGTATATTCCCAGAGGTCAGCTTGAACGAACGTTGAAAAAAGCGCGTGGCCATTTTGTAAGAATCTGACCATTTCGCGCTACGTGCGGCAAGGTAATGAATGACATTGCTTACCTCGTGGTATTTATGCCTGCGCAAATCTTCTCTTTCATTGGGCACACGCCAAGTAAGCGCGAATCGCATGATTCGTCAATTTCACACAGGTTGCTACGTTGTTTTTCATCAGCCCTATGGTATTTGTCAACGCGATGTTACCCTGTTTCTACATCCCAGCTCAATGGGCACGGTAGCCGCGGAAAGAACACCACCAGCGCCATATCCGCATTTTCCTAGCTAATAAGAAGAGGCGCTCAGCTTATTAATGAATTTTGCAAATCCGTTCGATTGAAATTCATCACATATTACCAGGTCCTTTACAGATCAGCAAGATCTTTGGGAACTTCCCGGGTACCTCCCTTTCTTCTATACATGTAGCTCCTAGATTTGCTAGAAAATGAAGATTGAGCTCTTTGAAAAAAATATGTTAATGGATTTAGTCATAGGATTGAAAGTCGAGTACATGCGTGCATATCATCTGATAGATTGCTGCACTTCTCTTTCACCACCTTCACCACCCTATTATCTTTGCTTTCAAACTCTATATATGCCCCACCTAACCTCTGATCCCTCATCATTCTTCCCACATTCTTCATGTCGCCCTCCACTCCTGACCAACCCTGAAGCCCACCCGGCATCACCGACCATACACACACTCCTCGTCCCTCTGCCTCACCCTACCCACCTCGCATGTCTCCTACACAATTACCGCCAACTAGAAGACTTGACCCTAGATAAAGGCCACTCATCCACTTTCTTCGACGCAATCCCTATCAGGAGTTTTGCGTCTACACCAATCATCTCCAATCTGATAACACCAAGCTTTCGAGCTTCGGTATTTCCTGTTCCAATGTTCCGGACCTGATATGCATTGAATTATTTATCAAGACTTTCCGGGGGCTTGATGGCGGTGGAACGGCAAATTATCGTATTGAGCACTCAAATACGATGTAAAGGTATCGAGAATAGGTCTGCCTTGTAGACGGCGTTGAAATGTTGCGGAGCTTGATTTGCAAGTATGTATCAGAGCTAATTTCGACTACTTATCCCGTCGCATGGTATTAGTTAGATGTATCTCCTAATTCTGCGTTTCTATAGTGGATCGTGCTTCCTGGTAATTTTCCAGTTGATTGGGACGGAACGAGCTGGGAGAAGAAATGGAAGGAACCTTTGTGGCCGATGCGAGGAAGGGGGGAAAGGAGTATGATTGTTTTGGAGAGGAGAGGATGGAGAAGGATGGATGAGCTGCTGAAGACGCCGGTACATGACCGTGCGATAATCTTCGATGGGTATCGCTGACAGGATACTCCAAGAGTTTTTCCTGAGCGGCAGCATGGTATGCCTTTATTCTGATCTTAGCACTGTATCCCCTAATCAAAGCCAGAGCTGAGTGCCAGAAGTTGCAGTCTCTTCAATGTAGTCGTTCTCTCAAATAAACAACTGCAGAATACCCCTCACAACAACTCCTGCTCATCCCATGCCCACACCAAGGACATTTAACCGTGACGCCAATCAATCCACTAATTCCAAACGCCCCATCCTGAACAATATCATCTGGTTTTGACATCAAATCATAAATCTTCTGCGGCAGATCGTGAAAATGCTGACAAGAGCAACACACCACCAATACTTTCGAAATAGGATCAATATTGTGAATCGATTTCGCACTTGCCTTTTGTCGGAGTTTCGAGAAGTCATGCTTTGAAGGTGGTGCGTTGACGGAAGCAGATCGTATCTGTTGCGGTGGGGTCGTCTTGGGAGACGGGGGTCGAGGACCAAGTTGGAGGGGTCGTGGCTTCTTGCGGGCTTTTGCTCCAAAGCCAGGAGAGAACATGGGTTTCATCACCCCTTCGGGATTGGTGGGTTGGGCTAATACGTGGATTTCCAAATCAGACAAAGAACCTGCGATTGGAGTGGTGTTGAATCTGGGAATGTCTGGTCTGGTTGGAATCTCGTCATGTTTCATACCGTCCCTGATATTATCCTGGGCGTTAATTTTGTTGCCATTTTTGGCATCGATATCTGACTGTGGTTGTTTGTCTACGGAGGCGACTTCCTCGGCCTGGGGTAGTTGCGGGGGTGGTCGCGTAGGAGTCGTTGCTCGAATACCGGTTGGGGACATGCTCTCATCACGACGCTTGTAGAGGCTAGTGGGCGTTCCACTGATCGAAAAATTTATGTCCCGATAGTGATGAGGCTCGGAGCTTCCCTCTAAGCTCTTGCTAGGGGTTCTAGGTTCTTGAAATACTTTATCCCATGAATCCGGTTTCCATGCAACTGGTGTGGTATTGCTAGTAGAAAGTCCAGCCCCTTGTCCCTGAATAGATCTAGCCGTAGGTGTCGAAGAACCAGATTGGAATCGTATTGACGAGATAGTGGAGCTATCAGACCAAACTGGGTGATCAGCAACTCGATTAGTAGGTTTTTTCTTCAAGCCTTGTTCTGTCGCTTTATCTGAACTGCTAGGTCGAGCTCCTTGAACAGGAAGTGTTGCCACAGGGGCTCCAAGTATTCGTTCTGCCTTGGCATTGTTGCGAGGTTTAAGGTTTGAAGTACTGTTCTTGGGTTGTAGTCGGGCTCCTTTTACCGTTGGGCGATCATTGAAACTAAAGACTTTTGTTGTGGGTGTGTTGGGGAGGAACGAATCCCGAGAAAATTGGGGTGGCGGTTTCAGTGGTGCCTTCGGCGCACTCTTGAAGCTCCAGAAAGAAGGTTTAGACCCATTGGATTTTGATGATTGTCCTCCAGATGTCTTGGGGCGCTCGGCCACAGTCGGTTCGATGCTCTTTCTGGCAGGGGCCTTTTTCGAGGGAGAGTAACTGTCAACAAGAAAGGCGTGATAACTGTCCTCGTCATCACTGTCTTCGTTATCCTTTGCCGATGATTGTGAATTACTGGTGTCCGTCGAGAAGCGGCTCTGCGAAAGGTTGGAAACCGACCATGACCTCCGGTGCAATTTTCCGTTAGACTTGTCCAATATAGGTGGTTCTGTCTTGTCATTCTTAATTATCCTGTCGAAAATATCTTCCTTCCCTTGGTAATCAATTTCTCCAAAAGTTCCAGCATGACCCCGTGCGGAATGATTCTGTGGTTCTCGTTGACTTATATACGATAATAAGTTGGCATCACGAGGGGGCGAAATACTCTGGGGAATACTCCAGGGCTCACTTACCCCACAGTCAGACATTGGGGATACGGGGGAAACGTCAACTACTGTGCCTGCACGAATAGGATCCGATGACGAATCGTAGTTCGGATATTTAAAATGGGCAGCGGGGGCTACTTCTTGGTCCTTATGAGCATCTGATTCCATGTATGGGAGGGACGTGAAGAACCCAGGGGTCATTGGTGTTTTCGGGAAAGCGTCGAAGTCGAACACAGGACTGTGCTCCATAGAGCTATCTCCAGACCCTTGCCGTACAAGCTCCTTCGTGAGAGGTTGCCCGTCCCTTGGCAGGTTCAAAGTACTTGCATTCGGCATTGTGGGTTTCAGATCACTAATGGGCCCTCTGAAGTCGGGGAGCATTCCATCCTTAGATACGCCCGTGGAAGTACTCGGTAGCCCTGCCGTGCGATGCCCAGAACCTCGACATTCAGTATGAAGGTCGACGTTAAGCTTTGGCCCCGAGGTGGCCAGGGCAGTAGGCACCGAAATGGACCCGTTTGTAGGGGCAGACGCAGTTGGTCTGGTATTTGCTGGTGGAGTTTTCCCCCATAAATTCTTTTCTGTTTTAGAAGCGCTTTTTTCAACTGTTTTGTTCTTCTCGGGTGCATCCTTGACCCCCTTCTGTGCCTGCTCCTCAAAGCAACAAGCTTCTGAGCATCCATCAATTCCCTTCAAAATACTAGTATGCAATGGCGGGGGACTTGTTGAGTGTGTTGTGTCGGGAGGAGAAATCGAACCCGAGAATGCAGGCCCCGTTGCCGACCTGCTCGGTATTTTTAATGGCTTTGGCATCGATAACATTTGTCGAGTCTGCGCAATTCGATCCTGGTAGCTGCTTTTGCGTGGTCGTGGCATATCTGGGGGAGTTACATGCGCATCGAGGCGATTCAACTGATGCCAGATCGTCAGCGATTGATAGTTTGGAGAGGGATTTTCTTCCTGTATACCTCCTTCGACTTCTCCAGGGCAATCATTTGCTGTAAGTAGTCCTTCCGGATCACGCCTGCGCCATTATTTGCATGATTTGAATCCATATGGCAGGCGTATGTGAGTGTGCGAACTAGAAACTGAAAGACATGATACTTGCGAAAAAGAAAAGAAATCCGTCAACAAAAGCTGACATGAGGAGGAGAGAGAAAGGCTTTCCCTCTGATCCCTGGACTGATCCATCTTACCTATCTGGAGCTACTAGTAGTAAGCCCAAACAAGAACGGGAGAGTTGAATTTGTGCGCCAAAGGAGTGAAGAGGGACGGCTCACGAGCCGGCGAAGGAAATGGGGAAAGCTAGGGCCTTGGTCTAACTCCCTTCAGAATAGAAGGATCGCGGCAGTAGAGCGACCTCCATCATGCAAAACAACCACATAGAACCCGCTTGGGGGGAATGCGACATGGTCAAAAGACTCCTTTCGATGTATATGCGGCAAAAATGAAGTCGGCATCGGTCAGAATAGACGATAAAGGTATTCTCTATGCGATCATGAATTACACGTGACTCATCTTTACGATGCAATTGAGTTCACAGGTTTGATTCGAGTGGAGTCTTAGAGGCAACGATAAATCGCTCGAGTGAGAAGTAAATATATAGGCCTCTTGTGTAGGAACATGGGTGAGGGACGCGCACTGAGAAAGATGCGGATATTGCCTGCGAGATGCAGCGACCGTTGCAAACTCTTCATATTCCAAATAGACCAGAACTCTAGTGATATTATGTCTTGCGACTGCTTGCTCTTCAGAAGCCCCTTCCCTCCGAGCATTGTGGAGTTGGGGAGGACCTCACTTGAAGCGTTCCTTCCTGCAATGAAGCCCGTTTCCCCGCCATGTCTAAGAGTCGCGCTTCAACTCGCAATTGAAATCTTGCACAAGAAATATCATGTTTGGTTAGTCAACTATTCCTTTAAAGTAGTGATCCAACCCTCTTACTATCCCACCACGGCTGCTTTACGGTCACGGCATACATCTGAACCAATCTGCCTCGAAACATCTTCCACCTTGATCCAATCTCGACCTTCCGCCATCACAGACTCAGTCTTCGCACATAATTGCTGCTTCTTACCACATGGCTCAGGATACATCCGTTGGTCCAGGCCGGCCGTTATTCTCGTACGAGGGGACACTACAGGATCGGGAGATGAGGTTACTGGATTTCGAACCCCTATCAGTCGAAGACAATGCTACTCTAGACGATCATCCTTTAAGACTACGTATGACTAAGTGTTCTATCGCGGCTGCGAATCGAAGAAAAGGGCCATTGAAGCAAAACGTACCTCCGACCCAGAATGTGTCCCTAGCTCCGCATTTCCTGGTTTTATTATACAAGCTGGACCCCGAGACCTCCAAAAGATTTGTCCTCGTCAATGATTCTCCATTTCCACTCTCGCCGAATCTTTTCCAGGCTTTGACGCACCTGAAGAGTTCCAAGATAAAATTGCCAATATGGCTCGATGCTATTTGTGTCAATCAAGCGGATATTGAGGAAAGGCAAGGGCACCTTGTGGGGATGAATCGTATCTACAAGAGTGCCGCGAAGGTGGTGTTTTGGCTGGGCGAAGGAGACAATTCGACAGCCAACCTTCCGAAACTCTTGGACACGATCATAAAGAATGGAGTCGAAGCTGGAATTGCATTGGCGGCTGAATGTGTACACGAGACTGGGACAATGGAGCTGAGTGGGGGAGGAATGAGGAAGTTGTTTCAACCATTGATTGATTTATGTATTCCTCCTTGGCTCAGCAGGGTGTCGATTCCCCCGAAGCGTTTAGTCCCCCTAGCCTTCGTATTCATGTGTGGTCATCAAATGATAGCAGTTGATCAAGCTATGATGGGATGTTTAATATGTGCCATTTGGTACATAAATGCTCATCAACAAGACGCCAAAGAGCAGATTGTACTTCAGCAAGTCTACCTCGAGTTTGCGAGAGCTTTGATCGGACTCGGTCACTTGGATATCCTAACCTTGTGCCGGTCTAGATATTCGAATGAGTATCAACACTTCTACGACAGGGACCCGAAATTACCAACGTGGGTTCCCGACTGGAACGTGCCTATGTGTAGACCTTGGGGAGGCATGGCGCATGATCGCTTGTTCCTCTGGGCCCCTGGCAATTTAAAACAAACTATATCCGCTGCTGATGAGGGAAAAGTCTTGACCATACAAGCCAGATTTGTGGGATATTTGGCAGAGTTTGGTAGTCGGTACAACCATCACGGATCGAGTGACCAAAGTGCAAATTTCACCGACGAAATCAGACTTTTCAGAGAGATTAACAAATTCCTATTGCAAAGCAAATGTTACACCCATGAGTCGAAATTGGAAGCCGCGTGGCGGATTCCCATTGCAGACCAGGAGATTAGGGAATCTGGCCACTATCAACGAGCTACTGTAACATCTTACCAACAATACAGGGACTTCAGAAAGTTTATTATGGATGGCAGTATCTTAAACATCGAAGAGGAGTTCACACCCTACGTTGAAAGAATGAGGGAAATCCAGGACTGCAGACCTTTCATTTCTGTTCAAGGCCTTGTTGGTATTTGTCCAGGTGCTGCCAAAAGAGGAGATGAGATTTACATCGTTCCTGGAATACATGTGCCTATCGTTTTGAGAAGAAACATGGAGGAAATGTCGACAAACGTCGTTGTAGGCGAAGCCTATGTTTTTGGACTCATGGATGTTGGGTGGTATACCAAAAAGACCATGGATCTAAGTCGTCCAGCTCCTCTCTTAAAGAAATTGCTCTGATGTAAGTGAGACCTCGACTTCTGCATCGTTATTAGATAGTCTCATTGTTCAAGCGCCCGGAGTACAGTGTATCTATTATTAGCACTAGCAAATTATATCTTCAGCCTCAGTCACTTTATAGCTCTAGCAACTACCGTGTCTTAGATGCCAACGTAGCTATTCCCACCCTCCTTCAACTTCTTCACATAAGTCTCTCCTGTATCCCTGATCATATTTAATACCCCACCTTTCCTCAGTGACCCCGCCTCCGCGTCACGGCCGCCCATAATTCTTACAGACCCGTTTTATTTCCGATAGCACCAACGGGGACTACCTAATTCAGGGCAGTGTTAGTAGCAGAGCCGGTCGCCCGTAGTCTTAATTTCGAGAAATCGGCTTGCCATCGCGTCGATCTGCCTTCAAAATAGACACAAAAGTTTGAGCGGCGCTCCCCACATGTTTCTGCTTCTAGTTGGTGCAATCTTCTCTTGGTTTTTCTGCGATATCTAGCGATTTTCGCTTGCAATGGTTCGAATACGGTTTTGTGATCTAGTCGCGGAAATATACATACGGTATTCCTTTTGTGCACCCCATATATGACTTCTAGACCGTTCTTCCTTTCACATAATGAGTTTAATTCAACCCCCACGACATATCTTCTTAACCAGATTCGTCGGCACCCAATCGGTCGCTATGTTTCTGGGCCAGATGCTCGAGTCACAGGGAGAGGTTCAGTCCGTTCCCGTGATCAACTCGAGTCCTGTAATTTTGTTTCCCTCTATTAGGGCTGTCGAATACCTTTAATTTGGATCTCTGGCTCCTCATTGGAGAGAAGTGCCAGAGCTTGTCTGAAAGTACCGAATAGGGCACTTGTCACATGATACGCGCACTGAACAACTCTCGTCGCTGGAATAAAGCCGCCTAGGTTTTAATGAATTTGGTATTAATTTACACTAAAATTTACAGTAATAGTTCATCAAATTGTCCCTGAGCTGTCCTTGTTGAGTGTTTTCATCGAAATACTAAATTACCCCACTTACGACGGGGAGCGATCCGGGCGGGGCCTCGCCACTCGCCCCAACGAGATCTCAATGGCTGTGGATGGGCGCTGAACCCGCATTTATGACATTCAAAATGAATGTTGAGAGGACCTCCCACTTTACGACGTATTTTGGAGTCAAATAGACAGTGTCCTGATCACATCATTTGATGGTTCGAAGGTGAGCAACTGACTAGTAAAGACGACGAGCCGTCGTAGAGAGAAAAGAAACACTATATCATACCTAAGCCATTTTGCTCAACATATAGCAGTTCCAAGGTTATTCGAGTATCATCCATCGACTTCGACACCATGGCTCCCATAGCGCTTTCCCCCACCACATCACCGACTCTATCACTAGCTCCGATGCCAGAAATCGTTGCGTGGGTACCCCCCTTCTTCAAAACCACAGCATAGTAACTACTAACCATAAAAACACAGGCCGAAAGCCAAGTACAATGACTGGCGCGCCGATCTCCAACGGGACGGATACGCGGTGATCACCAACGCCATTCCCTACGATCGCGCCCAGTCATACCAGCAACGCGCCTTCGACTGGCTGCAATCCTTCGGCACGTCCCTCAACCTCCACAACCCCGAAACCTGGATCAAGGAGAATCTCCCCGTGCAAAGCCGGATCAACACGTTTCACTCCTATGGCGTGGTGCACGAGCGCTTTATGTGGGAAGCGCGCATGGAACCGGGTGTGCTGAATGCGTTTGCTACGTTATGGGGGACGGAGGAGTTGTTGGTGAGTTTTGATAGTTTGAATATCACGTTTCCGAATCGGAAAGATGTGCCGAGGAAACCGGCTTGGGAGCATATTGATCAGAGTCCGTTGAGACGGGGTCTGCATTGCGTGCAGGGGATTATTAATTTGTCGACGTCCGGGCCGGAAGATGGAGGGTTGGTGGTTTATCCTGGGAGTCATTTGTTGAATGATGAGTTTTTTGATACGCAGACTGAGAAGGGGGAGTGGGAGATGTTGGATAGGTATATGTTCAGCCAGGACCAATTGGGTTGGTTTAAAGACAGGGGCATCCACCCGAAGAAAGTGTGTGCTGAGGTGGGAGATTTGATTCTTTGGGATAGTAGGACGGTACATTATGGTGCGGAACCTGAGCCTCAAGGTAGCACCATTCGTACTGCAATCTATGCTGCGTACACGCCTGCGAGGTTGGCATCGAAAGAGACGTTGGAGATGAAGGGGGAAATCTTCGAGACGTATGGTGGAACTACGCATTGGCCGCATGATAACATCATCAAGAGAGATAATGTGACGTATCTGGAGGATGGGACGCGAGATCCCAGAGACAGGGACCAGCCTCGGGAGCTGCCTGTGTTGAGCGATGCACTGTTAAAACTAGCTGGTGTTAAGGCATATTAGTAAATGGAAACTGATCACAGCCTGGAGCCTCTCCCAGGTCTATGGGTACTCCTACCAAGCTCTTGAACTTTTCTCCGAAATGCGTCAGTAGCTTCAATGAAGGAAAATCAAATTGTAAGGACTCGGCTTGATCATGGCCATGGGAACGAGCCACAGCTCTACATCCTAAACCTGATAAGAAAGTTTCCGAATGTCCACTTTCACACCTTTCTCCCTAGCAATGATCGGAATATATTCCAAGCAAAATTGCATGATGATAAATACGATGACTCTCTGTTGTCGCCGTAAGGCTGTTTCCCCTTTTCGGAGCTCACCCCTGAAGCACTAAACGTCGATCACCAAGCTAAGTGCACAAATGGCTTTCTTATTGGCCGCAAGTGCGAACTTTAGTGCGGCGCAATAAGCGGTAAAGCCTCAGCCCTAGGCTTTTAAGCTGACGCCTGCCGGCTTACTGTACCCCGCTGCATTGATCTCAGCGGCTCCTCTCGACTTTGATAGATATGTAGCAGAACGATCCAGTGGCTTCCATAGCCCCATAATCATTCCCGAATCATGTCTATGTCTTGTACGGAAAGCACGAAGAGAAAGAGCCACCCGAAAACCAAATCTGGGTGCAAAACCTGCAAGTTTGTGCTCCTAATCTCGATCTTGAAAGCTCAAAGCTAACGCACTTAGACTTCGGCGCGTGAAATGCGACGAGACGAAACCCGCGTGCCATAAATGCATCAGGTTCGGCAGGAAATGCGGAGGTTATGTCCTTCCCCGCCCCAAGCCTAATTTGGTGACTTTTGCACCTGCACGATACAAGCTCTTGCCTAAGACTGGTATGGAGATTAATGTCAACCTTTTAGACTGGCTGGCTAATGAGTTGGTTTTCTTAGAGCCTGCATATGGTTTGATCCCCTCTTCTCTTGCAGCAGGAATTCAATTCCAGAGCCAGAGAGAGCGGTCGTATTTCCGGTTGTACCAGGATCAAATCGCTTCTGAGCTTGCGGGGGGATTTGATGCTACGTTGTGGAATCAGATTATCTTGCAAGCGTGTGAGAATCCTGCGATCTTCGCTCTGACGACCGCTACTGCGGCTTTGAAGCAGGCAAGTAATGTTGAGCAGAGTGGTTCCAAGCAAGAGGAGACGAAGATGCATCGTGAGGAGGCGTTGAAACAGTATGGCAAGGCGTTAAAAGGTATTCGAAACATGCTATCGAAAGTTGGAGAGGATGATCTAAGGATCGTGCTTATTGCTGCGATTTTGATCTTCTGCATTGAGAACATGAATGGACATACTAGGCATGCTGTCAAGCATATTCAAACCGCCTTGCATTTCATTCGGCAAAAGTTGAGAGAGCGTTTTGAGCCAAACGGTATGGACACTTGCCCCCCGTTTTCGGCCGTATCAGTGCTTACTTTAAGGCTCAGTAGGAACAGATGTATCTGAACCAGTGCCAGGACTTGCTCATCCAAGTATGGACAGTCTGATAGAGGATGAAATCTTGCAGCCGTTTGGTACAAATTTCTGTGAGATCCATTGAAGCCTTAGATTTATGGAGAGTTGACTGAAACCTCTATATAGTTTGTCTTGACAGGCCAGCCGAGAAGGTAATTGGTTCTACATTAAAGACCTGTAAGATCAGCGAGTTTGGTACAAAATTCTATTTCCAGAACTGCGGGGTCCCCGAACGATTTTCCAGCATAAAAGAAGCACGGTATTTCCTGACTTGCAGCTACAATATCGTCTTTGAGAACTTTGAGAAGAACAAAGTGAGCAAGTTTCAGAAATTCTGTCCCAAATTGCCACAATGGCAGTACAGCTGACTATGGGACTGACGTAGACTTCGATGGAAGGACCCGCTCGGGTAACTGTACTTGCACAAGTATTTTCCTCAGCCGCCGTACATACATCCGGTCCCAAGATTCTCGAAGAAATCCAAAAATGGGAAAAGGCTTTTGCACCCCTACTAGAAACTACGCGAAACAATCCCTTGGCATTCATTCCCGCCAGCACGTTATCAGTTCAGGCCCAAACACTGCATATATCCACACATGGATTTACAGCCATACACGAGGACTTTGATCCCTTCTCAGAAACAGCGAATGTCCTAACCCTTTGTGAAAGTATGGTTGCTCATCCCAGATTCTTGAAAACTTTCGTCTTCGATATTGGGATTATTCCGCCGCTGTGGATGTTAATACTCATGTGTCCATGTCCTCAGTTGAAGAAAAGGGCAGTGAAAATCTTGAGGGATATGGAGCCGAGGACGGAGTGTGCTTGGAATAGCAAGATCGTGGCTGATAATGGAGATGCGTTGATAGCTCGCAAGGGTGATCGGTCCCCGTGGTTACCGCATGGTTGGTCAGCACCCAACGTGGAATTATATCCTCGAGGGCATGATACTGATTTGCGTAGCTCTTCCACAGAGCCTTTTGTGAACGGTGAGGCCATTTCGACTTTGGATCGTAAGCAGGCATCACGTTTGAGTGCTATAGAGTTCGGTACTTTGATCTGGATGTGTTGGAATTTGATTTAGCGATCTTGTTCTTGGGCTCGAGGACAAAAATGGCCCCTTACGTATAAAGAATTAGACGTATTTTAACGTATCACGTATGACAGCAAACATCAGGACAGCCTAAATAGCCACGCCGCGGCACGATCAGATTCGTGCGCGCGAAACACTTGGTTCCTATAGGATCAGAACTACCGATCGCTTTCTTTTGAGATGTGTGGTGAAAACTTATGAAGAAGTTATTCTAACAGAATAAGCTACGAAGCGCGCACTATGGGATGCACTGAAGATCATCGCCACTTCCCTGGCGTCAGGCTATCATGCACTAAGATAACGCTGCAGCATCCCCCATCGGATCTCCCCGATGCCTGTAAACGCCAAGAAAGGTACCCTCTTGCGATCGTGTTGCTGTGACCGTCACGTCAACTATTTGTCGAGTCAATCCAACGAGCAATTTGATGCGTTTGGAAGAAATACTCTAATCATCTTAAATGTCTATACTCTTGCCATCTCAAGACCTAAAGAATGTCCGGGGATTCAAATATGTGATCTCTCGCTCGACGGAAGGCACAAATTGATCGACATTAAGCTAATGTACGAGATGCCATACCGGTAGCGTCTTGACATAATCCTCATCAGGAAGTTCTACATTTCCATCATCTTCCAACCTCCTCCTCCTCCTCCTCGATCATCACAGAAAATCCAAATGCCCCCCCAACTCCCCATCATCATCATCGGCGCCGGCGTCGCCGGTCTCACCCTCGCCCAATCCCTCCACGAACTCCACATCCCCTTCGAGATCTACGAGCGCGACACCCACATCTCGCGCGTCGCCGGCTGGGGCCTTACGATCCACTGGGCGCTGCCCGCTCTGAAATCCTGCCTCCCGCCACCCCTCTATCAGCGCCTCGAGGAAATCCAATGCGATCCCCAACAAGGCGTTAAGGATACGGGACGATTCTTGTTTTTGGATTTGAAGACCGCGGAACCGAGATATGTCATTCCGCCGAGTCCGAGATTGAGGATTAATAGGTTGAAACTGAGGGATTTGTTGGTGGAGGGGCTGGATGTTAGGTGGGGGATGGCGATTGCGGGGTTTGAGGTGTGGGAGGAGGGGGTGCGGGTTAGGTTTGATGATGGGACGGTGACGAGGGGGAGCTTGTTGGTGGGTGCGGATGGGAGTGGCAGTCGGACGAGAAGGTTCTTGGTGGGTGAGGAGGTGGGGAGGTTGAATCAACTTCCGGTGAGGCTGATAGGGGTGACTTTGCGGTTGACGCCGGAGGAAGTTAAGCCGTTGAGGGATATTGATCCTTTGTTGTTTCAGGGCTGTCATCCTGATACTGGCGATTATTTGTGGTATTCGATCCTTTCGACTCCGGAGGTAAATGGCTCGATGGGCGGAGATGAGTATTATGAGGGTCAGCTGAACTTATCATGGATTGTTAAGTCGCCGGAGGATGAAGTGCCTACAAGCAACAACGATAAGATCGCCAAAATGAAGAGAATGGCAAGCAACTTCGAGCCAAGATTAAGAAAGGTTATTCAGGAGATCCCAGAAGATTCTGAGGCATTGGAGATTAAATTACAGGACTGGCCGACACGAGACTGGAAGTCACCTGGTGGAAGAGTCACTTTGATTGGGGATGCAGCACACGCAATGACAATGTGTAGGTCTTCCATTTCCTAGGACTGTCATATGGAAGTCTAATAGCAAATAGATCGGGGTGAAGCAGCAAATCATGCTATTACAGATGCGGCGAGATTGAGCGAACAGATTGCTGCAATTCATGCTGGCAAAATTACACAGAAGCAAGGGGTTGAAGCTTTCGAGGCGGAGATGAGGTCGAGGGGTCATGATGCTGCTCTTCTAAGTCGCCAGGCGTGTTTTGATGCTCATGATATCAACAATCTAACACCGGATAGCCCTTGCATCAGCAAGAGGGCGAAAATCCCGACATCTGGTATAGCTGTAGAGGGGTAGAATTGATAGTGCTAACACTGGTGGATGTGAACCTAGAAATTCCCTGCAACACGCTTGAGCCTCATCCTGTATAAATCTACAGAATTCGCTGCTTCCTATACCAAATCTCATACTCGAGACAGCTGCTGATGAATGCTACTGAATCTTGAACGTCCGCTTCTGATAAAAGACTGGGTCTGTCTCACTTCCTCGCTGCCTCTCAACAAGAGCTTCTCCCATCATCATGTCACAAACATAGCACTCACCAACCAATTCCCACATACTCTCCCCTTCTGTCGTCTTCTCCGAAGTCTCTCTGAGGACAACAGGTACGCTGCAGCCGTAGAGAATACAAATGACATCGTCAGGTTTGGTTGCGCCCGGCAGGACGGTCAGACGACCGAGTTTGGATGTCCTGGAGAGTTTCCGCTCATAGATGACTGATAGCACGCGATTGATAAAATCTTTGAGCACCGCATTTATCGTTTCTTTAGCTTTGTCTTGCAGGTTAATTGCATACGGCGTGTCGAATAATTCTTGACAGAGAAGCGAGTAAGAGAGCGCGGGATTTTGGTGAGCATGAACTTAGAAATTTCCTGCAAAAACTTACCAGGCCCTTTGCCCAATGATTGGCAAAGTGATGAGAAGATTTGCAAGTTCCTAGCTTAGAGCTACGAGTATTTAGATCATGAAGGTCCCGACCACAGAGATTCAGTCTATTAACGTTTTTTTATCATCACGTGATTGCGACACGGGTTCGCGCTCACAACCCCTGAATCCGATGACGATGATTTGTTTCAAGTTTTTTAAATCTAAATTTGGACTCGCTTCATGAAGATCACAATCCCAGCTTCGGTTGTTGACCATTGGCTAGTACCAGACGAGGTTGAAACAGCTTGCACAGCCACGCAAGGAGCTTCCTCAAGGATCAACGACGAAGGCGAAGCGCGTAATACTAGATTTATTCATGCGGATCACTCTCTTTTTCTCTTTTAAAATTTTATGGTCTTTTCTTCCCTTTGAATTGAAAAATTCAATTTCTCTTTTTTCATTTCATATTGCAGTCGCCATCGCAATCATGACCAACTCCTCCATCTGCACTAAAGCGCCCCTCTCCACCAGCACCGACGCAGGCGTCGCAGGCACCGGTGTAAGGACCCCGCACCCCATATCCCACCCCCAATGGAAAATCCCCAACATATCACTAACACACCCCAGGTCCTCCTCTCCTTCATCATCACAGCCGGCCTCTCCATCACCCTCTCCCTCCTCATCATCCTCCGCCAACTCTACCTGCACCCCTCCCCCATAGCGCGCAAGCTCCTCTCCTCCTTCTCCGACCAACAGCTCATCACAGGAATCGGGATCCAATCGATTGGTCTCGCGAAAATACCTACCATGGTCCCGTACCATTTCTTTATAATATGGATGCTGGGCTTGCTTTCCACAGCGACGCATTTATCGGCCTTGTTGGCGTTGGTGCAGGATTTTAAACGCGATTGGGTATTGAGGTGGTTGAGGCAGTTTTTGATGTTCGTGAATATGGTGTTGAGTTGCGTGTATGGCGTTTTGATTTTGGTCATCACGATGCGAGATATCCCCGCCACTATGCCCGTCCAGTGTATTTGGGAATTCCATGGGGGTGAAAATGCCCCGCATACACCTATTAGTATCGTCGGGACGATCGCCGTCATTGGCGGCAATCTACTGGTTTTTATTGTCGGGGTTTGGTATTTGCATCTTAGAAAGCCGGTTTGGCAGAAGGTGGTGCAGGTTGCGGGATTACTGGTTATGATTGCTATTGCGGTTGGGGCTGCAGTTAGGGTGTTGTTGCTCAGTCAGGCGTTTGGGGAGCCAAATGTGCCGCTGCAGGATCAGGGGGAGAAGGAGTGGAGTTTTGGACAGTTGTTGCCGATGTTGTTGTTGCTGCTGCCGCTTGTGAGTGCGGTTGAGATTATGAGAGGTATGTCTATTCTGAGATTTTTATGCTGAGATTGGGGAATGGCATGCTAATAAAATGTGTTTAGGGGAGGTCAAAGTTCCGAATAATGAGGATGATATGGTGACGCTTGTTGAGAGTGTGGAGTTGCAGGGAAAGAGAGAGTCGTTCCAGCCAAATCCTTTTTGGGGACCACATGCCCCTCCGCCACCACGGTGAAGAGTTAAAGCACTGAGGATCAAGAGAAATGAACGTGATGCAGAAAATAATCTCGACTTAGGATGATAGTTAGGAGGAACTTCGTCAATTCCGACTCTGGATGGCTTCTTGAAAGTTCCCGAACCCAAGCTTTCGGGAAGCCAAGAAAATTCTATTGGACAGACATTCGACGGGTCCAAAGAAACCTGTGGTGATATTGGACGTGATGCACGGGAGAGAGGATCCCATAAATTAGCGAGACAATACTAGAACACATAGCAGATTCCGGGAAGAAGGGTCGCATCAAGGAGCATCAGACCAATCCAAGACAATATAAATCATGTACAAACCAAAAACCTTCCCCTTCTATATACCAATGATAACCCAACGCCATCTCTTCCCTCTACTCCCATTCACAACATCTTCTTACCCCCATTCACCCCCACCCTCCCATTCGCCCTCCTCTGCTCCAACCACGTAACAGGCGCCAGCGCCAGCGCCCCCAAAACACACACCGCCGTCGCGAGGATCTGCCACAACCCCAGCACCGTAGCACCTCCGGGCCAGAAAAACTTCACCACCTCATTCAACTGGTACAAATCCTCCTGACTCGCGATATAAAATTTCTTATCTTCTGGATCGGTGGGGTGGGGCGCCAGTTGTAACTTGGTTGTGAGATGGACGTGGGATTTGTAGAAGGGGACGAAGAAGAGGGAGAAGGTTTGGTGGATTTCGACGAAGAGGAGGCGTGAGGTTTGGTTGTATTCTAGGTACTAGTATATTAGAGGCTTGGTTGGGATAGCAGGTGTGGGGAGGGGGGTAAGATTACGGACCGTCGCATTCAACTTCGAGTACGATTCGGGGAGAGAGGATTTTGTACCAGCGGTAGATCATCCAGATTACCCATCGCGAATTTATCTCGCCGATAAGAGGGAGAGATCGGTTTTCGAAGGAGGGGACTCGGCATAGTGGGTGCGCGAAGGATGCGGTTGGGAGGAAATAGGTTTCTAGGGCGGATTTTTGGTCGGCGGGGGATCCTTCCGTGAGTTGGTGGATTATGTGGGGGATTTGTCGCTCTGTGGGGGGGGGGTGTTAGTAATTGGGAGTGTATGAGAGAGGTTAAGAGGTGGGTTTGCGGAGGAAGTAAGAGCTGGTGGGGTGCGAGCCCAGAGCGCGGAAAGAATGGAGGGGACGTACTTGGATGTTCCATTATGCCAATTGAACAAGCAGTATGCCAACTGAAAAAAATAAACAAAAAGAAAATCAAAAATCAATTTAAACAGAAAACCTTAGAACAAGATCGAGAAGTCTATCTTTATTTGAATACTTGTTGAATGAAATGGGTTTGCTGGAGCTGGCATTTTAGTTTTGCCATGATGTCACAGGGAATGATCCTCGCATGTGAAAGTGTGGCTAGTGCTTCTAGGAAAGGGGTAGCGAGGGGCTGGAACGTCGAGGGCCCTGGCCTCCTCTTTTCAAGAGGCAGGCGAAAAGATGTAGGAATGATTAATAACTGACCCTCATAGGGGTATTTGCCCTCATCGAAACTCTACTCTCTGATTTGCATGTGCGGGGTAAGACGGGGTGATAAGGCTGCCGAATAACGCCCAATGCAACGCTGCAGAAAGCCACAGTCCTTATTTCAGGGATATCAATTCGTCGTTATTTACTCCCTTTCTTTACTTGTGTAACATGATTAGGCGCATCTGATCAACATTAACGCCACGGCATACTGCCCAGTGGCGTGGCTTTCCATGAGCTCTGATAAGAGTCGCATCATGCCAAGCACCGCGGTTTCTCTCCAAGCAGCATAATAATAATCATAATGTCTTCTACCCCAGCACCGACTTCTCCCCCTCGAAAAGGCCGCAAAACCATCAAATGGGCATGGTTTTGCGCGGCCGTTGGTTTCTGTTTCTCTATAGGTACCATCCTCATCAACTACCAAGGCGTAGGAGACAGACCAGCTACTATAGAGAAGACTAACATCGTCGCACCCGTATGTTTCTCCATGTTTCACCATCTATACCGCTCCTGAATAACGAATGATTAGTTCAACGTCTCCTTCCTCGGACTCGCAGAATATCATGATCCAAACTCGGCACTGGGTCAGGATATCCGTGCTCTAGTCCCTGTCAACCACACGTTACCGTCTCTTACCCAGTACCTAGGAATCAAAGATTGGTACTCGATGGGATATTTCTCAGTCTGTTCTGGACTTTATGTGCCGATGACCAAAGATCCATCGAGGTTGTCGTCATCCACATTTGCTACCACTTGCTACAAGCAGCGGATTGGCTATACATTTTCGCTGGAATCTATTATACGCGAGCAGCTGCGACCAACTGTTAAGACTCTTGCAGATCAGATCTCTGCCAGGGCGAAGGACTATAATACGAAGCTTCCTATCGTTTTGTGGATAGTTGGTGGTGTTGCTGCTTTCATTGACATTGTGTTGTTGCCTCGGACGTTGATGGGGATGAGGCGGATCAATATGTATACTTCCGCGATCGCGATGGTGAGTTTTCTTTCGGTATATTGAACATGATAAATGGCTAATACAATATGAAATAGGTCTCCTTTGTAGCCCTCTTCATCAGTGCCTGCCTAGCAGTGAATCATGACCTCGCGATCCGCCGAGGCGGGATTGGTCATTATTCGGGGGGTATGCTTGGTGCGACATGGACAGCTGTTGTGGCGATGTTCATAACGTGGATTTTGGCTTGCTTGGAATGGCAATTTGAGATTTGGACTCCCGACGGAACACCTATCACTATTTATGGAAGACCGTACGGCGCTAGTTGGATTGGGATTGAACCAATGAGGTGGAAGTTGAGGTGGGATGCCTGGCGTGGTGTGCTTTAGGCCTTCGAATCACCTTTATCGTTATAGAATGATATTATACTACGTTTGTGTCTATCTACGGACCTAGAGTGGGAGTTATGGCCATATAGCTCTCGCTTCCGGTTCTCCTTTTCTGCGGCTTTGACCAGTATTTCTTGAGCTCCGTCTGCGTGCTCGTATAACTCTTCTTCAGCTTTCCCTTGGTTGAGTTTATCATCAGCACTGACTACAAGACACAAACTCCGTAAGTTACCCTTCAAATAATCCCTAAAAGCACCCTTTCCTTTGGTTCGTCAGAAATCAGCCATCATACGCACAACATCCCAACTGCCGTCAACGCTCCGAGAATCTCACACAACAGTAGGGGCCGCTCCAACATCAGCTGTATGGGCCTCATCATCATCCCACAACGCCCTCCCAAAAATCCCCTCCTTCTTCCCCAACCACTTCCTCCACGTATCCCTCTCAAACCCCTGCTCTCCCTTTACAACCTCCTTCAGCTTAATACTGACTTCCTGATTCCACCTCATAACCCTCGTAACAAGCGGAAACCACCAAAAAGCTAGTAAATCGTTAAACCAAAGCCCATTATAGTAGCTATTCAGAGGAACGACTCCGTGCTCTTTCCCAGTGAACTCCTTAGGGGTATTTGTATCTAAGGACTAGATATATGGAGGTGTTTATGTTGAGGTACTTGAAGAGCTTGAGCTGGAGCTCGTCGAGGAGCAAGAGGAGAGGGTAAGTTGGAGTCGTGTTGTCAGAGGCTGTCGTACCGGAGCTGTTGTGTTTCCTTGTATCCGAATATAGACACTGCTTTTTTCGTCTGCAATATGATATGGATTATGGGGCTTTGCCATTTCTGTGGGAGGGACTTGTCGCTGAACTTGTGGCTTTTAAGAAATTTTGGGGATCTAGGATCGCGAGATCTTTTCCTGCTAAAAGACGTACACCCCCTGAAAGCGACACGGTCATGTGCTTGGCTCCCCCTTCCAAGTTCCGCTATCTGCCGTTCCGTCTATGCTTCTGTGAATGGGGTACACCGGCTGATTGATATACCTGCTTAGTATTTGTCATATATATTCCATCGAATAAAAAAATTAGCTTTAATGTAAGTACAGTCTCAATGTGAACTCGTTTCCACTCAATTTCGTTGTGTACTGGAGCAGCTCCAGACATCTTTCATGCCCTACTCCGTCTGAATGAATCGCATTGCTTTCTATACGGCCTTGGAAGCCCTAAGCTTTCTGCTCCCCTCTCTCCCCATCCTCTTCGCTCTTCGTGACTAACCCGAACTCAGTCTCGAGCTCTGTCCTAAGTTTGACCTCCCTCTGTAGGAACACTAGTAGGAAGCCGAAGCCCGCAAGCGCAATGGCCACCTGCCACGTGAGCTTCAAACTGTCCGTGTATACGCTAACGACCTGCCCTTTAAGCTGTGGGTCTGTATCAAGTGTGGTTGTAAATGCCTTTGTGGCCAGCTCATAAGCTCTCCCGTTCCCCAGCGCCGCCCTCGTCGCCTCATCCCCGATCCTCTCATCCAGGTGCGCGAAGCGGTTATTAAAGATTGCCGCTGATACAGCAATGCCCCAGATAGTGCCGAAGCTCCTGAGCACAGCCCAAGTGCCAGTCGCCGTGGCCGTGAGCTCCTCGCCGAGCTTCGCCTGCACACTAGGTAGAAGCGTTCCGATCGGCAGCCCAGCACCCGCTGCGTATACAATCTGGAAGATGACCCACTCGGCCGTCGAGCTGTGCGCGTCCAGTAGCGTAAACAGCCCAAAGCCCAATGTCATCAGCGCGAAAGCGAGGCCGTGCAGCGGTAGGTAGCGGCCTAGCTTCTCCATCGCGACACCACCTACACCCGCGAATACCATTAAGTTAATGACGGTTGGGAGCAGTTGCACACCGGAGCGGGCGGGGGACGAGCCGCGGACCGCTTGGAAGTACACGGGCAAGAAGTATACCTCCCAATAGAGGAACATGGCATGCAACAGCGTAAGGGCGAAGCCCGCGGCCGAAGTCCGGTTCGTGAAGAGCTGTGGTGGCAGTGTTGGCTCTGCGCAGCGCCCAGACCATTCGTACAACACAAATAGTGCGAGGCCGACAAAACCAACCACGAGCGGAAGAATGGTGCGCCAACTGCTCCAGGTGTAGATAGTTCCGGCGTTGGTTAGGGCAATGAGAATAGAAATAGTCGCGGCGATGAACACCGCATTGCCGGCAAAGTCAACGCGGCGGAGCTTCTGCATTATCGTGCTCTCCTTCTGCCATCTCACATGAAGAAATGAGACCAGCAACAGCAAACCCAGCGCAGCAACGGGGATATTAAGGTAGAAGACCCAGCGCCACGTCGAATTTTGCACCAAGATGCCGCCGATGAAAGGCCCCAATGCTGTGGCCACCGTCGCCGCGCCGAAAATATAGCCCATAACGGTGCCTCTTTCTCGGAGCGGAACCAGGTCACAAATAATCATATCGATCATCATGGAACAGCCGCCGCCCCCAATACCCTGCACCGTACGGCCCGCGATCAGCATTTCCATCGAGCACGCCCCGCCCGCGATGGCACTGCCTACGATGAACAGTGCGACGGCGGAGATAATTAGCCAGCGGCGGCCGAAGATATTTGCGGTTTGCCCGTAGAGTGGCTGGAATGCAGTGCTGTAGAATTTATCAGTGTGTGATACGTTAAGAGGCAAGAATGATGGTACCTGGCCAGAAAATATGCGTTGATAACCCAGACGTATGTCTTCCCGCCGCCAAGCTCTTGAGTGATGGAGGGGAGTGCCGTCGAAACGACGGTACCCTCGAGGGCGACGAGCAGACTCACAATACAGAGAGCCACAATAATGGCCCAGTACCGCCAGGTCTTTATATTGCTGTTGATTGGCGTGGCTTTTGCTTCTGATTTTTCCGTGCTAGTGTTCGACATAACGGTTTCGCTACATGACGAGCGGGCGTCTATCGACTCATTCTTCGCCACAGCCATGATGGAAGTATGGTAGATAGCTACATTCTACGCAATGGAAAGATCACCAGCGACTGAAGGCTAAATATACCCAGCATAGGAAGTTTAGGATGTCACCTCCTCACGTGATCATGACAAAAGAGATGGGACGATGTTCCCCAAAGCAGCGAGGATAATCAACGACGGTTGTACAGAAGAAGCAGACACTATCAGAGCCTTGGATCGTTACCGAGTCTGCAAATGGACCTTGTCCCTCCCTACCTTTGCTTTCATCCGATCGCGCGAGGTCTGCGGCCTACTTTCCACAAGCAGACGAGAGGGAGGCATCATCCCAAGTCCTCGGAAAGAAACCGGTGCCTTTTTGTAGTGCATCTTGCGCACCTGTGGTGCAACAATCCATAAATGCACTCTTGTAGTGCATATCTTTGCAGGTTCAACCCGTGTTGGTCTTGGCATTTGGAGCCTGCTGACAGCCACTTCGGTAACAACGGCATAGGTGCCTACCGCTTACCGTAACCCCCACCAAGTTGCTAGCCTCGTGGATTTAACCCCCTGTTTTTTTATCGTTTTATATTCTACGGGCCCGCTTATTACGACTATATATGCAAGATGTATGTTTTCCCTTAAATTTAAATTAAAAATATCGTCAGCTCCTAAATTCTAAATCTATCAGCGTTTTGAGGACCCACATACAAAAGCTGGTCTCTAAAAGGTTTGAAAATTCACTATTTTTTAGGCTTTAGGATTTGCTTCAGGGGTTTGACAGCCTCACTAAAGCCTAACCTATGCCTTCACCATCTCAAGTTGAAATGGCCGGAAGCATTAAAATCATCACTGCAAGTGGAAATCTTGTTTTTGTGTAGCATCTATATCCAGGTCCTAGTCAAAATTACTATCCTCATCGTCCTCACTACGCATAGTGACCATAAAAATTGTAGATAAATGATCAAGCCCTTGAAGTTCATTAATGTCACTTCCTGTCTGTCTCCTTCAAATTGTCAAGCGTATCCTACCTCCACATTCTCCTAGGCCTTACTGCTTGTACACCCACTGCCCCTTTCCTGAAGACGTACCAAAAACCTCCTATGCAACGACACGCCATTTGACTGGTCAATCCATGGATCAGTAGGATTAAGAACTTCGACGGTGTATCTCCGGAGCAGCTAAAGAAGTTAGCAAGCTGAGATGCAAGCTAAGCCTATTAGGTCCTTACCTCCACCAACCCTTTATTGATTATCATCGATGCCTGCGCAATGCCAAGACACTTTGTAGAGCCGTAGCCGAACAGGAGCCCGTGCAGTCTCCTCATCTCAGCTAACTTTTCCGCGTCTGCTTCCAACCACCTCTCCGGCCTGTAGGTCTCGGGAGCCTCGCCAAAGCATGGTTTTCTGCACAACCCGCCAAGGTTGATGCCGATTTTTGTGCCACCCGGGATGTAGGTACCGCCGATTGTGTCACCGCCTGCAGGTACCACCCGCTCGCGTAGTTGGACGATGGGAGGACAGAGCCGCATAGTCTCGTTGATACAAGCCTGTAGGTACGGTAGATGCTCGATCTCTGAATTTCGTATAGGAGATGAGATCAACCCCTTTAAAATAGCAGTCTCAAGTTCTTTCCTCAGGGCTTCCCATATCCGTGGATTGGACGAAACGTATAGAATAGTCACATTGATCGTCGATGCAGTTGGGAAAGCTCCCGTAGCCAAGGCTATCGACACTTCAGTCTCTGCTTCGTATTGTGACAGGCCTCTCTTGATCCACGAGCCCAACATGTCATCTATGACCTTTGCATCAGAGCCAAAGCGTTTCGCGGTTGCAACTCGCGAAACCCTTAGAATCCTTCCGACGCCAGGATTGTTATTCTCGTTAAGAATCATCTTGTTTTTCAAGCCCGGGATATGGCACATAACCCACGCTAACGAAAATAGCCAGTGCACGCAGGAGATATACTGTGCATATGGCGCGCTGTCTTCGATGCTGTCCCAGAACTCGTCGGCCTCAGCCTCGGTAAACATGAGGTCCTGGCTAAAGCATACGTATGATGCTGCATCGAGAGTCATGTAGCGTACACTGCGCGCGAGGTCGAAACCGTGTAGGCCCCCTCCAGCGCTCTTTTCGCCAAGGCGATTCAGCCATTCTGCAATTCTGCTGTCCAGCACGCCCTCCAGGTCCTTGAAGTCCTTGGTGGTGTAGCCGGCAGAGACTTTCCATCTCAGCGCATCGTGCTTGGCTGGGTCAGTCTCCGAAGCGATGCTTGTGTAATGAGGGTGGAATCGTAACGAGTCGAACCAGTCCCCTCGTTGATACGGTGAATGAGTACCAAGGATTCTGAAGTTTATCTGGGGATCATCTGTGATCAGGTGGTTTGGACCTATACGCGCGAGCTTGCCGTATTGATTGTTCACGTTCAGAAATGTCTGAGCTGCTTTTCCTGAAGCATATGTTCTCACTAGCCATAGCCGTGAGAAAGCTGCTAGTGCTGGTCCGTCGAATTGTCGCAGGTGAAAGTATCGATTATAGACTCGACTTAATATGCTATAGGCAATCACGAGAACAGAAAAATAAAATACACTATGAATTAAGGAGAGCTCTCCATTAATTGCAGTAGTGAAGTCCATCATGAGTCGAGGTCTAGGTGAAACAATGAGTACATAACAATCGCAATTCTGCAAGAAGCAATTCCAAAAGTATTTCTATAGTAATGATACCTGTTACCGTGCCGCATCGACCTGTTTCGTAACAAACTTGGAAATCAAGTTCAGTAATTTATGTGCTAAAACTATACGGAAGCAAAGAGTTTCCGGAATTCAGTGTGTAAGCCCTGTAAGCACAGTATGAGACCCTGTAGATATATATTCGCTTGCAAATCTTGTAGAAAGGCCTGTAATTTGTAAATAATAGCGCTTGATCCACCACAATTGCTGTGCTAACGGTACTAAAGTTTTACCGACTTAGCGAGTGCAGTAAAATCACTTTGAAGCCTTATGTTTAATGTACAGGGTAGTTACAGGGTCTTAAAGGGCTTACGCAACAAATTCCGGAGGGTTTTTGCCGGAACCTCCACAGTAACTTATATTGAACTTTTAATAAGTTTTATTGCATTTGGATAATTATTCTTATTTGATCTGGCTGATCTTTTACTCGATTTGGCTGATCGCTCTTACCAGTGCCGAGAACGGGCACGACAGTGTGGTAGCACCCTGTTGTCCCTGAAAAATTCGGAGGTCGTATCGCATGCTGCAGCTTACCGGCGTATCTTTTGTACTCGATGTCTATGCAGCTAAGATTTCAAGCGCTTACTCTGAATAGAATGACCTTGAGTGGGAGGGTTGCAAGAAAAGAGGAGATAGGACTAACAGCCTATTCCCCTCTGATGCGCTGTTGCTTACAAATAGCGCACCGGGAGAGAAACCGGCAATTAACTTATAGCAGTCTATTTTGTTAACTAGCTAGCATGTGCTTCGGATTGCTGTGAATGCACTATCAAGCGAGTGTTTTTGAATATGCTATCATTCCAAATCAGCTGAAATATCGTATATCCGGTTTTAAAGCTCAGGGTTCGAACAAGGTGTAGATGTATTTAAAGAAATCTGGACCTACGCTTAAAAATTGACTGAGCCTATACATTTCCTTGCTTGTAAAGCTTTCAGGGTATTCATCTGAAGTATAAACAACAAGTCCATTATTGCAAGAGTAAATTTGAACCTGCGTCTAAAGTAACGGTGGACTTGCAAATTAGCACTGGGCTTATAAACCAGACTATACGATATCACGATGATCGAAATATTGGTCCAAAACCTACTGGAGTACAGGGTGCCTGTTTCAATATGCATTTTGATCTTTGCGTGTTGGAAGTACTATCAGGCGTTCTCTCCACAATTGAGAAGACTCGACGTTCCATCTATTGATGGCACGCCTTCGCCATATGGCAAGGAGTTTTGTACCTCAATTTGGGAAGGAACACGCAAGGTAGATGCTCAATACACAGTATTGCAAACAACAAGTCACTAACACTATATAGTACCGCGACCAAGTCTTCAAGCTCAACACCTCCAACTATGAAACTGTCATCGTCCCAGCACGCTTCATCGACGAGCTCAAATCCGCACCAGAAAGCTCCGTTAGCCTAGGAAAGGAGCTATACGAGCGACAGCTAGGCCGTTACACGCTTATCGGCACCGTGGGGCGCGCCCACGGCTTCGTGAGCTCCATCCGGGAAGACCTAAACCGAAATCTACCAGCCACGCTCCCCCTTTTGCTTGCCGAAGTCGACTACGCAACGAACTCGAGCATTGGGCCCGCGCCAGCATGGAAACCCGTGCCAGTCTACTCTACCGCCTTGCGTATGGTAGCATTGCTCACGGGCCGCACCTTTGTCGGGCTCCCGCTGTCGCGTGACGAGGCGTGGATTGAGACCAGCGTGGAGCTGACGGTCGATACATTTGTTGCCGCCTTCGCGTTGTGGACGGTGCATTGGACACTGCGACCTGTCGTCGCCTGGCTGATGCCGCAGGTATGGAGCATCCACCGCCGCAACCGGCAGGCTGCAGCACTACTGAAGCCCTACCTCGAGCAGCGGCTGCAGGACTTGCGGAACCCAAACTTTAAGCAGCCCGTGGATATGCTGCAATTCTTTATAGATAACCTTCCAAATCATGATCCGCATTATCAGGCCATGTTGCAATCTGCGATTAATGTTGCGGCGATCCATACGACGAGCATGAATGTCACACAAACGCTGTACGATATCGCGGCATATCCGGAACATATGGTCCCGCTAAGGGAGGAGATTGCTTTGGTACTCAAGGAGTGCGGTGGTATTCTGGATAAGAATGCTCTGACCAAGATGCGCAAGTTGGACAGCTTCTTGCGCGAGAGTCAGCGTATGAATCCGCCCGGAGTGGTTAGCATGAGCCGCAAGGTCGAGTCTGATACCGTTCTATCTGACGGCACACTGCTACCAAAAGGCTGCTTGATTGCATGCGATTCATGGTCGGCTACGCGGGATCCTGATCTGTGGAATGAACCTGAGAAATTTGACGGCTTTCGATTCGAGAAGCTGCGGGCTATTCCCGGAAACGAAACCAAGTATCAGTTTGTCACGAGCAGCCCGACGAATATGCCATTTGGCCACGGTGCGCATAGTTGTCCGGGGAGGTTCTTCGTGGCGAACGAGATCAAAATTCTGATGGCTTATATTATCAGGCATTATGATGTAAAGTTGAAAGAAGGGGAACAGAGGCCGAAAAATTCTTACAACAATATTATGATCTTACCGGATCATAAGGCGGAGCTTCTGTTTCAATCGCGAGATCCGGATGTAATATAGCGACAGAAACTTAAATATTATATAACATACTTGAGCATTTGCACGTTTGTTTATGTATGCTATTTCTCATACTGATCGCTGATATTGAAATAATTCGATAGCCTGTACCTCTTGTACTTGAAATAGATATATCTAGATAGATAGATATGCTACTAATTGCGCGGTGTTAATTTCAATAAAACGTCCTCGCCAACCTTCGCATCCATCAATCCTGTCGTCGGCTTTCCCGCATCAAGCTCTGGAAATTTCCTATCACCCACGACCTCCGTTTTATAGCCTCTAAGCAATAACGCGATGATCACACAGACCTCCTGCCTTGCAATGAATCTCCCAGGGCAATAACTAATGCCTCCACCAAACGGCCGATAGCTCGTGCTATTCACCAGTCCTTTATTCTCCACGAAACGTTCCGGACGGAAACCCTCAATATCGCCACCGAAGACGCGCTCGTCGAAATGCATCTGCCGGAACGGGACAATCACCCGCGAGCCTACAGGTAAGGTCTTCCCACTGATAGTAGTGGGCGCAGTGACGAGGCGGATACTAGAGCTGGCGCTGCATAAGCGTAAAGTCTCATGAATCAGGCCTGTCAGCCACGGACACAAGTCCATGAGGAAGGATAGTGTCTCCTGCGTAGACTCTTTCGCAAAAGCCGGATCGACCTCCTCGTTCACCTTCGACATCAGCCCTGGCGAGTGCAGCAAATATGCCAAGCTCCAGAAGCACACCCGTGGCGTGTTCGTATTTGTCACAAAGACGATCATGCATAGCACATTCGCCAAATCCTCGTCACTTGTGCCGATCGCGCGCTGCGTGCGCACAATTGTGTCAACGATGAATGAACACTCCCCGCGCAGCTCGTCACTGAGTGCAAGCCAGCCCTCGATCGCACTCGCCAGCCGACGCTTGGCCGTGAACATGTCCGTCGCATTGGGCCACTTGTACCACAGCTTCCAGTTGTCCTGGTCGAAAGCGACGAAGTCGGCGATCAGATCCGGGTTCATGTCAATGAGCTTATTGCCGAAAAATGCGCGTACGGCAACGTCGATGAGGATCTCACGCGTCCACTCGAGTAAGGAGACTGTGACGGAGCCGTCTGCACCGCGGGCTTTGACGTACGCCCCTGCAGCACGTAAACGCTCCGGTCTCATCGCCTCGGCGAGCAGCGCGTAGAACTTGGCCTGCAGCTCGTAATAGCGCTCACCGGGGATCAGCTGCTGCTTCCAAAAGTCATTGTTGAGGTGCGCCAGGCTCTTGCGCTTGGGGTTATTGATAGCCATGAGCCGCGCAGGCACATCATCGCTGTCATCAACGGGTTGCCGGTATACGGCATCCATAGCGGGCCGCGAGACCCCGAACGTGATACTAAGTTCGTACACGATGCGGTCGAAGGCTAGCGATTCTGTGTTTTTGTACAGCACCGCTACGTCCTCCGGCGCCGTCAGGAAGTACAGCTTCTCGCCACCGAGTGTTAGTGCAAAGGGCTCGCGCGAGTCGTTGAAGAAAAGCCGTGCTTTAGTGATCACCCTCTGCCCGTTCTTGACGTACTCGACCGCGTGGCCGAGCCCTGGTTTTGTTAAATCTAAAGTGAGTTTAGAGATGAGGATGCGTACATGGTATCCAATATGGGAGCTCCTTGGGTTCAGATGGGTGGAAGCTGGGTTTGATGGTGAATGCCCATAGTCGCCATAGCAAAAGAGTGGCAGATGGAACTATGAACAATCCCACTAGGGATATTGCTAGCGTTGACGAGTTGGTATAAAAGCTTTGAAAAGTCTCGATAATAGTGCTTAAAATCATATTGAGAGCTTTTTGGTAAGGGGGTGGGGAGTATTCAAAAGCGTAATAATATTTATGGAATTATATTTTAATAATTCTTGATGTGTTAAAAGTGTATGATCTCTAAAAGAAATGCGGACGCATTTTACAAAAAGTTGCGCTGATTAAATTTTGATTGATACGAGAGTCTACCGGTCAATCGATAGCGATCTTCAACCGCTAACTCTGCATATATTCTTGGTGTTTATGCCCTGTAATTTACAGGGTCTTATAGGCTACTTTATCGGTTAAGGACCGCTATCGGCTGACTCTTGAACTGAAGTATACACGCGTCCTTCCAATGGTAGTTGGTGTTGTGCCTCAAGTACCGAGAGTCCTGTTATTACATACTGCATTAGGACAAAGGAGTCGACAGCGTTGATCTTATTTAAGGTATATGCCGAGCGTTTCGGAGTCCATTTTGCTTTGTGAGAGTAGATCCTAGCAAGCTTTGACTTTATTCCCGGGTCAACCGATAGCGACCTTCAACCGATAACCTAGGTAGTCTACGCCCTATAATCCCCTGTAATTTCAGCAGACTTGTAGGGCACATTTTCAATTGCGGGTCGCTATCGGTTGACCCGGGAATACTCTCTTCGAAGAGAGACAAAGACGAAGATAGAAAATACATAAAAATTTTCCTATTCAATTTCATTGTTAATTAGCAAATACCTCAAATACCATGCTTTTTAAAGCATTATATCTCAAACACTATATATTTTTAACAGTATTCCATATTTAGTTCCATATTATTCATATTTAATACAATATATACGATACTCTGTAAATTAACTTTGTATTATATCTGAAGTACTATAAGAAATTATAGTATTAAGATATCCATCGTTAATTAGCGTTCTTCATTTAATAAAATTTTCCATGATTCTAAAAATATAAAGATAAAAAGTAATACAGTAATGTCCATTTAAACTCCGCTGTGAAATTAAAAGAAAATGAGGGTGCCTGCTAACGGCGGCAATTCTTCGAGCGAATATCAAATTGTGCGGTAGGGAATGGCATGATACTTGAACGCCAGGTGAATGTGCGCCGCTTCGAGACTTCGCGGAGTCTAATGTCATAGTTCTGTAGAATGTCTGCAAGCACAATCTTGATGATGAAAGCTGCATAGAATCGTCCTGGACTTCATGGAACTTAGTATTTGTATGACTCTTGCCTTGAGACTGCTAGGACTCTACTCACCAAGCTTGCTTTCCGAGGCCCCAGAAAGGGAAGAAGGTGCGAAGGTCTGTGAATCTGGAAGTATTTGACGACGAATGTTGGGTTTCGGAGCGATTAACAAATCTGAACGCGTCGAACACTTCGGCTTGCGGGTATATCGTGGGATCACGCATGATGGCACGCTGCGGAACGCATATCCAATCACCATTGTTGACATGCAAGCCATCCTTGAAAACGTACGGACCCATAGCCTTGCGACGTAACGATACTGCAGATTATGTCAATGATAGATCTCCTTCACAAGGAGAGACTTTCATACTAGATTCAGAAGCGTTGACTCGTGCAGATTCTTGCAGGAAGCTATCCATGAGGGTTAATTTGCTGATGTTAAGTGTACCGTATTCGGCAATGTTCTCTTCGATCTCCTTTATAAGGGGCTCTTGATATTCTGTGTAAGTGCACAGATCAACTAGAATATAGAACAGAGTCTACAGACATGTTAGTAAATTTCCAGCAGAGGCGTGGCGCGGGGACTATTGCCATTGCCGGTTGGTGGACAGAGGCAAACCACAGAGCCAAGGTTTGTTTAACCATCTTCTCAGCCTTGTCTGGTGTATCCTCAGGGAAGAGCTCAATGATATAATCAATGTAGTCTCGCTGAAAAGAGTCAACAGCCAAAGCTTGTGAGATAAATCGTACAGCATACTTGTCCAGTTATCCGCATAGATTCTGGGTTTTGAATTCTCTCCTGGATGTGTGGCACAAGCTTATCCATCAACACAGTAGAAGCTTTGTGGCCCCGAGTCACAAGTGAAGCGACCATCCTTAGCGAGTCAGATTAGACCGTACGCAGTTGCATATACTCACGGTGCCATGAACGACGGTACACATCGGAGAGCTTCTGCTGCGACGAAGACGTCCATTGGATACTGGACTGCGGCTTCGAGGAACGTGTCATCTCGGGCTGCAAGTGTTAGATGAGAGTTAAACATTTAGATTAAACGCCTTACTGAACTCTTCGCCATAGAAGGTATATGTGTTGGCCTTGGCAACGACGCTCTGAGAGAGATTGAAGATGCTCGTTGTAGTCCAACCTGCAAAAGACCACTTAGTACGGTATTTCTACTGATTCAGGTCTCACGTCCGCGTACCTTCCGCCTGATTAGCACCCTCAAGCTCCTTCGCTAATGCAGCTTGAGCCAGCCAGGTGAGTGCCTCTTGATATGTTGATAAGCTCAAAGAAAGTGTTCGCAATATACGGTGCTGTAGGTCAAGACGGTTAAGCTCAACACCGTTCATCGTATGAGCTGGTTGAAACACCTATGGCTGATTAGCCATGTTGTAACCATAAGCCGCCATTCTATGAGAAGCACCTCCTCAGCAGTTGCTACTAGGGACAGCCTCTCTTCCTTGGCTTGACTGAGCTCTTTGATATGAGCCTCCGATGAAACCAGAATATATTGGCGTTCAGGTGTTTGTATGGTGAACGGTATCCCAGAGATCTGTTATGGCCAATGTCAACTCTAATCATAGCTCTGAAGCCTTTGAACAGCATCGTACTCACGTATTTCTTATTCAATAGTTGTGGACCGCAGAAAAGCCAACTCAATTTCTCAATCCACAATCGAGCATGGCTAGCTATATAGCCAATGAAGATAAATATAGCTGCAAGATATAGTATCAATTTTATGCTATGACCGTGAGAGGTCTCAAGTCGTTCCATAATGAGCTCAATAATAAACGATCTAACGAAAGGAGGAAACTAGTAATGAACAATGATCTTAAATCATGTGAAGAGAATAATATTTTCAAGGTCTTAAATCTCTAGATTTACTTGAATAAAGTACTACCACGAGCATGAGAATTCTCTTGGCGTGGTATAAGGGATAAGTACTTTATTCTACCTTACCTACGAAGCCGTTTAAATCGCATGTGACCTGCACGTGAACTTACGATTTTCACTATACAAATATATAATAAAGAATTATCTAGCATTAACTATGGAGCATTTATAAACTAGTATTAAAGAATGCAACTATTGAACCTGCATCGGGCGTACTTATACAGCCGAGGAAATCAGCCGAATATTTATTACGAGTTTACTCGAGATAGCGCAAAGCGTGCGACTCGACCCCGGATTCCGGTCCTTCCCCCGGGTTTTTCTATCAGCATTGTCCAGGATTCTATCATATAGCTGTGCCACAATACCGCGTTTCGTGATCGACACGATCGACGCTTTTTCAACTTTGACAATTGATTTCTAATTGTCGCTCTTTATACGGACCTTCTTTTCTGGGCGATCATTGCATATACGCTAGAGTTGAATTGTTTTTGATTCCACGAGTTGAAAATCAGTATAGGGCATACCCTGCAGGTATCAAGTGTTGCGATGTTCCTTAGTCTTGTGATACACTACTTTACAAAGTACTACCTACTGTCAGCATCTTCGCTCACTACCCATGTCCGTTCGTCCTGCTCATGCCCCTAGGAGTACTCTCCGGGACGAGCCGCCCCTGTACTACCCATTCTCGTCGTTTCTCATTCTTTTCTCTCTGTAAATCCTTTGTTTATCGCATCCTTATACTCTTCCACTGCCTCTATTTTGCTTCTACGATTTGTCAATTTCATTAATAGTATTTATCGAGACTTGACACAATAAGCGTAGTTGGTTAGGGTACCGAGGCAAGATGGATATCTCAAGCCTCACGCCAGAAATGCTGCAGAAGATACCGGCGATGAAGGCGCCTCCTGGGCACTTCACAGACTTTGCGAACCCGGGACACGATGGGTCGAATGCGCACCAGACTGTAATCGTCACGGGCTTCTTGACGGCCTTGACGGTAGCGGTCCTCTTGCTGCGCCTGTATACAAAGTTTGTGGTTATAAAATCATCCGGATGGGAAGATTGTGAGTGTCCTAGCTCGAAAATCAGCGCAATAACTGACTGGAGCACCTAGATCTGGCGATAGGAGCCACCATTGGAGCAATCGCATATGCGTCGTTGGTTATCTATGTGTTCGAGCACGGATTTGGCGTGCATCAATGGAATGTCAAATCTGGCACTCTTATAGAGCTCACGGATGTAAAGATCTCGATAGGGAGTGCTGTGGCAGGTCACTGACAATTATTCCAGTACCTGAACGCAATCCTCTATATCTACAAGCCATTCATGCTGATGGCCAAGCTGTCGCTCTGCGTGTTCTTCTTCAAAATCTTTCAGAGTAACACCAAACTACGCTGGGCCATCTACTTTGCTGTCCTCTACAACGTAGTCCTGCAGGTCACGGCCTTTTTCAGCTCCATCTTCCTCTGCATCCCTGGACGCCCCTCATTTTGGGCCTGTTCAAGCAAGGTCTCGGTCCTGAATATAATAACTAGCGGTTTCAACATCTTCAGTGACTTTTACCTACTGCTTCTCCCGCTGTTCGCGATATCGCAGCTACAGATGCCATCGACTAGGAAGATAGCCCTCGCTCTCGTCTTTACCGTTGGTCTTCTGTAAGTCTTATCCTAAAATGAATTTCCATTCCTCGCTGACGCTTGCAAAGTGCGTGTATTGCCAGTATACTTGGTCTTGTTTACCGTCTAAGACAGGACGCGAGTTCCGACGTGAGCTGGAACTTTGCTCCAGAAATCATTCTGGTCACCTTTGAACTCGAGGCCACGATCATGGTCGGTTGCTTGCTAGTCATGCCAGCCCTGTTCAGGTCGAAATACCAGCTCAGCTTCCCTTCGCTCTGGTCCAACCGTTCGAAACTACTGCGCAGCTCGCAGAATTCGAATACGACGTTCTCACAGACGAACAAAAGTAGCGTGGTTGAAGAGACGTACACAGAGATGGCTGCACCATCACCGAAACTCTCGCAGCTATCGAGTCATAGTGGCGACAGTCTCATGCCGATAGCTATAGGGGCACCGCTGGCGTCCCATCCTACTCCCCGCAGGAGGGATGGCTAACTGTCTAGCTAACGGAATGGAGCGTCCTTACTACCTTAGAAGCTAGGAGTAGCGCTGGTTGGTATCTGCATACCTTGAGGAGCGTGTTATTATTTAGATTGCTTTTCGTTTACGTCAAAAATGTTACGGGTTTGGGAAATTGATATTCACGATTACATGAAACTTATCCTATTGATGCTTGTTACTCAATAAAATTGCGATGCGTCATATTCTACAAATTATGGAAGGCCCCATGCTGCTGAGAGGCAAAGCTCGCTTCTCGAGAAGAAATAGAGGTCGGTTGAAATGATAGAATGAAAAGCTGACCATTCCACGTATCCTATTCACTAGTAGTTGGTTGGCGCCTCAATGCAATATCATTAAGACCACGTATGCATGCAGCTAAAACAGCCATGCGATTGTAACCCGTCGAATGCAGCCGATATCCCGATACCGGGGCTGCGGTGTCGGCATTTCATGTGTAGCCTTCCCACGCATGTATGCTCGCACATATGCTCGCACATACATGCAAAGGATATGTGAGATAGTGTGCAGACCTAGCCATGCAATGTAAGCTTATTATACCTTACAGATGCGCACAGGGTAGCATGACCCTGCAGCTGCCCCTGACTGCCGTACGAATGCCCCTTGGCGCAGGGTCCACTCTCGCAAAGGAGGGGAAGACGATAAGACCCACAAATTATTTAGGTAAAATGTACTGCGACGATATTATATACCGTAATATATACACGCTAGCACGCGCATTTCGAAGCTTAATTTTAACATTCGCTAGCCACCAAGTTTCAACAAACAAAAAACAAACACCACCGCTCGTCTAGAGTCTGAAATAAGTCCACCATTCTCTCGAAGTCCCTCATTTCCAAGTTAATATGGCATCCGGAGTTTTTTCACTCTCCACCTTCCCCGCGCCGCTTGCCATCCTCACGCAATTAATCCTCTCTTCTACAACTATCGGCCTCACGCCCGCCTACTCCCTTGCGCGCCCCGCCACTCTCCCCTTGATCTCCGTATGTGTCTATTCTGTTCTAAGTGGCGCCAGAACGCAGATGCGGCCGCGTTGGGCCTCACTACTCGGCGGCACTAGCTTCATGTTCCTACTGCAATACCTGGATCTGGGGCTGGTGAGGCAGTGGAACTGGCTCGACCGTGGGCCAGTGCCGCGCAAGAGCCCGACTAGTCAAGAGGAATATGAGAAGGAGGGCAGAGAGAGCGTCAGCCATGAAGGCGGGCGTTGTGCTCCTTTGCACAGCGCCTGGGCGAAATTCCGCTGGGCATGGAGTAGCATGTTCGCACTGCGGCACGTGAATACTAAGTTCGAGGCGCATAACACGCCTGCGTTTAAAGACTCGGATCCCAGCTGGATCCCGTCCAAGCCTGCATTTTTAGCGAGGGAGAGTGCAATAGCTGCGCTATGTTACTTCTTGCTCGACCTCATGGCGCAACGCCCGCCGCCGCCCAACGCTCCACAACTTTTCAACGAAGCCCTGATCCCCGTATTCAGCAGACTCGGCGAGGTCACGTTGCCGCAGCTCCGGCTTCGTGCGCTGAGCATCGCAGGTTTCGGGGCTATCTTTTGGGCGCTAATCCGGGGTTACGCGGCCGCGGCGGGGACGCTGACAGTGGCGCTGGGCGTGAACGAGCCGCGGGACTGGCGACCGCCATTCGGTAGCCTGACGCAGGCGTATAGCGTACAGAACCTCTGGGGGTGAGTCTTGTTGCGGTTTGGGTTAGAGGTATTTTTCAGCTAACGGCGAAACAGGAAGGTCTGGCATCAAAATCTACGCAGCCTGCTTACTGGCCCTGCGGCAAAGATTACATACGATGTGCTCAAGCTGCCGCACGGGTCATTACCGGCGCGCTTTTCCAGCGTGCTTATTTCGTTTGTACTATCGGGTGTGATGCACTCGTGCGCTGGGATCGCTGCGGGGATGTCGCCCAAGCAGCTCAACGTGCTGCATTTCTTCATCACGCAGGCACTGGGTGTGGTGATTGAGGATCTCGTGCGGCTAGCTTTCTTGAAGGCAACGGGCAAGGAGGACGAAGGGAAGAAGAAGAGCAGACCTCCATCACTTGCGAATAGGATTATTGGATATTTATGGGTGGCTGCATTCATGACTTGGTCCGGGCCGGTATGGTTATATCCCCAGGCGTCGAAGCCGGTGTCGCCAGGGACGAACAGCAGTTTTCTGCCCTATAGCATTATAAAGGCGTGGAAAATGGGAGATATCCGTGCAGGCTAGATTGGCGTGGGTATGGCATCGCATGGTATAATATATTAAGATAGGCTATCTTTGGAAAGTGTGCAATAGCATGGAAGTTATCTGACAAAAGAATTATTTAATTCCTACTTCTTTGTCTCTACTGAATAGTTTATACAAAACATTTTCCATCACTATTATCCACTGGGTTGTACCTGGAATCATTATTTAATACAAGATAATATTGCGAAAACTAGCATTGCCACTCCAGATTAATATATGCCGCATCTACCCCCGCGGGTCTAGCATATTTACGAAACATGTCCAATTATCTTCTGCTTCTCGTTCCTAACAAGCATATTGCTTTAGTACCTAAAGTTTCACAGAACCTCAATGACGGCATGTAAGTCCCCAAGATCACTTGAAAGTATCTTTACTCATGAGGCCTATATATCAAGGAGACTTTAGCCCAATATGATCACAACTAATCAAGGCACCATACACCGAATTCGGATGGTGTATGCAAATGGAGCGAATTCGGCATGTATGGCACTTTTACGCTCTACAGAAACGCCACTTTCTTGCCGAAATGCCACAAAAGTCTGCCCACGGTCATATTGCCATTCTAAACTTGCCCTGGATCTTATGATGAAACCTGTAAAGCTTTTGGCAGGCAAGGCCAAGACAGGTTCAGGAGAAGTTGTTCGGATATTTGAGTAATTCGGGTTGAAGTTCTGTTGGTATTGTGACGATGGCCGACGTTTGGGCCAGGCTTCTCCCAACCACGACATTAAGACCATCTTCTATCGTGAAGCGTAGATTTATTATTGCCGGTCGTGGGGTTCTACAGGTGGGGTGAAATTTTTTTGAGCTTCTGGAGCTTTGAAGCTCCTCAATTTTGAGTTGGACGAGCTGCGATAGATGAAATGTTTGGCTCTGGTGAGGAAGAACTGAGAGGGGAAGGAGATACCTCAATTGGTTATTTTGAGGGGGCCGTGGAACGATTAATTCTCCAAATTTGGCATCACACGTTGGCTAGAAAAATTGATTGCATACGTTTCTGATCCTAAATCAGTAAGGGAAACGAGTTGGAGTAATAAGACATATTGAAATTTTGCTCCGGCAACCTCTATACCACACAATAACGCTAATAGGCTGAAAATCCACCTTCAAAACGTATATGAGTCTTCCCCTTTCCCTAAGCAAAATATATTGTCAAAATACAGCTGTTTAACCCAAATTTCGACGTCTTCTTTTCATTATCATTTCGTCCAAGCCTCCCAGTCCCACACATGATCCCTCCTATTAAACTAAGTACAAAGCCAAACATTGGTCATGTCGTAGCCACGAGCTTCTATCCAACTTCATATAAAGTAAGCCAGAATATGCGGGCATCCGTTGGATCTTTGTCATAAATGGATAGGCTAGAGTTGAGATACTCGGTGGATTTAATACTTGTGCTTACAAGTAGTGCCAACCATAGCTGATCAGCCTCTCCAGAACTTTGAAGATTTTGTAATGCAGTTCAGCTAGGAGAGATCGTAGATGAAAGTCTGCATTTATTGAGGAAATAGAAGGCGAAGGCAAAGCGGGAGGAGATTGACAGGATGTTGGGGACTAATATCGTGTCGCTGTTGCTGTTGATGACCTACCATATCAAAAACGATTTATGCTTCTTAGCCAGTTAGAACTTTCGACTTGAGAAAGTATAGTATACCGAAGAGGTCCATGGGGGATTTCGTCTACTAGCTTTCTTGGGGTTCCATTCTGCTGGCCAACTCTGTTGGTCTCAATTCTCCTGGCTTCAGAAGCCCAGATTTGGAGGAGGGCTTCGATTTCGGAGACTAGTCGCGCGGTATTTTGCTCGTAATTCATGGTGAAAGTTTGGGAGTTGGTGATACCTACAAAGCATCCCAAAGTTTGGAGAGAATTTCAAATGAGAGAACTTCCCTGAGAATAAGAAGATGCCAGAGATTTGGACAGTGAGGCTGGAAGTCAGAACTGATTTTGTGGCAAGATCTAAAGTAAATTAAGCTCGTCGTTTCAATCAACCCCAATTCTTTGCTAGTTACACACATTACTTCACGATCTCAGCCTGAGCACTCGCTGGGTAAGCCTAAGCATATATTAAAGAGCTATTTTAGCGTCCGGTGGGGCTCGTTTTGGCTCCCGTCAGGTCGCTTGTACTTTCCTCCTCGCCGGTAATGATGCCTGAGGCATCACAACAGTTTCCGGGGCGAGAAAATTTGTGCATTAAGCGTCTGCTGCAAGAACCACAAACATAAACATAACTTACCTGTCACGGCCACAATAATTGCGCTTTTTACCAATCATGGCAGCGAGCATTCCAATTGATCCAGAGAGGGTCGCCCAGTCCCAGAAGATGCCAATCAACCTTCTCCTTCGATCCGAACTGGGCAAAGCGCTTGAGCATCGAAGTGCGCTCACCCCAACTACCACTAAGAAGCTCATCGACGCTGGTTATCATATCAAGGTCGAGCGCAGTCCACAAAGAATCTTCGATGATAAGGAGTTTGAGAAGGCGGGCGCGACTCTCGTTGAGGAGAATACCTGGCGCGATGCTCCCAAAGATACCATTATTATTGGCCTTAAGGAGCTGCCAGTCGACAAATGTGAGCAAATCGCTGCTAAAAATACCCGGTAAAGCCTAGCTAATCCGTGCAAGTCCCTCTAGAGCACGTCCACGTCCAATTCGCCCACTGTTACAAGGAACAAGAAGGATGGGAGACCGTCTTGGCGCGGTGAGCAACTCTGCGCGAATTGTCCCTCGAGAAATGGTGCTGACGCTGAGAAGCTTCTCGCGGGGTGGTGGAACTTTGCTGGATCTCGAGTTCCTGCAAGACGATAATGGACGCAGAGTAGCTGCTTTTGGCTACCACGCTGGATTCGCGGGAGCTGCGTTGGCACTTGAAAACTGGGCATGGCAACTCTCTCGTTCGAGTCTCCTCCACGCTCGCACGGTCATCGCTAATCAATGTTACAGACTCAAACAACGAGCCGTTCCCATCGGTATCGAGCTATCCTAACGAGATCGAGCTAATTGCAGATGTCAAGAAAGCGGTTGCACAAGGATCAGAAAAGACTTGCAAGGCCCCAAGAGTGCTTATCATTGGAGCTTTGGGAAGGTGTGGTAGTGGCGCCATCGATCTATGCATGCGTGCTGGAGTTCCAGCGGAGAACGTGATCAAGTGGGATTTGGTTCGTACACCTGCGCCGTTTAAGTCTAACTCTATGCTATGCTATGTCCAAGATAAACAAATGCTTATATCGTGGGAATTTTAGGCGGAGACAGCTAAGGGTGGCCCGTAAGCTCTTCTATACGCAACACCCATCTAATGGGCTGCATTTCACAAAACGGATTGTGCTTGAAACACCCTGACGATACTCGAATTTTAGTAGAAGAGTATTGACTGACACTATACTCGATAGATTCCCGGAAATTATCGAGAGTGATATCTTTGTCAACTGGTGAGTTATCCGAACAGTCTTGCCTAAGCTATCTATTAATATTATGAACTTTTAGCATTTACCTCACGTCTAAGATCCCTTATTTCGTCGATATGAAGTCTCTGGACACCCCAGATCGCAAGCTATCCGTTGTTTGTGATGTGTCAGCAGACACAACGTCCGTATCCTAGTTCCCCAATCGGAGATGGGCCATTGACGTTTGATAGTAACCCAAACAACCCGATCCCTATCTACACGATTGCTACCACATTTGACAAGCCGACGGTTCCTGTAGAGGTCAAGAATGATCCACCTCTCACGGTTATTTCCATCGATCATTTACCATCACTATTACCACGCGAGGCATCCGAGAGCTTCAGTGAGGCACTTCTGCCGCATCTCCTCGAGCTTAAGCACTGGAAGCAGAATCCGGTATGGGCCCGTGCGGAGAAGTTGTTCAGCGAGAAGGTGGCAACCCTACCAAGGAGTGCTTTATAACGCCTCAGGGGTTAAAATGTAAGAATTAGTAGAAGTGTGTGAAAACTTATTCCCAGTACCGCCGTACAGGCCCACGTGACTCTCTATCCATAGCGAGAGGTTTTCTACTCTTCCAGAGCTGGGACTCGACCAAAGGGAAGCGTAACAGACAGAAGGACTACCACTACACCTGCATTATGCATCATGCAAGCTTTCACACCCCGTTAGCTCCTCTCTCGCTACATGCATAGCTTTATTATAAGGGTTTCAAAATACCTGCGAAACCAGCTAGTGTTTGCAGTCTGTTTCCAAAGAGTTGCATACCCTGTTCTCGAAATATGTACAATAAGCATCCTACATTGTCTCTATCATCTCCTTTATCTTTTGTACCTTTAATATGCGATCATTATACTGATCAGGAGAATCCACCCTTGAAGGCAATTTCTTAGCTGCGTCTCTCAGTCACAGCTCCATTATGAGTAAACAAAAGGGTCCCCAAGAAGATCTCTTATCTAATGTTGATGAGCCGGGCGCAAGTAACATCCAATCCTCAATACCAAGATCCTCACTTGCACGCTTTCCATTGAGAGAAAAGAAGGGTCCCCGAGTCAAAAAAAATACACCATGTGGAAATGCTCTGTCCCTGGTTACAAAAAGTCTGTTACTCTACCATATAAGCGAAGCCATTTGGGAACTCATTAAAAGTCAGAGAAGAAGGTATCTAGGTAAATGGCTGCTCCTGTGGCTGTGAAGGCTTGTCCGTGTACGTTTCCTGGCTGTGTTCAGACATATAGCGCAAAACCAGCTATGGGAGTACACATGAAGAGAGTTCACTATAACGGAGGAGTAATTCCCAGGCAATCCCAATCTTCGTCATCTCCGTCAGCCTCGATTTATCCCAGCTCCGTCAAGGAGCCTGTTCATGCACAATACAAATGCATATACCCCGGCTGCAGCCGCCGTACTCGGGGTGGACGAGATATTAGGAGACATTATTGCACTCATTTCGAGGGCAGGGTGATCCCCACTGGAATAATGTTCCCTGGGCAGGTCAGGAAGGCAAAGACTATTGCATGCTTATTTCCTGGCTGCTCTAAAAAGTTCACCGCCGTGTCCAATATGAAGGGACATCTGAAGGGTCATTATGAAGGAGGAGTTCTTCCAGCTCTTAGCCCGCTCGAGAAAGAGATCAAGCGGGTGAATCCACCCAGGAAATACCAGCGAAAACGTGCTGCTGGTGTCGAATACCGTCCTCTTTCACCATACCGACTCCTGATACGGAAGTTAGGCAGGTGACTAACATGCAAACTGCAAGGGCCTAAGTCTTCCTGTCATCCCACGCATATGTATATATATATAAAATTATAATATATAATATAATATTTTTTTTATAATAAGCGAGTAGCTAGAAAATCTACAATAGATTTTGAAAAGCACAGTATCAGTGTTGTGGTTTTGAAAACTACCACGCTTTTTCTAGTTATTACGCTTTGCAAAAATCTACTATATATTCTAGAATATCTACATTAGTTTGAATACAGTATCTGATGGTAAGGTATTAATGATACCCAGTACCGGTCGTTATGTTAGGTTTTCTTTATTTTAAACTAACCCTTATCTTCCATGCTAACTCGGTTTAAAATAGGCCTATTCTTCTTGTAAGCTTCCTGACATGTAGTCAGCCTATTCACTCTTTTTGTTAATAAGAGTCTTATTATCTGGAATCTTCCTCGCAAGGGATGGTAGAGGATTGAAAGCACACATATACTCGTCCTCGGGATCGGCCTCGAATCGAAGCGGCAGAGGTCTCTACTAAGGGGGAATATGTATGTCAATATAACACTTCAAGATAAGTTAGCTAAAGGATTAAATCAAAGCCGCGAAACAACTAATCTTGGCGTAACATAGAATTTTTGGTGTACCTGACTCGTAGGGCCGTGCCTACCCCGAAAAATCGGGTCTTTGACCTGGCAATGGGCATTAAGAATATGGACATAATAATGTTATTATTTCATCATTTTTGCATGTTTTGAACTGACACGGTGGTTCGTCTTTACATTGTTCGTGTTATTGTCATTCTGCACCAGGCTGCGAGATAATGATTATTTATCTTGTCAATATATTTTGGGGGTAGGAGGTATTGGTAATTGAAGAACAGGGTACATCTATTAAACATCCGCAGATTTCTATGTTATTGAAGACTCCATTTCTGAAAGCATACTATCCCAGTCAAAGTTGCCGACGTCAACTCCTTGCTCAAAGCCCTGCGCCAGTTCATTGAAGTACGCAGAAAGATCCTCCGCACTCTCCGGCCTCTCATGCACGATATCCATTCCACCCACCTCGTGGCTTCCCAAAATACTCGTTGGGGCAACGGGAGGCAGCAATCCCACCGCAGGCTGAGTATCGGTTGTATCATACACCTCTGTGCCATCGGAACAAGTCAAGCCCGTTTCGACCTGAGTAACAGGCTTACACACTTTATGCTTCCTCACAATACGCATCAGCGACTGCAAAAACTTCGCCGCAGTCTCCGACTCATGTCTTGCATGTTCCAGAATCCGAATCGCATCCAGAATCTCCCCGCTCAACCTATCTCGCTGCGTTGAGGACTTACTATGGTTGATGTCCATGAGAAGAACTACGACACTTGCCATGAAAACCGACACCAGAAGCCCAAGAAATTTGTAGCGGGTTGCGTTGAAGAGTCCCGAGCTGCTTAGCAGAGTTTCGGTCTTGATGACCTGCCGTGCAGAGTGTAGGCAGACGTCACGAGATGCAGTACACGCGGGGTCGACGAATCC
>Ga0182030_10001212_pt1 | contig 52597 bp, 36 predicted proteins | sample 812S3MmetaG_FD_121299 | JGI IMG/M metagenome (GOLD analysis project Ga0182030, IMG submission 121299) | Permafrost microbial communities from Stordalen Mire, Sweden - 812S3M metaG (Illumina Assembly) | ecosystem: Environmental > Terrestrial > Soil > Wetlands > Permafrost | place: Sweden...
AGAAGCAAAGAGAACCTCGACCAAGCCATCACCGAAGCCCTCTCTCTCATCACTGCCGACAATGCTCAAGCATGGTTCAGACACTCCATGCAAACATTACAGGAACTATGAAAATGCTCTAGCTCCAGCTCCGCCGCAAAAATCAAAACCCCGTCCTTCCGTGGCGGGGTTTGTTTTTGGCCTCAACCTTAGCCGATGTCTATTGCGTGGGAGTGGGTGCGGGAGACGTGGGTATGGAAGGCGCGGGAGTTGCAAGTGGATTTGACGAACCGGGGCCGGGTGCCCCAGCGCTGCCTGTTACGCCGCCTGTTCCGCTGCCGGGGCCGGGACTGCCAGGCGCGGCAACGGTCGCGCCCAGATACATATTGGGATTGTACGGTCCCACCAGCATCTGGCCTTTATCCTGACTCGGGTCGTAGATAAAAAACCATTCGTTGTACTTCGTCTTGTCGCCGAAGGAGTGAATGCCCTCGGCTTTCGACTTGCTCACAACACCCAGCACACCTCCACCGCCAAGCACCTGCCCGGAGGCGGCGTCGTTGTTCGTTCCGGTGCTGCCGAACGCGCTGCCGCCGGCAGCCGTTCCCGGGGCTGGAGTGCCGGTGGTTCCCGTCGTCGTTCCAGTGGCCGTTCCGCTGGTGCCCACCCCAGTGCTTGTTCCCCCGGTGCTGGCTCCCGTGTTGCTGTTGTCTGGGTTCTGGACTGCGGCGGCGGTCGCCGTACTGCTCAGATCGCCGGCGTTCGCTGGATTTGGATTCCCTGGGGCGCTGGCGTTTGCGGCAGCGCCCGCTAACCCAGCACCAGACGCTAGCGTGACATCGGTGAGATGCACCAGCTTCCAAACTCCGTCGGCAGTCATCGGATCCTTGTATCGCCTGCGCAGATAGCGGATGTTGTTCGCCTTTTCCAACTGCTCGAGCGAAGTCGGATAGCTACCGTTCTTTTTGTAGTAGCGCTTGATCGCCCGTGAGTACTGGTCGCCGCGGTGCATCATTTCTACTTCGCGGTCGCGCACGATGCTGCGCCGGTAATTCCGCGCTACTCCCAGCAGCGTAATCGTCAGCACTGCGACCGCAAGCATCAGAACCAGCAGCATGTAGCCTGAGTCCTTGCCTCCATGCCCTGCGCGCCGCACTCTCATCTTCCGTATCATTCGAACCCTTGTATCCGCCTACCCCTGCGCTCGAGGAATGCTCTGGCGATTATTGTTCAGCAAGTCTTCCACCTCCACGGCCGTCGGTGAGATGTGCACGATCTTGTAATGCCGATTCACCACGTCTCCCTCGCGCGCAATCCAAACGTCGTCACCCTGCGAGAGGAATGCTTTCGGCTTTTCACCCTTGCTGTTGCTGCTTCCAAAGTACTTCAGGTTGATTGGCGGCGGCGGAGGAGGAGCAGTGGCGGCCCGTCTGGCAGCGTCGTCCTGCTGCTGGCGCAGCAGTGGCGATACCTTCGCATTGGGAATATTCACCTGCTCCGCACCGGCGCGAAAAATGTTCGTTCCGTTGCCCTGATACTGCACCTTTTCCGAGTTCGCCAGCAGATCCAGCCGCAGCCGCGGGTCCAGCGACTCGCCTAACAACCCGGGTTTTGCTTTCTCTGGAGATGCTGCCGTCCCCGGAGCGGGCTCAGGCTTCGGCGCACCTCCCGACATCAGCGCCCAAGCCACGGTCAGGATCGCGACGATGCACAGCACGATCGCAACCCGCTGTTTAGTCTTGCTTTCCGCTCCCGCCTTCACGCCGCGCTCCTTAGGAAGGTGGACAGGTGAACCGAGACCGTCAATGTGTCGCCCTGCATTCCGCCAAAACTCACCGCGTCGATCAACAGCATCATCTTCTGCCGCTCGACCGCGTTAATGAACCGCATATTCTGCGCGTAGCTGCCCTGCACCTGAATTGTGATGCCGACGCCGTCGAAGCCCGGCGGTGTGCCTTTGTCCGCGTGCTCGTCGTACTTCACCGTGGAGACATGCACTCCAGCTTCGCTCGCGATGTGGGATAGTTGGTCCGACATTGCCGAGTAATGCTCCGCAAGCCGCTCGCGGTTGAATTGTGTTTCCTCTTCGCGAGCTGCCTCTATTTTCTTGTCCATGCCCTGGACTGGAGCTGCGGCCCTTGTCTTCTCAATCTTTTCCATCCGCAGGTGCTCATATTCCTGCTCTCGTGCGCCGCGCGAACGGCCCGCCGGAGACACCAGCAGGGCAATCGCGCCCACGCTCAGCAACAGCAGCACTCCCACCACAACCAGCAGTTGGGTCCGCACATCCCGCAGATCGATCATTGCGTCCCTCCTTTAGCTCCGGCAGCCTTGGCTTTCGCAACCTTGGCTTCCGTCGTCGGCGCTCCCTGCGTGTTACTGGGTACATAGAGCGCCGTTACCTGGAATTTCACGGTGTCCGCGCTATCCTTTTCGGGTGCGTCTCTCTCTTCCGCGATGCGTGCATTGCGGAACGACGGCGATTGCTCCAACCGCTTCACCAGTTCCACTGCGGCCTCGCGCGAGGTTCCCGCAACTTGCAGATGTACTTCCATGGTATTGGTGCTGCTCTGCAATGCCGGCGAAATCGAAACTACGTGCAGCCTTGGCGGCATGATCTGTTCCAGTTGCATGAACACGCGCGTCCATGAGAACGACTTGCGCGCAATCAATCCATTCAGAAACCTTGAGGTCTCCACCACGGACTTGTTCTGCGGAAGCCCCAACATTGCCACGGCCTCGTCATGCTGCCGGTTCAGTACGGCGACCTCCGACTCCAGTGCGGAGATCTTTGCGCTCACCTCGCGCGATTGCCGCCAAGTCGAAGCCGCGCTCCACATCAGCGCCGTCGTGCACAGCGCGAGCACCAGCACCAGCCCGCCCCATTGCAGTAGGAAGCGGCGCACATCCTGGTACGGCTTCGATGCCAGATTGATGTTCAGTCGCACCGTTAGTTTCCTCTTTCCTAGAACAGCCCTAGAAGAGCTGGGTGTCCCACCTTCGCCGCCGTTCTTACGGCTAGGGTGGGACGGCAGAATACATCAACTCTGCAACCGCCCTAAAGCAGCGCTCCAATGGCTCCCGCATAATCGTTGCGCAGCTTTTCCGCCACTACGCTCGGCCCGATCAGCTCCCGTACCTTTACTCCGGTCTGCTGCTCCAGCGCGCGTGCCAACTCATTCAACTCGCGCACTCCGCTCACCAGCAACTGTTCTACGCTCACACCGTAGTTGTCCTGGAAATACACCATGGAAGGATAGATGTCGTCGGCCATGCGCTCGGCCGTCAGCGCTCCCGCTCCCGCGCCTTCAAGGATTCGGAAGAGCAACAGTTGGCCATCTTTCAGCACGGCGATCGAAGTTGCGTCCTGCCCGATTTTCAGCAGCATGGTGGGTTGCTCTTCGTCCACCGCGCCCAGCGCTCCCAGGCTGGAAGGCAGCACCACGCCTGGCGAGCAACCTGCGGCGCGGAATGCCGACTCGTATTCCTCCAGCACGCTGTGCAGCACAACCGCGGCCGCCACGTGCAAGCCCTTCGGAGTGCGTTGCGCCTCGAAGCTCAGCGCGGCTTTTTCGATATCGAACGGCAGCGACTTGCGCAGCCGGAAGCGAACTGCGGCGTCGGCCTCCTGGTGCCGCTCGGGAAGCGACTCGAAATCCAGCAGGGTTACCCGCACGGCTGAATCCGGTAGCACCGCGATCACGTCCTGGCCGCGACCACCCACCCCGGTCAAAGCGAGTTCGATCGCTTCGTGGAGTGCGTGCGCGTCCTGCACGTTTTGCGCGCTCAGCGAAGGCGTAACGACTCCCTTTGCCAAGCCGTGGCTGTGCACGCTGCCGATCGTGCCGCTCTTGCCCTCCACGCGTACCGCAGCTACTCCCTGCGAGGTGACCTCGCAGGCGATCTGAGGCAGGCGAATTGCGCTTCTTTTTTCGGCCATTAGCGGGTTGACTCGATGAACGTGACTTTATTGATTTCCTTCAACGTTGAAACTCCGGATCTGACTTTATCCAGCGCCGACTCACGCAGGAAGTGCATGCCTTCATCCCGCGCCGCGCGCCGTATCTCCGAACTGGGCCGCCGTTCCAGAATCAGCTCCCGGATGTGATCGGTCAAATCCAGCAACTCGTGAATTGCCGTTCGTCCGTGGAATCCCGTTCCTCCGCACTCGATGCACCCGGGCCCCTCATAGAACGGAATGCCGCGCCACTCCTCTGGCCTCAACCCAGCGGCGTCAAGTTGCGCATCGCTGTACTGCACTTCTTGTTTGCAGTGGGCGCAAATCAGCCGCACCAGCCGTTGCGCCAGAATGCAGTTCAGCGAAGAAACGAAGTTGTACGGTTCCACGCCCATGTTCAGAAAGCGCCCAATCACGTCCACCACGTTGTTGGCGTGTACCGTGGTGAACACCAAGTGTCCGGTCAGCGCCGAGTTGATGGCGATCTGTGCCGTCTCCTGATCGCGAATTTCGCCCACCATGATCTTGTCCGGGTCATGGCGCAGAATCGAGCGCAGTCCGCGGGCAAAGGTCAGTCCCTTTTTCTCGTTCACCGGAATCTGCGTAATGCCGCGCAACTGATACTCCACCGGGTCTTCGATGGTGATGATCTTGTCTTCGTCGCTCTTGATCTCGTTCAGCGCGGCGTACAGCGTCGTCGTCTTGCCCGAGCCGGTCGGTCCGGTCACCAGCACCATGCCGTAAGGCTCCGCGATATACTGCCGGAACTTCTTGATGTCGTAATCGCTGAAGCCCACCACGTCCAGAGTCAGCTTCTGAAACTTCTCGCTCATCGACTCTTTGTCCAGCACGCGGAGCACCGCGTCTTCGCCGTGAATGCTGGGCATGATCGAGACGCGGAAATCGATGAAGCGTCCGTTGTAGCGCACCCGGAAGCGCCCATCCTGCGGCACGCGCCGCTCCGCGATATCCAGTTCGCTCATCACCTTGATACGCGAAATGATGGTCGAGTGATGTTCCTTGGCGATCGGTTTCATCGCCTCTTGCAGCACGCCGTCAATGCGGTACTTGATCACCACGCAGTCGTCGCGTGTCTCCATGTGAATATCGCTGGCGCGCCGCTGCAGGGCGGTAAAGATGGTGGTATCCACCAGCCGGATGATCGGGCTGATGTCGCTTTCCGCGGTCAGCTTCTCGATCGAGATGGTTTCGTCGCCGTTGCCTTCGTCGTCGTGGATTACATCCAGCGTAAAGGTTTCGCCCGCTTCGTCCAGCACCCGCTGCGACTGTTCGGTTTTCTTCAGGATGTCGGTGATCTCGGTCAGGGTCGCCACCCGCGGAACCACCCGGCGGTTCAGCAGCAAGCTGATTTCGTCGATCATCATCAACTGGCTTGGATCGGAAAGTGCGATCGCCAGCCGTCCATCTTCCAGCTCCTCGAGCGGAATAAAGTTAAACCGAAACATTAGCTCGACCGGAATTTTCCGGAAGAGCTCATGCTGAATCTTGAATCCCTTCAACTCAACATATTCGCAGCGATAGCGCCGCGCCAGTTCGTGCGCCCGCTTCTGCTCGTCGTTGGCGTCCGTGATTGGTTCTACAAAAAGCTGTTGTGACATAACCCTCGTTGCGTTCTTTGCCCTTGGCCGCGCGACCGCTGCGCGTCATTCCTGCCCTTGTTGCCCGCTTTGTATCAGCCTGCCGTAAAGCTGAAAATCGGCAGGTACAGCGAGATCAGAATAAAGCCGACGACAAGGCCCATGAAAACAAGAATCGCCGGCTCAATCAGCGACATTGCCGCCGACAGCGCCGACTGAACGTCTTCTTCGTAGAACTCCGCAATGGAGCTCAGCATCGTCGGCAGTGCGCCTGTCGCTTCGCCCACCTCCACCATCTCCACCGCAAGGTCCGGGAACACCCCGGTCTGCTCCAGGCTGTGCGCCAGTGACCGGCCTTCGCGTACGCTCTTAGATGCTTCGCTGATGCCGCGCACAATCAAGCGGCTGGACATCGACTGGCCCGCCGTTTCTAGCGCCGTAACCAGCGGCAGGCCGCCCGAGAGCAGGGTGGACATCATGCGCGAGAAAACCGCAATCTGGTAGCGCTGCCAGATACTTCCGACCACCGGCACATTCAGTTTGATCTTGTCCATGATCTCTGCGCCCTGTTGCGTCTTGCTCCAACGCCTCAGCAGTATGTAAGTCGCAACCAGCACAACCACGATGAGCGGCAGATACTTCTTGGCGGTCAGCGCCGTGGTAATCGTGAACTCCGTCATCGGCGGTAGCTTCTGCCCCAGATCGGAGAACAACTCGGAAAACTTCGGGATCACGAACGTGACCAGCATGGTGACCAATCCGATCACGCCGACGACCAGGATCACTGGATAGACCAGCGAGGAGATCAGCTTCTTGCGAAAGCTCAGGGCCAGCCTCTGAAAGGCGACATAGCGCGACAGTACCTCGTCGAGGTTGCCGCTCTTCTCGCCCGCCATCAAAGTCGTCGAATAAATCTTCGGGAACGCGCCCTGTTTTTCGAAGGCGTCGGAGATCAGCTCTCCGCCCCTGGTGCGATCGCGGACGTCTTCCAGCAACATGCGGAAATATTGGTTCCGCTGTCGCTTCGCCAGCAGTTCCAGGGCCTGCACGATCGGAAGACCGGCGCGCACCAGGGTCAGGAATTGCTGATTGAATATGACGAATTGTTCCAGGGTGACGCGGCGCCGTTGCGGCATCCGAAACTCGCCGCCGGAAAAAAGCCCGCGCGGCTTCACCCAGTAAACCAAGTAACCGGACTGCTGGTAGCGGTCGCGAATTTCCGCGGCGGAGTACCCGGTTTCGGTCTTTTCCAAGACCTTGCCGCTCTCATCCGCCACGCGAACCACAAATTCGGCCATATGTTTCCACTCACGGCAGGCGCGCTCGGCGCGGCCCTGGCCTTTCAGTGTAACATTATGAAACCTTGGGGATTGTAGCCCTGAGCACCAGCCTTTTATCCCAATCTCACAACTTCCAGTCCTCCGGCGCCGGCGATCAGGTCGCCTGCGCCGCCTGCTCACGGCTCTAACTGATTGCTCTGCAAAACCTCTACCCCTGCCGGAGGCTGAAAGCTGAATTCCGCGTTGCTGACCGGAAAGTTTTCCTGCTGGTTTTCCAGCCGGAACTCAGTCTTGCTTCCATCCAGCTCTTCCATCACAATCCGCCGCAGATAACCCTGCCCGTCGCTCTCCAGCAAGAGTTGTGCGACGCGGTCTTCCATCCCTACTGGAATGCCTCGAAGTACCACATCTCCTGCGGTTTCCGGCGGCACGTCCGGTGCTAGCGACAGTCCGCGCAACTCTCTATTCAGCTTGGTGCGTCCCAGCAGAAAGCGCAGCGGGGAGCGCAGGTCATCCAGCTTTTTCAGAGAGGTTCGCCGCGCCTGATGCTCGCCCGGAACATAAAACCAGGCGGTGGCCCCGTCGGTCACAAAGATCTTCTTTTGTGGAGAAGAGTAGTCCCAGCGCATCTTTCCCGGCTTCTTGATCCACAACGTTCCGCTCTCGCTGCGCCGAATTCCGCCGCCAGAATAAATTTCCGTGAAATCTGCGTGCAGCGATTTCATGCCATTGTAGCGGGCGTCGATCTTGGCCGCCGTCGATTGTGCATCCGTCGCCGTGGACTGAGCCCATAGCGCCTGACCACAGATCACGAGCAACAGAAAGAGCACTGCATTCAATTTTTTCATGGTTGTTTTGCGGCCGGGAATCCCTTTTCCGTGGGCAGGTCTCCGAGTGCGTGACCGGGTGGCAGTCCGCGCGTAATGAATGGAAACTGATCGGGCTGCGCGACTTGTACCCGGCCATCAATCAGCCGGTAAGGATTGTTCTTCGGATCGGCTGGTACACGGCGTAGCATTCCCACCAAAATCAACTCCGGCCAGCCCGAGGGCGCATACCCTTTCTCTTTCGTAAACTCGTCAACCCGGTCTTGCAAAATCTTCACCTCGCTGTCCACCCGCAGGCAGAGCAGCCGTGTGATGGCGTTGGCCTTCAAATTCTTATCGTCGGTGCTGTTAAGAATGTTGCTCCACATGTAGATTGCAGTTTCGGTTTCACCGGCGTGCGCCGCCAGAGCCGCTGCCATCACACGCATCCACGGATGCGCCCCCGGAACCTTCGAGCCGCGCTCAAACGCATCGGCTGCCTTGGCCGGATCGTTCAGCTCCAGCCAGTAAATGTAGCCGAGGTCATAGTAGAGCCGCCACGCCTGAGGATTTTCCTGAATGCCTTTTTCCACCAACCGCGCCGCCGCCACCGGGTTCCCTGCTCCCTCCGGCGGCTTCTGCGCCAAAAATACCGAGCCGAACTGATAGGCGGGAAGCAGCTTCGGGTCCAGCGTCGTGGTCATATCCAACAATGGCGCCAGGATCAGGTACTGCATCGATTTCGCTCTATGTTTCTCGCCAAAATACTGCACCACTCGAGTCCAGTAGATGTCAGCCAGCACTCCCGAGTACCCCAGGCTCATTCGCTCCACCACCTTTGGCGAAGGGATGTAGAGAACTTCCTGCAAAGGCTCGTCGCTGCGCACGCGGTCAATCTGCCGCACCAGCATCGCGCTTGTCGCCAGCAGCGCCCCTAGCAGCAGCGCATAGCTCGTCTGGACTCGTAGACCTCTTGTCATTTCAGGTTGCGCCGCTCAAAGATCCATACTGATGCGGTCAGCACCGCGGCCGCGTACACCACGACGTAGAGCGTATTCAGCAGGATCAGCTTCGGTTCCACCGCCGTGTTATGCGCCACCTGGCTGATTACGTTAAGGGCCGCGAAGTTCGGCACCAGGTAGGCCGCGCCGGTCATCAGCCATCGGGTCGCGCCGTTGGCCATCTGGGCAAATCCGCGAAGATCTTCCGCGAACGTGCCCACCGCAAAAATCGCGAAGGCGAAGATCGAGGAGAATACCGGCGTCGAAAACGTCGAGAACAGCAGCGCCAGTGCGGTAATCAGCACGAATTCCAGCAGGATGAAATAGATCGCCGTCAGCAGTTGCAGGTCGCCCCGCCCCAGTCCGTGTGACACATACATCACGGCAGCAAAGAAGCCCACGCTCATCAGCAGCGCGTTCACCGTCAGCGTCATCACCAGGCCAAGAAACTTGCCCGTAATGAACTCCCAGCGCCGCACCGGACGCGCCGCCAGAACAGTGTAGAGCGTCTTTTTGTCAATCTCCTTCGAGACCAGTCCGATCCCGATGAAAATCGCAATCACGATGCCGAATAGCGAGATCGCCGTCAGCCCCAGGTTGATCAACACGATCCGGTTGATCTCCAGTGATATCTGTCCGAAGAGCACGGAAGAGCCCACGATCAGCAATGCAAACAGAATCAGGTTGTATAGCACGCGATCGCGTACCGCCTCGCGATAGGTGTTGAAGGCAATTGCCCCGAGCCGTCCGATCATGCGTGCACCTCGTTCGGCTTCGCTTCTCCAATACGCGCCAGGAAGTAGTCCTCCAGCGTCGCCCGCACCGGGGTCACGCTGGTCAGGCGAGCTTCACTTTTGCGCAGCTCGGCCAGAGCTGCTTCCAGCGAACGCTCCGGCATCAGCGCCCGCACCACGTCGCCCGTCGCGTGGCAGCGAGCCCCCAGCGTGGAGAGCGCCGGAATCGCCTGTGCGCCGTTCCAAACCACTTCCACCTCTCCGCTCACCTCGCGCAGCAGGTCCGCCACCACTCCCACGCCCTTCAACTCGCCCTTGTTCAGCACCGCAACCCGGTCGCAAAGGGTTTCGGCATCGCTCAGAATGTGGGTCGAGAAAAAGATCGTCTTGCCCTCTTCGTTCAGCTCCTGCACCAGGTCGCGAACCTCGCGCCGCCCGATGGGATCGAGTCCGCTCATCGGTTCATCCAGCAGCACCAGCTTTGGATCGTGAACGATGGCTTGCGCAATTCCTACCCGTTGCAGCATACCCTTGGAGTACTTGCGTAGTTGTGTCTTGCCCGAATCGCTCATTCCCACCCGGGCCAGCGCCCTATCCACTTTGCGCTTTCGCTCGCGCGGCTCCACTCCGCTCAATCGGGCGTAGTAGTCCAGCAACTCCAGCGCGGTCAGGTGATCGTAGAAGTACGGCTGTTCCGGAAGGAAGCCGATGAAGCGCTTGACGCTGATGTCGTTCAGATCGTGGCCCAGAATCCTGGCCGTCCCCCCGGTGGGAAACACCAGCCCCAGCAGCAGCTTCAGAGTTGTCGTTTTCCCGGCCCCGTTGGGCCCGAGGCAGCCGAAGACTTCGCCTTCTTCCACCGAGAGCGTCAGTGGCATCAGGCCGCGCTTCAGCTTATTCCCAAAGAATCCCGTTTTGTAGGACTTTTCCAGTCCCTGAATCTCAATAGCGGCCATGGGCTTTCACAGAATTATAGCCGACGCCTTGTGTCTCGTCAGCTTACCGAAATGCCGCTGTTATCACGCAGCCTTACCATGGCAGCCGATATGGGTCATCAAGACAAGAGTGGCGCACAACTTGCGTTCACGAGATCGTTTGTCTTACGCACAAAAGTTAAGGAGGAGCTTTCGGCTCCTCCTTATGCGTTCATCATGCTTTCATTCGCCGCTGTCAAACCCTTACTGCAACGGTGCGTCGGCCGAGCCGGCAATCGCCGTGGCGTTGTATCGGAGCACGCCCGAAGCATCGCTGTAGAAGTAGCGCGTGCCGGTCTGCAGGGAGATGGGATTTGCGTTCGTCTGATAGAAGACCGGGGCCGCGCCGGAAGTGGTAATGGCAAAGCTGTATCCGCTCTTGTTGCAGGCAGAATTGGCCGTGGGGCAGCCCAGAACATTGTCGAGCAGGCAGGCGTTGGTCGAAGTGGCACCTGCGCAAGTGGCACCGCCCGGTCCCAGCGTAAACAAGTCGGGAGCGAAGCCGGCGGTCGGGAAGGTCGAGGCGTAGGTAACTTCAGAGGTGTTGATGGTGCGCAGCGAGCCCACGGCCGAAGATTCATTCGCGGCAATGCGTGAGCGCAGCAGGTTCGGGATGGCAATGGCGGCGATAATAAGGATAATCGCCACGACGATAAGAAGTTCAATCAAAGAGAAGCCCTTCTGTTTGCGCATTCGATAGTTCTCCGTGAATCTCTTTTCTAGAGTAAGCGGCCTTTGGTGTCAATGTTTCGACTCAACCCTAGGCCATGCAATCCGTATGCCACTTTAATGCGCTCCAGCTCATAATCCGCTTAAATACTGAAGGTAAAAGACTTACTTGTCATGCACACGAGCTTTCCCGGCTCTCTGCCGGATCGTTCCACGCCCATAGTGACAGCGTGCGTTAGTCGTGAGTGACAAAAAGTGCCATAAAGACAGGCCTCGGTAATGTACCAGCGCAGGTGATTGCGGAATGCCTACCTGTACCATTGCCCGCTGTAGGCCACCGAACAAAACAAGAGGCACCACCTTCTGGTGGTGCCTCTTCAGGCTCGAACCCTCCCCGGGCGCTTCGCCTGGAGACTTGTCGCTACTCTTGTTACTGCAACGGTGCGTCGGCCGAGGCGGCAGCCGCCGTGGCGTTGTAACGGATCACGCCAGAAGCATCGCTATAGAAATAGCGCGTGCCGGTCTGCAAGGAAATGGGATTGGCGTTGGTCTGGTAGAAGACCGGGGCCGTGCCGGAAGTGGAAACCGCAAATTGATAGCCGCTCTTGTTGCAGGTGGCGCCGCTGGTGGTAGCGGTCGAGCAACCCAGAACGTTGTCCAGCAGGCAGGCGGTTGCCGAGGTGGCAGCAGCGCAAGCGCCGGCGCCCGGTCCGAGTTGGGCCAGTCCGACCGAGAAACCCGAAGACGGGAAGGTCGAGGCGTAGGTGACTTCAGAGGTGTTGATGGTGCGCAGTGAACCAACGGCCGAAGCTTCGTTCGCGGCAATGCGTGAGCGCAGCAGGTTCGGGATGGCGATAGCGGCGATGATCAGGATGATCGCCACAACGATAAGAAGCTCAATCAGCGAGAAGCCCTTCTGTTTGCGCATGGTAGAAACTCCTTCTGCCCTTTTTGGAGATCGGGTCAGAATATTTTTAATGTTAAACACGCTCTGACTAGAGCAATCGCCTTGCCACAGTGAGCCCGGGGCTACAGTTACTCCCCGAGCTGTCGCCTATCGCGTTCATTTAAGAAAACTTAAACAGATTGCGCCCAAATCGTTCCGGGCTTCAGACGAGTGTGAGCAACGCCGGGAACTACGAAAATGACATTTCGCGTCAGATTGTAGTGACATAAAGTGTCACATCAGCGCAATAAGGAAGCTGGAAAGGCGAAGCAATTACCGGCTGGGACTTCACTTCGCTATCAGCAATCGATCTGCTCGCGTGAGAGCTTCAGTCCATTCAGATTTCCCAGTACGGTTACCGCAATCTGGTCGGCAATGAAGAACTCCTGAGCGACCCTCTGAACGTCTTCGGCCTGCACCGCTTCGATCCTCGAGGTAATCTCATTCATCCCGTAGAAGCGGTCGTAGTACATTTCCTGCCGCGCCAGGTTGCTCATCCGCGCCATCGAAGACTCCAGGCTCAGCATCAGGCTGCCCTTCAACTGCGCCTTGGCGCGGAACAGTTCCTCCCCGGTCACCGGCGTCTCCTTCAACTCGCGAAACTCCTTCAGCACCGATTGCACCACCTTGGGCGCCGACTCCTTGGAGGTTCCCGCATACACCGCAAGGCAGCCGGTATCGCGATAAGGATTCAGTTCGCTGAAGATCGAATACACCAGGCCCTGTTTTTCGCGCACATTCTGGAACAGCCGGGAACTCATCCCGCCCCCCAGCAGCGTGTTCAATACAAACGAAGCATAGCGGTTTTCATGCGAAATCGAGTAGGACGGAACCCCAATGCAGAGTTGCACCTGTTCCAGCGATTTCTTGTTTCGCATCGAGATCTTCGCTGTCGGCTTGGGCGCCATGTCTTGCAGATCGCTGCTGGCCGCTGGCAGGTGTCCGAACTTGCGCGTCGCCAACTCCAGAAATTCATCGTGCTGCAGGCTTCCGGCCGCTGCGATTACGATGTTTCCGGCCTGGAAGCGCTGCCGGTAGTAATCAAACAGCAACGCTGGTCCAAACTTCTTCACCGTCTCGCGAGTCCCCAGGATCGGCCTGCCCAGAGGATGATCCTTCCAGAAGTTCTGGACAAAGATCTCGTGAACCAGGTAATCCGGATTGTCCTCGTCCATCTTGATCTCTTCCATGATGACGCTGCGCTCCCTTTTTACGTCCGTGTCATTAAAGGAAGGGTTCAGCACCAGGTCGGTCAGCACGTCCATGGCGTCGCCGAGATGCTCGTCCAGAACTTTGACGTTGAAGCACACGCACTCTTTCGCGGTGAATGCATCGAGGTTGCCGCCAAACGAGTCCACCTGCCGCGCGATCATCTCCGCCGTGCGCGTCGTCGTCCCCTTGAACACCATGTGTTCGGCAAAATGAGAGATGCCGTTCACCTCCGGCAATTCATGGCGTGATCCCGTCCGGATCCACACCCCCGCCGATACCGAACGGATATGGGGCATCTCTTCACTGATAATGGTGAGTCCGTTGGGAAGGACCGTCCTGCGCACATTCCGTAGCGCGGCGTTCATACATGTCTCTTGGTTCATCAGGACTCCTTCGCGCTTTCATCGCTGGCTTGGATTCTGCACAGCTCTATTATCGCCACTGCACCGGCTTGCCGGGTGTTCGCGGCTTCTCAACAATAGGCGCTGTACAATCTTAAATGAGATCGACGGGTCCGGGATTTCTGGAGCAGTCTCTCTTTAGATGCATGACAGTGCTTCCACAATTCGAACTTTTGGGCCTTAACCTTCAAGAGCTTACGGACCTGGTCGAGACGCTCGGCGAACCTTCCTTCCGGGCCAGGCAGCTTTTTGACGCCCTCTACCGCCAGCGCCTCGCCGCCCTGGACGACATCTCCACCCTGCCTAAAGCCCTCCGCTCGCGTCTGGCCTCCGAGGGCCATCGCGCCGGATCGCCCGCCATCGACCAGCGCTTTGTCTCTCTCGATGGCACCGTCCGCTACCTCGTCCGTTTTTCCGACGGACAAACCGTGGAGACCGTCTGGATGCCCGACGGCGACGGAGTCGAGGAGACCGAGGAACTGCTTCCCGGTCAGGCGGTTGGCAACCCTTCTGACCTCCGCGCCTCCAACCAACCGCCCAATCGTCGCGCAACAATCTGCCTGTCTTCCCAGTCCGGATGCGCCGTGAACTGCAAATTCTGCATGACCGCTCTGCTGGGATTGCAGCGTAATCTCACCGCTGGAGAAATCGTCGGCCAGGTTCTCCTGCTTCTCAATGACCATCGCATCGAAATTGGTCGCGACCGGATTAATTTGGTCTTCATGGGCCAGGGCGAGCCGTTTCTGAACTACGAAAACTTCATCCGTTCCGTTCAACTCCTGGTTCTCGGTGCCGGGATTCCCGAATCGCGCATGACGGTTTCGACCTCCGGCATCGTTCCCCGCATCGCCGACTTTGGCCGCGAGCCGATTCGTCCCCACCTTGCCATCTCCCTCAACGCCTCCAACGACCAGGTGCGCGAGCGCGTCATGCCCATCAACCGCAAGTGGAATCTGGGGGCCATCCTCGAGGCCGCGCGCCAGTTCCCGCTGCGCTCTCATGAACGCCTCACCTTCGAGTATGTCTTGCTCTCCGGCGTCAATGACATCGCCGCCAACGCCCGCGAACTGGTCGAGCTACTACGCGGAATCCGCGCCAAGGTCAACCTCATCGCCCTCAATCCCGGTCCGGAGATCCCCTTTCAAACCCCATCCCCGGCCGCCGTCGAATCCTTCCAGCAGATCCTCATCGCCGCTGGCATTCCCGCATACCTGCGTCGCCCCCGCGGACTCGACATCTACGCCGCCTGCGGACAACTCAAGCGCACCACCGCCCTGATTTCTCTGACCTAAAACCAGCCAGCGGGTAGCCCATTTCCGCTCGCAGTTGGCGAATGTGGGGAAGCAAGAACCTCCACCTCTGCCGACTTCCGCACTTGTCGTCGTTTCCCGCGCATCCTCCGCCGAACTGACCTAAGCGCTGGCCAAAGATTCGGTATCTCCAACACTGATCCGAGCATCCCAATTCAATGCAAGTCATGGAGGAACCATATGTCCGAACGCCTCACAGGATTTCGCGTGGCCATCCTAGCCACCGACCTCTTTGAAGAAGCCGAACTCTTCGAGCCCCGCAAGGCACTTGTTGAGCAGGGAGCTATCACCGTTGTCATCGCCCCCCACGCCGGTGAAATCCAAGCTGCCCACCACGGCGCCAAAACCAAAAAGGTAAAAGTCGATCAGACCCTCACCGATGCCGATCCCGAGCAGTTTGACGCGGTTCTGATCCCGGGAGGACAGAAGAACGTGGATGCCCTGCGCAAAGACCCGCTGGCGCTGGAGTTTGTCCGCCACATCGACCAGACTCACCGCCCCATCGCCGTCATCTGCCACGGCCCCTGGCTGCTGGCTGCCGCGCATCTGGTCAAGGGCCGCCACATGACCGGCTACAGCGCCATTCAGGACGAGATTCGAAATGCCGGAGCCTTCTGTACCGACAAGGAGGTCGTGCGTGACCGCAACTGGGTCTCCAGCCGCCAACCCTCCGACATTCCGCACTTCAATGAGGCGATGCTGAGCCTCTTCGTCGAACATCAAGTCCGTTCCCGCGTCGCCGCCTGATCGTCGAATTTCACGATTGCAGGCCCGATCGCCGCACTTTCGTGTTTGAAGAAGAGTGCCGGACTCGGAGACCTCCCCATTTGGCAGCAGGGAAGCGCACTTCAGCCCGCGCTTCCCCTCGCCCTCCAACTTACGACCCTACGTCGGCGGCTCTCGGCTTTACCCGTTCCGCTTCTGCTACCATAACCACTGGCATGCCTGTGACGATTCCCATGTTTACCCTGCGCGACTACGACAAGCGCGACTTCGAGACGCTGTTCAAGCTTGATCGTCTCTGCTTTGATCCCGGCATTGCCTATAGCCGTCCCGAACTTGCCAGCTTCATCGAGCAGCGCCGTGCCTACACCGTGGTTGCCGAGTGGAGCCAACCTGCTCAGCCGTTAGCAACCGAAGGCGCGCTCCAAGCCGCGCCAATCGAGTCCGAGGCGAATCAGTCGGCAGAGCAGGAGTCCGCGGCTCATGAGTCCAGGCCAAACGCGACCTCTTCTTCCCGAAACCAGCCGCGCCCACCGCGCCCTCCCATCGCCGGCTTCGTCACCTTTCATTACATGCGCCAGGGATACGGCCACATCATCACCATCGACGTGCATCCCGACGCCCGCCGCCATCGCCTCGGCACTCTGCTGATCAACGCCGTCTGCGAGCGGCTGCGTAAGATGACGGCATTCATGGTGGTGCTTGAGGTCGCCGCCAACAACCACTCCGCCCTCGCCTTCTATGACAAGCACGGCTTCAAACGCGTGAAGGTTCTGGAGCGCTATTACAACCGCGACGTAGATGGCATCTTCATGACCAAGCGCCTGTAGCCCAATTCCAGCCTGGATGCATCTCGGTCTTTCTAGTGTGGACAACGGCAACGTCGGGTGCCCCACCTTTGACGCGCGTTTTTTTGCGTGGCTATAGCCTTTCGCAGTTGCTGTTGATCTTAAACTTGCGGATCCATTCACCTCGTTCCGCTTTCCTACGCCGTTCCTCGTCCCCCCAAGACATGGCGAACTCCCGCCAGTGCCAGCAGCGCCACCCCGAGCGCGCACACTCCGTTCCATTGCCAGCGCACCCAGGCAGCGGTGGACATCGCCGAACCTGCCGCGCCTCCAAGAAAATAAACGATCATATAAATGGTATTCACCCGGCTGCGTGCACCCTCCACCAGGCTGAAGATGCGTGTCTGGTTTCCGATCTGTAACGTCTGCTGTCCAATGTCGATGACGATAACTCCCACCACCAATCCCGCCATGTGGTAGCCCCCAACCCACAGCACCGTGTATCCGGCGATCAACGTTCCCAGCCCCAGCCCAACCACCCATCGCGCGCCTCTCCGGTCGGCATGGCGGCCGGCGAACGTTGCGGCCAGGGCTCCGGCTGCACCCAGCACGCCGAAGCTGCCCGCCACTCCAGCTCCCATTTTGTAATGCGGAGTCCCCAGCAAAAATGTCAGGTTCGTCCAGAACGAGGAAAACGCCGCAAACGCCAGAAAGCCCACGGTCGCGGCCTCGCGCAGCACCGGTTGCTCCGCCACCAGCCGCAGCAGCGAGCGTAGCGCTTCCGTATAACTCACCGCCCGTACCGGAGGCAGCTCCGGAAGCCTCCATCTCAACAGCGGCACAAACATCGCCGTAGCGCCCGCCGTCACCAGGAAGACCGCGCGCCATCCCAGCTGCGATGCGATCCAGCCACTGACCGTCCGTCCCAGCAAGATTCCCAGCAGCAACCCGGCCATCACCGTTCCAATCGCGCGCCCGCTCTCGCCCCGCCTCACCAGCTCGGGAGCGATCGGCACCAGCACATGGGTCACCGAGGCGGTCATGCCGATGGCAATGCTGGCCGCCACCAGCGCCCAGAGCGACGGCGCCAGTCCCGCCACCAGCAGCGCCGCCGAGACGGCGGCAAACAGCTTCACAATCAATCCGCGCCGCTCCGTCACGTCGCCCAGCGGCACAAACACCAGAATCCCCGCCGCGTAGCCCATCTGCGTCGCCACCGCCACCATCCCCGCCTGACGCGAGGTGCAATGGAAGGTCCGGCTGATCTCCAGCAGCAGCGGCTGGTTATAGTAGATAGTCGCAACGCTCGCGCCGCTCGCCATCCCAAGGAATGGAAGCAGGCCGCTATGCTTGGGAGTCGTCATCTATGTGTGATCCGTGCCGATGAGAAGCATCTGCGAGTGTAACAGTTGGCCCACACCCACCAGCCAAAGCCGTGAGAGAGGATTGCCGCGCCGCGCATGAATATCGGTGTTTTGGTTTTCATGGTGCTATGGTTTCCATGATGCTATGGTTTCGATGATGCGGAACTCATTGCGCGTAATCCTTATTCTCCTCATTCTCTTCGCCTTGGCCAGCGCAGCCATGGCAGACGAGGTAGCCGTGGCAGGCGAGGTGGCCGCTGCGGCAGCAGCCAACGATCCAACCGGCGCGCATTGGGCCACCTGGACGCTTCACCAGATGTCGCTGGAGGAGAAGGTTGGCCAGTTGTTCATGGTCTGGGCCAAGGTCAATTTCATGAACTTCAGCGGCCCGGACTATCTCAAACTGCGCGATGAGATGAAGAAGTACCACCTCGGAGCCTTCGGCATCACCTCTCCCATGGATGGCCGCCTGTTGCTCAAGGCAAGTCCACTCGACGCCGCTGTGCTCACCAATCAGTTGCAGCGCGAGAGCGATCTGCCTCTGCTCTTCGCCGCCGATTTTGAGCGCGGCTTGCCCATGCGATTCCACGGCGGCACCGGCTTCCCCCACGCCATGGCGATTGGAGCCACAGGCAATTCCGCCTACGCCTACCAGTTCGGACGCATCACAGCCGCCGAGGCGCGCGCCATCGGCGTGCACTGGAACTTCTATCCCGACGCCGACGTGAACTCCAATCCAGACAATCCCATCATCAACACCCGCGCCTTCGGAGAAGACCCCGCGCAAGTCAGCGAACTGGTCAATGCCTTCATCCAGGGAGCGCATGACGGCCACGGCATGGCCACCGCCAAGCATTTCCCCGGCCATGGAGATACCGCCACCGATTCGCATCTTTCACTCTCCCGCATCAACGCCACTCGCCAGCGCCTCGATCAGGTCGAACTGCCGCCCTTCCGCGCAGCCATCGCCGCCGGCGTCGATGCGGTGATGGTGGGCCATCTCCTCGTTCCGTCGCTGGAGCCCGATCCTCTTCGTGCCGCCACCATCTCCTATAACATCAGCACCCGCCTGCTCCAGGATGAGCTCGGCTTCCAGGGCATCGTCATCACCGATGCAATGGATATGAATGGAGTCACCCGCATCTTCGGCGGCAATACCCCGCAAAGCGCCGGCCGTGCCGCCGTCGAGGCCGTAAAGGCCGGAGCCGACTACATCCTCATCCCTGCAGACCTCGACGGCGCGTATAACGGAGTCCTGGAAGCGGCCAAGAGCGGTGAGATTCCGCAGAGCCGCATCGACGAATCCGCCCTCAAGATCCTGCGCGCCAAGGCCGCCCTCGGACTGCACAAAAATCGCTTCGTCGATCTCAACGCCATCAGCGATCTCCTCGCTCGCCCCGAAAACCTCACCCTGGCCCAGCAGATCGCCGACGATGCCGTCACCGTCGTTCGCGAGAATCGCAAAGTGTTGCCGCTGCCTCGCGCCGCCGCCGTCGCTTCGACCTTCGCCTACCACTCCGCCCCGGTCGCCGGAGATCATCTCCTGGTGCTGGTCTTCACCGACGATGCGCGCAGCGAAAACGGACGCGCTCTGGTGCGCGAGGTCCGCGACCGTGTGCCCGACGCCCGCGTCATCTACGTCGATGACGCGGGCGCTCCGGCGCTTGCTCCGCACGTGCTGGAGGCTGTCGCCGAGGCCAAGCGCGTCATTGCAGCCGTTTATGTCATCCCATCGGCGGGGCGCGTAACTGGCGATGCCGGCTCACCGGCGCTCGAACATGGCCCCTCGACGGTGCTGGCCAGCGTCCTCAAGGCCGCCAACGACAAAACTGTCGTCGTAGCTCTCGGCAACCCCTATGTGATCGTCCAGTATCCCGCCATCCAAAACTACGTCTGCACCTTCTCCAACGCCCCGGTCTCCGAGTTGAGCGCGGCAAAATTCCTCTTCGGAGAAATCCCCGCCCGCGGCCACCTGCCCGTAACCATCCCCGGCATCGCCAACCGCGAGCCAGTGCCATCCACCACCCATCCCTGAACGAGCGCGCAGATTCAGCGTGCTACTGTGCTGCCGGGTGGTCTGCTGAAGCCTCGTTCTTATCCCATCACCTTCAACTCGCGCCGGGTACCCCATCTTCAACTCGCGTTTTTTGCGAGTTTAAGATGGGGTAGTTGACCTTGATCTCGCAGTTGTTTTTGCTCTTGTCGTTGCCCTCACCGGGTGCCGGTTCTTTGGCCTGATGTGGGAAGCAATGCGCTCGCCCCCCTAGCGCTTCAAGCCGAGCATCGAAGCCGCTGGCGTATGCTCCTCCGCTTCGTCCTCGCGCAAGTGTCGCCCAAGCTGGAACTGCATTCCGAAGTACCCGATGAACTGGGACTGCCCGCTGCTGGGTGGACTGAAGCTGCGTCCGGCCATGAAGATGAACAGCGCGTTCCGGTTCAATCGGTAGCGGCCGCCGAAGTCGAACGTGTTGTCGCGCAGCCCTACGGGAGCGCTATTGCTGTAAACCTCGCCCAGCACTTCCAGCCGCCGGGTCGCCTGATGGCCGAACGCCAGGCCGCTGATCCAGTAGCCGTTCTGCTGCGTGAACCAGTGGCCCACCTCCAGGTCCACATCGACGGGTCCGACTTTCTTGGTGACCTCCAGCGGCAGCAGGAAGAGAGGTCCGTTGTACACCAAGCCGCGGCGCACCGAGTTCGATGTGTTGTTCACCTCAAGTTGCGGGTAGGTGCTAATGTTCAGGTCGAGCTTTTCGTTCTGGAGAAACCGAATCTTAACTCCGAACTTGGAGTCGCCCGGCCCCGAGATCAGCGGGCGGTTGCCGATGCCGGCGTAGATGTACGGCATCTCATACTTGAGTTGGACGCGGTCGCCCCAGCCGTAATTCATGTCGAGTAGAGGGGTCTCGTAGTAGTTATAGCCGGACTGCCGGTCGACGGTGTAGCCGAGGTTGATCTCGAAGTTGTTGCGCCCCGGCGTGCCCGGATCGTCGGTCAGCAAAGGTGGGCCGCCCTGCGCGAACAAACAGAGCGGAGCAAGAAACAGCAGCGTCCCTAAAAAGAGACCTGACGCAAAATGCGAAAAACGAAAACGCCAAGCTGTATGAACCGGGACTGTCTTCTCACCCTCGAAAATGGCAACCATCCTAAATGCAATTCTCCTCTTCTCAACTTCGTGCGATGATGCTTTGTTCGCAGCCCGATCTCAGAACAGATTCGTAGCTATATCGTACGTGAGCTTCAAGAATTCATTTAAAAATTTCAGATGAACTGAACTCTCTCGAACTGACGTCTTTACCGCCCAGGGCGGTTCGAGGTGCATCTCACAAAGATAGCTGCGAGATAGTTCCAACGTAGAAAGATTCCGCAGACCGTTTTCTGTCGTTTATAGTTGTGCGCACAATTCAATGACCGGCCCGATTAACACACGGAAGCTGTGGTTGCTGGTGGCAGTCGCTCTCTTCGGGGCGGCCATTGCGACTGCCGGAATGGTCTGCTGGCGGGCCGGGGTTGTCCTACGATGGGCGAAGGCAACCGAGAGTGCGGAATCAAACCTGAAGTTCGCGGTGCGGGTGCTGTCGCCGGCCGTCGATACCGGCTTCGAATGGGTCAGCGCCCCAACCGTATTTACCCAGGCGGCTGAGTTTCAAGGTCATTTCTATGTAGCTGGCCCAGCCGGACTCTTTGAGTATGACGGCCAAGGGCGGCCGCTTCGCGACTTTCGAGTTGGCCGTGAGCTTCCGCCAGCGCCGCTGGTGCGGCTCACGAATGCCATGCTTGCGGGTTCCCGCGAGCCGGAGTTGGTGATTGCCACCGATGGCGCTGGCATCCTCGCCTTCAACGGCGCAGGCTTCCGGCAGATACTGCCCGAAGATCGCGATCTGAGGCATGTCACCGCCATCCTCTCCACCGCCGCTGGTCACCTGCTCATCGGAACCGCGAAACGCGGGTTGTTGCTTTATGATGGTCAGCGGCTTACTCCATTCCATCCAACACTGAAACAGCTTTACGTCACCGAGCTAGCCGGCAGCGAATCCGATCTTTGGATTGGCACCTTGGATCGCGGCGTAGCGCATTGGCACGGCGGTAGCGCCGAATGGTTCAACGAGTCCAACGGATTGCCCGACGCGCGTGTTTACTCCATTGCTGTCGCCGGGGCTCATGCGTACGTGGGAGGCCCCGCTGGTATCGCAGAGTTTGACTCCGGCCAGTTTGTCCGCGTGCTGGCCTCCGGAGCATTCGTTCGCACCCTGCTGATTCAAGAAAAAGCTGTGCTTGCCGGGACCATGGACGACGGCATCCTTGAAGTTCCCACCGAGCGCCAGAGCCGCGATTCACGAGAGCTTTCTCCGCTGGGCGAACTCTCCGGCGTCGAGCAATTGCTCCGGAGCGGCGAATCGCTCTACGCCGTCACCGAGTCCGGGGTCTATGCGCGCCAGGCCACGAACGGCTGGAAGCGAGTGCTGGAACCCTCCGGAGGACTGCTGACGGATCGCAACGTCTCGGCTCTCGCGGTGGACGACGCCGGGCGTCTGTGGGTGGGCTATTTCGATCGCGGCCTCGATATTGTCGAGCCCGCCAGCCAACACGCCCGCCACGTCGAAGACGTTCACGTTTTCTGTATCAACCGGATTCGTCCGAAGCTGTTGCGTGGAGCAACCGCCGTGGCAACCGCCAACGGCTTGGTTCTCTTCGACGCCCAGGGAAACCGCAAGCAGGTGATCGGTAAGGCCGAGGGCCTCATCGCCGATCACGTCACCGACATCGCGGCATTCCGCGACGGCATCGTGGTTGCAACCTCGGCCGGGCTCACCTTCATGGATTCCGACGGGATGCGCAGCCTCTATGCCTTTCACGGCCTCGTCAACAACCACGTCTACACCGTGGCGACCAACGGAACCTCCGTGCTGGCCGGCACACTAGGCGGAGCCAGCCTGCTCGAGGGTGACCGGATTCGTGCCAGTTACACCACTGCGACCTCGGCTCTCAAGCACAACTGGATCACCGCCGCCATTCCGCTCGATGGCGAATGGTGGGTTGGCACCTACGGGGCCGGCATCGCTCGCATGGACGCATCCGGCAACTTCGAGGCCAGCGACGGCGCTGGCGGCGACCTGGTCATCAATCCCAACGCAATGCTTGCAACCGGCGGCGTGATTCTCGCCGGCACCATGGGCCGCGGACTCTACGTGATGGATCGCAAGTCGGGCCGGTGGTGTCCAATGACCGAGGGCCTGCCTTCGTTGAACGTCACGGCCTTGACTGCTGCGAACGGTTTTGTCTACGTGGGCACCGACAACGGCCTGTTGCGGATTCCCGAACAAAGGTTGGAACGATGAAAAGGCTACTGCAAGTCCTGGTGGTGGTTCTTTGCGTGGTGGGAGCGGCACTGGCCGACGCGGGAGTTCTCATCCCGCGCGACAAAAGCCAGCCTGACCCTTCGATTCTCTCGCTCGATGAGATGGAGATTCACGTCACCATCGACAATGGCGTGGCCCGGGTCTACGTCCGCCAGATCTTCGGCAATCACACCGCGAGCATCGAAGAGGGAAACTACATCTTCGCTCTGCCCAGCCGCGCCACCGTCAGCGACTTTGCCGTTTGGGACGGCCCAACCCGTATCCCCGCCGTGATTCTGGAGCGCAAGCGCGCCAGCCAGATCTACAATCAGGCCAAGCAGCAGGCCATTGACCCCGGCCTGTTGCAGATGGGCGAGCGCGGAGTGGAAGAGGCGCGGCGCAGTGCGGCCTTCAGCGCGCGCATCGTTCCCATTCCCCCCTTCGGCACCAAGCGCCTCGAGTTCGAATACCACGAGACCGTTCCCGTCGAGAACCTGAAATTGTTCTTCGCCATTCCAATTCATCCTGACGCATACCAGGCGCAGGCCGCAGGCCGCCTCAGCATCGAATTCGAACTGCGCTCGGCGCATCAGTTATCGGATTTCCAGTTCACCAGCTCAGCTTATCCAATGAAGGTAACGGCCAACGATGGCCACTCGGTCAAGGCAAGCTTCGAAGCCAGCAACATCAACCTTGCGGAAGATTTCGCCCTGCAATACCAGCTCGATTCCAAGCAGGCAGACACCCTCGACGTCATCACTTATCGCAATCCCGAGTCAGGCCAGCCGGACGCGGCGGAGAAGTCTCCCGTGCGCAGCCACGACGAGCCCGGATTCTTCGAGGCACAGGCCCTGATTGCGTCGGGCGCGAGTGTGCAGAGCAATGGCGCCGCGCCTAAAAACCTTGTCATCCTCTTTGATAACTCGCTCTCAATGCAATGGGAGAAGCTGGAGCGCAGTTACGCCGCAATGGAAACGGTCCTGCGTTCGTTGCGTCCGGAAGATCATTTCAATCTCCTGCTCTTCAACAACAAAGTAGCGGTCTTTCAGCCCGATCTCGTTCCTGCCGCCCGCGATAATGTCCAGAAAGCGTTGGAGTTCGTTCGCACCAGCCGCCTTTGCGGCGGAACGGACTTGCAGCAGGCGCTCGGTGCGGGGCTTGCGCAATTCACGAAGGTTCACGGGAACGCCTACCTCCTGCTCTTGAGCGACGGCGGCGCAACCCGCGGACTCATCCGCAACGGAAGCCTCGCCAACTGGTACACCGAACACTGGAAGCAACTTCAGGAGTCCGGGCGGCCGCGCACCTATATCTTCGCCGTCGGAGACGACGCTAATCTTCCCTTGCTGCGCATGCTCGCCCGCAATGAGGGAGCCATCGAAAACGTGTTGTCTACCGAGCCGGTCGATTTCAAATTGAACGCATTCGTCTCCAAAATCGGACGCAATCCAGTGGCGCAACTCGCCTTCAAGGTCTCGCCGGAAGACTCCGTGCAAATGGTGTACCCGCTCCAGGACAGCGCCTTTGGCGGCTCGCTCGCATCGTGGGTCGGCCAGTATGGTAAAGCTGCCGGGCAGGTCCAGATGTCCGTGCGCGGCCTCCGCGACGGCAATCCCTTTGAGATGAACACTGCCGCGCCACTCTCGGCGCAGTCCTTCGAGCACCCGCAGTTGCCCCGCCTCTGGGCGCGCGCCCGCGTGGACGCCCTTCTCGAAAAGATCGAGCGCGAGGGCGAAGATGCCAAGAGCGTGGAGGAAATCATCCGTCTCTCACGCAAGTACAAATTCGTCACGCCATATACCTCATTCCTCGCCGTGCCGCGAGCGCTGCTTCGTCCGCGCGTCATTCGTCCTGGAGATCCGGTTTTGCGCGTACATACCGACGAGTCGATCCGTTCCGTAGTGGCGATCTTCCCCTTCGGATTAACGAAGCGTCTGCGCCATCTCGAAGGCGAGGACGTATGGCAAACTCGCTTCCTCGCCCCCGACGACATGCAGGACGGAACCTACAGCGTGGGCCTTGTGCTGCGTGACGATGCCGGGCACACCTATCGCGAATCCAAGACCTTCGTCATCGCCAGCAAGCCGCCAGTGGTGAACGTCCATCTCGATAGTCATCGCTATCACCGTGGCGGCACCATTCCGCTGAAGGTCAATGCCACTGCCAGTACGCGCACCCTCACCGCACGCCTGGAAGGAACGGCTCCGGTTGCGATGCGCTGGAATGCCAAGGCCGGCGCCAACACCGGGGAACTTCAGATTCCATCCGACCTTCCCGCTGGAACCTATGGCCTGACCGTCATCGCCGAGGATGTTGCCCACAACATCGGAACCCAGGAGGTGCAGATTGAAGTGCTTCCGTAACGCATCGTTTGTTGGCCTCAGACGCCTCCTCTGGCCCTGCTGCGCCGGGCTTCTGCTCGTCCCCGCCATCGTAAGCGGCGCGCGCGCTACCGCCCCCTGGCGCAACGCCGAGTCCAACTCCGCGATAGAAGCAGCGCTCTATCGCTGGGTGCCCATGCCCGTCAGCAAAGTCTTCGGCCTGCGCCCACCGCGCGAGTCGACCCCGCTCCTGAGTGACCTGATCAAGCGGCAGCCCAGCGCGGAACTGCATTCTCTTCGCGCGCTCAACGAGGAGGCGGCGCTGGACTTTGTAGCCGCTGAGGCAGACTGGAAGAGATACACCGAGGCCGCCGCGGATCGCATCCAAGCCGAATGGTCGCTGGCCGATTTCTACAAGCGCCGTCTTCGCCCCGTCGATGAGATCGCGGCCCTCACCGTCATCGGCCGAGCGCCTACACCGCCTGCGGAAACTCACACTCCTGCCGACCATCAGCGCTCTTGGCTGGCCTTCGAGCGCATCTTCAATGTCATCGCCGAGAACGCTCTCCCTACCGATGTCTCGGAACAGAGCTACCGCGCCTGGCTCGACCGTTATCCCGGACAGGCGAGCGTTTACATCCGGTACTTCCAGTTCCTTCTCGATCACAAGTCCTTCGCCGAAGCCGAGAAGCTCATCGCGCAGTATCACGCCGCCGTTCCCGCAGACGAGGTACTTCCGGTCAAGCAGCGGGCGCTCCTGGAATACAAGCGCGGCTCCATCGAGCAGGGCTTGGCCATCTACGACGCTCACTTTCAGCCTCTGTGGCCGCAGGAATTGATGGATGGTTACTTCGCGCTCATGTCCGAGACGCGCTCTCTCCGTAAATACCTCGATCAGGCACACGCTGCTCTTGAGCGAAATCCCGACGACTTGAACGCCGCCGCCCGCATCTTCTATTACTACCAGCGGCAGGGAAGAGCCGACGCGGCGCAACAGGCCCTCACTCAGTTCCGTCTCCGCAAAGAACAGCGCAATGCAAAGTGGAATTCGCAGGAGGTCTACACTCTTGCGAAGCTGAACGAGGGCATCAAGAATTACCCTGAAGCCGCGCGCTACTATTACGCGCTCGACAACACCACTGACAAAGCGGACGCACCCGAACTGGCGCTCGCCGGACTGGTGAACGTTCTGCTGGATGCGCCCGAGCAGGATGTCCGCCTCGGCAGCGGCGATCTCTCCATCTACCGCGACATTGGCGCAATGGACCGCGGCCCAGGATTCCTCAACGGCATTCTTTCGCTGGTGATGAACTTTACCGCGCCCGCCTATGCTTATTCCGAAGAAGAGCAGCGAGCGGTCCAGTACTTTCATCGCGCGGAAGCTGCGCAACTCATTCATCTCTTCGACGCGCGTTTCCCGAACTCGCAGTTGCGCGCCAGCCTTCGTGCGCGCCTCATTGAGACCTATGCGGCCTACGGAGAGAGCGCGGCGGTGATCGCCGACGGCCAGCAATTCCTCAAGACATTTTCAAGCGATCCCGATCGCGAGCGAATCGCGTTGCTTCTTGCCGATGCATACGCCCGTGAAAACCGTACCCAGGAAGAGTTTGCGCTCTATGACCAAGAGCTTGCCGAACTCGCCAAGCGTACTGACGGAGTTCCACTCGGCATGGAGGCGAGCGGGTCGCCTGGCCCCCCACGCGATACGGAGACGCAACCCTCCATCCTCGCCGAAGCCGAGTTGCTAAGCGATTCCGCAGAGAGTGATACCCCTCGTCCCGAGGATCGCAGCGCCTTTTCGACCCAAGCCTCCACCAGTGTTCATGCGCCCAAGAGCGCGCAAGCCTGGTACTCGGACTACCTTGAGCGTTATCTCTCGCGCCTCGCCTCGATGAATCAACTTCCGCAAGCGCTCTCGGTCTTGCGCAAAGAGATAGATCGCAATCTGAACGATCCCGGACTCTACGAGCGGCTGGCGCAATTTCTCGAGCAGAACAAACTTGGGCAGCAGCAGGAACAGGTCTACGAGCGCGCCATCCAACAATTTCCCGACCGCTCCTGGTACCACAAACTCGCACGCTTTTACCTTCGGCAGAAGCGTGATGCCGACTTCTCCCGCCTGAGCGAGCAGGTTGTGAAGATCTTTTCGGGCACCGAACTTGAGGGCTACTTCTCCGATGTGGTGAGCGGAGCCCAGTACTACGCCCGCCTCAACGAATTCGCCAACGAAAGATTTCCGCACGACCTCCTCTTCGTGCGGAACTTGATGAGCGCCTATCGCAAAACACAGCGCGATAAATGGGAGAGCCTGCTGCGCCAGCACTGGTGGGAGGCAGAAGACCTCAGAGATCAATACTTCGAATACCTCTCTAGCAAGGGCCGCCTCGCTCAGGAACTCGCCGTTCTTCAGACGGCAGAGGCTGCGGCGCAAAACGAGCATTGGAGTGATCTAGCTGCCAGCAACCCAGTCGCAGCGAGGTTCATTGGCGAAGCAAGGTTCTGGCGTTCGGACTTTGAAGAGGCCGCACCCGTCATGAACGCGCTGGCGCAGCTTTATCCCGCCGACTTTGAACTGGGCCGCCGCGCTTCTGCCGTCCACCGTTCGCTCGCCGCCTTCGATCCGCGTAACACCGAGGTCGCGGTTAACATCGAGGAGAACCTCTACGCCGCCGATCCGGGTAACCGTGACACGCTGGCGCGAATTGGCGATGTGCTCGCCGACCGCGAGTTGTTCGACCGCGCCGCGCCGTATTGGCAGCGCATCGCGCAGGTTCGTCCCGGCGAGCCCCAGGCCTATCTCGATGCCGCAATCATCTACTGGGACTACTACGACTTTGATTCCGCGCTCAAACTGCTCAATGAAGGCCGCGCCAAACTCGGTGACCCATCGCTTTACGCCTACGAGGCCGGCGCTATCTACGAGGGTAAGCGCGAGTTTCCCCAAGCCATCGCCGAGTACATAACCGGAGCGCTGAAGGAGCGCGAAGGCTCGCGTCCTTACAACCGCCTCCTCGAGCTCGCGCGCCGCAAGAGCCTGCGCGACGGAGCCGATCGCGCGACTGCGCCGTTAGCCGAGGTCGCCGTACCCACTATCGACGCGATCAAACTACGCGTTGCCGTGCTCGAAACGCAGAATCGCCGAAAGGATGTGGAGTTACTTCTGGCCGCAATCGGCGAGCGCACGACTTCGCTGGAAACCCTGGAGTGGCTGGAGGAGACCGCACGGCAGAAGTCCCTGGAGACGGTACAGGAAAAAGTTCTTGAGAAGCAGGCCGCCGTTACCACCGACCCTGTTCGCAAACTCGAGCTGCGTTATTCGCTGGCTCGCTTTTATGAGTCGAAGAAAGACATCCAACAGGCGCAGCGCAATGTCGAAGCCCTCTATCGCGAGAACCCGAAGATCCTCGGCGTAGTTCGCTCGACTGCTGATTTCTGCTGGCAGAATAAGCAGCGGCAGCGTGCGATCGACGTTCTTCTGCAGGCGGCCAATGATTCCTACCCCGCCCTGAGCGCGCAGTTCCGCTTTGAAGCTGCAAGCAAGTCCACCGACTCCGGACAATACGAACAATCCCGCCGCCTGCTCACACAACTCTTATCTGCTCAACCCTACAACGCCGAATATCTGGCCTTGATGGCAGATACATTCTCTCGCGCCGGAGACGACGAGGGACTCAAGAAGTTCAGTCTCGACAAGATCGAGGAGTTCAGAAAGTCGCAGCTTTCCCCCGACGTTCGTACCCGCCAGATCGCTGCCCTGCGTCGCGGCATGATCCCGGCACTGGCGCGCCTGAAGGATTATGCCGGTGCCGTTGACCAATACATCGAAGTCATCAATCGCTATCCGGAAGACGACGTAATAATCTCTGAAGCCGCGCTCTACGCGCAGCGCAATGGCCGCCAGCAGCAACTGATCGGCTATTACAGCAACACGATCAAACAGTCGCCGCACGATTATCGCTGGCCCATGGTGCTGGCGAAAATTCAGACCCAGGTTGAGGACTATCCGGCAGCCGTCGATACCTATGCCACCGCCATCGGCATTCGCCCCGATCGCATCGACCTGCGCACCGCACGCGCGGAGTTGCTCGAACGCCTCATGCGCTTCGACGAATCCGCAGCCGAATACCAGAAGCTCTTCGAGCTGAACTACCACGACACGCGCTGGATGGAAAAAGTGGCTGAGATTCGTGCTCGCCAGGGCAAGACAACGGAAACCGTCGCAGCGCTGAGCACGGCGTTGACCGAGAATCGTCCCGAAAAGCCAGCCAACTTCTTTGCCGTAGCCGCGCGGCTCGAGGGCTGGGGCATGATCCAGCAAGCGCGCGAGTTCGCGCAAAAAGGCGCTGATTCAGAGGGCCGCGACCTCCTCGCCGTCTCAGACAATCGCGACGGCGTCCGGATCTATGTTGAGATTATGACGCGCCTCCGCCAGCAGGACGCAGCGTACTCGCACTTGCAACTTGCCGTCACAGACGCCGATTCCCTAGGTGCGGAAGTATCCGTCGCCGTGAAGCAAGTCGAGAAGAACGGCATCGTCTCCATCACCGACCAGCAGTGGCGCGACCGTGCGCTGGAGGCGCGTCGCAGCACCGCGCGCGGCGGCATGCAGTCTGCGATGCAGGCCATGGGGCAGTCTGTCGCGCAGTACTTCACCCCGGAAGAAAAGCTGCAATTCTCATTCTGGTTGGAGCAGCGGGCCGCAAAGGCCGGCAATGCCGAACTCGCAACGCGCTTCCTGCCCGCGGCCGAAGCCGCCGGACTGCCCGATCTGCAAGCGCGCTGGCTCAAGCAATTGATGCTCAGCAGCTACGCCGGAAGCGGCGGCATATTCAAATCGCGTCTTGTCGAATTGCAAACCAGAAGATTGCGTTTTGAGGAACTGGGTGCCGCGCTGGAAGCGTACGCGCAGAAGCTGACGCCCCAGCAGGGACGCAATGGCGTCCTGGTGGAAGCCGCCAACGCGTACCGCTCAGGAGCCCTGTCTGATCCTGAGTTCGGCGTCCTCAAGAAGATTGGGCTGCAAAGCAGCGCAGATGTTCAGCAACGCTACTTCGAACTTCTCCTGCAACGCACGCCGCAGGAGTTGGTGCAACTGGCTGCCAGCGCCAGAAATTTAGTAAGCGATGCAGCCTGTCAATATGTTCTGGCTCACGGCTCAGCCGAGCTGGCGCAGGAGGCTGTGGCCGCCCGTGGCCGCTCCCTCGACCCCGTGTGGACGAAGTCGTATTCGGCTCTCACCGGTTTGTATTTCTCTGACCGAAGCCCGGCCGTAAACGCCGCATTCCTCAATGCGCTGGGCGACAGCACCATCGGCGAACGCCTCGGCAAGCCCGTGGACCGCGCGCAGCAATTGGCGGGCAATACCTGGTTCTACTATGGCTCGCGCTACGGCGAGTGGCTCGGAACATCTCACACCGGCGATCCCGAGGACTTCTTTCCTGCGCAACTTGAACAGTCCCCCGCCTCTGCCTCCGGCTACATCGCGGTGGCCCAGTACTACGCCGACGCCGGAAAGACTGATCGCGCGGTGGATGACTATAACCGCACCCTCGAACTCGCCCCCGACCGCGCCGACATTCACGATCGCATCGCCGTCCTCTACTGGCGTCAGCAAAAGCGCAGCGAGGCCATCGCGGAGTGGCGGAAAGCGCTGGAGTTGCTGGACGCGCAGGTTCATCTTCGCGTAGTTCCGTCCGCCTTCTGGCCCACATTCGGCTATGTCATGAATCACGTCGGCAACCGCCATGTCGCTGCCGAACTTCGCCCGCAGTCGGACGCAGTGCTGCGCGATTACGTCCGCCAGAATGGAACCTACCAGGTAGATAAGTTGCTCCGATCCGCGTACGTCTCCATGGGTAATCCCCAGGCCGGTGTTGCGTTTCTGCTTGAGCTTGCCTCGATTGCGCCTGATCCGAATGCTGTCCTGGAATTGCTGGTGGAAGCCGGCTGGATTCCGGCGAAGATGCGAAATCCGATCTACGAGCAAGTCCTGGCTCACCTGCAGGACCGCTTGCGGACCACCGCCGATATCTCCCGCCAGTATGCCGAAGAAAACCTCCGCTCATGGCAAGCCCGCTATGCCATGCACCTCGTTGAGTTGCGCGAGTTTGACCAGGCTGCCGCCGTGCTGCAGTCGCAGGAAGAACCGTCCGCGAAAGAGCTTGAGATTCGCTATCGCATCGCTCTCGCGAAGGATCAGTTCGACTCGATCCTCGATCAGTACCGCGCCAATCCAGACAAAACGCCGAAGGCGGACAATCTTCGTAAAGTTGCGACCGCCTTGCAATCCGCCGGTCAGCGTCCCGCAGCACGCAAGCTACTGGAGTTCCTGTTCGTCCAGGAGATTGCCGCGCATCAACTGACCTCGGCCACCATGCTCGGCCTCGCCGAGATTCGTCTCCAGGACGGAGACACCGCCGGAGCCATGGACGTGCTGCGCCGTCTTGTGCTCGTCGTCGGTCAGCCCTTTGAAAATCTTGATCCGGCCTCCACCCTGCTCTCGCGTAACGGACGCCATGCCGAGGCCATCGAATTTCTCCGCAGCCTTGTGAAGGCCAAGCCCTGGGACGCGCGCGCGCGCCTTCATCTCGCGGAGGAAGAAATCGTCGTCGCGCAGGATGCCGACGGAGCGCGTTCGCTTGCAACCGCCATTGCGAGCGACCCGGAGGCTGCTTACACCAATCGCCTCGCCGCCGCCGCGATCCTTACCGGAACTTCCCAGCAGTTAGGCAGCGGAGAGCTCGACCTTGTTGCTCACGGCACCGGATCGCCGGACAAGCCCTACTTCTACGTCGCGCGCCTGAGCGCGGCCGAGAACACGCCGGACCCATCGCAATCCGCTCGATTGCTGGAGAATGCGTTGGCCGATTCCCCCGACAAAGATGTTGCGCTCCGGCTTCCTCTGTTCTACGCGTTAGCCACTCTAAAGCAGGACCGGCTAGCTCTGTCGGACATCGAGCCGATCTTGCAAAGTAATTACCTCATGGAATTGTCCAGTAGAAGTTCATTCAGGAGAAGTGAACGCTACGATCAGGATGCCGAGCCGGAAGATCCATCCGCCATTGCGCAAGACGCTGTGCCGGAAGAGGTGCTTGCGAGCAGCGTTCGCGGCGAAGCACCGCCAGGCGAACGCGCCGGGCTTGCCATCGCGGTGGCCAAGAGTTACGCCAATCTCGGAGCACTGGAAACTTCGCTTCGTTATTACCGCATGGTTCTCAACGCGAAGATATCGGCTACCTCGCGCGCCGAGGTCACGAAGAATATAAACGTGGTCCGCGCTGCCATCCGTAGAAATGCAAACAACGCCCAGCGCATGCCCATCATCCACAAGGAGCTTGAGCAGAACCATCTGGTGCGTCCGCGATTGGTCGTCGCGCAGAATGCTACGCCTGCCACGACCAGTCCCAGCACGCTAGCGGGAGGCGCGCAATGAAGCGAATCGCAGCCCTATTCATTGTTGTTCTGCTCGTCGTAGCAGCTTGGGCAGCCTATCAAACAGCCAGTCAAAGCCTCGCACGGCAGCCGCAGCCATCCCTGGCGCGCCTCATGCCGCAGGATGCTTTGCTCTTTCTGGAAGCTCGCGACTTCGGCACCCTGCTCGGCGAATGGAACTCGTCGCCGCAAAAGCAGCTCTGGCTGAACACGGACAACCACGAAGTCTTCAGCCGTTCCCGCCTCTTTCTGCGCCTCAAGCAGGCACAAGACGAATTCGCCTCTGCCGCAGGCCTTGCTCCCGACACGACTTTCCTCAACGATGTTGCCGGAGATCAGAGCGCACTCGGCGTCTATGACATCGGCAAGTTGCAGCTTCTTTATGTCACCCGCCTGCCATCGGCTCGCGCCATGAACTCCGGAATCTGGCAGCAGAGGGCGCAATTCGAGGCCCGTGAGGTGAACGGAAAAAAGTTTTACGTGCGCACCGACCCGCAATCCCAGCGCGTGGTTGCCTTTGCCATCGATGACGACTACCTCATCCTCGCAACCAGGGAGGATCTTATTGCCGGGGCCCTCTCCCTGCTCGCCGATCAAAAGACCACCGCGCTGAACCAGCAAGGCTGGTTCAGCGATGCCATCAAAACGGCGAAAGAGCCCGGCGAGTTGCGCCTGGTGGTTCATCTTGCCGAGGTCACCAAAACGCCGCAGTTCCGAACCTACTGGGTACAGCAGAACATCACCGAACTGCGCCAGTACGAATCGTCCGTCAGCGACTTGTTCCGCTCTTCGAATACCTACCGCGAAGAGCGCGCCCTGCTCCTAAGGGACAAGCCGCTGAGCGATAAACCAGAGGGCGTCGCCGATGCCGCCCCACAAGTGGCCGAGCTCCTGCGCCTCGTCCCGCCCGAGGTCGGTTTCTATCGCGTCTCCGCCGCTCCGTCCGTAGAAGATTCCCTGGCGTTGCTGGAGCAGAGGGTGCTGACGCCGCGCCTCGGTCCCACACCGGCCTCCAAACTTGCGCCCAACCTGCCCGCCGGAGAGCAGCCGGTCGGCAGTCAATCCAATCTCGACGTGCGCATCGACACTCCTCCCACTACCGATACAGGCGAAGCCAACGGCGACTCTGCATTGAAGGAAATCCTAACGAAGGCAAACATCCGCGTCGTTCTCCAGTTGCACAGTTCCGAGTCATCCGCCGATGGCGTATTCGTTCGCCTGCACTCCACCATCGTCTTGCAGGGCGCAACGGATTGGGACGAACCCGCCGTGCAGCAGGCCATTCAGCGAATACTATCGCCCGGACTCACGGCTTCCACTCTCGGTGTGGGCTGGAACAAAGCCGGCAGCGCCGCGCAGAGTTACTCCGAGTTGGATGGACTTGCTCGAATTGCACTCGCGCTGAGAGGGAAGTGCCTGTTCGTGAGCGATGACCCACAGACGCTCGTGACGGTGCTGGCGCGGATCTCCCAGCCGGTATCGGCCGAAGCCGCCATCTATTATGCGGGCTTCGATCACGCTCGCGAGCGTCAGAATTTCTACCGCCTTACTTCGCTCGTAGATCAGCCCAGCCGCGCTAACGCCGCCAGCAACGTAACTCGCGAGCCGCAGTTCTTCTCGCAAAACGTCGCCGGCCTGAGCCAGACGCTGGCTGCCGTCAAATCACAGTCCTTCATCGCCAAGCGAACTGGCGGCGTGGAGACGCAGACGGTGCGATACGAATGGGTGCAATGATGACCCTTACCCTTCGCCGCATCAGTGAGCTCACCATTTCGGTGGTATGCCTGCTGCCCGTAACCTCATCCGGCCGGGGCCTCACCCGCCCCGAGATTCTTGATTCCTCGGCCGAAGCCGCTCTGTTCTCGAGTACTGCATCGCAGACGCTGGCGCGGGATTTCTCCTCTCCCGGCATCTCCTATCTGTTCTATGACTCTCGCGACGATCGTTTCATCGCCTCGCAGTGGAGTGAGAGCGCACAACCTCTGCCCGTCGGATCGCTGGTGAAGCCATTCACGGCTCTGGCCTACGCCGAGACTCACGACTTCCGCTTTCCAGAGCACACCTGTACCGGTGGCAGCTCGTGCTGGCTGCCGAAGGGCCACGGAGCGCTCGGCATCGTAGCGGCCATCGCATTATCCTGCAACTCCTACTTCACGGAACTGGCGTCGGATACCGGGGGATTGCAAGTCACTTCCGTCGCCCGGCGCTTCGGTCTCAACGGCCCTGGTCTCAATGCAACGCCGGAAGCAATGGCGGGCCGCTTCGGCCTATGGCGCGAGGCTCCGAAAAGCCTCGTGCGCGCCTATGCGAAGCTCTTGGGGCGAAGCTCGCAGCCGGCGATCCAGGATATCGTGAACGGAATGGCTGAGTCCGCCAGGGCAGGGACCGCCGCAGGCCTCTCACGTCAAGGTCTGCATCAAAGGTTCCTTGCAAAAACCGGAACCGCACCCTGCACCCACTCACAGCGCGCTCCAGGAGACGGCTTTGTGATCGTCGCATGGCCAGCCGATTTTCCCCGCTACCTCCTGCTCGTGCGTCAGCATGGCGTGCCGGGAGCGCAAGCCTCGCTGCTGGCAGGCCGCATGCTGCGCGCCCTGGAGCCATAAATGCGTTGGCTGCCGTGGGTGCGTTGTATGCGTCGGCTCCGCACCATCGTGCTGCTGCTCATGGTGGCGAGTGTGGCGACCAGTGCCGGCGCTTCGGCCACCAAGCGAGTCCGCATCGCGGTCCTGGGTCTGTTCCACTCCAATCAGTTTGTCGTGGAAGCCTCATCCGCGTCTCCCATGCTGGTGGACTCGGGGCAGCAACAATTCGTCGCCGGGGCCGGTGCGCGCCAGACTGTTTCCATTCATCGGATAGGCAGCAAGGTGATCGTTGAGGCTGCCGGTTCGCGGATCGTCGGCGAGCGATTCACCTTCGGCCCCCGTTCCGGCGGCGAATCCGACTTCGTTCTCGCCGTCCCCGGAAAATTACGCAGGCGTTATCGCGGCAATCTCGTGGTTACCGTTGGCGCTACCGCCGGCAAAGCCGAGCTGATCGCCGTCGTGGAAATGGACATTGAGACGGCCGTGGCATCCATCGTCGCCGCCGAGCTATCTTCCGCCGCCCCGCTTGAGGCTCTGAAGGCGCAGGCTGTGGTCACACGCTCATTCCTCGCCAGCGGTGGACGCCGCCATCCGTACGCCGAGTTCTGCGATACCACGCATTGCCAATTTCTTCGCGAGCCGCCTCCTCCCGCAAGCCCCGCTGCGCTCGCCGTGCGCGCAACCGCCGGTCTGGTGCTCGCCTGGAAGTGCAAACCGTTTGCCGCCATGTACTCCGCCAGTTGCGGAGGCCACACTCATTCCCTGGCTGAAGTCGGAGATGCCCAAATCGGAGATCCCGCACCCGATTACCCATATTTCTCCGTGGAGTGCGCATATTGCCGCCGACGGCCGGAAAAATGGTCCTCGCAGATCAGTCACAAAGATGCCACTGCGCTCGCCCCCAACAGAGAGCAGGAACGCATCCAAGCCGCTCGCAAACTAGGTTGGAGCACCCTGCCGAGCAACACATTTACTCAGTCGGATGTGGCCGGTGATGTGGTTCTGAACGGAGTGGGTCGTGGCCACGGGGTCGGCTTGTGTCAGCGTGGCGCTTCAGGCATGGCTCAGCACGGCGAGGACTTCCGCACAATCCTGTTACACTATTTTCCCAACACCACCATCGAGTCAGTCCCCGCCAGGTGAGATGGAAGTACCGTTTCGAGGAGCCCGAAAGATACTGACGTACAAGTAGTCATGGGACCGGGAGGGGGACTTGAATCCACCCCAGTACGCACATTCAACAACTTACAGAGCGCGGATCGTTACATAGCGCAACTAATACAGCCCTGAACAATGTATTTGGACTATTAGGTGGACTACGTTCATGCTTCTAGACAGACAGGCGGTCTTGCAAGGATGTGCGTCACAAGCACGTCTCAGTCGGGCAAAAGGCGCGATCCGCTGGAGCCATCATTTGGCCCAGGTTTATGACCGGGCCAAATGAGATCACGTTCTTTCATCCGATGCTTAGTCCGGCGAAGGCTTCTAGGATTGGCGAAGGCTAGCGTTCCGTCTGCGCCTTTCGCACTCGCTCCAAGCCGGCGCGGGCGCGTCCATTTCCGGGTTCGCAGGTAAGCACCGCACCAAACTGCCGCTCCGAGTCGCTGTAAAGGCCTCTGGCCAAGCTTCTTTCAGCAGTCTCAAGCTCGTCAGCAATCTCCTGCTGATCGAGATCGCACCTGCCGCCTGATGGCTTCGGCGGGATCACTTGAGGACTGGTTTCCTCGGCAGGCTCGCGCGTCGCTCGTTCATGCTTCCTGGAATCCTTTGGCGTCCGAAGGTTCACCTTCGAAGGAGTCTCCTGATTTTGGGTGGCGGAGTTCGCCGGATTCACGGACTGTGCCGGTGGCGTTGTCGGAGGAAGACTGCCGGAGCCGGCTGGAGATGCGGTTGTCTCAGCCTTCGGGGTAGCAACCGGGTTCGCAACAATCGTCGAGGCGGGTGTTTTTCTGTGAGACAGAGCGATGAGCACCACAAGCGCAACCAAGAGCGCCACAGCACACGCTCCGCCAATGAGCCAGGGTGATTTGTCTCCCAGAGGTGAATGCCGTGTTGCGTCAAGAAGCACATTCTTGTTTTCCAAATCCGTCAGCGCAGGCAGGTCCATATCCAGGTCGCCAGTGGTGAGGTCAGGGGCGGTGGTGGTCGGCTCTGCCCGTTCGGCATCTGCGTTGTTGACACCATGCTGTTCGATCAACTGAGCGAGGCTCCGTTCATCGAAGGAGCGGGCCGACTCGCCTTCAGGACCACGCCACAGCAGTTCCTGCAGGCCGGATTCAGGAGCCGCCCGCAGTGAAAAGCCGGGCAAATTGTGAAGGTGCTGGCAGGTTTTTTCCGTAAGCAAAATCTGTCCCGGTATGGCCTGCTTCAGTAGAAGAAGAAAAGAATTGTCAGATGTCTGTCCGAACTGATTTTCTGCGGAGTGAACCAGAACCGCAGCAGCCGTGCCGTGCGAGCTCTCACCTTCGGTAAATCCCTGAACCGCCCACTGGAGACGCCGAGCGGCGGAAATTGCCTTTTGAATACCGGAAAAATTCGCGACTAGGATATTGTCGTGAGTCGCCGCCACAACGCCTTCGGAAGCCGAGACGAGGTCGAGGATCAGCGAAACCGCCGGAGCGGCGCTCTTCCAGAACATCGGGTCGGGCTCGCCCGGCTCATCGGTCGTCCACAGGCGAACAAGCAATACGGCTGTGCAGGATGGGGGGACGCCGTTCGACGATGTAGAACCCTGGGGCTCAGCCTGGTCAGGCATACGGGATTGCTTCAACGCGGCCATTTTTCGCTGGTAAAACTACTTTACAGGTTCCTCCTCCCGGCAGCGCAAATTTTATTGCGCGGCTCCAGGAGAGATGATAGGTTAGCATCCTCAGTCAATCGTAAGCAGTAGTAAGTGTTGTATGGTATGCAAAAGTCGTCTCCCCAGCGGCGCAGGCGGCCCTCAGGCTGAACTGCGTGTATGTCTTTCTGCACTCAGGCATTAAGGAAATAAGCGGTAAAAAAAACTGTTGGTTCGAGGATCGTCTCCGTGGATTTCATGGCATCGTATTTTGTTATTCAGGGACTACGACCACGGTGGAGTTGGCTGTTCAGGACGATTGCATTCGGAGTGTTCGGTCTGGGATGGTTCACGTCTGTGGCCATGGCGAAGGAACCTGCGCTGAACGCCATCGAGCTCTATGATGGACCTACAGGTGCCGCCTATGTGCAGCTTTCAGATGTTCTTATCAATGGCAAAGTGGAAATGCGTGAATGCGCACCGTCCCCGGCGATCGACAAGTCTTCCTATGGCAAGTTTCAAAAACTGACGCTGGGCGTGGATGGCGTCTTGGAGCGTGGTGCTGACGGCGTTCTGCGCTACAGCACGAGCCAGCGGTTAGCCGTCTGCGTTGTGCCCGTCAATGTCAAGTTCGAGCATAAGGCGACGTATTCGCCGTCCCAAATGGCGGATTTCGCGGTGTTGACAGGGAATTCGACTGCTGCGCCAGGCGAGACGGCCACCGGTCCAGAGCCTTTGAAGGAAGGCGTAAAGCTGATCTTCGTTTCCACGCCAGATGCGGAACTGGCGGAGTTTCTGCGCGCGCAGCGAGCCTCAGAAATTAAGGGCTGGCAGAACTATCTTGCAAAATTTCGGGGATCGCCCCATACCGAACAGGCAAAGCTCGCGCTGACGTTGCTCTATGTTGCTGCCGGCGAGGCATCCCTGGAGGCTTACCAGAGGTCTGAAGCCGCTACGTCTCCATCGTATTCCGATCTGAAGAATGCCAAAATTCAGGCAGATCAGGCGCACGCCATTCTGCCAAGCCAGAATTCCTATGTGAAACTGGACGAGGAGATTCGTGGCAAACTTGCTGTTCTCACCGAGGCAGGGCGCGACCAACTGAATTCCTACCACACGGCATTGAAATCCCAGGCTGCCGGGTACAGTCACCTACAAGATGCCGGGAAATTCGGTGACACCGTCGCCGAAATCGACCCGGAGTTGGAAGAGGGCCGGACCCTGTTGGAGGATGTGCATCGGGACAATGCAGCGTTGGAATCCGCGCTACAGTCTGCGGGCTCTGCACTGAAGGCGCAACAGTTTGACACGGCTTTTGCGTTCGTACTTCCCTTCCGCGCGTTTGCAGCGGAAGTGCCACGCGTGTCTGATGTGATCGACGCGGTCTACCGTTCTCACTTCGAGTGGGGGAAACGGTACGAACTGGCGCAGGAATGGCAGAATGCCATTACCGAATACGAGAAAGCCGCGAGCACGACAGACACCTCGGAGGCGCGCGACGCCCTCAAGAGCGCTCACGAACAACTGTTCATTGCTCAGGACAAGGCTGCCGCCGAGAACGCGCTGAAGAGTAGCAGGGAGTCTGAACGGAAGCAGGACATTATTCAGGCCTATGAGGTGCTATCGGTCCTGCCACCTTCCCAGCGGGCGCTGCTCTCCGATGATTTGGAAAGGCTGAAGCCGCTCTATGTTCAGAGTGCATCTCAGGAGGCGAAGAACCTGCGTCAGGTGCACAATCCCATTCACGGACTCGCGGATGAGATCGCGATCGAGAATGCATGTACGTATCTGCAGAGTGCCTATGAACTCAGCGGGAATGACTCGTACCGGGACAGGATGGGCCTTCTAGGAAATGACCTGAGCGCATATCTCCTTAATGAGGCCAAACGCTATCTGGCGAAACCGGCCGGCTCCGGTACGGAACTGGGTTGGACCTACCTCGCAGAAGCGCTGCCGTACAAGGCTAAGAATCTGGACGCGGTACGCGACGCGATGACCGCCGCGGCGTCAACTCATGCGATGCGCTCGAAATTGTCGATTCGCGTTCATTTCCGGGACCAGACCTCGCAGCGCGATAGCGCAGGGTTTGCCGGCCAACTGGAGAACGCCATCATCGCCGGCCTTGAGGCTTCCGACGTTCCGGTCAAGGTTGTTCGATACGGCGAGGCTACGGCTGTGGATCCGGACTTCCAGTTGGAAGGCGACGTAATTCAGCATCACATATCGGTGATCCCCACGGTGCAGCCACAGGAGTCAAAGTATCTCGCCGGTGAGCACGAAGTTCCCAGCGAGGAGTGGAACAAGATCAATCGGGCCTATGAAACGGCCGACATGGAACTGCATACGGCTCAAATCGCCCTTCAGGGTGCTGAGACAAAAGGCAACAACAAAGAGATTGCAGATCTGAATACTAAAGCAGCCGCTGCCATGCAGAAGGTCGAAGAACTGCATCTTCGGCTCGATTCGACAGCCAGGACCGTAACCACGGATGTGATTCGGAGTTATACCTACACGAAGAGAACAATCGACCTCAGGGGGACGGTGCGACTGCAGTTTCGCATCGGCGATTCGCTCAGTGGCCAGATGGCGGACGCAGTGCCAATTTCCAAGGAAGCGCACGAGGAGTACGTCCTGCTGGAGAACGTGAAACCGGAGGACACTCAAGGGATTAAAGCCACTGGAACGCTTCCTGATCAGGTGGAGTTCCTCACGGGGCTGGAGACTTCGGCTCTCGATGCGTTGGTTGCAGCGGTACGTATTAGAGTGGAGCAACTGCCGCGGAAGATATATGAGGCCGCCAGTAGCCGAGAGAGTGAAGGAGACCTGGACGACGCCGGAGAGTCTTACTTACGGTTTCTAAACCTTACACGGGCGGATGATTCAACCGAGCGTAAGCACGCGCAGCAGTTTCTTCTGGAGCAGTTCAATATGCAGCCGGCATCAAACGTCTCACGGTAATTTGAGGCACTGTGCCGTCACTTCCTGAGTGAGGTGCGGTGTAATTGTATCGAATACAGGGTAGCGCCTACGGGAACCTGCGTGGACGCGCCGATAGGTAGGCAAGACCGTGGATTCATCCGATAAGACGACGCAGATTACCGGAAGAAGCCGGATCGGCAAGTACGACATCATAGATGTGCTCGGACGCGGTGGAATGGGCGTGGTCTATCGCGGCATTGATAAGCACATTGGTCGAGAGGTGGCGATTAAGACGCTCACCCAGGGATTCGCGGGTGATCCTGGCATGCTCGCCCGGTTCTACGACGAGGCTCGGAAGACGGGCAGGCTCAAGCACCCCAATATCGTCACGGTTTACGAGCTTGGAGACGACAACGGGGTTCCCTATATTGTTATGGAGCGTGTCGAGGGCAATCCCCTGGATAGGCTCATCCAATCCAATGCGCCGCTATCGATGGCCGATCGGGTCAAGATCGTGGAAGAAGTGTGTTCCGCGCTCGGCTATGCCCATCGCAATAACGTTATCCATCGAGACGTGAAGCCTGCGAATATTTTTGTGCAACCGGACGGGTCCGCCAAGCTCTTGGATTTTGGCATCGCGCGTCTCGAAAAGCGCGGACAGGATGTTGGCCTTACTCGAAAAGGTGACATCATAGGCACGGTTCCGTACATGGCTCCAGAGCGCATCCGGAACGAAGAGGTGGACGGTCGTTCGGACATTTTCGCTGCTGGTGTGGTTCTATACCAACTGGTAACCGGCCAACTGCCATTCAACGGCGAAGACTATGTACTCACGCAAAAAATACTGAACGAGCCATATCCTCCACTAAACAGTACGCGGCAGGGGTATCCTGCTTCTCTTGAACTAGTCATTGATCGATCGCTGGCCAAGTCTCGCGATGATCGCTACGCGACGGCGGAAGAGATGGCTGCGGATCTTTCTGCCTCAGTATCGGAACTTCAACAGGAACAGGTCATCGAGCTGTTGCCTGAGGCGCAGCGCTACATGGAGGTTCAGGAATTTACGCGAGCGCGCGCCGTGCTCCAGCAATTGCTGAAGATCGACAACAAGCATACTGGGGCCCGGCAGTTGCTCTCCGAGATTCAGCGCCACTTTACCCAGCGTCAGCGCGAGGAACGAATCCAACAAATTCGCCAGCAAGCTGAGGACGCTCTGAGCCAAAAGCAATTTGACCAGGGTCTTTCGGTTCTGGATGACGGCCTGCTGATCGATGCTTCGTATCCCGAATTGGTGCAACTGCGAGAGAAAGTTCAGAAACAGAAGGAAAAGCAGGATCGCGTCAACGACTTCCTGCGTCAGGCTGAATCCGCGCGACGCAAGCGCGACTATAAAGCGGCGATTGCATCCGCCCGGAAAGCGCTGAAGGTAGATAAGTCAAATTCAAAGGTAATTGCGCTCTGCAACCTGCTTACGAAGGAGGCCGAACAGGCGCAAGTACAGATGCAGGCGAAGGCACTGCTGGACTCCGCACGCATCGAACTTGGCGCCCGGCGCTACAATGAAGCGATCGAGTTGTTGAGAGAGCTCGAGCAACTCGATTCCACAAATCCGGAATTGCCGCTCCTCCTTGGGGACGCCAAGGCTGGACAAGAACAAGCCCGGCGGAAAGAATTGATCCTCCAGTTAGAGGAGGAAATCGTCCTGGCAACCAGCTATGAGCAACTTCAACTGGCCGCCCTCTCGATTCAGAAGGCGATGGCTACCATGCCTGCTGAGTCGGCACTGTTTCAGCTGAACGCGCAAGTCGACCGCCAGATCAGGGAGCATGAGAATCGTCGTCTGGTCGACGACACCGTTCAGGCATGTCGGGATCTGAGCTCTCGCGAGGCGTTGGCGTTGGTTCTGCAGGCGCGGCAGCGCGTCCCCGGTGATGAGCGCTTGCTGTCATTGGAGGCCCTCCTCGACGAGCGTTCCAGACAGCAGACAGTAGAAGATCGCCGGGCCGAACAGCTGTTGCGAGCTCGTGAGGCCCTTAATAGCAGTCAGTATTCTGACGCGATTCAAATCCTGGAGTCCTGTCAGGCGGACAGCACCGCCGCAGTTGAAGTTCTCTCGTTGTTGGATTTCGCACGGCAAGAGGAAGCTGAGCAGCGGAGGCAGGAGCTTCTACGGAGCAACGTTGGCCAAGCTCAGTCACTGATCAGAGATGCGGCTTACGATGAAGCGATCATATTCCTCGAGGCTGCGCTTCAACAGACCGACGACACTGCATTGCACCTGCTGCTCGACCAAGCATCGGCTGCCCGTGAGTCCCTTCGCCAGCAAATCGAGGCAGGATTGGCATCTGCTGATAAGCTCGTTCAGGCGGGAAAACATGCCGAAGCCATTGAGCTTTTGCAGGCGCAGCCTTCGGCCCAACGTTCGGTTCGAGCCCAAGCCGCGCTTGCCGCGCTGCAGGAGGAACTCCAGCAGGCTGTCTTCCGGATGGCTGGGAGAGCGTATGCAGTCCTGGAAACCGATCTTCCTGCTGGCGAAGCGGTAATCCGTCGCGCGGCGGCAGCTTCCGGAAAATCCTTCCTAGCCAGATCGCTCGCAGATGCCTTCCGCTCCCGGGGGCAGGTTTTCGCTGACCGGATGATTGCAGACACGATTGATAAATGCACGCTCATGCTCCGCAATCACGACCGGGAAGCAGCCGGGGAACTGCTCCAAAGCGTCTCGGGGATCGTTGACTATGCCAGTCCTCAAGCAAGAACGGAGTGGCAGCGTATTCAGCGTAAGTCGGGAGAGGGAAGGCTGCTCTCCCGTCTGCGAAGCTAGGAGATGTGTCGGTTACTCTCCGCCGTGATGCTGACCGGGGACGGAAGTGGTGAATCCAGTGTAAGCCGATACAAACTCGTCCAAAGACAATGTAAATTCGCCCTGCGGATCGGGGTGACTGCCCCACGGATTGCGAATGGTCACAGTTCCTGAAGTGGTGTTCACGGCGAGAACGGTGTAGGCATGAGCGCGGAGGTACCAGTCTTCGGCGTCATCGTCCAAGAACGAGTGTGCCTTGGTTGTCAATTTGTCCAATGGGGAGTCGTCCGTCCATGCTACGACAGCCTGGTGTTTTTGCAGTGCCAGAGAGATGGCGGCGGCTGTCTTATCGCGATTCTTGATTTCATACGTACGTGCCCCGCCCGCAAAAGCGGACAGTACCTGCTCCGAGAGGCCGCCCTGTCCCACCGCGCGGTAGGCACCAAACAATTCTCCGTTGGCTTCGATCTGCGCCGCCAGCGATTCGAAAAAATCGGACGAATCCAGCATCGAGACAGCGCGATCCTTCCATAATCCAAGCAGAGGCACAGAGGCCAGTTCCGCGCTTAGCTGAGCTTTCAACCCATCGCGGCAGATGTTGCCGGATTGATCGATCTGAGAACGGATGGCGCGGTCGTAGGCAAGCAGAAGCAGATCGCTATCGGCGATAACCCCGGAGGTAAGACTTTTCAGTGGAAACAGGAGGGAACTTGCATTCACCGAATGGATTAGCGCCTCCCGCAACGTGCGCTGCGCATAGCCACGGAAGAGAACGGCCACCCACAGGCCCTCGGAAAGATCGAAGTCGCTCTTGCGTGCAAATTGAACATCCTCGTCGTGGATTTGTTCGATTTTTCCGTCCGCAAAGCGAACTCTCAGGCCGCCATTCTCGTCGCTCAGAATGGCTTGGCGCAGTGAGTCCGGTTGCGTGGCGGCAAGCGCGGCAATACTGGCGTAGAAGTAGCAACTTCCAATAGATCCCTGGCGCACGGCTTGCGGACTGACGCCCCGGATGCCATATAACCCAGTATCGCCGTGAGCCAAGCCGGAGGCGAGGGACAACAGCAGAAGAGTCACGAGTCTGAGTGAGCGCCGCATTTCTAACGTCGGTCCCCTGCGTGCTGTGGATTGGTACTGAACTTCAGCGCTTTCGCGGCCTCTGCAATTGAAATGACGGAACTTTCACTGGTGACCACGCCCACGATGCCTTCCGGGGAAATCACCGGAGAACCCCAGCCGGTTGAATCGATGGGAGTGTCCAGTTCTAAGTCGGAGGCTCCCTTCCGCAGGGACAACAACAACAGCCCGGGATTCGCCTCCCGCGCTTCGATTCCTTCGGGAAAGCGGAAGACTCCGAGAGAGACATTGGCGGACGGATGATTCGAAGCCGCCGGTCTATCGGGACCGGCCAGAATGGGGCTCATGGGAGAGACAGAGGGATCGGTAATTTCGACCAAACCGAGCGCGGCCGCGCGTTGCCGGCGGTGAACCCTGATCTTCTGGGTTCTGTCCTCCTCGGACGGCAGGAACATCTGCTCGCTATCGTCTTTCGTAAACGGCAAGAGCCGTAATTGATGTGTGCTCAGGCGCCAAGCTTGTGCGCCCGAGAGTTGCCCGAATTCGTCTCGAAGGCGAGTTTTCGCCGACCACAACGCCAGATCGTAATTCAATATTCTCAGGCTGCCATCCTGCTTCATGCTGGCGGCGACATCGGGGTCGAACTTCCAGGGCTCGAGGACGGACTTCGGCAGGACTACCTGCTTGCCATTAATACGAAAACCCATGGCTGTGGCTTCGCGCTGAAAGCTTTTCCCCGCCGCGTCCTGCAACTCGTAGGTCGCGTGGGCCAGCACAAGAGCCGGTGCGTAATTTTGCCAGAGCCGCCGCCGCTGCTCGGAAAACGACATTGCCCCGCTCTGCCACGTACTGCCAGCGCTCTCCAAGCCCGCTTGTCCATAATCAATCAGTGCCAACGCGGATGCCTTGCCGAGTGCACCGCCGGGGATATGAAGTTCGAGCGCACTATCGATCTTCACCGGCACGCGAGCATGCCCGGTACGAAGAAATACTTTCTCTGCCGTGGTCAGATCCACACTGGCATAAGCCATTCCCGTGATCGAAATTTTTCCATCCGCCACAAGCGCATGCAGCGGCTTGAGGCTGCTCAAATCGTGCAGATACACGGTCAGCAAAAGTGGTTGGGACGGCAATACTTTTTGATTGGGAACCAGCACCAGACGGTCCGAGATAGGAGATGCATAAAAGGGGATGCCACTGGCATGCAACTCAGCGAACATGACCTCGCGCAAGGTCACTCGGCGGGAGGATAACAGGCTGACGTTGGCGGTGAATTGAACTCGATCGCTAGTGGCGGAGGTGAGCGAGATATTCTCGACTGCAATACTCACCACCTGCTCGGGAGCGTCGCCGGCGACGGCCGTCACGGCGAAAAAAACAATCGATAGCAGTCCGCTTACGGCAGATAGCCGAACACGATGCATCGTTTATCTCCCTTAGTGTCGTACTGTTTCGGCTTGGCGTTTTGCCCCTGCCAATTTTCTGTCGATGTACTTATCCAGCATGGCAGGTATTTCCGTGTTCATGCGGCTGACAAAATGATCTTCCGCGTCCTTCATTTTTCCGTCCAGCGACTCCATACGCTTGTCAAAGGAGTTCAATCGCGTGTCGAGTTCGGGCTGAAACTGTCCCACCGCGGTCACCGCTTGCATGCGCATTTCCATCAGTGCCTTGCGGTTCCGCTCGATCTGCTGATTCTCGTAAAGCAATCCCAGAACTAGGAGGAGCAGAACCACCAGGTTCGCGGCAAGCAGGGCACGTATGCTGTTCAGTTGTTGCTCGATCATCTGTTCGTTTCCGATATCCGAATGACGCTTGAGGTCAGTTGCTGGCTCAGGGACTCTGACTTGCGAACCTTCATTCCGATCGCTTCCCAAGGCTATCCGTATCTCGTGCGGGCGGGACGGGGGGCGGAGTGGCGTGTCGGCAACCTGCGGCGGCTGCGTCAGAGGAATGGCGACCGCGAATGCATCTTCCCCGGGGCCGCGACCGAGAATCGTCGGAGAGTCCGCGACGGGCGGAGCGGCGAAGGGAGTGCCAATCACGGTAGGACTCGCCGCCACCGCTGCAGAATTGAACATGGTAGCCGCCGCCACTTTGGTGACGGCCTCGGCGATCTGGGTCCGCGTCAGATCAGCAGCGCCGGCCACCTTCGTCTGGGCGGCAGTTTCGTTTACAGATATCCGCAATTCAGGACCACCCACGCCGAGACGAATGATGTCTCCGGACTGCAAAGTCCCCGAACCAACGCGCTGGCCCCTCAGATAGGTTCCGTTTCCGCTGCGCGGGTCCGAGAGGCTCACGACGCCGTTGTTGAACTCCAGCACGACGTGCTCACGCGAGACCGTCGGGTATTCCTCCGAGGACAGGCTGATGTCGCAACTGGAGTCCCGGCCGATCCGTATCCGGCGTTGCTGGTATGTCCAGTGATTGGGTTTGCCAACGAGATGGACTTCAACTTGCATGGCGTCCTTTGTGTTTCAGAGTCGCAGCCGTAGCGCAGATAAACAGCAAAGAGAACCCGCTCAGTATGACAAGGTACTGCGGGAACGCATTGCTGGTTCCGCTGGCTTTGGCAGCCGGAGCCATGCCCGCGGCCAGCATTTCCAACCGGGCTCGCGCCTGTGCGGAATCATTGGGGTGAAGGGTAATGCTGACTTGGTTCAACAGGTAATAACTGTACTTTTCATCGTCGTGAATGTAGAGGTCGTTCAGGGCTTCCAAGCCCCAGCGGGACACCATCAGGGGCGACAGCCCGTATTTCAAGAAAGCGGTCATCGAAGCGGGTACGATCTCAGGAGATGCTTGCTGAACTACGACGTGATTGCCCACCTGTTGGACAAAAAATGGATTCAGCGGGCTTACGGGGATCAACAATCCGGCCAGCAGCATCTGGGGAATCATAGTCAGAGGGAACGCATAGAGCGCCTTTTCGGCGGAGGAGAAGATCGAAGAGATCAACAATCCCATTAGACCGCCCTCAAATGCCATGAACCAAGTAAGCAGGATGCACTCGAAGAGGTGATTCTCGATGGCACCCATAGCCACCAGCACAGTAATAAAGGAGAAGGCCTGGGCCGCTGCTACCACCGCGAGGTAGATCAGCTTTGAGCCCAGATAGCTCACCAGTTTCAATTCCCGCTGCCGCTCGCGCCGGTACACCGGCAGTTCATCCACGATTTCGCGCACCGTCGACGAACAGCCAAACCACAGCCCCACCAGCACGATCATGAAGAGTACCTTAGGTTCATTCGGCGCCTGGTTCATTAGGCCCATAAGAACGGCGATCACAATGGGCGGGAACAAGATCGCCAGAATTGTCGCTTTATCCTTCATCTTGAGCGTGAATTGGCGGTCCAACAGAGTGATGAGCTGCCGCCATGCCGAATGTCGAACCTGTTGTTCCTGCACTTCTGCGGGAGGCCTTTTGGCCGGAGCGGCGTCTGCCAGTACATCACCCACGCACTCGCGGTACAGTTCCGACTGCTGGTACTGCAAGGCCCACTCGGCAGGCTTCTTTTCCTGCAACTTCTCGTAGATCTCATGCGGGCGGCGCGCGTTGAAGTATGGCAGCATGTCCTGACTGCCGCCAAAGTAGGCGAGCTTACCCCGCACCAGCACCGCGACCTTGTCGAGAAGGCTGAATGAGCCCAGCAGGTGAGTGTTGATGATCACGGTAGATCCGCGATTGGCGATCTCGCGGAACATCTGCATCATCTTCATTTCCGTTCGAGGATCTTGGCCGGCGGTAGGTTCATCGACGAAAAGCAGAGCTGGCTTGCTCAGTAGCTCGATACCCAAGCTGACGCGCTTGCGCTGTCCGCCGCTGAGTTGCGCAATGGGCAGGTCCGCGCGCTCGGTCAGTTCGAGCTGCTGCATCACCTCGTTGACGCGCTCTCGGATTTCATGTTCGCCGAAGTCGTCGGGAAGCCGCAGCCTGGCGGAGTAGTAAAGACATTCCCGCACGCTGAGCTGCCGGTGAAGGATATCCTCCTGCGGCAAATATCCGATCAGGGTTCGCAGTGAGGCGTATTCGGTGTAGAGATCAGCGGAATTCAGTTGCACCTTGCCCTGCTGTGCAGGGCGCGAACCATTTAGGGCATCCATGAGAGTGGACTTACCCGCCCCGGAGGGGCCGAGCAGACCCACGAACTCACGCGGTTCAACCGCCAGTGAAACATCATCCAGCAGGCAGAGCGGCGCGCCTGTGTTGAAATCCTTGGCTTCGACGCGGAGGGTTCGGGCCGTCAGACGGATCTGAGTACCGTCAGACTGTTGCTCCATCTGCGAGCCGTCAAAGACAAACTGAATCGCGCCTAGGCTAATCCGGTCACGCGGTTGCAATAGTTGCTGGCTGATACGTTGGCCGTTTACGAAGGTTCCATTGGTAGAGCCGAGATCGACAAGCTCGAAGCCTCCATCCACCTTGCGGACCTCAGCATGGCGAGACGAAACCGTCGGATGTTCCAGATGAATGCGATTCGAAGTGGCGCGACCGATGGTGACGACCGGCTCAGTCAGTTCCACGTCGCGTAGCACGTTGACGCGGTTACGCGACTCCCGGTAGAGGAAGACGTGCGTCTCGCAGGTTCCAAACTGCAAGAGATCCCCTTCCTGCAGAACCCGCTCGCGGATACTTTCGCCATTGACCATGGTGCCATGGGCCGAGCCGAGATCGCGCAGCGTCGCGCTGTCTTTGCCATTGAGCAATTCTGCGTGCCGTGAAGCAATCGACGCATGGTCGATAAGCAGTTTGTGAGGTCCTTCCACGCTACCGAACTCCAGGCGTGAACCAGTGATGGGAATGTCGCGAACCGCATACTGATCCAGTACGAGTTGCAGACGGCGCCGCGGAGCTTCCTCTTCCTCGCTGGTGGACATGAAGATCGTTACTCGACTGGCGGACGACGAGTAATGCCGGCCGGAGCTTGCGGCGGCAGCGGCCAAAGTCGCCGCCTTATAGACGAATACGTTCTCCGCGCGCAGCCCGAAGCGAATCACGTTTCCTGGCTGCAGGACCGCTTCCGTGACACGGCGCCCATCGACAAAAGTACCGTTTGGCGAGCCGCGATCCACCAACCGTGCCTGGCCGTCAACCAGTTCGATCTGCGCATGCTGGCGGGAGACTTCGGGGTCCTCGATAACAAGTTGATTTTGACCGGCCGTGCGACCGACGCTCAGACCACCGGCCTCAAGTGAAAACGATTGGCCCGCCAAGGTTCCGCGCAATCCAACCAAACAGGGGGAGGCACCAGAGGAGGTCAGTGGTGCACGACAGTGCACGCACTGAGTAGCGCCCGCAGGATTAGAAACACTGCACCCACCACAGATCGCCATACGAGGCCCGCGTTGCTGCAAAAGAAATTGTTACACCGATGAGCGCTTAGCTTAACACAGAGTACCTGAACAGAGTACCTGAATTAACGCACGGAGCCGTGTCGAACGAAGTCGATTGCTTCCGTCGTTGAGCCGCAGAGATCAGAAGTTGAATCTGCGCCATCTCCTGCTACGGTGTCCCGAAATTTCTCAAGATCGACGCTGAAGACACCCTTACCAGCAGGCAGGTAATGTTGTCGCTGCCACCGGCTTCCTTTGCGGCGGCTGTCAAGTTACCGCAGGCTGCTTCCAGCGAGGATGAACTGGCCACAAGGGCGAGGATTTGGTCATCGGCGAGATGATGGGTGAGGCCGTCACTGCACAGAAGCAGCATATCCTGGTCCAGTAACTCATGGTCGGCGAGGTCGGGTTCGACAGACTCCGCTGTCCCCAGCGCGCGGGTGATAATGTTTTGGAGAGGAGAGTGCTCGGCTTGCTCCAAGGTCATGAGGCCGCGGCGCACCTGCTCCATCACCAGAGAGTGGTCCTTGGTAAGCTGCTCCATTGTGTGGTTTCGGATGAGGTATATGCGGCTGTCGCCGACGTGCGCGATGGCAAGATTGCTTCCTCGCACCAGCGCCACCACGATGGTGGTTCCCATGCCATTCCGCCCGGCATCGGCAGCGACGGCATCGCGAATCGCACGACTGGCTGCGCGCAAAGCGGTGCCCAAAGCATTGGCGTCAGTCGAGACGTCGTCGATCAGTTCCAGAGCCGGATATTCGCCCGTTTCGGCGGTTTGCCGGAAATAGGAAAGCACAGTATTGACGCTGATTTCGCTGGCTACTTCGCCTGCGGCTTCGCCCCCCATTCCGTCGCACAAGACAAAGACGCCGAGAGCGGCATCGTAGCCGAAGTTATCTTCGTTATTTGTACGGACACAACCGACATCCGTTGTTCCGGCAACCTCAAGGGAGAAGCTGTTGTGAACGGTGTCAAATGGCATATTCCATTTACTCCGCTTTCATGTCGCGACATGCTGCCGCTTTCCTTCAAAGTCATTCCTTGTTAGAAGACATATCAAATCGCTACTTGTCAACTCTTTCAGCGTTCCTCGGTCGTCAACCTGCTTCACAGCGTGCAACCTGTCTGGCGATCTTAATGAACCTGTGCAAAGCTGAATACTTGTTCTGCGGGAGCCATGCAGCATAGTAGCGATAGTGAGCAGCGGGGCGAATCAAGGGCAAGAAAGATACGCCAGCTGTGACCAGATATCTGTACTGAGTTGGCAAAATGGTAATGCCAAGACACGCTGCCACATAGTTCAATACGGCAATGGGTTGACCGGATTCCTGAATCACGATCGGCTGAAAGCCCGCCTGCTGGCATAGCACTTTGAGCCAGGGATTGAAGAGCGGGGCGCTTTGCGTATCAGCCAGCAACATACCTTCCTGCGTCGTCTGATCAACATGATCTCCTACAGCTTTCCCGGTGCGGGTGCGCCTCGACGGCGGCTTCGCACACCCCGATCTGCTCGACTTCCTGGAGGGAGAGTCCAAGTCAAACCTTGAGTACGTCATTGCGATGGCCAAAAACGCGGTGTTGAAGCGCAAAGCCAAACCAGACGTGAGGCGAGCCCGCAAGCTGTCACGTCAGAGCGGGAAGACCGAGCACGTATACGGCGAAGCTCGCTATGCGGCCCGCACAGGGCCGCAACAACGCCGCATCATCAAGGCCGAGATCGTGCGCGCCGATGGCAAGAAGCCGAAAGACAACCCGCGCTTTGTCATCACCAACATGAAGCAGAGTCCGCAATGGCTCTATTAAGAGGTGTACTGCCAGCGCGGGGAAATTGAGAATCGAATAAAAGAACTGCACGACCTCCAGATTGACCGCACCAGTTGAACGGCTGCTGAAGCTGGGTGCCAGGGTGCTGGTTTCGGTGCGCCGCGTGGTCGTGCATCTGCGCCCGCGTCGCTCCCTTTCCTGCCCGCCTTCCGACAAGTGGCTCTGGCACTGGAAGCCTCGCCTGGATAACATGTCCTCGCGCCGCACCGAAACATAATTTTCCAATGTCGCGCATGCCGCGATGAGGAAGAGCTTGGCTCGAAAAGCCCTCTGCACCCACTACGCACACGTCCAAGCCCACCGCCCCGGCAAATCAACCAACGTACGCGTTCGGGCAAGACCATTCTTTTGCCGAGCATTCTTCTGTGATGTAGTTGGTTCATGACTGAATCGCAAGAGCACAAAGTGAGACATCGGCGGAGCCGGGAAGAGGCGGCGCGGC
>Ga0182030_10001215_pt1 | contig 52558 bp, 47 predicted proteins | sample 812S3MmetaG_FD_121299 | JGI IMG/M metagenome (GOLD analysis project Ga0182030, IMG submission 121299) | Permafrost microbial communities from Stordalen Mire, Sweden - 812S3M metaG (Illumina Assembly) | ecosystem: Environmental > Terrestrial > Soil > Wetlands > Permafrost | place: Sweden...
AATACTGTGTTTTTGCTTCGATACTCATTGTCGTTGTCTCGGTAACCACGATTATGAGTCAACGAACCGCTTAACCCTTTGCCAAGCTTGCCTCCCCGGTAACATTTATTGTGAGGCAATGCGACGTATTAGTTTTGTGCGCAACTTCATTGACGCAAAGGCAGTCTTATTTAATGATCGTACCCTCCCATGAAATCATTTGGCTTTCCGCTAGTATCCTCTTTTCTCGCGATTGTGATTTTGATTTTCCTCGGAACTGGCGGGATGCCGCTGAAAGCCGACGAGAGTGTTTCGGTGGAACAGCGGCTCGCTCATCTGGAACAACTGGAGGCGGCGCATCAGGCTTCCGTCCCGACCATCAATTCGGGCGATAATGCGTGGATGCTCGTCAGCGCGGCGCTCGTGTTGATGATGACCGCTCCGGGCTTGATCCTTTTTTACGGCGGCCTGGTGAGAAGCAAGAACGTGCTCTCCACGATGATGCAAAGCATGATCCTCATGGCGCTGGTCTCCGCGTTGTGGATGATTTTTGGTTACAGCATGGCGTTTGCGCCGGGCAACGCGTTTGTTGGAAATCCGCTCACCTACTTCATGCTCCGCGGCGTGGGTGGCGCGCCGAACCCCGATTACGCCGCCACCATACCCCAGGAGACATTCATGCTCTTCCAGATGATGTTCGCCATCATCACACCGGCCCTCATCAGCGGCGCCATGGCCGGACGGATTAAATTCAAGGGCTACGCGTTGTTCATCTTACTCTGGATGATTGCGGTCTACATTCCACTGTGCCACATGGTCTGGGGTAAGGGTGGTCTGTTTAATTGGACGCTGGGCGGGCAAATTCCCGTGCTCGATTTCGCCGGAGGCACGGTCGTGCATATCAGTTCCGGCGTTTCCGCGCTTGTCTGCGCTATTCTGCTGGGAAAGCGCATCGGCTATCCGCACGAGCCCATATTGCCACACAACGTCGTCTTTTCTCTTATCGGCACAGGACTGCTTTGGGTGGGTTGGTTCGGTTTCAATGCCGGCAGCGCGCTTACGGCGGGCACGCTGGCCACCAGCGCGTTTGCCGCGACCCACTTTTCGGCGGCGGCCGGCGCCTTGAGCTGGGTGGTGATCGAGTGGTGGAGCAAAGGCAAGCCCAGCGTGCTCGGTGCGGCCGCAGGCATGGTCGCCGGACTGGCCACCATCACGCCCGCATCGGGATTTGTTTCCATTCCAGCCGCATTCTGCATCGGGCTGGCCGCCGGTGCGGTTTGCTATCTTGCCGTTACGAAACTGAAGGCGCGATTTCACTATGACGATTCGCTGGACGTTTTCGGGGTCCACGGCGTTGGCAGCATGACGGGTCTTTTGATGCTCGGCTTCCTTGCCAACCCGGAGGTCAACCCCGCCATCGCCACCGCTCAAGTCAACGGCGTGGTGCAATCGCTTGCGGGCGGGACAGGCCAGTTTCTAAATCAGGCCGTGGGAGGGATATTCACCGCGGTCTTCGCCGGAGTCACCACCTTCATTCTCTATAAACTCGTCGATGCGCTTGTCGGGATGCGCGTGGACCAGGAGGACGAGTACACCGGCCTGGACATCACGCAACACGGCGAAAGCGCCTACAGCGAATAATACGTGCGGAGAGAGGCAACACGCTGCTAAAAGACGCGTTGCCTCAAACCAACAGATTTAGAGCCTGGAGATAAGAAGTTCGCGTTGAAAAAGCAGTTCCTTGGGCAGATCGGAATAAAGCTTCAGGAACAGTTCGTCCTGCAGCAGGACTTCCCGCTTCCAGTCGTCGACATTCACGGAAAGTGCTTCGATCAAGTCAGCGGGATTAAGGCCGGCCAGCTCTTTGGTATCGATGTCGTGAGCATCCGGCATCCAGCCTAGCGGGGTTTCGTTGGCTGCCACGCGGCCCCGGCAACGATCCACGATCCATTTCAGGACGCGCATGTTCTCGCCGTAACCGGGCCAGAGAAACCTGCCCTCTTTGCTTTTGCGGAACCAGTTCACATGAAATATCTTGGGCGGATTTTTGAGCAGCTTGCGCATCTTTAACCAATGACGGAAATAATCGCCCATGTTGTATCCGCAAAACGGCAACATCGCCATCGGGTCGCGCCGGACCTGACCCAAGGCCCCGCCGGCTGCGGCGGTCATTTCCGAACCCATGGTTGCGCCGACAAAGACGCCGTGGATCCAATTGAACGCCTGGAAAACAAGCGGCATGGTACTGGCGCGACGTCCGCCGAAAATCAACGCACTAATGGGAACGCCTTCCGGGTTGTTGGCTTCAGGGGCCAAGGCCGGATTGTTGGCCATCGGCGCGGCGAAGCGGCTGTTGGGGTGCGCCGCTTTTTCCTTTGAAGCAGGCGTCCATGGATTTCCCTTCCAATCGAGACATTCCCCGGGAGGTTCGCCGTCCTTGCCTTCCCACCAGACATCGCCGTCAGGAGTCAGCGCAACATTGGTGTAAATCGTATCTTTCGATATCGTAATCATCGCGTTCGGATTCGATTCATGGTTCGTGCCCGGGACGACGCCGAAATAACCGGCTTCCGGATTGATGGCGTACATCCGGCCGTCCGGGCCCGGTTTCATCCAGGCGATGTCGTCGCCGATGGTCGTGATCTTCCAACCCTTGAAGTGTGCAGGCGGAATCATCATGGCAAAATTGGTTTTTCCGCAAGCGCTCGGAAATGCCGCGGCCACGTAGGTCTTCTCACCCTGAGGAGATTCGACCCCGAGAATCAACATATGTTCCGCCATCCAACCTTCGTTCCGGCCCAGGTAGGAGCCGAGGCGAAGAGCGAGGCACTTTTTCCCCAGCAGCACATTGCCGCCGTAGTTTGAGCCCACGGAGATGATCGTGTTATCCTGCGGGAAGTGGGCGATGAAACGGCGCTCCGGATTGACGTCAAGCATGCTGTGCAGGCACTTGGTGAACGTGCCGTTGCTGCCCAGCTGGTCCCAGGCAACCTGGCCCATCCGGGTCATGATCCGCATGCTCAAGACCACGTAGATCGAGTCGGTGACTTGCACGCCGACTTTGGTGAGCGGCGATCCCGGCGGCCCCATCAGATACGGCACCACATACATGGTGCGACCTTTCATCGCGCCGCGACAAAGGGCGTAGAGTTTTTCATACTCGGCCGCCGGCGCCCTCCAATTATTAGTCGGGCCGGCTTCGTCCGGCGTCGGAGTGCAGATGAAAGTGCATTCCTCCACGCGCGCCACGTCGTTGGAATTGGAGCGGTGGTAATAGCAGCCAGGCAGCTTGTCCTGGTTGAGCTTGATGAGAATTCCCTCTTCAACGGCCTGTTGGGTCAGTAGTTCTTTTTCTTCCTGGCTGCCATTGCACCAGAGGATTTGATCGGGCTGGCAGAGTTTTACCATTTCGGCCACCCAGTTCAGGGCGCCTTGATGGCTCGTTGGATGAATTTGAGGGCTGGATGACAGGTTATAGATGGGTTGGAGGGGCATATAATGAGCGATGGCTTTTAATAGATTAGCCATTTTGGTGCCCAGAGCTTCACATGGATTGGCAGGAACTTGGCCGATTTTGGTACCTCCATCTGCCTACAGGCGCTCGGGCTCATTCCGTTTATCTTATCTTCCGGGTTGAATCCCCCGAAACTTGCTTCAGATACCCCCTTTTGGGCGGTCCGAGTCATCCAGAATGCCTCGGAGCAGGTTTCGGAGTTCTTTTTGTTGAATGGCGCGTCATCGCCACCGGAGCAAATAACAAGAAATGATACTATTTGGACAATCAATGTGCGGTTAAAGGCAGCTCATGAGCGTAGGCTGCTATGGGGAAAACCTCCCTGACCAAGTTAAAGAGACCCTATGTTAATCCAGGATTTGCTACCTGTTCTTCAATCGTCCGTAAGCCCCGTTATCGTCATATCCGGTGTTGGACTTGTCCTCCTTTCGATGGTCAACCGGTATGGACATATCACCAATAAGACGCGCGATCTTTCAAATCTGCTGAGAAAATCGGGTGAGGATAGCGACAGGCACATTCATGCGCAGTTGCGCATCATGTTTAGGAGGGCCCGAAGACTTCGCCTGGCCATCTTTCTTGGTTGTGTGAGCTTGCTCTGTGCTGCCGTCCTCATCAGCTCGTTGTTCTTGATGTCTCTGCTGCGACTGGAAGGCGCGCTGGTGATCGTCGTGCTTTTCATCGGTTGCATGTCCGCCTTGAGCGCCTCGCTTATCGTATTCCTGAGCGACATCAACATGTCCTTGAAGGCGCTTTCGTTGGAATTTGAGTCGCACTCCCAAAGTGTCGGCGAAACAAATAGTGATGGGCGGTTGGATAAGAGCAAGGTCTTCAGAGGCTCCGTTCTTTAAGCCGCCCCGTCCCTCCAATCCACAGAGTTAAATTAAGGAAATGAATATGCCCAAACGCGAACCGAACTTTCAAAACGTCCTGGATGTGCTGGCGCGCCGTCCGACGGCGAAACCAGTGCTTTTTGAATTCATCATCAACCAGGGCCATATCGAGCGTCTTGCCGGCGAACATCTGAACTCTGAATCCGGCGACTCCGACCGAATCCTGCGCCTGCAAGTGAAGGGGTTTTGGGCTGCGGGTTATGATTACGCGGTTGTGCCGCCCTGGCTTTTTCGCGCGCTGAATTTCCCCGCCGCCAAGCGCGAGCAGGGCCAGAGCATCGGCATGGCGCACGGCGGCGTGATTCAGGATCGAGCAAGCTTTGAAAAGTATCCATGGCCTGATCCCGAGGCGACGGATTGGGATGCTCTCGAAAGGCTTAAACCGCACATGTCCGCAGGGATGAAACTTCTCATCTGCGGTCATAGTGGCGTACTGGAGAATCTCGTGAGTCTGCTGGGCTTCGAGGAATTGTGTTACATGCTTAATGACGATCCGGGGCTTTTGCATGAGATTACCGACGCCATCGGCTCGCGGTTGTTGCGTTACTTCGAGATGGGGCTCCAGCATGATTGCGTCGGCGCAGCCATCGTGAATGACGATTGGGGGTTTAAAACTCAGCCGTTTCTCGCTCCCCCGCAGATGCGGGAATTCATCACTCCGTGGCATCGGCGCATGGTGCAGGCGATCCATGCCTCGGGACGTCCGGCGATTTTGCATTCCTGCGGAGAACTAAAACTGCTTTGGGATGACATCATCGATGATTTGAAGTTCGACGGGAAACATTCCTACGAGGATGCGATCCTGCCGGTGGAGCAGGCTTACGAAAAATACGGCTCGCGCATCGCGATCCTGGGGGGGCTCGATATCGATTTCCTGTGCCGTGCGACGCCCGATGCCATTTATCGACGCTCCAAGGCAATGATCGAGCGCACGCAATCGCAAGGCGGCTATGGGTTAGGCAGCGGTAACTCGATCCCCGATTACATTCCTGCGGAAAATTTCGACGCCATGCGCAGGGCGGCACTGGAGTAATGGCATAGGCAGAATTGACGAAACCATTGGTGAAGGGCTCTTGGTAAGAGCAAAATCGCAAATTGATGTTATTAGAAGCTATCCTAATCGTTGGTGTCATTCAGATTCGATTGTGCAATAATCGGTCAATAGTGGCCAAAAAAGGTGTAGTAGCGTTTTGGAGTCATCCCTACGTTCAATCGCAAGATGACAGGACATGTGCCTCTTTCCCCTCGCTACCAAAGCCATGACACCGAAGTCTCGATCAAACCTTCACGATAAATAATGAACTTAAGAAACAAGATCCTGAGTGTCTACGTTTTGCTGATCGTGGCCAATATTGGGGCATGGATTTGGGCTATAAGCTGCTTTCATAACCATCCCCTCCTGCTGGGAACGGCTTTTCTGGCCTACTCACTTGGTCTTCGTCATGCTGTGGATGCCGACCATATCGCCGCAATCGATAACGTGACGCGTAAATTGATGCAGCAAGGACAAAAGCCGGTCGGTACGGGCCTCTACTTTTCACTCGGTCATTCCACCATCGTATTCGGCCTTACTGTTGCGATTGTAGCGACCTCGGTGGCGCTCAAGGGCCGGTATGATTCCCTGATAAATTTGGGGGGATTGGTTGGTACAGGCATTTCTGCCTTTTTTCTCTTCGCCATCGCCGCGGCGAACCTGATTATCCTGCTCTCCGTTTACCGCACCTTCAAGATGGTCAAAAATGGAGGCGCTTATGTTGACGAGGACCTCGATTTGATTCTTTCCAAACGCGGCTTTTTGGGCCGGATCTTCCGATTTCTTTTCAAACTGATCGGGCGCAGTTGGCATATGTATCTGCTGGGACTTCTCTTCGGACTGGGATTCGATACGGCGACGGAAGTGGGCGTGCTCGGCATTTCGGCCACGGAAGCGGTGAAGGGTCTTCCCGTCTGGTCGATCCTCGTTTTCCCGGCCCTTTTCACCGCCGGAATGGCACTGATCGATTCCACCGATGGCATTCTGATGCTTGGCGCTTATGGCTGGGCGTTCGTGAAACCGATTCGGAAGCTCTACTACAACATGACCGTTACCTTTGTTTCAGTGTTGGTAGCGTTGTTTATCGGCGGCGTCGAAGCGTTGGGATTGATCGGGAGTCAGTGCAAACTGCAAGGAAGCCTCTGGGCAGTGATTGACAATTTGAATGACAACTTTAGCGTACTCGGATTTATGATCGTCGGTGTTTTTGTTTTTAGTTGGATAGCCTCGCTTATCATCTACCGGCTGAATCGGTACGATGAAATTGAAATGAACATTTAAGCCTATTTTTACCATGCAAATCTTCGTAGCCGGGGAAGCCAATCCCCAAGAAAAACGAGTCGCCATCGTGCCCGCGGCCGTCGCCAAACTGATCAAACTAGGCGCCCATGTCGCGGTGGAATCGGGGTTGGGCCGTTCGATTTACGTTTCCGACGCCGATTACGTCGCGGCGGGAGCGACTGTCGTGGCCGATCGAAAGCAGGGCCTGTCGACGGCGGACGTGGTTTTGCGGTTGGGCAAGCCCGTCAGCGAGGATGTCGACAGTTTAAAATCGGGCTGCATCCAAATCAGTTTTCTCGATCCTTTTACCGAGCCCGACTTGCTGCAAAAGCTGGCGAAAGCCGGGGTGAGCGCGATTTGCATGGAGATGATTCCCCGCTCGACCATCTGCCAGGGGATGGATGCGCTGTCATCGCAGGCCAACCTGGGCGGCTACGAGGCCGTCATCCGCGCCGCGCGCTATTCCATCAAGATTTTTCCCATGATGACCACGGCGGCGGGAACGCTGCTGCCGTCAAAAGTTTTCATCATTGGCGTGGGGGTGGCCGGTTTGCAGGCCATTGCCACCGCGAAACGGCTTGGGGCGAAAGTCACCGCCTATGACACGCGGCCAATCGTCGAGGAGCAGGTGAAGTCGCTCGGCGCGCAATTTCTCAAGATTGATATTGGAGAAACCGGCCAGACGAAGGACGGCTATGCGAAGCCGTTGACCGAGGAACAGATCAAAATGCAGCGCGACGCGATGAAAAAGACCTGCGGCGATTCCGACGTGGTGATTTCCGCCGCGCAGGTCTTCGGACGCAGGGCCCCGATTCTCGTGACCGCGGAAATGCTCGACGCTATGAAACCCGGCAGCGTGGTCGTTGACCTCGCGGTGGAAACCGGCGGCAATGTCGAAGGCGTCGCTTACGACAAGGTTATCGACCGCAAAGGCGTAAAAATTGTCGGCATTGCGAATCTGCCCGGACGCATCCCGTTGCATGCCAGCCAGGTTTACGCGGCGAACCTGGTCGCGCTTATCGAGCAATTTTGGGACAAGAAGGAAAAGACCTTCGTCCTGAAGCTCGACGACGAAATCATCAAAAGCTGCCTCGTCACGCATGGCGGGAAGATTGTGAACGAAAAACTCATCGCCAAACCCAGTTAACATTTATGGATCCCAACATCCCCAACATTATTTTCATATTCGTCCTCGCCATTTTTGTCGGCATTGAGGTCATCTCCAAGGTGCCCTCGATGTTGCACACGCCATTGATGTCGGGTACGAACGCCATTCACGGCATCATCTTATTCGGCGGCATCCTGGTGCTGGCGGATGCGGCCTCGCCGCTGACGCTGACGCTCGGATTTGTCGCGGTGGTATTCGGTTCGGCCAACGTCTTCGGCGGTTTCATGGTCACTGACCGGATGCTGCAAATGTTCAAGAAAAAGAAAAAGTGAACTCAATCAACGCTTACCTCATCATTGGAATTTCGGTTTTATTCATCCTCGGCATCAAGCTGCTGGCATCGCCGAAAACGGCGCGCATCGGCAATCTGGTCGCGGCTGCCGGCATGCTGATTGCGCTGCTGACGCTGCACAAGCCTACCGGCGAGTATGTCTGGGCGGACTGGACCTTTAATTACACGCTCATCGCCATCGCAACGGTCATCGGCTTGATCATCGGCGCGATTGGCGCGTATTCGGTGAAGATGACTTCAATGCCGCAGATGGTTGCGATTTTCAACGGCGCGGGCGGCGGCGCGGCGGCGCTGGTCGCGAGCCTGGAATTCACCAAGCCGGACCAAACAGTCACGACATTCCTCGCGATCTCGATGTTGTTTGCGACGCTCATCGGCTCGCTCTCTTTTTCCGGCAGCATCATTGCGTTCCTGAAGCTCGAGGGAAAATTTGAAAAGCCGTACACCTTTCCCGGCCAGAACATTTTGAATGGCCTCGTCCTGCTCGTCATTCTCGGTCTGTGCGGTTGGCTGACGTTCAACACGACCGACGGCAACGCCGCCATGGCGTTCATTGTCATGTTTTCGCTGGCACTCTGTTTCGGAGTGGCGATGGTCATGCCCATCGGCGGCGCGGACATGCCGGTCGTCATTTCGCTCTTGAATTCCTTCACCGGCCTCGCGGTTGCCGCGGACGGATTTGCGATCAACAACCTGGCGATGGTCGTCGCGGGAACGCTGGTCGGTTCCTCCGGCACGCTGCTCACCCTGCTCATGTGCAAAGCGATGAACCGTCCGGTCTCCAATGTGCTATTCGGCGCGTTTGGTTCCAGCGGCGGCGCGAGTGCGGCCGGCGCAGGCGACCTCGCGGGTAAAACAGTCAAACCCATCCAGGCCGACGAAGTGGCGGTGCTGCTGGCTTACGCGCAACAAGTCGTCATCGTACCCGGTTACGGCATGGCCGTGGCGCAGGCGCAACATCAGGTGGCCGAACTTTCCGAGGAACTCGGCAAGCGCGGCGTGGAAGTGCGCTTTGCAATCCATCCCGTCGCCGGTCGCATGCCCGGCCACATGAATGTGTTGCTCGCTGAAGCGAATATTCCCTACGAGCAGCTTTGCGAAATGGAAGCCATCAACCCCACGATGGATCGCGTCGACGTGTGTCTGGTCATCGGCGCGAACGACGTGGTGAATCCCGCCGCGCGCGAGGACAAGAGCAGTCCGATTTATGGCATGCCCATCATCGACGCCGATCACGCCAAGACGGTCATCGTGATGAAACGTTCGATGGCCGCCGGTTTTGCCGGCATCGAAAACCTGCTGTTCTACAAGGACAACACGCGGATGCTTTTTGGCGATGCGAAAGCTTCGCTGAACGCCCTTGTCGCGCAGGTCAAGGCGAGCTGAATTGTTATGCGGGACTGGCCGCAGTGGCCGGGGTGTTGCCCTTCCCAATTAACGTCTTGGTCTTCGCCAACTCTCCGAACGGCATTTTCGGGCACGGGCGAGGAGACCGCCATACAAGTGTCCACAGGCCTTCGACTGTGACGATGTTTTAACTCCGGATCGAAAGATCCATTAGGTCAAGTGATGAGCATGTTTAAAGTTCGAATTGCTCATTGTTTGCCCGAAATGGAGCAAAAAAGGATGCGAAAGAGGCAATCAAGGGCGCTCGCCTCAAATTTTAGCAAAAAGGGATAAGTTGTCGCCAAGGGAGGTTGGGCCGTCCCTATTAGCGGGCTTTATAGTGCTCCCGTGAACCAAAACCGCCCCAACCTCAGGTTCCTCTTCAAGAACCATCTCAGAAATGGAGAATACGAGTGAAGATTATCAATCCCCCCCTGCCATCGCAAGACAAGCGCTGGAAAATCATCAATGCGAAGATGCGCAAGCTCGGCTACCAGTCACACGCGCTTATTGAAACACTTCATGCCGTCCAGGAATCGTTCGGTTTTTTGGAGGAAGATGCCTTAAGGTGGGTCGGGAAATCACTCCGTGTACCGCCAAGTAAAGTTTACGGGGTGGCCACCTTCTATAATTTTTTCACGCTTAAACCCCAGGGTGCGCACACCTGCGTGGTTTGTCTTGGGACGGCTTGTTATGTCAAATCTGCGGCCCGCATCCTCGAAGCCATCGAGGACTTTACCAAAATCAAGCCGGGCGAGACGACCCCGGACAAGCAGTTGTCCCTGCTGACCGTGCGCTGCATTGGCGCGTGTGGCATCGCTCCGGCGGTTGTTTATGACGGTAATGTTGCCGGGCGGTTGACACCCGACCAGGCGATCGAAAAACTGAAAGGAAATCTTACTCATGCTTCTTGAAGAACTTAACGGAATCGCGGAGAAGGAGAAGGCCGCGCGCAAACAGATTCGCATCCGCTGCTGCATGTCGGCGGGCTGTATGTCGTCGCAATCGGCGGAAATCAAGCAGGCGCTTGATAAGGCGGTGGCTGACCGGCAATTGGGCGACCAGGTCGAAGTGCAACGGGTCGGTTGCATGGGACTTTGCGGGCAGGGGCCCCTGGTCAGCGTCGATCCGGAAGGCGTGCTTTACGAACAAGTGACGCCGGAGAACGCGGGGTCGATTGTCGAGGCGCTGGCCGGAGGAACGGCACAGGCGCAAAAGGGCGATCCGACCCGGCCGTTTTTTATTCGGCAACATGCGGTGGTGAGCAAGAATGGCGGACGGATTGATCCGGAGCGGATCGAGGCCTACATCGAGGCTGGAGGTTACAGCGCGCTCCATCATGTATTGTACGAGATGACACCTGTGCAAGTGGTGGAGGCGATTACCAAAAGCGGCCTGCGAGGACGAGGCGGAGCCGGCTTCCCTACCGGCCTGAAATGGGCGACGGTCGCAAAATCGAAGGGCGAGCGTAAGTACATCATTTGCAATGGAGACGAGGGGGATCCGGGTGCGTTCATGGACCGAAGCGTGCTCGAGAGCGATCCCCATACCGTGATCGAGGGAATGGCCATCGCAGGCTACGCGGTCGGCGCCAGCCAGGGTTACCTATATGTCCGGGCCGAGTATCCGTTGGCGATCAGTCGATTGCAGATTGCGATCAAACAGGCCAAGCAACATGGGTTGCTGGGCGAAGGGCTATTCGAATCGACCTTTAATTTTACCGTCGAGATTCGCATCGGCGCAGGCGCTTTTGTCTGCGGCGAAGAGACCGCCCTGATGGCTTCCATTGAGGGACGGCGAGGTCAGCCGAGGCCTCGTCCGCCATTCCCGGCGGAAAGCGGACTGTGGGGTTTTCCGACTCTGATCAATAACGTCGAAACCTTCGCGAACATTGTCCCGATCATCAGCCATGGAGCGGAGTGGTACGCCGGCCTTGGCACCGAAAAGAGCAAGGGGACGAAAGTCTTCGCCCTGACCGGAAAGATACGCAACAACGGCCTGATCGAGGTTCCCATGGGCATTACCATCCGCGAAATCGTGGAGGAACTCGGCGGCGGAGCTCCGGAGGGCACGAAGATCAAGGCGGTGCAGACAGGTGGGCCATCGGGGGGGTGCATACCTGAAAAGCTGTTCGATACGCCAGTCGATTATGACTCACTGATGAAGGTCGGCTCGATCATGGGGTCCGGCGGCATGGTCGTCATGGACGAGAGTACGAACATGGTCGATGTGGCCCGGTTTTACATGCAGTTTTGCATGGAGGAATCGTGCGGCAAATGCATCCCCTGTCGCGCAGGTACGGTGCAGATGTACAACCTGTTGAATAAAATCCTGGAACGCCAGGCGACGCTCAAGGATTTGGAATCCCTCGAGGAGCTCTGCGACATGGTCAAGCACACCAGCCTTTGTGGACTTGGCCAGACCGCGCCAAATCCGGTGATCAGCACCCTGCGCTATTTCCGTAACGAGTATCTCGATCTTCTCCAACCGGAACCCGGGGAAGAAAAAGCTTATGCCAATGGACAAATCACCGAATCGGCAACGACCCATTAATCACCAATTTATATGGCTGTAAAAACACTGACAATCGACGGCAAGGCGGTAAGCGCCGAGGAAAGCGACACGATTCTCCAGGCCGCAACGGACGCTGGAATCAAAATTCCAACCCTTTGCCATTTGGACGGCCTGGGTGATGTCGGGGCATGTCGCCTGTGCATCACGGAAGTGGCCGGCAGTAATAAACTGCAGCCGGCTTGCGTCACCAAGGTCGCGGAGGGAATGGAAGTCAAAACGAATTCCCCGAGAATCCAGAAATACCGGGTGATGATCCTGGAACTGCTCTTCGCCGAACGAAACCATGTTTGCGCGGTTTGCGTTGCGAACGGACATTGCGATCTGCAAACCCTCGCTGCGGAAGCCGACATGATGCATGTTCGTTTTCCGTACCAATATCCGCAGGTCACGGTGGATGCCTCTCACGACTGGTTTGTGTTGGATCACAACCGCTGCATTTTGTGCACGCGCTGCGTGAGGGTTTGCGATGAGGTCGAAGGGGCGCACACCTGGGACGTAATGGGGCGCGGGACAAACTCGCGGGTCATCACCGACCTCAATCAACCCTGGGGAACTTCGGAAACATGCACGAGTTGCAGCAAATGCGTGCAGGTTTGCCCGACGGGAGCCTTATCGAGCAAGGGTAAATCGGTCGCTGAGATGGTGAAGAAGCGCGACTTCCTGCCCTATCTCATTCAGACGCGGGAGGAAAGACTATGAACAAGATACGTTTCGCAACAGTTTGGATGGATGGTTGTTCGGGTTGTCACATGTCTTTCCTGGACATGGATGAGCGGCTGCTGGAAATCGTCAAGCATATCGATCTCGTCTACAGCCCGCTCGTCGATACCAAGGAGTACCCCGAAAATGTGGATGTGGTCCTGATCGAGGGAGCCGTGAGCAGCGAGGAGGACGAGGAAAAAATCCTCAAGATTCGCAAGCGCTCCAAGGTGCTCATTTGTCTCGGGGATTGCGCGGTTACTTCTAATGTTCCGGGCATGAGGAACCGTTTCAAGGTGGAGGACGTCGAACATCGCGCCTACATCGAAAACGCGCAAAATAACCAGCAAATCCCGCGGGAAGTCATTCCCCGGTTGTTGCCGCACTCCCGTCCCGTGCATGAATTCGTGAAAGTTGACCTCTTTATACCAGGATGTCCGCCGGAAGCTGACACGATTTTCTTTGCCCTCACGGAACTCGTGGCGGGACGGATGCCCGACCTCACCGGAAAAACCCATTTTGGAGCCTAATCACCATGTCTAAACAAATTCTCATCGATCCCGTCACCCGCATTGAAGGGCACTCCAAAATTACGATCCACCTGAATGACAGTGGCGAAGTGCAGGATGCGCAATTTCATGTCACTCAGTTCCGTGGATTTGAAAAATTTTGCGAAGGCCGCCCCTTCAGTGAAATGCCGGCCCTGACCGGCCGGACCTGCGGCATTTGTCCGGTGAGTCATTTGATTGCCTCGGCGAAAGCGTGTGACGCGCTTCTTGCGGTTGAGATCCCGCCCACGGCAGCCAAGTTGCGCCGCATTATGAACCTGGCCCAGATCGTCCAGTCCCACGCGCTCAGCTTTTTTCACCTCTCCTCGCCGGATCTGCTTTTCGGCATGGATGCTCAGCCCGAAAAGAGGAATATTGTCGGCGTGATGGAATTGCGTCCGGCGCTAGCCCGGGACGGCATCGCGTTGCGCAAGTTCGGACAGGAAATTATCTCCATGCTCGGCGGCAAGCGCATCCATCCGGGCTGGATCGTGCCGGGCGGCGTCAGCGCTCCGCTTGACTCCAAAATGCGGGAGCAAATGCTGGCGGCCATCCCGGAGGCCCTCACCATCAGCCAGCGGACCTTGACCTGGTTCAAGGGATTATTGGAACAGTTCCGCGAGGAAATCCGCACCTTTGGCAATTTCCCCAGCATGTTCATGGGGCTCGTCACCCCGCAGGGACCGGGAGAACACAACGCGTTGCTTGATCACTACGATGGCAAGCTCCGCTTTATCGATGCGTCCGGCAATATCGTTTTGGATCAGATCGATCCGACAAAATATAATGACTACATTGCGGAATCGGTGGAATCGTTCACCTATCTCAAGTCGCCCTACTTTAAACCTTTGGGCTATCCCGAAGGCATTTATCGCGTGGGGCCGCTGGCCCGGCTTAACATTATCGACCGGCCCGGCACTCCGCTGGCGGACAAGGAATGGACCGAGTTCCGGGCTTTGCGCCGCGGCGTGATCCTGAGTTCTTTCCACCAACATTATGCGCGCCTGATCGAAATTCTCTACGGGATTGAACGGATGGAGCAGCTTTTGAGCGAGCCAGACATCCTCGACAAGAATGTTCGCGCCATCGCCAAGCCAAGCCGGTTTGAAGGTATCGGTGTGTCTGAAGCGCCCCGGGGCACGCTGATGCATCATTACAAAATTGATGAGAACGGCCTGATCACCTGGGTGAATATGATCATCGCGACGGGACACAACAACCTGGCAATGAACCAGAGTGTGAAGCAAGTGGCGCAACATTATGTAAAGGCAGATCGGCTTGAGGAAGGCATGCTCAACCGGGTCGAGGCAGTGATACGCTCTTACGACCCCTGCCTGAGCTGCTCGACTCATGCCCTGGGTAAAATGCCGCTTCATATCCAACTGCTTGGAGTGGAAGGCAACGTCTTGGATGAGGTAAAAAGATAATGAAAAACCGCAGGCTTGTCATCGGCTATGGTAATCCGCTCCGCGGCGATGATGGGCTTGGGTGGGCGGTGGCTGGGTGTCTGGCCGCAAGTGTCACGGACGAAGAGGTCACAATCATGGCCGTGCACCAGTTGACGCCGGAGCTGGCTGAGCCGGTCAGCAAGGCGGAAATGGTCGTTTTCGTTGATGCTTCTTACGAGGGCAAACCCGGAACATGGAGGTGTGACGAAGTCAAACCAGCCGCCGCAACCACGCAGCCGCTCGGACACCACTGCGGCATCTCCGGACTGCTCGCCTACGCCCGGGCCATTTTTGATGCCAGTCCCCGGGCGTTTGTTATTTCCGTTGCCGCCCAATGTTTCGAGTGTCAAAATGAACTCTCGCCATCCGTCGAAGAGGTGCTTCCGGAAATTGTCCGGCACATTCGCGATACGATTGACTTCCCAAACCGCAATCCCGAGGTGACTTATGCATGAATATTCGATCGTCGATTCGATTGTCACATCCATGCTGGATGCGATTAAGAAAGAGCACGCGACCAAGGTTATCTCGGTTTGTTTCAAGCGCGGCAGCGCGTTTTCAGAGGAAGCCTTTCATCAGGCCTACCAATCCCTGACCGTCGGCACCCTTCTGGAAGAAGCGCCCGTAAAGATCGAGACGATCAACCTGGATTTTAACTGCTCGTGCGGGCACAGGCAGGTCGTCACCAGCGACGATCTGATGGGGCACATGTTCGTTTGTCCGAAATGCGGGGCAACCAAGGAGATTGACGAAGCTCATGACCTTGAGTTGGTGGAATTGGTTGCCCAGAAGGGGGACTGAGTGCATGCCATCGTTGGGTTGCCCGCCCGAGCCCGGCTGGTCATTCGCGGAGCCGTGCAGGGCGTGGGGTTTCGTCCCTGCGTTTATCGGCTTGCGACCGAGCTCGGCTTGAATGGCTGGGTCAACAATTCCCCGCAAGGCGTTTTCATCGAACTGGAAGGCGGCCGTCTTCCAGTCGAACAGTTCATCCTGCGCCTCGGCGCGGAGAAACCGCCTCGCAGCTCGATTCAGAGCCTGGAAACTACCTGGCTCGATCCGGTCGGATACAGCCAATTTGAAATTCGTCCAAGCGATCCTGAAGGTCCCAGGACCGCCTTGATCCTGCCTGATATTGCCGTTTGCGAAGATTGTTTTCGGGAAATGTTCGATCCTGAAAATCGCCGTTATCTTTACCCATTTACCAATTGTACCAATTGCGGCCCGCGATTCAGCATCATCGAAGCCTTGCCTTACGACCGGGCGAATACCTCGATGCGCAAATTCAAAATGTGCGAGAAGTGCCGGGCTGAATACGAGAATCCATTGGACCGGCGTTTTCACGCCCAACCCAATGCCTGTCCGGTTTGCGGACCCCATGTGGAATTATGGGCACAGGAAGGTAACCGTTTGGAAGAGCATGACCAGGCTATTTCCGAAGCCGCCGTTGCCCTGCGCAAAGGAGCCATTGTCGCCGTCAAGGGACTGGGCGGCTTTCATCTCATGGTGGATGCCCGCAATGACGAGGCAGTTCGTCGCTTGCGCGGGCGTAAACACCGGGAGGAAAAGCCCTTTGCCGTGATGTTCCCGACTCTCGATGCGGTGCGGGAAGAATGCAAAATTTCCGCAATCGAACAGCGCCTTCTGCTTTCACCCGAATCGCCTATTGTTCTGCTACAGCGAAGGTCCGCCGGACGGGACAGGGCGTCGCTTATCGCCCCATCGGTGGCGCCCCGGAATCTGTATCTGGGTGTCATGCTGCCTTACACCCCCTTGCACCACCTGCTTCTGGCCCGCCTGCAATTTTCCCTGGTGGCAACAAGCGGCAATTTTTCCGACGAGCCCATTTGCACGGATGAAGCCGATGCCGTGAAATTGCTCGGTGGAGTGGCCGACCTTTTTCTGGTTCATGACCGTCCGATTGTCCGCCATGTGGATGACTCCATCGTGCGCGAGATGGCCGGACGCGAGTCCGTTCTTCGCCGGGCGCGCGGCTATGCGCCTTTGCCCATTGAACTCAAGAGATCCTCGCCGCCGATCTTGGCCGTCGGCGCTCATTTGAAGAACACGGTGGCGCTTTCGATTGGACGACAGGTCTTCATCAGCCAGCATATCGGCGATCTGGAAACCGTACCCGCCGTTGCCGCCTTTTATCATGCCGTTCAGGATTTAGAACGCATGTATGAAACGTATCCCCGGGTTGTCGCGGCGGACGCCCACCCGGATTATGCTTCCAGTTCGTTTGCGCGCGCCTCGAAGCGGCGTCTCATCAGCGTCCAGCATCATGCCGCGCATATTTATTCCTGCATGGCTGAGAACGACATCGAACTGCCGGCGCTTGGCATTGCGTGGGACGGTACTGGTTACGGACTCGACGGCACCGTTTGGGGAGGAGAATTCCTGAAAATGAAAGCCGGCGGATTCGAGCGGTTTTCTCATTTTCGGACCTTTGGGTTGCCTGGCGGCGAAGCTGCCATCAAAGCGCCCCGGCGTTCGGCCCTGGGTCTGCTTTACGAGATTTTCGGTTCATCGGCCTTCCGCATGAATAAACTTCCCACCGTGAGCGCATTTTCCACGGAAGAGCTTTCCATTTTCAGCGTCATTTTTGAGAAAAAAATCAACGTGCCCGTCACCTCAAGCACAGGACGGCTTTTTGACGCCGTTGCTTCACTGATAGGGTTGCGACAAAAGACAAGTTTCGAGGGGCAGGCGGCTATGGAACTGGAATTTGCGCTGAACGGAATCTTTATCGATCGGGTCTATAAGATCGTACATCAGAACAGCGTAGTCGATTGGGAGCCCATGGTCCGGGAGATCGTCGACGACTTGGATCGCGGCGTGTCAGTCGGAGAAATCGCCGCAACTTTCCATAATACCATGGTCGAAATCATGGTGGACGTTTCCCGTCGGGCAAATGAGAAACGCGTCGTGCTCTCCGGCGGTTGCTTTCAAAACAAGTATCTTACCGAGCGCGCCGTGCGTAGACTTAAGGAAGAGGGGTTCGTCCCTTACTGGCATCAGCGTGTGCCGACCAACGATGGCGGAATCGCCCTTGGACAGATAGCGGCGGCCAGTCTATTCAATGAATAAAGGAATTTTATGTGTTTGGCCGTACCTGGAAAAATATTAAGCGTCGTAGGTGAAGACCCCTTGGAGCGCATGGCGCGGGTCAGCTTCGGCGGTATTGTCAAAGAGGTTAACCTGGCCTTTACGCCGGAGGCTGTTCCGGGGAACTATGTGATTGTTCACGTTGGATTTGCGCTCAATATCCTGGATGAAGCCGAAGCCAATCAGGTCTTCGATTACCTGCGGCAAATGGACGAACTTGGTGAGCTTCAGGAGCAAGCGCCCGCCAGCCCATGAAATTTATCGACGAATACCGGGACCGCGAGGGCGCCGAGGGTTACGCCCGCGCCATTGCCCAAATAACCACACGTCCATGGACGATCATGGAAGTGTGCGGCGGCCAGACCCATGCCATCGTGAAATTCGGCATCGACGAATTGCTCCCCGGGAACATCACGCTCGTCCACGGTCCTGGCTGCCCGGTCTGCGTCACGCCGCTGGAGCTGATTGACAAGGCCATCGAAATTGCCTCGAAGCCCGGAGTTATTTTTTGTTCCTTTGGGGACATGCTTCGCGTTCCGGGTAGTAAGCGTGATTTGCTGGCGGTGAAGTCGACCGGAGGCGACGTGCGGATGGTTTACTCGCCGATGGACGCGGTGAAAATCGCATTGGAAAACCCCGACCGGGAGGTTGTTTTCTTTGCCGTCGGTTTTGAAACGACCGCGCCGGCCAACGCCATGGCCGCCTTTCAGGCCTGCCAGAAAGGCATCAAAAACTTTTCGTTACTCGTGTCTCACGTCCTCGTTCCTCCCGCCATGGAGGCGGTGCTTTCCTCGCCGCAGAACCGGGTGCAGGGTTTTCTCGCCGCCGGTCACGTTTGCGCCGTCATGGGCTACACGGAATATTTTGCCATCGCGAAGAAGTACCACGTCCCCATTGTGGTCACGGGATTCGAGCCTATCGATATTTTACAAGGCATCTATTTGTGCATCCAACAACTGGAAAAGGGTGTCGCAGAGGTTGAGAATTCCTACGCTCGTGCGGTGCAACGCGAAGGCAATAAACCTGCGCAAAAGATGATTCGCGAAGTCTTTCGCGTTATTCCGCGCAAATGGCGCGGCATCGGTGAAATCCCGTACAGCGGGTTTGGCCTCACGGAAAAATACCGGGAATTTGATGCCGAAACCCGCTTTGGCGTGGCTGATTACACTGCGGAGGAATCAGCCGAGTGCATCAGCGGCCTGATCTTGCAGGGAGTGAAGAAGCCGGGCGACTGCACGGCTTTTGGCAAAGCCTGCACACCCGAGCATCCACTTGGCGCAACGATGGTCTCGAATGAAGGGGCGTGCGCGGCCTACTATCGTTACCGCCGATGAATCCCGAATTTTCCCCGGTTTGCCCGCTGCCGCTTACCCATTACCCCAACGTGGTCATGGCTCATGGCGGTGGTGGCCGGCTTATGCAGCAACTGATCGAAAGTATTTTCGTTCCCGCCTTCAATAACGACCTGCTTTCCCAGCGTCACGATGGTGCGGTTTTCCCTTTGGCGGGCAAGCGCATGGCCTTCACCACGGATTCGTATGTGGTCCAGCCTCTCTTTTTTCCCGGTGGAGACATTGGGACTCTGGCGATCAATGGCACCACCAATGATCTCGCCATGTGCGGCGCGCGTCCGCTCTACCTGAGTTCCGGATTCATTATCGAGGAAGGCCTTCCGATGGAGACTTTGTGGCGCGTCGTTCAATCCATGAAGCAGGCCGCGGAACTGGCGGGTGTTCAGTTGGTAACCGGCGACACCAAGGTCGTCGATAAGGGCAAGGGCGACGGGGTTTTTATCAACACTTCGGGTATCGGCGTTATTGAACACGCTCTCGTCATTAGCCCGGCCAGTGTCAAGCCCGGCGATGCGGTTTTGCTCAGCGGCGATATTGGCCGGCACGGCATAACCATCATGTCGGTTCGCGCGGGGCTTGGATTTGAAACAACCATTGAGAGCGACTGCGCGCCGCTCTGGAGTCTCGTCCGGGCCCTTCTCGACCAGGGCATTACGATTCGCTGCCTTCGCGACCTGACGCGCGGCGGCCTGGCCAGCGGCTTGAATGAAATTGCCCAGGCCTCCCATTTGGGGATCGAGATTCACGAAACCGCCGTGCCGGTACGGGAAGAGGTCCGTGGCGCGTGCGAAATTCTTGGGTTTGACCCCATCTACGTCGCGAATGAAGGGCGGTTCATCGCTTTTGTTCCCGAGGAGCAGGCGGATCGGGCGCTGATGATTCTGCGGGCAAACCCGCTGGGCGCCGACGCTTCCCGCATCGGCACCGTTGCCGCGAGTTCCCAACCCATCGTGACGCTCAAGAGCCGGATTGGCGCGACCCGCATCCTTGACCTGTTGAGCGGTGAGCAGTTGCCGCGTATTTGTTAGGGCTTATCAGGAGCGATTTTGCTTAGCTCGATCAAGGCGCGAAGAGAAACAAACATGAAAAACCCCATCATCCAAATCCAACGATCATTCAATCGAACGCAGAACATCGCAGCGGATCAGATCGAGCGTTTCATCGCCGAGCTGGAGTTTACCCGGCAATTAATCGAGTGGCATCCGGCGAATGCGAAAGCTTGGCGGCCTTTGATTGAGAAGGCAGGGCAATTGGTTCATGTGGCTTCCCTGGCTGGGGAAATCTCTCAAATTGAGTCCGCGGTCCAAGCGGCTGAGGCTATCCTTGCGCCGTTGGCTGCGACGGCAAAATCATATAAAATTCATCTCGCCGGGCATGCTCATATCGACATGAACTGGTGCTGGTCATGGCCGGAGACGGTTGCGATCGTGAATGATTCGTTTACGACGGTGCTTAAGCTTTTGGAGGAATTTCCGGAATTTCATTTCACCCAAAGCCAGGCGAGTATTTATGCCATTGTTGAAAAATATCGCCCCGAGATGCTTCCCCGCATTGCGCGCTATGTGAAGGAAGGCCGCTGGGAAGTAGCTGCCAGCCACTGGGTGGAAAATGATAAAAACATGTCGGGGTCGGAAAGCCTGGCGCGACATCTTCTTTATACCAGGGACTACATGCGGAAGCTCTTCGGTCTGCGCCCGGAGGATGTTCCCATCGACTGGTGTCCGGATACTTTTGGCCACCCGGCCACGATGCCGAGTTATCTTGTGCAGGGTGGCGTTCGCTATGCCTATCTGCATCGGCCCGGCAACGAGACTTCCAGGAAGCCGTGCGCCTTTTGGTGGAAGGCTCCCGATGGCGCGAAGATCCTTGTCCGGAATGACATGCGGGCGGGCTACAACGGTACAATCAATCCGGAAAATCTGCTCAATTGTATTCGCACGATGGTAAAGGAAGTCGGCTTGTCCGTGACCATGTATGTCTACGGAGTGGGCGACCACGGTGGCGGGCCAACCCGCCGGGATTTACTTCGCGGACGTGACATGGCGACGTGGCCCATCTTCCCGGAGATTAAATTTTCCAGGGCAAAAACCTTTTTTGAAGAACTTGAAAAAGTCGCGGATAAGCTGCCGGTGCTTGAGGAAGAGTTGAACTTTGAAGTTACCGGTTGCTGCACAAGCCAGACACTCATCAAGAAGATAAATCGATTCGGGGAAAATCGCCTGGTGGATATGGAACTTGTCACCGCACTTTCATGGGCCATCTGGGGTCGCCCCGCGCCGGCTGATCATCTGGAAGAGTGTTGGCGCAATGTGCTTTTCAGTCATTTTCACGATATCCTTCCGGGGTCGGGCGTGCTCGATACCAGAACCTATGCCCATGGATTGTTCCAACAGGTCATGGCTTCGACGAGTATTTTGGAGACAGAAACGCTGAGGCACTTTGCCGCCAAAGTGGACACCTCCTCCTATGTTGGTGACAAGGAAGAGCCTCTGCCTGCATCAAGAGTTTCATCGGGCGTAGGATCTGGCGGGGGCATCGATGCCTCCAATGGCGCCATCAGTTCGGCGGAACGTAGTGGCGGGCAGGGGAATCGTCCTTTTATGGTCTTCAATCCCACGGCTTACGACCGGTGTGAGGTGATCGAGCTCAAGATTTGGGACAACGCCGCCCCCGGCGCATTGCTGCCATTTGAGAAGAGGTCGTTCTCGATTCAAGGCCCCGATGGGAAAAAGATGCCGGCGCAAATGATTGATGCCAACGGCAACTGCTGGGGCCATCAATTTGTGGCGCTGGCGGTGCCGGTAATAGTTCCTGCTTTGGGATATACCACGTTTGCCATCATCGAGGAAAAGACTGAGGAGAAAGCAGCTCCCGCCACCCGGCATCTGGGACGCGCCCATCATTGCGCCTATTTAAAGAATGAGCGTGAGCAGGAAGGTTTGGAAAATGAATTCATCCGCGTCGAGTTTGACATGGCAACGGGTGGGATTCGTTCCCTGATTGACCGGAAAAGCGGCGTCGAGCTGATTTCATCTCAAGCTCCTGCGCCAGCCTTTGAATACACGACGGAAGTGTCTCACGGCATGACGGCATGGATCATCGACCATCATGGCGCGATTGAATACCCGGTGATGAAGGGATACCAACGGAAGGCCAATGGTCCCCACAAGGTGAGTTTTGAGGCCAAATTTCGCATTCATGAATCTGACTTCACGCTTGTCTATGAATTACGCGCCAATGATCCACGGTTGTACATCCATATGACCGGCACTTGGTTTCAACGCGGAACCAGTGAAGGAGGAATTCCCACGCTCCGGCTGGCTTTTCCCCTGGCATTGGACCAGGCGAGAGGCACGTACGAGATTCCGTTTGGCGCGCAGGCTCGTCCCTCTCATCAAGGCCAGGAAGTCCCCGCGCTCCAGTGGGCGGGAGTTGCCGGGAAAGCGGGCGACAAGAAAGCCGGCGTGCTCCTGCTAAATGATTCCAAGCACGGCCATTCGCTTGATGGAAACACGCTCCGTCTGACCTTGATCCGGGCAAGTTATGATCCCGATCCGTTGCCGGAGATCGGCAGCCACGAGATACACGTTGCTCTGGAACCATTCACGGGTGAATTACCCGTGGCAAAGGCCATTGGCAGCGGTCGGGAGTTTAATCATCCGTTGAAGATTATTGGCACGGACATACACAAAGGCGCATTGCCTGCCGATTTGTCCGTCGTATCGCTGAGTCCTTCGTCTTGTGTCCTAAGCGGGTTGAAAAAAGCGCATCATGGAAACGCCTTGGTGCTGACCTTCTTTGAACCGACAGGGAAGGCCCAGACGCTGACAGTCGAGTTTGATTCCAAGCTGCTTGGCAAGGTGAAGAGCGCGGTTGAAGTCGACCTGATTGAACGTCCGGTGCAAAAATCGAGCGCCGAGGCCCAAGGACAAAAGGTCCGCCTGAAAATTCCGGCGCACGGGATTGCTTCCGTACTCGTTCGTTTTGCAAAGGCAGGTCGAAAGTAAAATGCGAGACGCACCAATAATGCGAAGGATGATGGAATTGTGTTTACCGAATTACATTCCGAAGCGGATTACACGTAGCGCTTGTAAACCGGCTCGTACATCCGGGCTTTGATGTGCGCCATGAGGTCCGCAGGGCGTGGTTCCTGGGCGAAGCCGCAGCTATAGGCCACTTCCGCTGTGGCCAGGGCAATGGCGGCGGACACCTGGCGAATCTTGGTGAGCGGCGGGAAAATCCTGCCCATCGCAAGGTCGTCTTCGCCGACTTGGCTGGCAAGAGTCCGCGCCGCGGCGAGAAACATCTCGTTAGTGACGTACTTGCTCCTGCTGGCCAAAATCCCCAGGCCGACACCAGGAAAGACATACACGTTGTTGCCCTGTCCGGGAACAAAAGTCTTTCCCCCTATTTTCACCGGTTTGAAGGGACTGCCACTGGCGAATACCGCGCGGCCATCGGTGAGCCGATAGGCTTCCTCCGCCGTGCACTCCGCCTTGGACGTGGGGTTGGAAAGCGCGAAGACGATGGGCCGTTCGTTGATCTTGGCCACGCGACGCAGAAGCGCTTCGTTAAAAGTGCCATATTGTCCGGACACTCCAATGAGAGCGGAGGGCAGAAAAGTATCGAGGATATCCAAATGGTCGATCAGGGGCTTGTGGTCAACAGCGTAGGGGAGCTTGTGTTCCGCCAGGTCTTTCCGGCTCTTGACCACGAGACCCTTGGAGTCGATGAACCAACAACGGCTGCGCGCCTCGATCAGGGTCAGACCTTCTTCCATCATGGCCGCCACCGTCAAATCAGCGATGCCCGTTCCGGCTTCGCCCGCACCGAAGAAAAGAAGCCGTTGGTCCTTGAGCGATCGTTTAGTGATTCGCAAGGCCGAGCAAAGACCGCCGAAAGCGACCGCCGCCGTTCCCTGGATATCGTCGTTAAACGTGCAGATCCGGTCCTGGTATTTTTTCAGCAGCCGGAAGGCGTTGTGGTTGGCAAAATCTTCAAACTGAATCAAGGCACCGGGAAATACCTTCCCGGCAGCGGTGACAAATTCTTCAATCAAGGCATCGTAAGCCTTTCCCCGGACACGGCGCTGCTTGAGGCCGAAATAAAGGGGATCGTTAAGTAATTTTTCATTTTCCGTTCCCACGTCAAGCGTCACCGGAAGGCAACACGTCGGATGAATTCCCGCGCATGCGGTGTAGAGAGAAAGCTTGCCGACCGGGATTCCCATGCCGCTGGCGGCGAGGTCTCCCAGCCCCAGGATTCGTTCTCCATCGGTCACAACGATGACGCTGATCTCGTCGGACGACCAATTGCCCAGGATCTTTTCCATCTGTCCGGCATCCTTGGCCGTAATGAAAAGACCGCGTGGACGGCGAAAGATATTCCCATATTCCTGGCATGCCTTGCCGACCGTCGGCGTATAGATCAGCGGCATGACCTCATCCAGATAGTCCAAAGCCAGTTTGTAGAAGAGCGTTTCGTTGCGATCCTGCAAGGCGATGAGAAAGATATATTTTTCCAGGTCGGAAGTCTTTTGCCTCAAGTTTCCCAACACGCGCTCCAGTTGAACTTCCTGGGTGTTGACCATGGGCGGGAGAAGTCCGCGAAGTCCGAGCGCATCTCTTTCTTCTTCAGTGAAGGCCGTTCCCTTATTGAGGACCGGGTTGTGAAGAAGTTCAATGCCAGTGGGGGATTTTCTCGGGGATGTAGTCATAAATATTGTGATTTAATAATAGAAGAGGCCCCGGGCATAAGGACGTAGTGCCATCTTCGTATGTATAGGTTATCGGGTGTTGTTCGAGGAGGCTTGCCGTCCATTGGCCAATGCTTTGTCGATTTTGCAACGATCTAAACCCGGCCCCTTTTTCCAGGCGCGGTCTGTCCACGGGGGTTTGGCAAAAAACGGCAAGTCTTGGTCAAAATCGGTGAAGCCGAGCCTTCTTGATCCGATTAGTCTCCTTGTAACGCCCGTCACAAGATACGCAAATATGACCACCACTTCTCCCTCGCTGTCTCCGATAACAACTACCAACCGCCCCCTCTCGCCTATGACTACTTCATCCTCGCCAAATATTGAAAATGCCTACGACGTGTTGGGCCAGCGACGTCCAGTGCTCGACACCATGCTTGCGCCCAAATCGGTCGCCGTTATCGGTGCCTCCGAGACAGTCGGTAGTGTAGGGCGGATTCTGATGGAAAACCTCCGGGAAGAGTCGTTTCAAGGCACCGTTTATCCGGTGAATCCGAAGCGCGCCACGATCCTGGGCGTGCCCGCCTACACGAGCATTGGAAAGGTCCCGGTGCCGGTCGACCTCGCTGTCATTTGTACTCCAGCGAAAACGGTTCCTGGAATTATCACCGAGTGCATCGAGGCAGGCATCAAGGGGGCCATCATCATTTCGGCAGGTTTTAAAGAAATCGGCGCAGAAGGCGTCGAGCTTGAACGGCAAATCCTGGAACGCGCCCGCAAGGCCAAAATGAGGATTATTGGGCCAAACTGCCTCGGGGCAATGATCCCGCGTGTTGGACTAAATGCGACGTTCGCCAAACCGATGGCGCGCGCCGGCAGCGTCGGATTTATCAGTCAAAGCGGAGCGTTGTGCGCGGCGGTGCTCGATTGGAGCGTCAATCATGACGTTGGATTCAGTTCCTTCATTTCCATCGGCTCCATGCTCGATGTCGGTTGGGGCGATCTTATCTATTACCTGGGCGATGATCCCGATACTCGAAGCATTGTCGTATACATGGAGACCATTGGCGATGCGCGGGCGTTTTTGTCCGCCGCGCGCGAAGTGTCGCTTACCAAACCCATTATCGTTCTCAAAGTCGGGCGGACGGCAGCGGCCTCGAAAGCAGCGGCCTCCCACACCGGATCGCTGACCGGCAGCGATGAAGTCCTTGATGCCGCCTTTCGCCGCGTCGGCGTCCTGCGAGTCACCGCCATTGCCGAACTTTTCAACATGGCGCAAGCGTTGGGCAAACAACCGCGCCCCAAGGGCCCGCGTCTTGCCATTGTGACGAATGCCGGTGGGCCCGCCGCGTTGTCCACTGACGCGTTGATTATCGACGGAGGACAAATCGCCAGTCTTTCGGCCGCCACCTATAAGGAACTCGATGAGAAGCTCCCTCCTTTCTGGAGCCATAACAATCCCGTTGACGTACTCGGCGACGCGGATGCCCTTCGTTATGCCGAAGTCACCGATATTGTCGCGAAGGACACGGAAAACGATGGCGTTCTCGTCATTCTTACGCCTCAGGCCATGACCAAATCGGTCGAAACAGCCGAGTTGTTGTCGAAACTTTCAATCGCAAGGGACAAACCCATCCTGACGAGTTGGATGGGAGGAGCGCAAGTCAGCGCAGGGGCGGAGATCCTGAGCCGTAGCAGTATTCCTTCTTATACCTATCCTGATACCGCCGCGCGTACCTTTGCCGCCATGTGGCGCTACAGCCAAAACCTTCGATCCATCTACGAAACGCCGACTTTGACCCAGGAGACTGGCGGTTACCAGGCCAATCGAGCCTACGTCGACGAGATCATCGATCAGGCGCGTCGGGAAAGCCGCACCATCCTGACCGAGTATGAGTCGAAGCACATCCTGGCCTCTTACGGGATTCCGACCGTTCTCACGCAGATTGCCAAGACCGAGGCCGAGGCGGTCGAAATTGCCGAAAGAATTGATGGCCCGGTCGTTCTAAAAGTCTATTCCGAAACGATTACTCACAAAACGGATGTCGGCGGCGTAAAACTTAACCTGAGGGGGACGGAATCCGTTCGACATGCCTGGCGCGAGATTGAAAAGGCGGTTCTCGAAAAGCACACCCGGGCCGATTTTCTTGGCGTCACCGTCCAGAGGATGGTCCAGATGGAGGGTAGTTATGAACTGATTCTCGGCAGCAGCATCGATTCGCAATTTGGCCCCGTCCTGCTCTTCGGCATGGGTGGACAGCTTGTCGAGGTATTCAGGGATCGCGCGCTCGGTCTTCCGCCGCTTAATGCAACCCTCGCCCGCCGCATGATGGAGCAGACGAAGATCTATACGGCGCTCAAAGGCGTTCGCGGACGCAAGCCGATCAACATGGACGCGCTCGAGGAATTGCTTGTGCGCTTCAGCTATCTCGTCGTCGAGCATAGTTGGATCAAGGAAATCGACATTAATCCGCTGCTGGTTTCGGCCGACGACATGACCGCGCTTGATGCGCGCGTTGTTCTCAACGATCTCAAGACGCGGGAACATGACCTGCCTAAACTCGCCATCCGTCCCTACCCCAACAAGTATGTCACGGACTGGAAATTGAGAGACGGCGCAATGGTGAAAATCCGGCCGATACGACCGGAGGATGAACCGTTGATGGTCGATTTCCACCGGAACCTCTCGGAAACGACGGTCAATCACCGGTACATGGAGATGTTGCAACTGGAGGAGCGCATCGCACACGAACGACTCACCCGCATCTGCTTTACAGACTACGACTGCGAAATTCCGCTGGTGGCCGAATACAAGCGCCTGGATGGATCTCGCGAAATTCTTGGCGTGGGACGCTTGAATAAGGTGCACGGCCTTGACGAGGCCACCTTCGCCATCGTGATCAGCGATCCCTGGCAGAACAAAGGGCTTGGAACCCAGCTCTTGCAACTGCTCGTGAGAATGGGCCTTCAGGAAAAATTAAGCCGGATCACTGGACACATGCTGCGGGACAACGAGGGCATGAAACGCCTTTGTGAACGGGTCGGATTCAAGTTGACCGCCGATAAAGCGCAGGGTGGATGGAAGGCGGAAATGGATTTATGAAAACTCAAGACTCAAACATTGTGACAACGGAACAAAATGGCGGGGCGGGAAAAGCTGCTTCGATCGGTGTCTCCCGCGTTAACGGGCCCGCAAAAGAAATCTCGAAAAAGGCACACTTCAAGACTTTTGATGCGAATGAAGCGGTTGGCCGTGTCGCCTACGCCATGAGCGAGGTGATCGCCATTTATCCGATTACTCCGGCGTCGCCAATGGGCGAGTGGGCCGATGCCTGGTCCGCCGCAGGCAAGCCTAATCTCTGGAAAACGGTTCCTTCGGTAGTGGAAATGCAGAGCGAGGCCGGCGCGGCCGGCGTGATTCACGGCTCCCTGCAAACGGGCTCGCTGAGCACGACCTTCACGTCATCGCAGGGCTTGCTACTGATGATTCCCAACATGTACAAGATCGCGGGAGAATTGACTCCGGTCGTCTTCCATGTCGCGGCGCGCGCTCTGGCCGCACAGGGACTTTCCATTTTTGGGGACCACGCCGACGTTATGGCCGTACGTGCCACCGGTTGGGCCCTGCTCTGTTCAGCCTCCGTTCAGGAAGCACAGGACATGGCGGTTATTTCCCACGCGACCACCCTGGAAGCCCGAATTCCGTTCATGCACTTTTTCGACGGGTTCCGCACCTCGCACGAAGTCTCGAAAATCGAGATCGTTCCCGACGATGTCATGCTCGCCATGGTTAATGAAGATCGCGTGCTGGAATTTCGTAGCCGGGCGCTGACCCCGGACCGCCCCGTTCTGCGCGGTACGGCCCAAAATCCCGACGTCTATTTCCAGGCCCGTGAAACGGTCAACCCCTTTTACCAGGCCTGTCCCGACCTCGTGCAAAAGGCGATGGATGATTTTGCGGCCCTCACCGGCCGGCAATACTTCCTGTATGAATATTATGGCGCGCCGGATGCCGAACGCGTCGTCGTCCTGATGGGTTCCGGATGCGAAGCGGTCCACGAAACCGTTGAGTGCCTGAGCGCCAAAGGGGAAAAAGTGGGCGTCCTTAAAGTCCGTCTCTACCGGCCTTTCGATATGAGCCGGTTTGTGGCCGCGCTTCCTTCAACCGTGCAGTCGCTGGCGGTGCTGGACCGCACGAAAGAGCCCGGCGCGGGCGGCGAACCTCTTCTGCTCGACTGCGTCCATGCGCTTTCCGAGGCAGGCCGTTCCGATATCAAGGTGATCGGCGGGCGCTATGGTTTGTCCTCCAAGGAATTCACTCCGGCGATGGTCAAGGCGGTTTACGATAATCTCGCCCAACCGCAGCCAAAAAATCACTTCACCATCGGCATTAATGACGACGTGACCCACACCAGCCTGGACTACGATCCGTCCTTTTCCACCGAACCGGACGAGGTTGTGCGCGCCATGTTTTACGGCCTGGGTTCTGACGGGACCGTCGGCGCAAATAAGGAGTCGATTAAGATCATCGGCGAAAACACCGCCAACTACGCCCAGGGCTACTTCGTCTACGATTCCAAAAAATCGGGTTCGATGACCATCTCCCATCTCCGGTTTGGGCCGCGCCCGATCCGCTCAACCTACCTCGTCACCAAGGCGAATTTTGTCGGCTGTCATATGCCGGTTTTCATCGAGCAATACGATCTGCTGCAGGACCTGATCCCGGGCGGGACCTTCCTCCTCAATACGCCGGTCAAGGCGGACGAGATCTGCAAGACCCTGCCTGAACCTTACCAGCTGCAGTTGATCGAAAAGCGCATCAAGTTCTACGTAATCGACGCCAACAAGGTGGCGCGTGAAAGCGGCATGGGCGGACGGATCAATACTGTCATGCAGACCTGCTTCTTCGCCGTGTCCGGCGTTCTGCCCCGTGAAGAAGCCATTGAAGCGATTAAAGCCTCGATTCGCAAGACCTACGGGAGAAAGGGCGAGGAGATCGTGCAGATGAATATCAACGCGGTCGATCAGACCCTGGCCAACCTGTATCAGGTTGAAGTACCTTCCCGGGTCGCCAGCCGGGCTCCGAGTCAACCGCCAGTCCCGGCGCGAGCTCCTGAATTCGTGCGCAATGTTCTCGGCAAGATGATGTCCGCTTGCGGTGATCAATTGCCCGTGAGCGCGCTTCCGAATGACGGCACGTACCCGACCGGCACAACGCAATGGGAAAAACGGAACCTCGCCACCGAAGTCCCGGTTTGGGACGCCGATGTCTGCATTCAATGCGGAAAGTGCGTCATGGTCTGCCCGCACGCCGTCATCCGCAGCAAGGCTTATGACAAGGCGGAGTTGAAATCCGCCCCGGCCGCTTTCAAGAGCATTGCCGCGAGGCTCCCCGATTGGAAGGGCTTGAACTTTACCATCCAGGTTGCCGCTGAAGATTGCACGGGTTGCGCCGTATGCGTGGATGTTTGTCCGGCCAAAAACAAATCCGAAACGAAACTCAAGGCGATCAACATGCGTCCGATCAAGGACATTCACGATCAGGAACGCACAAACTGGGATTTCTTCCAGTCGATTCCGGAGATGGACCGCCGGATCGTACCCCACGGCAGCGTGCGCGGAATGCAGGTGAGCCAACCCTTGTTTGAATTCTCGGGCGCTTGCGCCGGTTGCGGTGAGACGCCCTACATCAAGCTGCTCACCCAGTTGTTCGGCGACAGGCTGATCATCGCCAATGCCACCGGCTGTTCCTCCATCTACGGCGGCAATCTTCCGACGACCCCTTATACGAAAAACAATGAGGGACGCGGGCCGGCCTGGAGCAACTCGCTCTTTGAAGACAACGCCGAATTTGGACTCGGTTTTCGTGTTTCCATTGATAAGCAACGCCAATTCGCCCTGGAACTCGTGCAGGAAATGGCGGGCCAGGTGGGTGACACGCTCGCGGGTCAAATTATTGGCGCATCCCAAAAGGATGAAGCCGATATCTACGACCAGAGGGCCCGCATCGTGGAACTCAAACAGAAGCTTGAGAAAATCAACGACGTTCGGGCGCGCCGGCTCCTGGCTGTGGCCGACACGCTGGTCCGCAAAAGCGTCTGGATCCTGGGCGGCGATGGCTGGGGTTATGACATCGGCTTTGGCGGCTTGGACCACGTCCTGGCCAGCGGACGCAACGTCAAGGTGCTCCTCATGGATACTGAGGTCTATTCCAACACGGGTGGCCAATGCTCGAAATCGACCCCTCGCGGTGCCGTGGCGAAATTTGCGAGCGCAGGCAAACGTGCGCCCAAAAAGGACCTCGGGATGATCGCGATGAACTATGGCACGATCTACGTTGCCTCAGTCGCGATGGGCGCGAAGGACGAGCACACCCTGAAAGCCTTTCTGGAAGCCGAAGCCTATGACGGCCCGGCCATCATTATTGCTTACAGCCATTGCATTGCCCAGGGCATCAATATGACCAAAGGCTTGCAAAACCAAAAAGCCGCCGTGCAGTCGGGGCAATGGTTATTGTATCGCTTCAATCCCGGGAAGATCGACGCGGGTGAAAATCCGCTCGTTCTCGATTCATCTCCGCCCACGATGCCCGTGGCCGATTATTTCAAGATGGAAAATCGGTTCAGGATGCTCACCCAGAGCCAACCGGAGGAAGCTCCCGGCATCTTTGCCGCGGCGCAGGTTGATGCCGACAGGCGACGGAAGCGTTACGAATACATGGCTGCGCGCAATCTCAACGTCGAAGCTGGAGCCAAATCGTGAACCTTTCCACCTCCTATCTTGGTCTGCAACTTCGTTCGCCCTTGGTTCCATCGGCGTCGCCTTTGTCGGAAGACCCGGACAATATCAAGCGGATGGAGGATGCCGGCGCGGCCGCCATCGTTTTCCATTCGCTTTTTGAGGAACAGATTCGCGGCGAAGAACGCGCCCTTCAGCATCACCTGGTCCAGGGCACCGAGAGCTTTGCCGAGGCGCTGACCTATGTTCCGCAAGACATTAAATTCAAAGTCGGCCCGGAAGCTTATCTGAAGCAAATCTCGCAGGCAAAAGCCGCGGTTAAAATACCCATCATCGGCAGCCTGAACGGTTCCACGCCGGGAGGCTGGATTAGTTATGCGCGTCAGATAGAGCAGGCGGGAGCCGATGCGCTTGAGCTCAATGTCTATAACATCCCCACCGATTTTGACCTGAGCGGAGCCGCCATCGAACAGCAGCTTGTCGATATCTTGCGCGAGGTGAAACAAGAGGTGACCATTCCTGTCTCGGTGAAACTAAGCCCGTTCTTCACGAACTTTTCCCGTGTCGCCAAGTGTCTCGATCAATCCGGCGCCCGGGGGCTGGTCCTCTTTAACCGTTTCTATCAACCCGACATTGATCTCGAAAACCTCGAAGTCAGCCCCGCCATTCTGTATAGTACGCCGATGGCCATGCGTTTGCCCATGCGGTGGATCGCCATTTTGGCCGGCCGTGTGCGCGCCAGTCTTGCCGCCACCAGCGGCATTCATCGTGGGGTGGATGCGATCAAAATGCTCATGGTCGGCGCCGACGTCACCATGCTCTGCTCCGTCCTCATGAGGCGCGGCATCGGCCACCTGCGCGAAATCGAACGCGAAATGTGCGCCTGGATGGAGGAGCATGAATACGAATCGGTCGGCCAACTCAAGGGGAGCATGAGCCAGAAAAACTGCCCTGACCCCAGTGCCTACGAGCGCGCGCAATATATCCAGGCCCTCACGACTTCCTCGGATCGTTTTTCTCGCGGCCTTCCGCTCGACATGACCGAAGGAACCAACGGCAAAAATTCAAGTGACCGCGCGACACGGATTTAGATCGATCTGCCGGCAGTTGCCCTTTTTCTCAGGGGCACTGCTTGGTATTTAGCGGCTTGAAAAAGGGGGACGGAGCAGGATTGGCCTTCAAGGCTGTCGGCCACCCACCCAAAGGAAATACGGCGCGATTTGAAGCCTGCTCTAGAGTGACTTGGAATCGCGTTTGTCGCCCGAGAAACCGGTCAATACCATTGCGACAATCAACAGCAATCCGGGGAAGAGTACCACGAGAGGTGGTAATATGAGCGGAAGGACTATCAACAGCGGCAATAACCCTAGGACCAGGAAGGGAAACACTAAAAACAGTATTAGATGGAGCAGTTTTTTATTCATCTTGCGAACTCCTTTCCTTATAATCATAAGCGCAAACCGTTGCCCCTACTTTGTCGATTTTGTCCAATACTACTCACTGCTTGGTCGGCATCCTGCCGGATGGAATACAAGAAACTGATCGACAAAATCGTCGTCAACGGTCCCTGATATCGGGAGCCAGATGCACTAAACCTGTCCTTTTTTCCACAATTAAACTCCGCAGTCGTCTTGCCGTAATGAAAACCAATGCCGCCACGCACAATACCACAAGCATTGCCCGCAGGCACGTGGCGGTCGGCAAAGAGATACCGATGCCGGTCGCGAAGGCCACATAGGCCGCCACACATACGGGACACTTGGGAAGCAGCGCCAGCGTAGCGGTCGGAACGATCCAGCCGGCGATTTCCCCGCCACGGTGCAACCGCGACGCGTGCCGACGACCGTTGTCGCGCTCCCGCGTCGCAGCCTGGCAACAGGGGTGAGTGTTCACGTCTGCGCTCCCGCTGCATGGCAGCACGAATCGGCGTTTTTTGGAAGCTGCTCGTATTCGTCGTGGCGACGCCACCAGATGCCCGTCTCGTTGCGCCCTTTGGGGGCCCGGTCGAGCCACTGGTACATGCCCCAGAGGCCGTCCAGCCCGCGCGCGTAGGTGGAATAGGTGTGGTAAACGACGCCCCCATCGAGCACGAATGCGCTCATGCCCGGTCTTTCGCGGATGTACGTGGCCACGTCGGTTCCGGTCATATTCGCCATGTCGGCGACAGGCCCCTCTTCGCGTTTCGTCGGTAAGTCGCCGATCCCGCTTACCGGCCACGCCGGCTCGCGGCGGTAGTTGTATTCGACCGTCCCCTCGCGCTGTTGCTTCTCGGTGAGCGAGACGTTGAAGTCGAAGTTGAAGTCCCCGCCGAACGAGGACGCCCAGGGGAAGCTCCAGCCCATCCGTTGCCTGTATGCCAGCAGTTCCGCGAGCGGAGCCCGCGACACCGCCGAAAGCGTGACGTCGTGGTTGGCCAGGTGGACGGCGAAGCCGTCGAACCCGTCCGCGATTGCCGAGCAGGACGGACACCCCGCCGTATAGTCGGGCCCGAACATGAAGTGGTAGATGAGAAGCTGCGAGCGTCCCCGGAAAAGGTCCGCCAGCGAAGCACTCCCCTTGTCAGTCTCGAATCGATACTCCTTGTCGATCCGAAGCCACGGCAGTTCCTGCCGCCGCCGCGCCAACTCGTCGCTGCGCCGTGTTAGCTCCTTCTCCTCCTTGAGCAGCCCGAGCCGGGCGGCCAGCCATTCCTCTCGCGATACGATATTGTGTTCAGGCATATTTTAATTCCCTTTCATTTTTTGCTGATCCCGCATCTGCGGAACCAGCCGTTGTCAGTTGTATTCAGTTTCAGTGGTATGACGAACAAGCGGTCGCATTTCGGACATCACTCCTTCTCCACAAACTTCCCGAAGCTTTCCACCGCGCGATCCCATCCCTTGGCGTGATTATCCCGGCTCTCCACCGTGGCGAACCGGCTATGCGTCAGCACGAACTCCGTCCGCTCGCCCCGCTTGAAAAACTCCACCGTGATCAGTGCGGCTTTCCCTCTGCCTCGCCCAACTCCGCTTCGCTGCCGTCCTTCTCCCAATCCCAGGTATAAACCAGCCGCTCCGGCGCCTTCACCTCGCGGAATTCCCCCACTGCCGTGAAAAATTCCCCGTCCGGATTCTTCATCTGGATGCGAAACTTCCCGCCCACCCGCAAATCCATCCTTGCCCGCGGAACCACCATCCCCGGTTCAGGCCTCATCCATTGTTGAATATGTTTCGGCGACGTCCACGCCTCGAATGCCCGCGCCGGCAGCGCATTCAACATTCGCCTCACGATTAGCGTCGCATCGTCCGCCTTCTCCACTTCATTATTTATCATCATCATGTTTGGTTTCCTTTGTTTGTAGTTTGTCCAAATATTTTTCGAACTGATCCAGATTTCCCTCCCAAAACTTCCGATACCGGTCGATCCACGCCTGTGCCTCCTGCATCGGCTTCGCCTCCAGCGTCAACGAATGCACCCGCCCATTACGCTGCCGCTTCACCAACCCCGCCTTCTCCAAAACAATCAAATGCTTCGACACTGCCGCCAGTGACATCGCGTGCGGCCGTGCCAGATCCGTCACGCACTCGCCGCCCTTTGCCAACTGCGCCAATATCCGCCGCCGCGTCGGATCCGCCAACGCCCCGAAGGTCCGGTCCAACAACCTTGAGCTATATTCAACCATAAGGTTGAATATAAAATGAAATAAATCCGGACGCAAATAAATTCTTTCTGAAAAAATGGAGCAACCGACGGGACTCGAAAACGAGAGAATCTGCAGCTTTTCGATGGATGAAAGAGTATCTCCGAGTTAGTTCGAGTGCATTCTCGACTCAACGTTATTCTCCACCGCCGTTCTCCGCAGGAGGGGCGGGATAAGTTCAATTCCTCCGTCTCTTAATTTCCATACTTGCTGAAAATATCCTTGAGCACTCCGTCAGTTAGCTCAAAACCGTCCAAAAGCGGGAATCCTTCCCAGCGAACAATTCCTTTGGGGTCTATGACGATAACATGAGGAATGCCACTAACCATGAGCTCCTTTTTCATGCGCGCTTGAGTGTCGATGGCGACGGAATAATTAATTTTTGGATCGGTCAGGCCCCGTACGGCAGCCTCGGATTCATCGGAAATGCCAATGATAACGAGCTTATCACCGAACTCATCATGAAAGCGGTTGAGTTCCTTGATAGCCTCGCGACATGGGCCGCACCACGTCGCCCAAAAGTCGATAATCACAAACTTGCCCTTGGTGTCCGGCTCTGGTGTCAGCCATTTCTCGACAACAAGCTTTGGAGCAGGCTGGCTCAGAATGGATTTTGCCCAGATCTTTTTTTCCTGGGCGTGACCAAACATCGTGAGCGTGAGGGCGAGAAATAGGGAGAAAGTGATCTTATTCATAGGATCGAGGTTGGTTGGTTAACCTGGAAGAACGCTACATCAAACTGCAAGCTTGCCGACAAAATATAAGAGGAAGCGTAAGAGACTTGCAAAAGGGAGGACAGGATGGGAGTCGACCGACTCTGGCCTCCGAAGCTGTTTTAAAATGCCCGTTTTACCTCTGAAATTCTAGAAAATTCGATCTAACCCGGCAGTATTCTCTTGAGCTTTTTGGTCACATTTTTGGTCACACGCTGTAGAAAGATGCCTGCCCTTTTTTTTGAATCCCGGTTGTCCGAGCCATGTCAACTCTGGTACCTAAAGGCAAAGTCAGGTCAGGCCGGAAACTGACCCTCCAGACGAATCACCGCGTCTGGTAAGTGCGTTGCAAAACCGGCGTGCCTTGGTCGAAGAATTGGCGGTAGCCGGGGAGATACTTGGAGCGGAAGCGGGCGTTGCGGCGTCTGCGGATACGCCGCTTGACGAGAGGCGTGCAGATAAAGAAGGAGATGCAGACGAGGAGGAAGGTGGCGACGAGCCAATAGACGACGAAGCCGGTGATGATGCCTTTCTCATCAACGGAGTTCATGAAGCATGCCATGAAGATCCATGCGGCGATGGCGCCGGCGATGTTGGCGGCCCATTGGCCGAGTTCGTTGCCGCGGGCCTCGTGTGATTGGTCGAGCGCGGGGCATTGAGTCAGCGCGCCCATGGAATGGTTGTAAGCGAGGATGATGTAGCCGCCATCCTTGCCCTGGCGGGCAAGAACACTGATGAGATGTCCCGCGCGGCACTGGAAGTTTCCATCGAAAATGGACAACTGGCAATCGATGCCGTTGGGCTGGCGGATCCAGATGACGTCCTCGACGGAGGTGGAGGTGTGGTAGTGGGTTTGAGGAAGGCCGACGACGGTCTGTCCGCTCGTGGTCTGGATGTTGCCGCCGCCGGTGACGGTGGTGAAGGTGCGCGTGTGGGCGACCGATTTATTTTCGAGAACGATGCCCGAGAGCACATGGACGGCGTACTTCACGCCGGGGACGGAGACGACCTGCAGGTTCTTGGGAAGTGCAGGCAGTCCACCCGGCAAGGGTGCGGGAACGGGGTAGACTTTGCGTCCGGGGCCGGAGTTGCGGAGGACAAGCCACGCGGCGAAGGCCGTGACAAAGGAGCAGGTGGTGAAGAAGACGATGAGAATGATGATGAAGAGGACGCCGGGGAACATGTTCATCAAGCCGAGAACGATGGGCCCCCAGTGATCAAGCCACGTGGCGCGGTCGTGGGTGGCAGCAGCAGCGGGATAAGTGTTGGCGGGAGGATGGTAAACTGGCGTGGGTGCCGGAGCCGTTGCGGTGGAAGCAGGAGACGATGAAGCGACCGCGACAGGCGCCTGCAGCGGCGGCGTCGAAACGATCCGGCGGGCGGGCACGGCGGGGAGATTGTATTTCTCAAGGATGGAGGCGGTGAAATTGGCGTCGGAGAGTAGCTGGTTGCACTGGGTATTGAAGTCGCGATAGGCCTGCGAGCGGACGCCGTCCTTCGTCATCTGCTGGGTGGCGATCATGTTCGACGAGGCTTGATAGCTGAAGCTCTTGGCATAGTCGGCGCTGGAAAGCGGCTTCGACGCGTGACGGCTGAGCGAGATCCGCTATGCTTGATCTCGTCACGCCTGATCCAAATTCGCGGCGGGTTCGGGCTGTCGCCGCCCGCTATTCTTCGTCCGCCAGTGATCAGATAGCGTCTGGGTCGCTTTGCTTAGCCAGGCGGGATCGTTTGCCAACACTTCGATTTCCCGAGCTGCATAATACTTCGTCGTGTTTGCGCTCGGCTTGGGGAGTGAATCAGGTGGAGGACGTAAGACACCGAATCACGAACGATTTGGCTTTCTGGCCAACCGAGAGTGGCCGCTAAAGCCTTAAGCTTGGCTCGTTCTTCATTGGAAAACTTTACGCTAAGGGGTGGGAGGGGAATCATAACATTTCAAATTTTGTACCTGACCGCCGAGGAAGGCGGCGCTCTGGCCGCCTTCTCTGGGCGATTCGGGGACCCGAGCGCGAGGGGCGGGACGGCGGGGCGACTTTTCTCGCCGGGCCCGCCCTTCGTGCCGGGTTATCAGACCGACATCCCTTGACCAAGGGACTGTTTGGGGCTGAATTCGATTTTGGTTTTCTCACGGGCGATTTCGCGCACGAGCGCCTTTTCGCGGTAGAACGGATTGATCTTTTCGAGCCGTTCCATGATCCGCTGTTTGAGGCTGGGTTCCTGTTGGTCGAGCCATTCCTTGGCTTGGGGGGCCTGGCGCGCCGTCTGGCGCATCTCGGCTTCGTGCCGGAACATCTTGGTGAGCATGAAGGCGCGGGTCGCCCGTTCGGGGTGTTGCTTAACCAAGCCCGAGTAATATTCGTGCATCTTCGGGTTGGCCTGAATGAAACCGTCGAGACGGTTATTCACCTCCGGATTGATCCGCAGGATGCGTTCTTCCGAGACGTTACCACAGCCTAAATACGATGTCATCGCTCCAAGTGAACAAATTTACTCTTGCGGCAATTACTACCTCGTCATCGGGAACCCGATGTCTTGACGCGAGAAGATAGAGCTTTTCCCTAACAGAAGGGTTATTTCTGTTCGAACGAAGGTTGTCCCGCAACGCGAAGTCATCTGGCCACATTTCTGAGTCTGAGTCGGGGAGAGGCGAATATCGTAAAATCCAAGGATCTTCACTGCTCAGATAAGCCTGCGCAAAGGGGACGGCCAAGGCAGCGGGAAGTGGTGAGTTTCCCAATTCAGCGTCAATTGCGGCATCCAGAAGGTCGTCGGACTCCAGTCGGCTCATTTCCGTATCTCCGCTGCACCTTAGCTCCAATAGAGCCAGAGGTAGCTCTAAATGGAAAACACGACTCCGGAGCTACTACAGAAGAATGTATTCAGAAGAATGCTTTTGAAGAACAAAAAGAACAACCCCAAGAGGGGTGTGGGGAGAAGTATGAATTCTTCTGAACATCAAAAGCCAAAGCGGAAATTCAACATAGCAGCACGCACGATGCTGCCAATTCTCGTCGCAGTGAAGGACAGGGTCCGTTCACGCTGGTCCGTACTGCCTTATCATCGCGAGCCTGAATACGTCGCTGTCCTTGGACTTGCTGACGAGTTGGTCGATGCGGTCATTGATGATCGTGACATGGCGGATGCTCGCGCTGCTTCCCTTCTCGGAGCAATCGGTGCCTTCATCAACTCGACGTACTTGCCTGAGCAACCCGGCCCATGGGAGGAGGCATGAGCGTCAGGGAGGGCCAAAAAAACATGCGGTGGTCGAGTGTAGGGAGTCTTCTTGAGACAAAAGAGCAAAGAGCGAAGCGAGCATTCTTGAATTTAATCGTGTCTGGTCCTCGAAACTCCGAAAAACCCCCCATTTTATGAAGAAATCATCCAGAAAATCATTGGTAGCGCAATCGATGGCACAGGCAGCCCGACTTTTGAAGGTTCACTTGACCGACGTAAAGAGGGCAAAGCGGTGCGGCGCCAAAGTATTCATGCGAAGTGGGCGCGTAGATCTCGGGAAGCTCCGGCGATGGCTGGCCAAAAATCCTCCCGCGTCGAGTAAAACCGCTTCTCCGCTTGCCACGGTCGATCTGGCAACCCTTGAATCTTCGCTCCAGGCAGCGATCAGCGTTGAGGAAACCAACCTGCGACTCCTGAGATCCGCTCAAGCTCGCAACGATGCACTGGCGACTCAGGCGTACAACGACGCCTACGCCAAGTCCCAAAAAAACCGACTGCTTTGCGAGCGAGACGTGAGAAAGCAGCAACTTGAAGCGGGACAGTTACTCTCGCTCCATGAAAATAAAATTCAGCTTCATCGGCTTTACGCGCCGATTGTAACGACCTTCCGGCAGATACCGCGGAAGGCAGCGATGCAGCTTGGCGGTGAAGATGTCCGGGTCGAAAAAGTTGTTGCCGAAATTGTCGAGACGGCGCTTGCCGACTGCCGGAAAACGATCAACCCAAATCCGGAAGACGCGCATTTTTGTTTCACGCTCTGGCTGGCCTTGATCGTCCGAGAGGATCCTACCGGCGCGGCGGCGGTGACGAAAATCCGTGCGGCCCTGAAGGAAGTCGAGGCGGCAATCGCGGAAACCGCCAAGGCCCAAAATCCCGCCGGTGACGGCAAGGCTTCCAAAGAGGGTTAAGTGTCTTGTGCCGCGCAAATTACGGAAAAATCTGAACGGCTTCCCCTACTTGTAAGGACCAATCACATGAATTTGACCGAAAAATATGATCAGCTCGTTTACGAATTGCAGGAGCGACAAGGGCAAATCGCGCACGTTACGCGCGGCAGTTACCAAGAAGCGCAAGACGTCATCAATCGCGCGGGTGTGGCCATTGTCGAATTCGAGCAGCGGCATGGAATCGTCGAAGCCCGGCATTTGATCGAGCACGAAAAAGGCTTTGCCGGGCAGCTCGAGCAATTCACGGCCATGATAGACAAATATTCCGCGCCCGTCGATTGGACCGGCGAAGTTACAGCCGGGAACATCGCGGTGGAAGATCTGGAACAGCGGATGGCAGAGCGGGTGCTTGTCCTGGCCGAAACAAAAAAGTCCGTTGCGACTTTGAAGCGAATGACTGCCGACGCTGAACAGCGCCGGAAAAAGCTCTCCCGCGAGGCTCTTGAAATTGCCGAGCGCCGTGACCCGTTGAGCCAGTACGAGCGCGAAATCTTCACTCAAATTTTCAACAACACCAAAGCTGAGCGCGCCACTAATGCGGCACTCTCGGAAATCCTTCAGCCCGTATGAACTCAAACCAAAAAAACTTTCGTCCAACTCAACGCGAGATCGATGATGTCACCAAACAATCGCGCCGGGACGCATTCCGCGGCTCTGTACTTGGTGGCATCGGTGGTGCGCTTGTCGGAGGCAAATTCAAGAAAAAGCTCGTCGGAGCGTTGGCCGGTGGAGTTGGAGGAAACGTGGCCGGACGCGCGATTGGTCGCCGGGAAGGAGCCAAGGATGTTGTGAAATCGCGTGCGGCTCTTCTGCAAAATATGTCCTCGCGACTCGGAGAAATCGAGGGGGATTTCAATCGGCGCGAATTCGACCGCGTCGGCAATGATTTTCCCGGCGCATCTGGCCAGCATCCGGTGCGTTCTTATCCTCATGCCAGAGGTCCTTTCGTGCCGGGCAACGGAATCGATGATCAGGAAGCTTACGAGATGAGCCCGTTGCGGCAGAAGCTAACTCAGATCTATGGCTACGGTATCGTGAGCGCCCTCGGCGATGACGAGTTGAGTGAAGAAAATTGCCGCGCCCTACGTGATCAGGTGCTCAACCGGCAAGCCAAAGCGGGCGGTCCCCGGGCAAGCAGCAACACAGATCCCGAATTCGAGCGCCACTTCCTCGAGTCGAAGCTCGGGCAACGGGCTGTTTCTGAGATGCCTGACAGCCTTGTCCACTGCCACTTTTTGAGTGCGCAGCGGCGCGGCCTTGTCGAGTTTGAGGACCAGAGTGAAACAACGGATTTCGCGCTCATAAATCGCACCCGCAACGACGAAGGGGAGTTCACTCCCGAGGGTCAGGTCAATTCAGTTGCGGTTCAACGTGCCTATGCGAGAAATCCGCGCGAGCGGCGCACCGGCATATCAACTGCCATAGGCGCCGGTGGGATTGCGGCCGGCTTGGCTGGCGCAGTCGCGCATCTTCGCGGAAAGAGACGCCGTGCGCCTCGCCTGACTGCCGGTTCCTCTCCTGCTTTGCCCGGTGCCATCGGAGCCGACTTTGCCGCAAATAACGACGGTTCCCACCCCGTTCGCGATACCCTTGCCGGAGTCGGCGCGGGTGCTCTCGGCGTGGCGGCCGCTCTCGCATTGCGCAAGCGTCGTCAGCTCCGCTTGCCGACCGGCGTGCCGAAACTCCCACCGCGCACTATTGACGTTGAAACGGAAACTCTCAGCCGCCGCCTTCCATTTCTGACATCGTTCGCCATGGGGCATCCCGGCAAATATCCAATCAAGCGCCGGGCGTTGCGCGGCAAAAAGCCGCCGACTCATGTGCGGCCGGTGAGCGTCGGCAAGGCGAAGAAACACTCTCTCGCGTTCCTGATCCAGGACGATGATTTTCCTCTCGTGCCGATGAAACAGCCGAAGCTCGCTCCCGGAATGCGCCAGCGCGTGCCTGTGGCGAAGAGCCGGGCTGAAGTGCTTCGCCGCCTTCGCGCCATGACACAGCTTTCGATTGGTAGCGCGGTTGCGGAAGGCGCGGTCGATGCCCTTGGAATCGGTGAAGCGACGACTCCGAAAAGGAAAAAGCTGATGGTCGATGCCAATGGCAACGTCATCAATCCAAAGTTCCTTCCGACGCCGGACACAACTTCGCAATCCTCGTTTGCCAGCGCCATTGCTCGCCTTCACCAATTCGGTTTTGGACCTGTTGCGGGAAGACTCGCCGCCGAAGGAGGAGTAATCGCGGGCGCGGACCTGACGGCCGAAGAACTCCATGACGCAATCCAGCAGGCTCGCGATAAGAAAAAGCGGCTCCGTCAACGCGGTGGTATTCAGGCGACTCCTGGCATGGGGACGGCACCCGGCGTTCAGACGACCATGAGCGCGGTGCATGACACGCTACTTGAATTCGATCATGGCAACGCACGAATTGACCGAGCCAAGCGCAATGGCACATCTGTCGCCGCTGCCGGTGCCGGCGGTGTAGCTGGTGCAATCGGCGGCCTCAAGTATGACCAGGGCAGCCCCGTTGCGCATTCTGATTTGAAGCCCGGTGACCGCGTTTACCGGCGCTTTGGACCGGGCGGCCTATTTCAGCACTCCGGCGTTGTCGATGAATCCGGCCGCGTTGTTCACCGTACCGCTGGATCCTCGAAATTGCGCAGCGTAAAGCCCGATTCATTTTCCAAGACCGGCAAGGCTCCCACCTATCGCGAGAGCAATCCTACGGACCTGCCCCGCGGCAAAGCTGCGAGAAATGCCAGCAAAGCCGCAGGTACTCGCGCTGGGAAATACTGCGTCGGCTCGAACAACTGCCAGACCGCCGTGGAACGTATCGCCAGCAAAGGCAGGCCCGTCTCGGGTCAAATTCGTCGCGCGGGAATCGGAGCGGCCGTAGGTGCAATCGGTGCCGGAACCGTCGCATCAATCCTGAACCGCAGAAAGGACAACCGTGGAAATCATTGATTCACCAACAGCCCCGATAGCAAAAACTCAGTCGGCACCACGCCCTGAGCCTGTGAAGACACACGAAGTCACTCTCAACGCGGATTTGCTGATCCCGAAATTCTGGAATGTGGTGCAAGCCGTGTTAAAGGATCAAATCACGAAAGGGCAGTTGATTCCTTTCGAAATGGGCATTTACGGGTGCAGCAAAAGCCAGCACTCCGGACTGAAGGCCGCTCTCGACAAAGCCTTTTCCGATTTTGGAACGAAAAATTTATGAACACTCAACTCCCTCCCGCCGTGCGTCACCTGTGCGCCCGCTATCGTACCCAAGCCGATTCGACCCGGCGAAGCTCGCATGAGATGCACGATCTCCGTTCCTTGAGCCAAAGGCTCTTGCTGTCGCCGGAAGAGACGCTCGATCAGGTCGCCTCTGGAAACCTCCTGTCCCTGGACAGTCGCAATGGTAAGCACATGTTCTCGAGTCGCACCCTGGACGTCATGCGCAACCGCGTCGTCGATTTCATCGCTGGCGAGATTGTCGAGGAAATGACTGCCCGCGGTGCCAGTGAGGACCGAATCTGCTTTGCCCTCAACCGGGCATTTCAAAAGCAATTCGATCTCAGTCGAGGCCGGGGAGAGAACATCGTCGAGTTCGCGCAGACTCCTGCGGACGATGATGATGACGACGGCCTTTACGGTGCCGCGAAGAGAGCCGCTGCTATCGCCGGAGCGGGAGCCCTCGGCTATGGAGCATACAAAGGCTATCAGTACCTCAAGGGCCAAAACAACGGGAATGGCACCGCGCTTCCTGGCCCTAGCGGTGGCAGTGGTCCGCAATCTGGCGGTGGCGGCCCGAGGACTCCACGCGACCCGAATTCCAGCGCTGAAGGCATCGATGTCGGAAGCGGCAATGGCAGCCATCCGACTGCGCCATCGATTTCCCGCGCCATCACAACGGCATCGCCTACCACGCCAAAACTTACGGCTGGCACCGGCATTATCGATCCATTGAGTCAGGCGGTCACTAACGGCCGGAAGGCCATCGCGAAACGAGGCTCGGCGATTTGGCAGGCACTACGCGGGATCCCATTGGAGTAATCACCATGAAACTATTTTTTGAATCCGAATTCCCCACGCGCGGCATCGACATTGAGAACGGCGTTGTAAAGGGAGCGACGATTTGCACGGCTGGAATCGAGGCCAAGGGTCATGGCCTGAAGACCGATGATGTTTTGCTCCGGCAACTCCTTGTGTCAGCGCGAAAGAAGGGTGCCGTGCCCGTTGGCCTGGATCATAAGTCCGGCGTCAAAGGCACCGCAGGGGCAGCTACGAATTTCCGTATTTTGGGAAATAAGTTGCTGGCCGATATTCAGTTTTTTCCGACTCACTCCGATTTCCCGCTGGTCATGGACCAGCTCTCGACCCTTGGGAACACCATGGGAATTTCCGCGTCCTTTACTGGCGATGCCGATGGCGATCGAGCCCGCTGCAATGATCTTCTCGGATGCGATGTAGTAAAATGGCCGGCGGCCTGCCCGACAGGTCTTTTTTCCGCCTTAGACGAAAACTCGGACCAAACCGAAAGCACAGAGGACATCCCTATGGAAGACATGAACAACGAAGTTGGCGAACTGATTCACGAGCTACTCGATCACATTGAGGATCTCACTGCCCACGTCGAACAGATCGAGGCCGAAAACGCTGCCCTTGCTGAAGCGCTGGGAGTCCACCAGGACGACGATGACGAGGCCGGGGAGGAAGATGAGCCGGTACTCGAGGAACGTGGCGCCCGGGGCGGCCCAAACACGCACGACCATGCCTCCGCGCTGCGAAGCCATGATTTTGAGAGCCGAGTCGAGGAGTTCAAGTTGGCGGGCCTGGATACAAAAACAGCTCACGTTCGCGCACTTCAGGAATTTGCAAGATCCCGCTTTGCCACATTGAATTTGTAGACCATGACCAATTTTTGCTCGCACCGGTCCAGCATAACCGGCGGTTCACCTCAAGCTGCGGAGATCGTGAGCAAAGCAGCAAGTCCCAAGTTCGCCTGGGATGTTCGTTCATATCCGCAGCCGGGGCGGTGCGAATACCGGCACAGATTTCGTCAGGAGCTTCGCTGACGGGAAGAAAGAATAGACCATCTGAAGATGAAGGACATAACCACCAGGCCGCGCCGGGCGGCCATTAACTGCTGAAGCGCCCGGCATCCCTTTCCAACATTAATGTATCATTCGGTTGGATCTTCTTCCCGAAAAACTAGCATGTGAGCGGCATACAGCTTTGCGTTGAGTTCGTTCCGAAGAACATTGAACCGTGCATATGCTTTTTTGGCCGGGTCTCCTCCATCTTCAACCCCGCCATCACGCGCCAGCTCTGTTGTAACGATGTCGTCGAGGTCCTCGATCAAGTCTGCCACTTTTGTGAATTCCGAAGGGGCAACATGTAGGCCCGGCTCGACAAGCGATAGCCTGATGTTCTCGATCTGCTGCCTCCACAATCGGATTTCCGCACTCTTATCGTGCGCAGTCCTCGGAGACGTCTGATGATAGGTGAGAAGCTTCACCGCATATTCTCCCAAGACTTTTTGAAGGGATGGCACTGATGACCGGAGTACGATTTCTTCAATCCAGAACGCTTTGGCTTCCCTTATCCTCTGCTTATGTCGCTCGACGTTTTCGCGCGTGGATTTTGTAGTCTCCCAACCCTGTTGGCGTAGAAAAATCCAAATAACGACACCGATATTGACGACGCCAGAGATAGCGACCACCACGTCCGGCCACTTCGCGCCCTCTGAAGTCGTATTTGTACCTCCAGTTATTCCGGGAGGCTGGGGAGCCGGTGTCGGTGGGGGTATGGGAGCCGGCGCAGGTAAAGGCGCGGGTGCGCTATTTGTTTTCGGCGGCGCCTGATCTAAATCAAACCTGTTTGTTTCATCTCCAGTCGCCGCTTTCACTGGCGTAGCGGCGCCCGAAAACCAAAGTGCGAATAAGACGAAAAGGAATTGCTCAGGCCGACACCAGAGGATTCGAAGTATTGAGAGCCTGCCGAATACCGGAGTCGATGTCCTCTTGCAGAATTGGCGCGCACTCAAAGACATATTTTTTCTGGAAGCCCTCACGTCCTAAAGCTTTGATGCTTTTGCCAAACATACCAAGGAAGAAAGAGCTGTTCAGCGAAATTACTGACTCGGGAATTTTTACAAGAACCTGTTCGTCGCCGCCGTCTAGGTTGTCCAGCTCGAATTGATCTCGCGCTGCAGCGCCCTTCTGACGGCCGGCGATTAGCATTCCTCCTGCGTAGGATGAAAGATCGATGTTAATCATTGGAAATTTGTGTTTGTTCTAGCTCGAGCGTTTCAAGGTGTTTCTTGTCGATAAAGAAGCGGAAAGCAAGAAGAGTACCGGGGAAAAAAGATTTAAGGCTTCGAACGTAAGCCTTATCAGGTCGTTGCTCAAGTGAGTTTTCCGAATTGAACGCAATGATACTTCGCTGTCCATCCGCAACATCCTGATACTTAAGCTGGTACTTGGGGTCAAAGCTTATTTGGGTGTCGCCGGAAATTAAGATCATGCGCGGGATTAGACCTTGTCGCACTGTGCCTCCTAGCCTCTGAAAAGCTTGGATCATCCGGACCGTACCCCAGCCTCGGTCAATGTCTCCGGGGCGCCCGGCAAACCGGCTAACACCGTCCTGTAAGGCGTAAAGAGTCCACAAATCTCGTTCGGAGTAATCGTTGTCGATGAACCAGCCCATCAATGAATGGCGTTTGGCAAGATCTCTGATGGCCTCCTTAAGGGTGGGGGCAGTGGTATCAGCGTTCAACGACTCAAAAAAGCTGCGACCAAAATTGAACACCGTCAACTGAACCTCTCCCAAAAAAGCTCCTCCTACACCGGCACATGTTCTCTGGTATTCTGCTGGATCATGAGGGACGAGATAACTGATGGCCCACCAATCGTCCGTAGCGGAATGGTCCTCAGCGTTACCAATAACCTCCGGGAGCCATTTAACTATTTGGCGTGTGACCGAAAGCGGAAGTTCATACCCGGCTGCTTTCTGGAAGCATTCCTTCAGATGGTTCGCCAAAGCGCCCGCGACTCTCTCGGCCTCGGATTGGCCTTCATACTTTCCGGGTTGCTGGCGTCGCCCGCGTTGTAAGGGAAGGGGTAAAATGAACGCGCCTGGATCCGGTTTGATGTTAATTCCAAGTTGTCTAGGTAGACCTACATTGATCATTAGTTGGCGCACTTGACCATTGAGAGGGATAGATCCGTCGATACGAAATGTGCCTGGTGGCAATTCCTTCATGATTTCAAGCGTAATAGCATCAAGCACGGCGCTTGCGGCGAGATCCATGTTCTCGCACCCGAGATGGTCTACATGGATCGCTTGTCCGGGTTTGAATTTTTTGGAACTCGAAATGAGCGAGCAGATCGCGTCCAGCGTCTCCTCAGTATTCGAGATCAGAGAAAAATCCTTCGGAATCTTAAACTCCCATCGCCCAGTCATGAAATTATACAGGCATTGGTGTTGGGACTTTACCTTTGGCCGCAGCACCGCAAGAAGGGGGCTATCGGTTCTTTTTGCTTCAGCGACAAATTTAGCTGCCGAGGGTGCGACGGCCTGTTTGGCTTTTTTCTTCCAAAATCGCTTAAGGTGCTTATTCCAAGCCTTTCTCCTGAGGCGCTCGGCCGCGATTAGGTTCTGTGCTCTGCTCACGAAGTCTTTCTAAATGACAATGGCAAAGCAGGGGTGACCAATCTCGCCATCTCCGAGAAATACGCCTCCACCGTCCAAAGGCAAGCACCGCTACCGAGTCAGCCTTGGCTCGCTACCGGGAAAGCACGGTGATTATCAGACAGGTCATTCCTGAAAGGGAACAAAGAGCGGAAATCCATGCGAAAACTTCTCCGATTTTGTGCTCTACCGGACGAAGGTAATCGTTCTTGAAAATGTCTTCCCACGTTATCGAGCCGGTCGACAGAAACTTATCCATATCACCTTTAAAACCGATCACGTTCTTTCGTTCAGCGTAATACATCGCCGTACCGTAAAGGATAATCACGACCAGCCCTAAGCCAAAGGAGATGAGCGCTACCAAAAGCGAAGGAGTGCTTCCTGCTTTTGCAGCATAAGTCAGTGTCCCCGCTATTCCGGCGCCAGGGACTGCGAAGAGCCAGTTAATTAGGCGAGACTGAGCCTGCAACATTCCCTCCCACTTTGTCTTAAGGAGGGCGTCTAAAATATCGTACTGCTCTTTTGAAACAGGATTTGGAACCGTCGCCATTCAAAATGCTGTCTTACCGAACCTGTGGAATCAATCCAATACTTGGTAGTGTCCTGCTGCCGTCCGGGAAGCCTTGCCCGCGTAGGGCAGCCCCATACTCCTCGCGTCTGACGGCAACGCCTTTCCTGAGCCATTCTGAGAGCAAAGCAGCCATGCTTTGCGGAGAGTGTCAGATATTTGTCAGAAAAAGTCGACCGGGTGCATTTTGTGTTGCCATTTACCTCTGAAAAGCAAGGGCGGACAGGGTGGGAGTCGGCCAATACCTCGCGAGGTATGCTTCTATTTCAGCAGGTTTTTCAGAGGTAACAAGTCCAAAACACCGCCACTTTCTTCCACTTTCGCTCACTTGCTTTGTTGACAGTTTCGTTGACACGTATCGGGAAAAAAACCAGACAGGGTGGGCTGCATTCCCACCCTGCCAGCAGATTTGTCAGCATTTGGGTTGGCAGGGAATCGGGTAATGCAGGAATCCTTTTCGCCACGGATGCCTTAAGCTTCCCTCAATTTTCCCGAAGCTCTCAACTCCCTGACGTAGTCAGCAGGCTTCGACCATGTGATTGCCAAATAATCCTCGGCGCGGGATAAAGCAACGTAGAAGAGACAGCGCTCCTCGGGCTCGATTGACGAACTGCCGGTATCCGGACAGTCGCCCGCGAAGAGGATGACCACAGCCCGAAACTGGAGGCCCTTCGAGCCATGGATCGTCGTGATCTTGATGGCCTTTTCTTTCATTCGCCGGCGTGCGTCTAAATTTTCCGTCAACCAAACAACAGGAGCGGCCACCTCGTTAATGCAATCTCGCAATTGGTTCAAGAGACTCCACTTGGAACCTTTGCCGGAGCGATAGAGGATGCCGATCTCTTCCGGACGCAGGGGACTTATGTCTTCACCGAACCATCGACCGCCGAGCAATTCCTTTACGATCTCCACGGCGCGTGAGCATTCACTCGCCATATCCGAGGCTCCTACCAAAACGGGCAGAGGGCCAGTAGTCCGCTTTGATCGAGCCGGGTCCACCACTGGAGCACGCATCCCGTCTTCGTCCCCGTCTGTGTCAGCAAGCGAGAACAGGCGGGCAACTTCAAGGATGGGCTTGGTATTCCGGTAATTTTCGTCGAGATAGCTCGTGCGCCCCTGCGCCTGAATGCCGAGCTTCTTCCAGCTCACGCTGCGCCTCCCGTACACACCCTGGCTCGCATCACCAACGACGAAAAGGTCTCCGGTCGAAGGATTCCGTAGCGCTAAGAGAGCGCATTCAAACCATTCCGCAGAAAAGTCTTGAGCCTCGTCGATCAACACGGCGTCAAAATGACCTCTTTCAGGAGCGTCATTTTTGAGGGCTTCCAGCAGTCGGCGGCCTAACGTCACGTTATCGTCAGTCCCAGTCCACTCGGATTTTTTGATATTCGCCTTCGCCCATCCGTGAAAATGGCTCACTTTGACGTTTGGCAGACCCGCCAAGGCTTCCTGGAGGTAGAGGCTTAGTGCGAGGTTAAAGCATAGCACGAGCACCTGGCCACGGCTGTTCATCCGAGCAAGGAGCTTGGCTCGCGCGATGAGGACCACGGTTTTGCCGGAACCCGCAACACCGAAAAGCAGCCGGTGCCCCTCTCCGATATTTCGTGCCATTGCCTCCTGAGCGAGGTCCAAGATTCGCAGCGAGACGTTTTGTTGTGAAGTTTTGGCGAAGTCGAAATAGAGCACGGCTTCCGGGTGGATGATTCCCCGAAGCACGTCGACCTGAAGCGGAGTCATTCGGGTTGGCCACCATGGCGCGAAGAATTCCCTGAAGACCGCGAGAAGATCTTCCGGCGAGGAACTTTCCCACAAAAGGAGATCGTCCCGGTCGGCGACGCGCTCCCGCTTGAATATCTCCGGCAAGGAACCGGACGGGTGATCCCGAATCTGCTCACGAGTGATGTTCGATAAAACGGCACAATAGCCAAATGGAAATTGGAAGTTGCCTTCGTAAAGCCCGGTTTGGTTGGCTAACTTTTCAAATCCTGGTCTGGAACGACAAGTGTCCCTCAGCAGGTTCTGATACTCGCGGACCTGTCGAAGTGGATGCTTGTGGAGCACCTCGATTCCATTCTCCTTGAGACGCACCTCGTGCGAATTGGCGTAAATTATGTCCCGTGCAAACCAGCCCTTAACCTCTATGGTGAGCACTCCCATCGAAGGAAGAATGATGACGAAATCCGGATAGCGTCCGTCTATCTCCGGTTCGTGGTAAAAAACCACATCATCTGGCAATCTTTGCAGCACTGAAAACAGCCGCTGCTCTCCTTGCGGAGAGCGACTGGAAATTTTTTTGGGTTCTACCTTAGCCACAATCTGTGACCCCTCGGTTCCCATGCTAAATCACAAACGTGAAATGTCTGCAAAATCCGCATGAGCGATAAAACCTTCGTCCCCACAATGGATGACTATTGAGAAGCCAGGGGAAGAGTTAGATCAGCATGGCCAAGAGAAAGACGAGCGTAGCGGCGGAAACACAGCCGACCCACGCGCCTACCTTTCTCTCCTCTCTCCTACCCTCTAACCAACCGGCGGCGCCAGCGAGCACCCCCCCAAGATTCCCTTGGGGGTGCGAGCCAGCCGCGTGGATAGAAACGGGGCCAGCCAAGGCCATGACAGCTTCGCTGGCGGGGCCTTGGCTGCGGGGCAGAAACACCCCTAATCAAGTCCGTGAAAAATATCAGCCCAAGAAGATTTGAGACACCGGCGTAGCCGATCAAGATAATCCACGGTCATGTTCCACTGGCCGGCCTCGATTCTTTGAAGGGAGCGACGGTCAATATCCGCTTTTTCAGCCAACTGCTCTTGGGTGAACTTTGCGGCGTTTCTGAGTCGATTGATGTTCCTACCTACGGCAACATGCACCTGAGTAGGTCGATTCACCTATTAAGTATGATCGGCTTACTGGCAAATGAGGGCGGTAGTATATGCCTCATTCTGCCTTGTCTTACTTTGGCGAAGCCGTTAACAACGGCAACAAACCCTTCGGATCAGAGCGATAATGCAGCTCATTTACGCCATCGATGTTGATCCAGAGAGATACGTCGCCGAAAAGTTCCACATACGAATTCGCCCCCCCATAAAGTGTCCAAACTGTCACCGCTCGAAGACGCTTTGGGCACTGGGTTACTACAGCCGGAATCTGAGCCGAGTGGGCCTCGGCTTTTTACTCATCTTCGTCAGGCGCTTTCGCTGCCGGTGTTGCCGCATCACGGTCAGTCTTCTTCCTGGATTTGCCCAGCCCTACCGTTTCGTCCAAAATCGCACGATTGAAAATTACGTGCGGGGCGTTCCCTTTCCTGATGAGGTCACCCGACATTTAGACCTTCTTTCACAATACTGGAGACGATTTCGCCTTTGGCTTCCTGAGCTTGAGCGCACCCTTGGTCACGCTCTGGGACGAGCACCGCCGCGCGACCCGATTGCGGCATGGAGATTTCTACTGGAGGCCCATAGTGACCTTGGATCGACCACACAAAATCTCGTGACCGCTTTTCAAATCACCCCTTTTGGTCGTTACCGCTGTCATCGTCCAAATGGGCCGGAAGAAAAAATGGTTAGGAAAAGATGATCGTTCAACTCCACACAACTTCCTTATTTCTTTGACGCAAGGGCCATGAAAAGGTTTGCACATGAATTATGGATCAAAAAAAGAGGAGGCAAGATTAGCCCACGTCGTGGGTTTTGCCCGAGGAGGACTTTAAATCTGATTTTTTCTTTCTGCACATTTTGGAGCAAGGAGGGCTTTTAGGGAGGTGTGCCCGAAACACCGAAACATCCGCCGTGAATCCTGCGGGTGCGATGCTTCCGGAAAGGATCGGCAAACCTCCCGGCGCATGGCAACGGATACTGTTCTTTTTCCGGGTGTGGCTGCAACGGCACACCCGATGCGCGGCCTAGCCTCCGTAGTAGGGTCTTATTTCCTTCAACGCTCCAAACCTGCTGCGGAGGTGACGCGCTTCCAATTTTACAGCAACGATCATGAACACACCCGCAGCAGCTCCATCCCCAGGGGACCAGCCCCCCATCCGTGCGG
>Ga0182030_10001216_pt1 | contig 52506 bp, 40 predicted proteins | sample 812S3MmetaG_FD_121299 | JGI IMG/M metagenome (GOLD analysis project Ga0182030, IMG submission 121299) | Permafrost microbial communities from Stordalen Mire, Sweden - 812S3M metaG (Illumina Assembly) | ecosystem: Environmental > Terrestrial > Soil > Wetlands > Permafrost | place: Sweden...
GCTGGATCTCGTCCATCGCCGAGCCCAGGTCGCGTCCTGCCAGCCGCGCCGTGACGTTGCTGAGCGGCCGCAGATTCTCGCGGTGGACTTCAGTCTGGCCCTGCTCCATCTCGATGGAAGAAACCGACCCCAGCGGCAGCGTTACGCCCGTGGGCGAGGTGACCAGCAGCGAGCTCATCTTCTCGATCGAATCGCGGTACGCCAGCGGATAGCGTACGCGAATCGGAATCAGGCGGTTGTTGCGGATCAGCGACGAGGCCGGCTGGCCTTCGAGAATCGCGGCGCCGATGTCGGCCACCTGCTGCGTCGTGAAGCCCGCCAGCGCGGCCTGGCGCGGGTTGACGCGGAAGTTCACCGCCGGCCCGATGATGAAATTCTGGTTGACTACATCCACCACGCCGCGGACCTTCGGCAGCCACTCCTCGACCTTGTGCGCCAGGTCCAGATAGACACGCGGGTCGTTGTTATAGATCTTGATCTCGATGGGCTGCGGCGCCGAAACCAGGTCCGAGATCAGGTCCTCGAGCATGTGCGGAAACTCGATGTCCAGAGCCGGCTCGGCGCGCCTGATCTGATCGCGCAGCTCGTCGGTGACTTCGGCCAGCGAACGTTTGCGGTCCTTCTTCAGCTTCACCAGGAAATCGCCGGTATTGGGTTCGGCAATCGCCAGGCCGAGCTGCGCGCCGGTGCGCCGCGAGTAGCTTTCCACCTCGGGCGTGGCCTGCAGCATGCGCTCGATGTGCCGCAACACGCGGTCGGTTTCATCGAGCGACGTGCCGGAGGGCATGATGTAGTCGAGCACGAACGCGCCTTCATCCATCTCCGGCAAAAAGCCCGAGCCGAGCTGGTAAAAGATGCCCACCGATCCGGCCAGGACCAGGCCCGCGGCAATGAGCACCAGCGCCGTGTGCGCCAGCGACCAGTTCAGCGCCCGTTCATAAACTGTCGTCAGACGCCGCATGATGCGGCCTTCGCCCTCCTGTTCGGCCGCCTCGATGGTGAGGACCACCTCGTCGCGTCGCTTGGGCCGGACGAACAGCCGCGCCAGCACCGGCGTGAACAGCACCGCCAGCAGCAGCGAGGCGATCAGCGCGGTCACCATGGTCATCGCCAGCGCGCGGAAGAATACCGCCGTGATGCCGCCCAGGAAAACCAGCGGCACGAAGACCATGATCGGCGTGAGCGTGGAGCCGATCAGCGCCGGGGTCAGTTCGCGGATCGCGTTCAGGCTGGCCTCGCGGCCGTCCTGGCCCATAGCCATGTGGACGCTGATATTCTCGACCATCACGATGGCGTCGTCGATCACCACGCCGATACACGCCGCCAGTCCGCCCAGCGTCATCAGGTTGAAACTCATGTGGAACAGCCGCATGAACACGATGGCCGAGAGCACGGCGATGGGAATCACGATCGCCGCCACCGCCGTCGTGCGCCAGCTTTTGAGAAAGCCCATCAGCACGGCAATCGAAAGCACCAGGCCGATCAGGATGCTTTCCACGACGCCGTTGATCGAGTCGCGCACCAGGATCGACTGGTCGTAGAACACGCTCAGTTGCGCGTCCTTGGGCAGAGTCTTCTTGATTTCACCGAGCTCGCGGTTGACCGCGTCGGCGATCTCGATCGAGTTGCCATCCGGCTGCTGCATCACGTTCACCAGCACGGCCGGACGCCCGTTGGCGGTCACGACGTTGTAGACCGGTTCTTCGGCGGAGACCACAGTGGCGATGTTGCGGATCTGCACCGGAGTGCCTTTCACGACGTCGACCACGACGTCGCCCACCTGGTCGGGCTCGCGCAGCAGCCCGGTGACGGTGGTCAGGTACAGGTGGTAGTTCTCCTGCATCATGCCCGCCGGCTCGATCACATTGGTCGCGCGCAGCGCGTCGGCCACTTTGCTGAGCGGGATGCCATAGCCGTTCAGCTTTTGCGGGTCGACGATAACGTGGTACTCCTTCGGCCGGCCGCCGACGATGCGCGTCTCCGCCACGCCGGGCAGACGGTAGAGTCGCGGCGCGTAGTCGTAGTACGCCAGCTCCCACAGATCGGCCAGCGAGCGCGAGGGCGAAGTGATGCTGAAGCCGACCATCGGAAACACCGAAAAGGTCAGCCGGTTGATGGTGAAGCGCGCCTCGGCGGGCATCGACGGCATGATCTGCGAGATGCGCCCCTGCACCATGTGCAGCGCGTCCAGAACGTCTACGTCCCAGCGAAAAAAAACGTTGATGTCGGTGCCGCCGCGGGCCGTGATCGAGCGCACTGTGACGATGCCGGGCACGGTGCGGATGGTCTCCTCGAGCGGGCGGGTCACGGTCAGCAACTGCACGTCGATGGGCGCTATGCCGTTGTCCACGCGGACCGAGATGCGCGGGAAATCGGTCTGAGGAAAAATCGAAACGGGAATTGCGGGCACCATGACGATGCCAGCCACGGCGAAGGCGACGAAGACCAACACCAGCGCCCGGCCGTGGGCTTCCACGAAGCGGGCCAACGCGGCAGTCACTTCTTTTCCTCTGACGCAGCGCCCGGTTCCTTCGGCGCGGGCTTGTCGCCCGGGAGCTGCACCTGCATGCCGTCGGTCAGCGAGTAGACGCCTTCGGTGGCCACCGTTTCGCCGCCCTTGAGACCCTTCAGAACGCGCACCCGTGCGCCTGAAACCTCGGCCGTCTCCACGTCACGCCGGTGCGCCGTGTGGCCGTCGATCAGCATCACCCAGCCCGTGCGCGTGCCTTCGTTGAACTGCAGCGCCTCGCGCGGCACGGTGACGCCCTGGCCGCGCGCAATGACGATGGCGACGTCGCCGAATGTGCCCGGATGCAGCGACGCGGGCGGCGCGCCGATCTCGCACCACACCTCGACCGTGCGCCGCGCCGGATCGGCCGAGCGGTTCACCACCGTGATCCGCCCTGCGAGCGGCGCGGGCTTCCCGCCGTCGCCGGACGCGGCCGCGCTGCCGGGCAGGAAGGCGCAGGTCTGGCCGGAATGAATCGGCCCCGAGTCGGACTCTGGAATCTGCGCGCGCGCCACGGCCTTCGACAAATCGCTGACCGTGAACACCGGCGCGTCGGGCCGCGCCATGTCGCCCGGAAACATGAACTGCTCGGTCACCGTACCGGCGAACGGCGCCGTGATGCGCGCGTAAGAAAGCTGTGCCTCGGCCCCCGCCAGATGCGCCTGGGCCTGCTCCACATGGCTGCGCGCCATCTGGATGTCGCGCTCGCGCGATTGGTTTTTCAACAGGTCCAGCGACATTTTCGCGACTTCGTAATTGGCCTTGTCGGTGGCCAGTTCGGTCTCCGCCACCAGCAGGTCGCGCTGCGGGATGGCGCCTTCTTCGAACAGGCTCTTGCGGCGCTGGTAAATCGCGTCGGCTTGTTTGTAGGCGGCTTCGGCGGCCACCAACTGGCCGCGCGCGCGTTCGACATCGCCGGGCAGCGTGCCGGCGACGGTTTTCTGCAAATTCGCTTCGGCGTCGGCCACTCCGGCCCGCGCCTCGGCCTGACCGGCCACCAGGTCGCGCGATTCCAACTCGGCCAGCGCCTGGCCGGCCTGCACCGTGTCGCCCTTCTTCACCAGCAGCCGCTTGATCGGCGCGGCCGAGCGCGCCGCGACGCCGGCCTGCGCAGCGGCGAACACGGTCGCCGGGCCGGTGATCGTCTGCTCCACGTCCTCGACCACGGCCTGGGCGGTCCGCACTTCGACCACCGGCTTGGCCTCGGCCTCTTCTTTTTTGGCGCAACCGCCCAGAAAGAGCAACTGGCCCAGCAGCGCCGCGGCGGTCACGCTCGTGAATTCGCGTTTCATTGTCCTGAAGCTACCTCGAAATCGGCCCGCGCGTTCAAATACGCGGAGATGGCCGAGAAGTAATTGCCGCGCGCCTGCGCCACTTGCGTTTGGGCCGAGACGACATCCAGAGCCAGCCCTTCGCCGCCCTCGTAGCGCAGCTTGGCCAGCCGGTAGTTCTCCTCCGACAACCGCACCTGCTCGCGCGCGGTTTCAATCTGCGACCAATTCGAACGCGCGCGCGCGATGGCCGTCTGGTAGTCGCGCGAGAGATCGCGACGCGCCATCTCGCGCGAGATATCGAACGAGGCCAGACGCGCCTCCGACTGCCTCGTGGCGCTGCGTGTTTTGAACCAGTCGAATAGCGGCACGTTCACCGTCGCGAACAACGCCTGGCCGCGGTAGGCAAAGCTATAGCGCGCGGCATCGATGCCGTACTCCCAGTTCAGCGAGGTCTGCGGCAGCAGGTCCGCGCGAGCGCGGCTGACGTCGGCCCGCAGCCCCAGCCGTTGCGCGTCGAAGACCTGGAACTCGGGCCGCCGCATGTAGGCGTCGCTCAATATCGCGTTCTCCGGCTGCGGCAATGGCGCGTCGAACGGATCCACCACATTCAATGGCGCGCCGACTTCGGCGGTCCAGTAGGATGCCAGGTCGTGGTTGGCGGTTTCGGCGTCGAGTTCCGCGCCCTGCAGCGCCTGCTGCAGGAACGCGGCCTCCGCCTGCGCCTTCACCACATCGGCGCGCGCCGCCTCGCCGCCGGCGTTGAGCTTGCGCGCCCGGCTCTCAAACCCCTGCGCCTCGGCCAGCGTGCTCTTCGCGACTTCCACCAGCCGGCGCGCCAGCACCAGCCGGTAGTAGGCCGCGGTCACCTCGCGCCGCAGGTCGCGCTCGGTAACCTTCAAGGTGAGCCGGGCCGCTTCGCGATCGGCCCGCGCCCGCGCCAGCTCCGCCCGCAGCTTTCCCGACGTGTCGAGAGCGATAGAGGCCCCGAACTGCGTCACATACTCATGCACCGCGTTCAACGCGAGGAACTGCTGCGGCTGCGGGCTCCCCGCGGTGCGCGCCGGCGTGTTGTAGGTGTAACCGCCCGACGCCTGCACCTGCGGCAGGAATCCGGTTCGCGCCGCCACGACTCCCTGCTGCGCTATGCGGAGGTCGTTCTGCGCCAGGCTGAGCTTGCCGCGCGCATCCAGCGCCAGGCGCACGCAATCGGCCAGCGCCAGCGGCGCGCTCTGCGCCCACGCGCCCGCCGCCAGCGTCACGGAAGCCAGACAAACTCGAAAGAAATGCCGCAAGGAATGCCTCACCGCCCGGCCGCCGGAGCCCACCGCAGCCGGATGTTCTGCAAGCGATCAGGATAGCGAAAAAGCAACGCTTCCGAATGAACGGGCCCTCACAGAATCCACCCGCCGCGAGCCGCAGTTGGAACGGCGCGGGCGCAGTTTGGGTGGGGCGCCGGTACGCCGGGTCGGACCGTTCAGCGGAAATGTAACATCCGGCCGCGGCCGCGCATCTGAAGGAGGGTGAGAACACTCCGCTGGTTCCTGTTGCTATTGGTTCTGTTGGCGCTGGCTGCGTCGCTCGGCGCGCAGTTCAAGCGGGCTGAACCTTCCCAGACACCCGCACAGCCGCCCGCGTCATCGCCCGCGCAGGGCCCGCCGCCGGCCGGTGACGACCAGGTCATCAAGGTCGATGTCTCGCTGGTCAACCTGTATTTCACGGTTCGCGAGAACCGCGGCGGCTACGTCGGCAACCTCACGAAGGACGACTTCGAGGTCTATGAAGACGGCCAGCCACAGCCCATCAAAACGTTTGCACGCGAGACCGACCAGCCGCTGACGCTCGGCCTGCTGGTGGACGTCAGCGGCAGCCAGATGCGGCTGCTGGAGGACGAACGCGCGGCCTCGGCGCGTTTTTTCGACCAGGTTTTGCACCCCAAGGATATGGCCTTTCTGCTCAGTTTTGGCGTCGAGTCGGAGCTGCTGCAGGACCTCACCAATTCCCGCTCGCTGCTGGAAAAAGCGCTGCGCGACATGCGCATGAATGCCGGCGTGGGCGGTGGCATCACCCCGACCACGGTGCCCTCCGCGGGCCGCGGCACGGTGCTGTATGAAGCGGTCTGGCTCGCCTCCAAGGAGAAGATGCGCACCGAGGTCGGCCGCAAGGCGCTGGTGTTGATTACCGACGGCGACGACCAGGGCAGCCGTACCAAGCCCGGCGAGGCGGTAGAGGCGGCGCAGAAATCCGACTCCATCATCTACGTGATCCTGTACGAGGACCCGCGCTTCCACAGCCCCATGTTCGGCGGCCGCGGCTCGGCCGAGGGCGAGATGCGCCGGTTGACCGACGACACCGGAGGGCGCACGTTCCGCGTCGACCGCCGCAACTCGCTCACCGAGATCTACAACCAGCTTCAGGAAGAACTGCGCAGCCAGTACGTCATCGCCTATACGCCCACCAATCCGGACCGGGACGGCCGTTTCCGGAAGATCGAAATCCGGGTCAAGAATCGCAAGGAACTGAAGGTGCAAGCGCGCAAAGGCTACTACGCGCTGGCGCCCGGCGCCGAATAGCGCCGCCGGCGTCGAAATTGCCGCAAACGCGGATTGCGTGAATCCTGCACGGCCTGAGCTAGAGACCTCTCGTGCGGGAAAGCACGGCCCGCCGTCCCGTTGCCCGTGCCGCCGGCTCCGTCTCACGAAATCAGCGATTGTGCTCTCTTGAAAAAGCCCGCAAGGCACTGATTCCAAAAGTACGAGAATTGGGCATTTTCATGCTTCCGAGTGAAACGGGAGCTTCCTCTTTCACCGCTGTCCCCAAATTCCAGATTCTGACCGTCCCACTGAGGTTCTCATTTCCATTTCCCAGCATCTGGTTCGCAACATGTGTCACCCATGTGCCGGATCGTACGGCAGGCAGGATGAGATTTCGCTGGATGAAGTCGAGCGGAGACCGATTCAGGCGTTCGCCGCGCCCAGTTCCCTGCCCTATACCAGCTCAATCGTTATACGCCGACCGACCATCGCAGCCGCCCGCTGCAGGCTGCCGAGGGTGATGTCGTTTTTCGGATCAAGGATACGGTCAACCTGGGTGCGGCTGGTCTTCAGCAGGGTTGCCAGCTTGTTCTTGGAGATTTTCTGTTTCTTCATGGCCTCGGCGAGCTGCCACGCGACGACCTCTTTGATCGCCTGCGCTTGCGCCTCTTCGAAGATGCCCTCCTCCTTGAGAAAGTCATCAAGGCTGGACCCCATATGCTTCTTGCTCATTGCTCCAACTCCTTCCGGCGCTTGCGCGCCGTTGCCAAATCCTCATCCGGCGTGGCTCGCGTTTTCTTGATGAAACCGTGCAACGCCACCAGGTGCTCGCGGTAAAGGCAGAGCAACACACGCGCCGTCCGTTTCGTCGGAAGGTCCGTTCGGACCTCCCACAAGCCGTTTCCCATCGGGCGGCACAGCGGCATCCCCACCGGCCACCGCCATTGCGCCCGCAGCAGGTCATTTCCTATCGCCTGACGCTCCGTTTCATCGAGCCCTTTTAGCCACTCCCTCACCGGCTCGCTACCCGCCGGTGTGCGGTAAAAAATCAGCGGGATTTTTTGCGGCTGTGGGTCGTCCGGCACAATGCACCTTATCTAGTACAATGTACCATAAATGGTTCATGTTTGCAGGCTGGGAGGCGGCGTGGTTCTCTACGCTTGCCGCAGCGTCCGGGAAGAAACTGGCATGTCCGATGCGCCCGCACGTCCTGGTCTCTCCGCGCGAGCCGTTCGATAATTCCAAGCCCTGTCGTGCGCCGCGCGCGCCCGCGCCCGGTCCAGGCATTACACTGGTAGTTCCAACGGACCCGACGCATGCGCCAGCAGATGGATTCGCCCTCGATGCCCGAGGTTCACTCCTCGGTGGCGACCGCGCACCCATCGTTGTGGCGGCGCATGTTCGCCTTCGCGGGACCGGCGTACCTGGTCAGCGTGGGCTACATGGATCCGGGCAACTGGGCGACGGATCTGGAGGGCGGCGCGCGCTTTGGGTACAAGCTGCTGTGGGTGCTGGTGCTGTCGAATGCGCTGGCGATCCTGCTGCAGACGCTGAGCGCGCGGCTGGGCATTGTGACCGGGCGGGACCTGGCGCAGGCCTGCCGCGAGTCCTACCCGAAGGCGGTCAGCTACGCGTTGTGGGTGCTGTGCGAGATCGCCATCGGCGCCTGCGACCTGGCGGAGGTGCTGGGCGCGGCGATCGGCATCAAACTACTTTTCGGATTGCCGCTGCTGGCGGGCGTGCTGCTGTCGGCGGGCGACGCGCTGCTGGTGCTGTGGATGGGACGCTACGGCATGCGCGCGGTGGAATCGTTGATCCTCGGCTTCATCACCACCATCGGCGGATGCTTCCTGCTGGAACTGATCTACGCCAAGCCGAACCTGCACCAGGTGGCGCTGGGCGCGATCCCGTGGCTCGACGGCAACAGCCTGTACGTCGCGGTGGGCATACTGGGCGCGACGGTGATGCCGCATAACCTGTACCTGCACTCGTCGCTGGTGCAGACGCGACAGATCGGGACCGGTCAGGCCGCCAAACGCAGCGCCTGCCGATTCAACCTGCTGGATTCCGCGATCGCGCTGAACGGGGCGATGCTGGTGAACGTGGCCATCCTGGTGCTGGCCGGAGCGATCTTTTTCACGCGCGGCATCGTGGTGACCGAGATCCAGCAGGCGCACCAGTTGCTGGCGCCGCTGCTCGGCACCTCGGTGGCCAGCCTGGTGTTTGCCATCGCGCTGATCTGTTCGGGACAATCCTCGACCATCACCGGCACCATGGCCGGGCAGATCGTGATGGAGGGGTTTCTCAATTTCCGCATGCAGCCGTGGCTGCGGCGCTTTATCACGCGCGCCATGGCGGTGACGCCTGCCGCGCTGGTGATCTGGCTATCGGGAGAACGCTCCACGTTTAAGCTGATCATCCTGAGCCAGGTGATCCTGAGCCTGCAACTGCCGTTCGCCGTGATTCCGCTGGTGCAGTTCACGAACGACCGCGGACGGATGGGGGAGTTTGCCAACGCGGCCTGGGTGAGGGTGCTGAGCTGGGGCGCGACGGCGCTGATTCTGGGCTTGAACATCTGGCTGGCGTGCCAGGTGATCGCGGACTGGCTCGCAGGCGCGGGCGCATGGCGGCTGGGGCTGGAACTGCTGCTGTTCCCGGTGCTGGCGGCCGTGGGCGGATTGCTGGTCTACGTGATGTTTGAGCCCCTCATCCGGCGCTGGATGCGCTGGCGGCCCACGCAGCCGGCGTCGCTGATCCCCGAGGCCACCGTCGAGATCGTCCCGCCGGCCGGGTACCAGAACATCCTGGTCACGCTGGACCACACGCGCCTGGACGCCGTCGCGCTGCGCCATGCCGCGGTGCTGGCTAAGACTTACGGTGCGCGGCTGCACCTGCTGCACGTGGAGGAAGGCGTTACGAGCCAGGTGTACGGCGAACTGGCGTCGACGGCGGAGGTCGAACAGGGACGGCTGTACTTCCAGCGGCTGGTGGATGCCCTGCAGGCCGCGGGCGTGGCGGCGGAAGTCGAGGTGGTCTTCGCCCAAAGCGCCCCCGACGCGATCATCGCCGCGGCGCGCCGCCTCCGTCCCGACCTGGTGGTCATGGGCGCACACGGGCATCGCGGAATCAAGGATATGGTCTACGGCGCCACGATCAACCACGTCCGCCACGCGGTGGGCGCGCCGGTCCTGATTGTGCAGGACACCGGGCCGGCGTGAAGACTGGCACGGACGGGCGTCCCTGGTTGGGGCGGAAACGGTTCCTAGAGTGAGAAATGCGGCTCGCAGGGCCTGAGGATGGCAGTTTGGTCTAGACTGAATGGGACTTGAAAGTCTGAAATAGGAATCGCCGCCAAGACCGCAGTAGAAGCCCCATGAAGAAAAACAGCTCATTCACCGAGGCAGACCGAAAAGAAGCACGCCTCGCAGTCCACCGGAAAAAGCTCGGTTGTCTGTTATCTTCTCTGTCGATTGGCGTGTTCATGTTCATCGGTTTTTTCGCGGCGAAGCTGCCACAGGGACACTCTGGGGCCACGGCTCTTGTATTTGGATTGGTTGTGATTATCAGCGGATTAATAGGCTTGCCGCTATGGTTCTTCTCGATGGGGCGCGTCGCAACTTACAAAGGGAGATTCGGTAAGTCCGTATTCGACGATGAGCCGACGCCGGCGCGGGTTGCAGTTAAACCTGCAGTCGAACATGAATCACACACATGGTCGCCGTGGACAATGAAGTCGGTGCCGCTCTACTATTCTGGGCACTTCCGCTGTGTTGCAGTCGGACAACGCACATGCCTGGTGTGTGGTGAAACAGACATTTGCAGAGAGCATGAATGGAGCGAACACGACACGGTGGGCTCGCCTCAGCGTGACTATACCGTGAATTACCGATGCCGTCAATGCGGTGCGGAGCATTCCGTGGAGTACAACATTTAGCCGCTTCCTGAAATCCGAGTGGTGTCTTCTCTTGCATTTAGGCCAAGCTCACATTACGAGATTAGGGAACAGGCGTTCCTCCCCGGATTTCGCGCATCTTGCGGCCAGGCGCGGTAAGGTTTCCGGACGCGTCAGTCAAGATCGTATGTGGCGGGCGATCGCATCCGAAGTTGAGTCGCGCGGATCGGGAGTGTGTCACGTTGACCCGCGGCACGCCCGCTGAAAATTCACAACTTGTTGATAAATCAGTTGAAAGTGGGCCGCGACGAACGGTCGGCGGATTGCACTAGTCGGGGCGGATGAAAACGCGTGCGCTCAGTCTGGCCACAATCCTGGCGTTGATGACGCTGCTGCCGTTGGCGGCGACGACGCTACAGCGCCTGAGCGTTGACGACTTGGTCGGCAAGAGCACGGGCATCGTCCGCGCGACTGCGGCGCCGGTATCCAGTTTCCAGCGCAGCGGGATGATCTATACGACCTACAGCCTGCAGGTGAGCGAAGCGCTGAAAGGCAGTCCGGGGGCCACGGTCGAGGTGGCCGTGCCGGGCGGAGATTATCGCGGGTTGCACCAGGCCGTGGCGGGCTCGCCCGCGCTGCAGCCGGGCATCGAGTACGTGGTTTTCTACTGGACCGGTCCGAGCGGAACGAACTACATCATGGGCTTGGGCCAGGGTCTATTTGAGGTTCACAAGGACCCCTCAGGTGAGGTCGTGCTGAGGCGCCGGGCAATCAGCACGGAGGTGTTCGGCGCCGACGGCCGCGAGCCCGATCACGGCCTCACCCTGAGGTGGAAAGATCTGCAGGTCAAGGCGGCGCGGCAGGCGGGGCAGTGATGAAATCGAGCCGCACGCACGATCTCGCGCCGGTTCGGCGAAGGCTGGTCGGGATATGACCAGACGGGGCATCGCGATTGCCGCACTCGCCGTTTTCACAGCGGGACTGGCCCCAGCCAACTATCACTTCGTCCACTACGCCGGCAGCGGGGCGCCGTACACGCCAATCTTCGAGCGATTCCAGGTGGAAAGCCTGCACGGCGGCGTAGTGCCATTCCTGATCGTGGACCCGCCGTCGAATCTTCAACTGGGTTCCGGTGACACGTTCGTCTCGGTCGTCAGCCAGATTCGGGCCGCCTCCGAAGTGTGGAACGCGGTGCCCACCTCGACCTTCCGCTTTCAATTCGGCGGCATGGCCACGCCGAACGTCACCATGGCGTCTCCAGCCGTGGTGGTGAGCTTCGACGAGGTGCCGCCGGGTGTGATTGCAATGGCCGGTCCGATCACGACCGGGCAAATCACGACCCTGGCCAATGGCCAGCAGTTGGTGCCAATCCTCCAATCCTCGATGGTGATCGGGCCGGACCTGCGCTCACCCGGCACATCCTCGACCGGCATCGGCCCTTCGTGGAGCGACCGCTTGTTCCTGACGCTGGTCCATGAATTCGGGCACACCCTCGGTCTGCAGCATACCTGGACCTCAAGCGCGATGTCGACCGAAATCACCCGGGCGATGACCAAGGCCCATCCGCTCGGGGCAGATGACATTGCCGCGATTTCCATACTTTATCCGACGCCGGACTGGGCTGGCCTGTACGGCTCCATCACGGGCCAGGTGACGATGAACGGGAGCGGCGTGGCGCTGGCTTCCGTGGTGGCGCTCACGCCCGGCGGCGACGCGGTCAGCACGCTGACTAATCCCGACGGGACGTACGAGATTGACGGCCTGAGCGCGGGCTCCTACCAGGTGTACGTGCATCCGGTGCCGCCGTCGCTGGCCGGGGAATCCTATTCGGGCGACCTGACTCCGCCTATCGGCAGCATGGGCGCCATCCAGATGGGCCCGCCGTTCAACACGATCTTCCAGAGCGGGACAACTTCGCCCGGCGATCCCGTCGTGGTGAGCGCGGGCAACGCCACATCGGGCGTGAATTTCGCCGTGACGCCGCGCGCGAGCGTGAACATCTACGGGGTCCAAACCTACACTTTCCTGTGGAACCAGATCGCGCAGGCTTACGACACGGCCAAGCCGGCGACGTTCCTCCTCGGCAGCGCCCCGGGGACGGCGGTTGTCACCGGGGACGGGCTTTTCGCCTCCGACGGTGTCAGTCCGGCTCCAGGTTTGAGCGCTACGGTTCTGGGCGCGCCGGACATGATCCAGTCTTCCGTGGCGGCATACACATACGCCGCCGGGTTCCTGCAGTTCCAGGTGTCGACCGCTGCTCAATCCACGCCCGGCCCGAGACACCTGATTCTGAGCCAGGCCGGAGAGATGGAAATCGTACCGTCGGCGATCAGCCTGGCCGCCGCCGCTCCTCCGGCTATCACCGCCGTCCAGCAGAACAGCGATGGCACGGCGAATGTCGCCGGCTCCGGGATCGGCCCCGGGACGCGGATTCTATTCGACGGTGCGGCGGCGGCTGTGCAGCAGGCGGCGAACGGCCAGTTGACGGTGGTGCCGCCGCCGGCGCTGCCGGGAGCGAACGCCGCGGTGATCGCTGTCAACCCGGGCGGGCTGGACTCTAACTTCTTTGCGCCCGCAGCCCCTCCGCCGCTGTATGCCTACGCCGCGGGCCAGCCGCCCGCCATTCAGTTGACGCCCGCTTCCGCGCCGGCCGGATCGCAGCTGTTGTTGGACATCACGGGTGCCAACGTCAACTTCGCCGCAGCCAATCTGCAATTCGGCTTCGGCAGCAGCGACATGCTGGTGCGGAATATGTGGATGATAACTCCGCAGCACGCCGTGGCGCAGGTCGACATCTCGAAAGTCGCACAGCAGGGTCCAACGACCGTGACCCTCTCCTCGGGCCTCCAGTTTCTGGAGATTCCGGCCGGTTTTCAAGTGACCGCGCCGGAGCCGGAGGCGCCGATGGTGGTTTCCGCCTTTGAGAATACCTTTGAACCTGGCGGCGTATTCGTTCTCTGCGTCGCTGGCGTCCCGCCCTTCGCAACTTCAGGCGACTTCAGTGTGACGATCAGCGGACCCAACGGTGACGAAGGGGCATTCGTTTTCTTCTACATCTCCGGTCCGGTCCTGTTCCTGTATGCGCCCGCGAATCTGACGCCGGGACCGGTCCTCGTGAAGGTCAGCTATCGCGGCACGGCTCTGGCGCCGATTCTGTTCGTTGTGGGCGCCCCCAATTGGCCCAACATTCTCCAGGCGGCCGCGGCGTCCAGTGGCCTGGTGTACTCGGAGGCCAATCCCGCGTTTCCCGGCGACAGTGTTTCGCTGACGGTTCTGAGCCTTGCGGACAGCCTCGCGCCGATGGATGTCTCTGCCATCACGGTGAGTGTCGGCGGCGTGGCGCAAACCGTCACGTTCGTTCAGCAGAACAACAGCAAGGACACAGCTACGGTGGGTTTCCAACTGAATCCACAAACCACGGTCCCGGCGGCAGGAAGCCTGCCGTTAACCGTGACCTATGATGGCCGGGTCTCACTGCCTGTCCCGCTGCCGATTGCGCCTCAATAATCGCCCATCGAGAGCGCCGGCCTCTGCGCGTTGCTCGTATTATCTCCACGGCGCTCCCAGATCCGCGCTCCAGTCTGCGCCCCAGCCGAAACGCCGGCACTTGACGCGGTCTCAGGCCAGAGTCATCAAGAGCGCGATCACCAGAATGATCCTGCCGCGTCTCATTCCCTCAGCCTCGACCCTACCGGGGAATTACAACAAGAGGTCTACGCAGCCAGCAGACCGCGCAGGTTCCAGCCGCAGATGATGCTGCCCAGCAGCTTGTCGCCGCCGGGTCCGCTCCAGTGGGTTTCCAGGCTGACCGCGCCGCGGTAACCGTCGGCCAGCAGCGCCGCGATCTGCCCTTTCCAATCGACATCGCGGGTGCCTAATGGGCCCCACACCGGAGTGTGTCCTTGCATGTGGCAATCCTTGGCGTGAACGTGGGCGATGCGCGCCTTAGGAAGCAGGGCATAGCCCCCGGGAAATGGCTCCTCGCCACCGACGAGCATGTTGGCCGGGTCCCAGACGAGTTGCAGGTTGGCGTCGGGCACATCGTTCAAAACCTTGACGGCTTCAGCCGCCGTGCCGATGTTGCAGGCGTGCTCGTTCTCGAGGCCAATAATGACGCCCTGCGGCGCGGCCTGGCGGGCCAGTTCGCTCAAAGCCTGGCAGATCGTCGCGTGGCACCGGGCGGGCTCGACCGTGCGCCAGTAGGAGAAGACGCGCACGATTCCGGCCCCGGTGAGCTCGCACAGCCGGAGCGCCCGCTCCGCCAGCCGCGGCTGGTCGGCGAAGGTGTGGGCGGAGTTGAAGCTGTCCTGCTGGAAACGCGTATCCACGTCGCCGGCGCCGGGCAACACGCACTTGAGCAACGGCGACGCAATCGAGAGGACGCGCATCCCGTGTGAACGGACGAGGTCCATGGCGCGCGCGACCTCGGCGTCCGAGAGGTCCAGGATGTTGTTGCCCCAGACAACGCGCAGCTCGACGCCTGTCATGCCGATAGCGGACATGGCTTCAAGCGCTGTCTCAAGTGCCGGCGAAAACTCGTCGGTAATGGCGGCCAGTTCGAGTTGGGGAGTCATGACTACTATTTCACTGTAGCCGTCCCGGTCCCCTCCGTGATCAGGTTCGACCTGTCGATGCGCACGTTGTGGACCGTCTCCTTCAGACCGCTCGGCCATTCCACTGCGAGCGATTGGATCTGGGTATCCCGGCCCAGGCCGAAAGTCAGCACCAGCTCGCTCTGCGAGGCGTAGCTGGAGCCCGAGTGCACGGTCTGCCATTGCGAGTGTGAGGGCGTCTTCAGGCGTACCACGGCGCCGATACCGTCACGGTTGGACTTCGTCCCTTGCAGCCGGACGCGCAGCCAATGGTTGCCGTTGGTGTTGCCGTCGTTGCGGAACAGATAGGCTGGCCCGTTGTTGGTCGTAACGATCAGGTCCAGCGCCCCGTCCCCGTTATAGTCCGCATAGGCCGCGCCGCGCGCCACGATCGGCCGCGCCAATTCAGGGCCGACTTTCGCGCTCACGTCCTCGAAACGGCCCTTACCGAGGTTGTGAAACAACAGCGGCGGCTCGGCGTACTTGACTCTCGGCTGCACACGGCCAATTTCCTCGTCGATGTGGCCGTTGGCGCAGAAGATGTCGGGCCAGCCGTCCAGATCGTAGTCGAAAAAGAAGACGCCGAAAGAGAGCGTGAGCAGCGAGGCGCGGCCGAGCGCCGAGCGCGGCGCTTCATCTACAAACAGGCCGTTGCCTTCGTTGCGATAGAGGCTCAGCATCTGGTTGGTGAAGTTGCCGACCAGCAGGTGCGCGCGCCCCGAGCCGTCATAATCGGACGCGTCCACGCCCATGGCGCCGCGCGCCACGCCATCCTCGCCGAAGGCCACGCCCGCCGAGAGCGCCTCCTCGGCGAAGGTCCCGTTCTGCAGGTTGCGGTAGAGCTTGTTGGGCTGGGTGTCGTTGGCGACGAAGATGTCCGGCCAGCCGTCGTTGTTGTAGTCGAGGATCGCCACGCCGAGCGACTTGGACGTCGGATCGAAGAGCTTGGCCTTCATGGTGACGTCTTCGAACCTGCCGTTGCCGAGGTTGTGGAACAGGCGGCTGGACTGGCCTTTGTACGATTCGGGCGTGCAGTAGCTCTTGCTGACGGCGTCGAGCGAGCACCACAGGTCGCCCGCCGGCGTCCACTGCACATAGTTGGCGACGAAGAGATCGAGCTTGCCGTCGCGGTCGTAATCGAACCACGCCGCGGATGTGCCGAAGGCGGCGTTGCGGATGCCGCTCGCGGCGGTGACGTCGCGGAACTTGAAGTTACCCTCGTTGTGGAACAGCCGGTCGCCCTCAAGCGCGGTGATGTAGATGTCGGGCTTGCCGTCATTATCGTAGTCGCCGACGGCGATGCCGATGCCGTACATTTCGACGTCCAGGCCGCTGCCGGCAGTCACGTTGGTGAACGTGCCATCGCCGTTGTTCCGGTACACGCCCGGCAGGGAACGCCGCCCCTTCGGCGTCCAGTCCTTACCGTTGACCAGGACGATGTCCGGCAGGCCGTCGCCATTGAGGTCGACAAACGCCACGCCCGCACCCATCGTCTCGGGCAACCACTTCTTGCCCGCCTTGCCGGCGTTGTGAACGAACTGGATGCCTGCGGATTTGGTCACGTCGGTGAATCGCCCCTGCGACCAGGCGGCGGCGCAGGCCAGACCCGCGAGAATGAGTTTCCTCATGGCAGTTTGATGCTTTCGTGTTCGTGGATCTGCTGGCGTTCGTTGTTGTCTTCCGGACTCAGGGCGCGCAGCTTGGCGGTGATCGTTTGGGACGACTCGTCGGCTTTGAAGCGGCGGAACAGGACCTCCTCGCGCTTCCTCTTGAGGTTGTCTCCCAGGCCGCGGTAACACAGCATCAGGTTGTAGTGCGCCTGAAGGTCCTCGGGATCGATGGCCAGAACGCGCTCGAAAGCTTCGACAGCCTGGGCAAATTCGCGTTTGAGGAAGTGCAGGCGCCCGATCTGGTTCTGCACCACGCGATCGCGCGGGTACAGCGCCGCGACCCGGGCCAGCGACGCGAGCGCGCCATCGTAGTCCCCGTCGGCTTTCTGCGCCATAGCCTGGAAGAAGTGCACGCGCCCCAGTCCGGGGTTGATCTTCAGCGCCTTTTCGATAAACGGCTTGGCGGCGTCCGTCTCGCCTTCCTGAATCAGCGCGCGGGCGATGTTGAGCCAGCCGTCGGCGTAATCGGGGTCCGCCTCGGTGACGCGCGTGAAAGCGTATTCGGCGCCTTTCAGATCGCCCTGCAACAGCAGTCCGATCCCCCAATCGTTCCACCGCTCGCGGTCCTGGCGGCGCACCACGGGCTTCCACTCCGGCACGGTCCGCGCCGCGCCCAGCTCCAGCCTGGCCGTCGCCTGGGCCAGCGTCACCACCGGCAGATCGGGGATCCGGCCCTTGATTTTCCCCGCCACATTGGCCGGAATGTTCGAAGGCGAGAAATCGTATTCCCGGCTGTCGTAATGGACGCTGACGAGCTTTGGATCCTGGTTTGGTTTCGGCTCGCCGGCGTAGCTGAATTGCGTGAAATAGCGGGAGAATTTCCGGTAATTCAGACGCGCTTTCAGCGTAATTGGACCCTTGGCATCCTTGGGAATGCGCACCCTATAATGCGCCACGTCGGCCGCGCCCGGCGGAATCAACCGGACATACAACAGGCTGCGCATGGCCCAGCCGTTGCGCTTGTTGATCGGATTGCCATCCCCGTCGAGCTGGAACGACTTATAGAAATGCGCGCCCTTCTCGACAGGCCCCTTTCCGTTGTCTTCGACTTTCCCGCTCCAGAAAATCACCTTGCCCGTCGCATCGCGTCCCTCGAGTTCCAGCCAGACATCGAACGCGTCGACCGTTCCGCCGGGAAAGAAGTGGCCGATCTTGCGCGTGCGCACGACCACGTCGACGCGCGCCGTGGAGCCTGGTTGAAACTTCGTGCCCGCCTGGTCCAGCGGCGCCGCCAATTTCGTGATCTCCCGCAGGAAGAACTGGCCTGTTGTTTCGGCCTCTTCCCCGACCGCGAAGGAGGTCATCGCCTGCTGCGGGTTCTCGGCGGCCGCGCGCCGCTGCATCTGCAGGCCCGGGGCGGTTTCCGCGGGCTGCGCCGCGAAGATGTCCACCGTGATGAAACCCGACTGGAGGAACCCCTCGACAGCCTTCAACTGCGTCTCATCCTGGTTGGCGGTTGGCACAGCCGTGTTGGCGGCGGCGAAGCGATGGCTGTGGACCATGCCATCGTGCGCCGCGGGATCCGTGGAGGGCACCAAGGGCATGTGGCAACCGCCGCAGGCCAGCGGTTTGTCGGGATAGTAGAACGAGCGCGCGCCCTGGCCCGAAACGCCGGAGGCCTGCCAGTTGTCGTACTCGTTGAAGCCGCGGGTCCAGCGGTAGTTGTTCACCGGCACGTCGAGATGCACTTTGTGACAGGCCGAGCAGAACTCGGACGAGTTGCGCATGAAGGGTTTCAAAAACGTGCGGCGATGCGGTTCGGGCGCTCGTGTTGTTACGAAGTCGTGCACCCAGCGCACTGCCGGATTGGTGCTCGCGACCAATTCGTGCAATTCGGGGTATTCGATCGAAAAGCCGCCGTTGCCCATGCTGCCGTGGACTGCGCCGATCGAATGGCAGGAGACACAGCCCAGGCCGTTCTGCGCCTCGGGCGTGTCCATCTGCTCGCGCGCGGGCCGCTCGAAGCGGCCGCTGAACAGCATCGCGTGATCGTGACAGCCGGCGCACCACTTCGAGCCGTGGGTTCCGCTGACGTCCTGCATGTACTCGATCGACCTCCGGTAAAACTGGTTGTTGAACGAGGCGAAGTGGTGCATCGAAGAGTTCCATTGGGCGTAGATCTCCTTGTGACACTCGCCGCAGCGCTTCGAGTCCATGAAGAACTTCGACGGGATCAGCCGGCCCGTGCTGGTCTGCGCCGAAGAGGGCCAGAAGGGCGATTGCGAGCCGGCGCCCTCCTCCTGCATGGAGGTCGGCACGAGCGTCGGGTTTTCGACTTCCGACGGCGCCCAGGGATGCAGCCGCAGGTAGCCGGCATAGGCGGCGCATAGAACCGCCGCCAGCCCGGTCACAGCCCAGAAGCGCTTCGAGTGAAGTGCGGCGGCGGCCAGCAACGCCCCCAGAAAACCGGAGGCAATGTGCGCCACGAGCGCGGCGTGGTTCGCCGTGATGGCGCCCTTCCACAACAAGAATCCGCCCAGAATGGCGCTGGCCAGCAGCACCGGACCAGCCCAGCGCATGGCACGGCGCACTTCTCCCGAGCGCAGCAGCAGCCACAGGAACGCCGCGAGCAGACCGAGGCCCAGAACAAAATGCAGCAAAATGTTCCCGATGTAAAAGACGGAGGCCTGCGCCGTGGACCAGAGGTACAGGCTGTTGACAATCAGAATCGCGAACGCCGCCGCGGTCAGCTTCCCAGTTCGATGCATGCCCCAGTTCCCCTCGTTAGCGATCGCGACAGAGCACACGGTGTGCGCCAGCCCTTGCGTCCCTCATTGGGGTTGTTTTCACATACTTTAAGGTAGGAATTCAATCACCTAAACCTACTAGCATTCAAAAGCTAACCAGAACAACGTCTAAAACATGAACAACAGGAAACGTCGGTTCCCTGCCTTCGCCTAAAATAGAAGATCGGCATGCAGTCTTCCATTCGGGTCCAGCCGCCGCTGAGCGAGGATGACGTCCGGCGTGGCATCGAGAAATTGTCGCCCTGGTTCTACTCTTTGGACCTGGGCCGCGGGCTGACGACGAAATCGGCCGTGCCGGCGTCGGTCAGCGGGATATTCCTGACGCGACTGGAGATGGTAGAGCGCGTCGTGCGCGCGCACTTCGGCCAGCGCATCGGCATGATCGACTGCCTGGACATCGGGTGCCACGAAGGCTACTACGCGCTGGCTGTGGCGCGGCTGGGCGCGCGCCGCGTGGTGGGACTCGAACCGCGGGAGGAGAATCTGCGCCGGGCGCAGTTCGTGGCCGCGGCCACGGGTCTCGCCAACCTGGAATTCGTGGCGGGCCGGGTCGAGAATCTGGCCGCGGAACAACCGGTGTATCCGCTGACGCTATTGCTGGGCGTGCTGTATCACGTGATGGACCCGATGCTGTGCCTGCGGCAGGTCAGCGCGGTGACGGGCGAGTTGTGCATCGTCGAAACCCAGGTGGTGGATGAGCTGGAGGGCGTCACGGAGTGGGGTTCACGCCAGTGGACGCGGCCCTACCAGGGCATTCTCGCGTTGATCGACGAAAGCGGCGAGTTCAACGCGGGCAACCGCGAAACGGGCGTCGCGCCGCTGGTCACGTGTCCCTCGCCGCGCGCGCTGGAGGCGATGCTGCGGCACGCCGGGTTCCGCCGGGTGGAGTTCATAGCCCCCGCCGAGGGCGCTTACGAGCAGCACGCGCGCGGCAAGCGCGTGGTGGTGGCCGCATGGAAATGAGCATGCGCAGACATTCTGAATCGTCGGACGGGGATCGCCGCCGTGCCCGCTGAGCCGGCCGGTTCGGGCCACGACCTGCTGCTGCGCCTGAGCCATGTCTCGAAGGCCTACCCGGTGGATGAGAAACCGTCGGCCCGGCTGCGCGCGCTGTTCCCCGCCCTGTTCCGCGGCGAGTCGAAGCTGTTCTGGGCGCTGCGCGACGTGAGTTTCGAACTCCGGCGCGGCGAGTCGCTGGGCATCGTCGGAGCGAACGGGTCGGGCAAGAGCACGCTGCTGCAGATCGCCGCCGGCATCCTGCGACCGACAGAGGGCAGCGTGGAGGCGAACGGCCGGATGGCCGGCCTGCTGGAACTCGGTTCCGGATTCAATCCCGAATTCACCGGGCGCCAGAACGTTCAGCTTTCGGCCTCATTGCACGGGCTCAGCGCCAGACAGACGGCGGAGCGCTTCGAGCAGATCGTCGCCTTCGCCGACATTGGCGACTTCCTCAACCAACCCGTAAAGACCTATTCGAGCGGCATGCTGATGCGGCTCGCGTTCGCGGTATCAATCCACGTCGATGCCGACATCCTGCTGGTGGACGAGGCGCTGGCCGTCGGCGACATCGCGTTTCGCCAGCGCTGCATGCACCGCATCCACGAAATGCGGGAGCGCGGGTTGAGCATCCTGTTCGTCTCCCACTCCTCGGAAGATGTGCGGGCCATCAGCGACCGCTGCCTGTGGCTCGAGCAGGGTTCGGTGCAGGCGCTGGGGACGACCGATGGCGTGGTCGGGCAATACCTGGCCAGCATGACCGCGCGCGATGCCGCGATGATCGCCAGCGAAGCGGCGGCACAGACGGTGCGAGCCCCATTCATCGCGCCGGATCTCGCTCCGCCGGCCGCGTTTTCAGGCCACCGCTTCGGCGACGGCCGCGTGACCATCAGCGGCGCCACATTCCTGCTGGAGACCGGACCGCAGCAGACGTGCCAGCAGCCCGTCCTGCGGCACGGCGACATCGTCACCGTCCGCGTCAGCTTCCGAGTTCACCAGCCGCTCGCTGCGCCGATAGCCGGGTTCATGGTGCGCGATGGGCAGGGGCGTTGCGTATTCAGCTCGAACACTTCGCGCGAAGGCTTCCAGATGCCGCCGCTCGTCGCGGGCGACCACATGAGCGTGGAATTCGTGTGGACCATGCCGCGCCTCGCCCCAGCCACGTACGGCCTTACCCTGGCAGTCTCTGACGGCAGGCTGGACAAGTATGTCATCTGCGATTGGGCGTACGACTTCCTGTCCTTCAGCGTGGCCCCGGGCGACGAGCCGGCGTTCGGCTGGATCGGGCTCGAGTGCGAGGTGGACGTGAAGATGCTGGGGGCGCGTCCTGTCGCGGACGAGCCCCACTGTCTCAGTTGATCCCCGGACGTTGCGTTTGTGCGACCACGCGCGGGCGGGCAGGCCCCGCGCCTATTTGGCCGCTTTCTTGGCCGGCTTTTTCACGCTCAGTCCGGTGTTCACCCAGCCGCGCTTCTTGTCGCTCTCGATCACCTTCTCGAGCAACAGCATGCCGCGCAGGCCGTCGGCGAAGGTCGGGTACTCGATCGGCAGGCTCGGATCGGCGATGCGCGACCAGAAGCGCTTGAAGAGCTGTTTGTGCGCATCCGGGTAGCCCTCGGCGTGGCCGCCCGGGTAATCGGCATACGCCGCGGCCCGCGGATCCATCAGCGACCCATCCTTCTGAATGATGCGGTTCGGCTCGTTGCGGTAGCCCACCCACATGTGATTAGGCTGCTCCTGGTTCCAACTCACGCTGGCCTTCGTTCCCGAGACCATGAATTCGAAGCGGTTCTTGCAACCGGCCGAAACCTGGCTGACCGTGAACGCGCCCCGCGCGCGCGCGCCCAGATGGAGCAGCACGCCGCCGTAGTCCTCGGTATCGATCTTAATCTCCTTATAATCGGCGGGCTGCAGCGTCTTGCCGGCGAACGTTTCAATCGCCACCAGGGGCTGTTTGCGCGTCTTGTGCATGATCGCAAGGTCGGCGCACAGCGCGGTGATCGGCAGTCCGGTCACATGCTGGATCATGTCCATCCAATGCGAGCCGATATCGCCCACCGCGCGCAGCGGGCCGTTGTCTTTGCGCAGAATGCGCCAGTTGAAATCGGTATCGTAAAGCAGCCAGTCCTGCGAGTACGTGCCCTGCACGACGAGGATCTCGCCCAGCTCGCCGTTTTCGATCATGCGGCGGATCTGCTGCGTCAGCGGGTAGTAGCGCAGGTTGTGGTTGGTAGCGTGGCACAGATTTTTCTTCTCCGCCAGCTCGAGCATCTTCTTCGCTTCGGCGGCGGACATCGCCAGCGGCTTCTCGCTCAATACGTGCTTGCCGGCCTTCAGCGCCTTCATCGCGATCGGGGCATGCAGCGCGTTGGGCGTACAGATGTGGACGCCGTCGATGCTCTTGTCGGCCAGAATCGAGTCGACGTCCGCGGTGGCCCAATCGATGTAGGCGCCGGCCGCGAACTTCTTGGCTTCCTCGTCGCTGATGGCGGCCACGGCCACCACGTCGACGAAGCCCAGCCGGCGCAGGGCCTCGACGTGAGTCCGGCCCATGAAGCCGGCTCCGATGACTGCTGCTTTCAGTTTGCGCATATTCGTTCTCTAGACCTCACGATTTGTTGATCCCCAGGGGATGACCGAACATAAACACTCTATACCATCGCTCCGCGCTGCGGTGATGGTGAAGCAGCCCCCGGCGCCACCGCGGCGCGCCGCTGTTGTGTTATCTTTTTTGCTATCGCGACTCAGAGAGGCTGAAATCCATGTCCACTTTCAACCGTCGTAGTTTTCTGAAGACGGCAGCCGCAGCGGCCGCCTCCATCGCCACGGGCGGAGCTGTTTTCAACGCCGGCCTGAACGCCGCAACCGCCGCTCCGGCAAAACTCGCCAAACGCTCCGCTACCGACTGGGTGCCGCTCGGCAATTCGGGCGTCCAGGTGACGCGCCTGGCCTTTGGCACGGGCACGTTCGGCGGCAAAGTGCAGCGCGAGCTCGGCCAGGAGCAGTTCACGCGCCTGGTCCGCTATGCCTACGACCACGGCATTCGCTTCTTCGAGACGGCGCAGAACTACGCCGGCATGCACGACATGCTGCGCATTGCGCTGGCCGGCATTCCGCGCGATAGCTACCGGCTAATGACGAAATACCGCCTGCAGCAGACTGACGATCCGATGACCGTGATCGATCGCTATCGCAAGGAGCTGAACACCGACTACTTTGACGTCTTGCTGCTGCATTGCGTGCGCACCAACGACTGGGCGGAGACGTTCAAGCCGGCCCGCGATGTCTTTGACGAAGCGAAACAAAAGCGGATCATCCGCGCCCACGGCGCCTCCTGCCACGGGCTGGTGCCGATTCGGACGTTTCCCGACCAGAAGTGGCTGGACGTGTCGCTGAACCGCATCAACAACGCCGGGGTGCGCATGGACAACCTGCGCGGCACCGAGGATGGCACCGGCGACGTGCCCGAGGTGGTCGGGCATCTCCAGAAGATCCACGCGCAGGGCACCGGCATCATCGGAATGAAGATCATGGGCGAAGGCGCATTCTCCACGCCCGAGCAGCGCGACGCCTCGGTGCGATTCGTGATGCGGTTGGGCACGGTCGACGCCGTCACCATCGGCTACAAGAGCACCGCCGAGATCGACGAAGCCATCGCGCGCACTAATACGCACCTGAACTCCTGAACGGCAACGACCGGCCTTCGACGCGCGACGCGCGCGGGAGACCATTGCCGGCAGCCGAGTTCAGTTCTTACGTTTCACTGTGATAACCTGAATAAGAACATCATGACCACGGCCGAAACCCGTGGCCTTTCCAAGGACAGAATATGCCCAAACTGAAGACCCACACCGGGGCCAAGAAGCGGTTCAAGAAGACCGGCACCGGCAAGATCATGCGCCACAAGGCGTACGCGCGCCACCTGCTGAGCTGTAAGACCACCAGCCGCAAGCGAAACCTGGGCCAGGGCGTCGTCGCCGACGAAACCGACCAGGCCAAGCTGCGACGAATGCTCCCGTACTGAACGAATATCCATCAGGCGTGCGCGCCGGCGCTTTTGCACGTGCCCGAGCCGCCGCCAGAAAGCGGAATCCAAGCGGAAACCGCTGTGAGTGAAGTTTTTCAAGGAGAAGAAACGTGCCGAGAGTTAAAAGATCCACCAATCGCCGGGATTCCCGGAAAAAAACACTAGCCCTCGCCAAGGGTTATTTCCTAACCAAGAGCAAGCTGTACCGCTCCGCGCAGGAGGCGGTCGAAAAGGCGCTGCGCTACGGCTATGTGGGCCGCAAACGCAAGAAGCGCGATTTTCGGCGTCTGTTCATCGTGCGCATCAACGCCGGCTGCCGGCTGAACGGCATCAGCTATTCGAAATTCATCAATGGCATGAAGCTCGCGGCGATCGGTTTGAACCGAAAAATCCTGGCTGATCTGGCCGCTAACGAGCCCGCCGCGTTCACGTCGCTTGTGGAGCGGGCCAAATCCGCGATAGTCTCATCCTGAGACCCAAAGCGATGTTACCGTTGCTGGATGACGAAGAGACCCTGATTGCGCGCCTCGAAGCCCGCGTCGCTCAGTTGCCGAAACTGCTGGAGAGCCTTCACGGGCGCTGCGAGCAGTTGGAAAAGGAACTCGGAACCGCCCGTGACGAACGGGATGCGGCCTCCGCCCAGGTTCAGGCATTGAGAGGCGAAGTCTTGCGATTGCAGGATGAGATGGCCGCCATGCGCGCCAAGCAGCAGGATGCGGCCACCCGCGTTCGCGGTCTCCTCGAGCAGATCGACCGCCTGGGACTCTTCGAACAGAGTCAGGAGTCCTGAGATCCGTGGACACCGGGGAATCCGCAAAACGGGCAGTCCGAGTCACCATTTTTAAGCAGGCGTACACTGTGCGCACGACCGGTGACGTTGCCGAAACGGAGGCTCTCGCCGCCGGCGTCGACGAACTGATGAACCGGATCGCCGACCGCGCCCGCACCGACGATCCCTCCCGCGTCGCCGTCCTCACGGCCCTGCACCTGGCTGACAAGCTGCGCTCGCTCGAACGCCGCGCCGCGGATCTGGAGAAGCGCGCGCTCTCTCTCAAGCTGCGCGGAGAGCAGGCTGAGCGGCGCGTGGAGGAGTTGCGCGAACAGGCGCCCAGCACGGAGCGCCAACCAGACGCCGCCGAGACTCCCAAAACGGATCTGCGTCCGCGACTGGCCGCGCTCGAAGAGCGACTCGCCTGCTTGCTCGAGGATAACGATCACCAAACCTAGCCCGGTGCGCCGGTGCACCCGCATGTTGGTGCGGGATGCAGATTAGAACAGCCGGTCCTGACGCCGCAGCGAGCCCACGCTGCCGATGTTGGCGATGACGAACGAGAATTTATACTCCTTCTCGTCTCTAGTCCCGAAGTTCCAGCGCCTGAACTGCACGTTGAACGCACAGCAGCCGGCGTTGTAGGTCACCTGCACGTTGCCGTAATCCAGAAGACCCACGCGGTAATCGTAGACCCCTAGAAAAGCCGCGTTCCAACCGCGTTTGTCGGCTCTACCGAAGCCCACCAGTCCGCGAAACTGGTTCGACGGAGGCGACAGCGCCTGGGTCGGCGTCGGCGCCCCGAGACACGGATTGATGCCGTAATACGACAGCGGCTGGTAGAGCATGCAGCCGACCTGCATCGACCCGACAGAGAAGAAAATGTTGTCGAAGCGCGAGTCGGCCGTCACCGAACTGTCGATCACCATGCGCCGCAGCGGGTCATAGTCCGTCCGCCACTCGAAGCCCACATGCGACAGCGGCTGCACCCGCAGCGCCGAGCTGAGCGGCGACCATCCGCGCGGCCCTTGCATAAACGTGTACGCGCCGAATTCCGACGTGCTTTCCACGATGTCGCGGATGCCTTGGACCGCTGCGCCGCCAAACGTAGGATCGAAGTAATGTTCCGCCCCGACCTCCCAGCTCACAAAGTCGCGCACCTCGCCCGACGCCGTCTTGGTCCAGAGGCGGTTCACAATCGAGGCGCTGGCCTGCGTCGTGTCCGCCACCAGGTCGCTCTCGTCGAACAGCATCACGCGGTTGAAATCGTTCACGCCGCTGATGTTCTTGAATTCGAACCGCGGCTCGATCGAGTGCTTCAACTTCGAGCCCATCCACTTGGGCGCGTTGTAAATGCGGTACAGCGAAGGGAAAATGACATCCAAGTCGAATTCCCGGCTCGAACGCAGATACCGTTGTGCGACGACATTGTTGTTCTGCATGCCCTCGCCGTAGGAGGTCTCTTCCAGCGCGAAGGAAGGCAGAATGTCAATCCCTTTCCAGTGAAACGACGTGGAGAGTCGCGGCCGGAAATCCAACCGGTCGACGAACGGCCGGGTCTGAAACAGCGGCTCCTCCCGGCTCAGCAGTCCACCGGTCGCGTTAAAAGAAAACCACAGCGGGATCGGTCCGTCCACAATTTCGGTGTCACGGTCGCGCAGCGACACCTCCGGCAGATGGCGGATTGTGATTTCGTCCCCGGGCGTAGTGCTGTTGAAGTTCTGTTGGTTCTCGCCGAATACCGCCAGATCGTAGCTCTTCCAGTCTTTGCCGGCATACACGAGGCTGTTGACCTCAGAAAAGACCGCCTCGTTGAAACTCTCCGTGAACGCCTGGCGAAATGTGTAACTGCTCAGGTAATTCACGATGCCCCGCGCGTACCAGCCGTCTCCCAACTGGTCCGCCTGCCCGCTGACGCTTGCCATGTACCCGCCCTGCTTCAGCCGCGTCCCGCCCGGCTCAGGCAGTCCTTTGTCGTCCACGCCATAGAAATAGGCGTTGAATTTCGTATGTTCGTTCGGCCTGCCTGCGAAATCGACGGTGTGCGCGAAGCCGCGTACGGTGTAATACTGCGGCCGGTACATCATCTGGTAACTGCGGTTGATCGCCCAGAAAAAACCCACGCCAATCATTTGCCCGCGCGTGCTGCTGTTGCCGATGTTCGGCGTCAGGAACCCGCTCCTGCGGTCTTCTTTGTCCAATGACTTGTAGAATGCGGGCGCCCAGAAAACGGGGATGCCGTGCAGCCGCAGCAGCGCCTTGTAGGCCAGCGCGTGATCGTCCGGATAGATCACCATGCGCTTCGAAATCAACTGCCACCATGAGGTCCCCGGCGGACAGTTGGTCAGCGTGCCCTGATAGAGAATGTAGCGGTCTTCGATCCGTTCCGCCCAGTCCCCCTTGAAGCGGATAGGCTCCGTGGTTGTGAGCAGCCCCAGGCGTTGAACCGCATGCCCGGGCGCCGAGCCCGACACTACGTAGAACGTACCCCGCTCGGCCACCATGTCATAATCCGCCCGGTCGGCGAACAACTCATCCTGGCTGTCGAAGTTGATGTAATGGACGTTTCCGCGTGCCTCCGCCAGACCCGAATCCTCGTCGTAGTGGATTTCATCGGCCTTCAGAAGGCACTCTGGTTTTTCCACTTCCGCATTGCCGCGCAGGATATACACGCTGCCGGCCCGCTCCTCATAATCCGCGCGATACAGTGTCTCACCCGTTGCCGGCTCGTTGTCCCGGTGTTTATGAATCTTCTGTGGAAGCTGCTGCTGCGGCTTGGGCCGTTCGACCTCGAACGGCGCGGGGATGAACATGCCGCCCTGATAGGTTTGCGCCTGTACGGGAGCCACAAGACTTGCGCCTATAAAACATAACCACCACAATTTGTAGCGGCAGAATTGCCACCGCCGCCAAATTGAAGAAATAAAGTGACATTTTCTAGGGATTATGTTACGAACAAGAAGACGACGGATAGTGCCCGGCGCTGAAAAGTCGATCAAACGACAAACCTAGCACGTTCCAAGAATCGGTCGCAACAGATGGCAGATCACGGAGGCATGTCGATGCAGTGCGGTTCATGTCAGGCCGATAATCCATCCGGAGCCGAGCGTTGCCAGCGCTGCCAAGCCCGGCTCTCGTCGCACTCGCGCGTAGTCCGAACGGCCGCCGTCCCGCAATTCGACCCGCTGCGTGAGCCCGGCGGCCTGCAGCGCGCGCCGCGCGGCTTCGGGGTTCATTCCAACCCCGGTTTCCAGCCCCATCAACGCCCTTCGCAGCGCATTCTATTTGGACATGCACCCAGCGGCAAAGTCGTCGCTATGCCGGTTACAAATCCCGGGGCGCCTCAGCCCTCCGCGTACACTGCCCCGCCACCGGATTTCTCCCGGCCTCAGACCTCCGCGCCGCCCTCACCCGGGGCTCCCCGAACTCCTTCCGCAACCGATAGCGCGATTGCGCCGCACGATCCGCTGTTTGCAGCTAGCCGGCGCGCGCCACGCCGCCCGGCGGCGGATGAATCGCAATCGGCCTTCGATTTCGGCATGCCGCAGTCGCACAAGCCCTTCTCCAAAGTTCTGCAGCCGGCCAAAGGCTTGTCCGCGGCTCCTATACGCCTGCGCCTCTATTCTCTGCTCGTGGATTCGATCATCGTCGGCGTGCTGAGTCTCATGTTCGCAGCGGCGGTTTTCGTCGCCTTCCGCGCTTCCCGCGAGAGCTTCACATGGGACGACTTGCGCGCCGTTCCGTGGTACTTTCTGGTCGCCGCGCCGGTTGCCCTGAGCCTGTGCTACAAGGCGCTGTGGGCGGTCTTCGAGCAACCCACCGTCGGTTTGCAATGCTACGGCCTCGAGATCGTCAGCATGGACGGCCGCCGCCCCACCATCGGACAGCGCATCGTTCGAGCACTGGCCGGCTGGCTGACCATTGGCGGGCTAGTAGGCGCCTTCTGGACCGTCGTCAACCAGGAAGGCTACTCGATGCAGGACATGATTTCGCAGACTTTCCTCATCCTCCGGCCCGGCTACGACGCCGATTAATAGCTCCCATCGACCTGCAAAATGCGGCGAATTCAGCGCCAAGACACCGTGCGCGAGCCGTGATTTCATGGCGAATCACCGCGTCTGCACGGTGAAATTACCGCAAAATCACCGCCAAATCGCGGTCCGCGCGCGGTGGATTCACGGTGAGTTCCCGCGCGCGCACCGGCGTTCCACCGCACGGAGCGCCCGCGCGCCGGCAGCGCGCCCGCGGGCGCGAACCACGCTATCCTGTCCATATCGGGCGTACGCCCTGCCGGCGGCGCCTCACACCACATCATGGCCATTCATTTCGATCCCACCAATCTCTCCGCCGCGATGGTCGGCGCGAAGCACGGGCTGACGCCCGAAGAAGCGGCCGCGGCCCAGCCCGCGGGGCTGGCCGCGCTGGCCGGTCTCCATAAGCGCGCCGATGCGGGCGAGTACGGATTCCCGCACCTGCCCTTCCAGGCGGCGCTGATCCGCGAGGTCAAGGCCTACGCCAAATCGGTCGCCGGGGCCTATGACACGGTTTGCGTCGTCGGCATCGGCGGCAGCGCGCTGGGCGCGTGGGCGCTCGATTGCGGCCTGCGCGGTCCGCACCCGGTGCAGGCGGCATTTTCGACGAAGAATCCGCGGCTGGTGATTCTCGACAATGTCGACCCGGTCTTCATCCAGTCGGCGCTCGAGTCGATGAAACCGGCCAGGACCATCGTCGTGCCGATTGCCAAGTCCGGCTCCACGGCTGAGACCATGAGCACGTTTCTCATCGTGCACGAATGGCTGAAGGCGAAGCTGGGCGCAAAGAAAGCGGCCGCGCGCATTGTCGCCGTGACCAGCGAAGGCCACGGTGACCTGAAGAAGTTCGCCACGGCGAACGATCTCGTCACCTTCCACATTCCCGAAAACGTGGGTGGGCGCTTCAGTGTTCTCTCCGCCGTGGGGCTCGTTCCGGCGGCTTTGGCCGGGCTGGACATCGCGGGCGTCTGCAAGGGCGCCGCCGATATGACGGCGCTGTGTTGGAAAGAGAACTTCGACGAAAACATCGCGCTGAAATCGGCGCTGCTGCACTGGCTCATCTGGACCCGCCGCGGCAAAACGATCCAGGTTGCATTCCCTTACGCCAATCGCCTGTGGGGCGCCGCCTTCTGGTTCCGCCAGTTGTGGGCCGAGTCGCTCGGAAAGGCGAACAATCGCAAAGGCAAACTGGTCCACACCGGCCAGACGCCGATTGCCGCGCTGGGCGCCACCGACCAGCACTCCCAGGTCCAGCTTTACCGCGAGGGGCCGAACGACAAAGTTTACAGCTTCTGGGCCGTCGGCAAGTGGGCGGCGGCGGGCCGGATCCCCAAGGAAAAGACCGGCCTGGAGGGCTTCGATTACCTCGCCGGACAGAGCCTGCGCAAGTTGATCGACGTGGAGCGGCTGGCCACCGCCGCAGCGCTGACCACGGCCGAACGTCCCAACTGCACCTACACGCTGGATAAGCTCGACGCCTGGCACCTGGGTGCGTTGCTGCAGATGTTTGAATTTCAGACCGCGTTCTGCGGCGAACTGCTGGGCATCGACGCCTTCGACCAGCCCGGAGTGGAACTGGGCAAAGTCTTCACGTTCGGGTTGATGGGCCGCGCAGGCTACGAAGAATACGCAGCTAGATACAAGGCTTACGAAACGCAGCGGGCGGGCGCGAAGCTCTAACACGAGTTTCTCGCCGCGTGGAAGCGGGCCTTCTCAAGCGGACGGCGCGAGTGCGGACGCAAAACCCTGGATAGCGCAGGTGGGAGTGGGCTCAGACCGGGCCAGGAGGGTCAAGTTTGACCCTACCGCTGAAGCGATGCGACTCTTCTGGGCGTTCAGAGAACCATCCAAATGAGCACTGACGAGGTCCGTGATCCACGAACCTGGATCGGCCGCCAGCCGGCCTGGATGGTGGTGGCCGGACGCTGGTGCGCACGATTCAGCGCGAGCCAGAAGGCCAGTCCATTGGGATATGCAGGCTACTGCTTCGGCGGCGCCTGGGCGCCCGGAGCCGCCGGCGTCTGCTTCTGGCTCTGCTCCAGCCGCTTCTGCTCCGCTTCCTGGAGCTGGCGGACGATTCCGCGCTCGCGGTCGCCGTCCTCCTTCCGCTTCAGGCGGTAGTACGTAGTCGCCAGCGAGACGTGCGCTTCGGTGAAGTTCGGGTACTCCTGGATCAGCCCTTCCAGCTCCGCGCGCGCCTGCTCGTTCCGGGCTTGCAGCACATGAATGGCGGCGCGCTGGTACAGGGCGCCGGCGTCGCCCGGGCGCACCCGCAGCGCTCGATCCACATGCACCAGCGCCTCGTCCAGCTTGCCTTCCTCCTTCAGCAGCAGCACGGTATCGAGGTTCGATACGTAGTCGTAGGGGTTCAGCTTCAGCTCCTCCCGATACTGCTCCGCCGCCCCGTCCGAGTCGCCTGTTTCCTTCAGCGCACGGGCATAAAATGCGTGCGCGCTGGGCAGGTTGGGATCGATCTGGATGGTGCGCCTGAAGTGAACCAGCGCGGCCTTGCTATCGTGGGCCTCGAATTCGCTGGCGCCGAGCAGCAGCGCCGCCTCAGCCGATTCACCCTCGCGCAGCACGCGGTCCAGAACCATCTGCGCCAGACCCGTGCGGTGCAGGCTCAAGAGCGCCGTGCCGAGCATATACGCGATCGCTTTGTCTTCCGGGTACTTCTGCTGCAGCGGCGTCAACAGGTCGATCACGTTCTGCGACTGGCCCATCTGCAGCCAGCAGTCGCCCAGCAGATAGACCGTTTGCAGTGAGTCGGGCTGCGACTTGTGGACGATCTCGAATTCCTGAACGGCCTCCGGCAGCCGCCCCAGCTTGTAATACGCCAGCGCCAGATTCAGGCGGATGGCGGGGTTTGTGAGCTTCTTCAGGGCCTCGCGATACTCCTTGATGGCCAAGTCGAACTGCCCGTCGCGGGCCAGCGCGGCCCCCAGATTCGAGCGGATCTCGGCCACCTCGGGGTGGTCGGTCAGGAACTCGCGGTACAGCCGGATGGCGGTGGTTAGGTCTCCGGCCCGATGCGCTTCCTGGGCTTTCTGAACGATCACTTCGGGCGGATCGGCGGCGCGCCCAGGCAGGGCTGCGAACAGCGGGATGAGGAATGCGAACGCGAGAAGTTTCACCTGTCTGGAATTGTAATCGAGGCGGAGAATTCGTGCACCGCCCGCCAGCGTCCTGGATTGAAGGCCCTCGAGTACTTCGACCAGCGCGGGGACCGCTCACACGAAAGTCGCCGGACGACATTCATTTCTATGGGTGGCCCGCTCGCGCCATGACCGGCGGTTGGAGGCTGCCTGGAGACTGACCCGCCTGCGATGATTCTCAGCGTTCGCGCCGGGCCAATTGGGCGATTTTGCCCAACTCGGTTTCCAAGTAATTGATTCTACACAGCGTAAAATGGCCGATTGGGAAATCGTTACCCAATCACTCCCTGCCGCGGCCCGTCCGGTGTGCCTTTCTCGCGGCGTGGAAACAACGGTCTCGGCGCGGTAAAAACGCGAAGATCACAACGCATCCGCCCACACGGAAGCCACTCTGACTTTCATCTCTATGGGTGGCCCGGAGGGCCATGGCAACTGCTTATCGTCGCGGCTCGATAACAACCGCGGAACTGCGGCTCTCCCGGCCGCTCACCGGGCTTTCCGCGTGGGCCGTTCCACGGCGTTCCGCGAAGCGAGGTAAAGCACGGTCGTGCGCTGCAGTTGTTTCCCGTCGGCGCCGGTCGCGGTCAGGGTGTAGGTCGTCGTTTGCTTCGGCGAAACGTCGAGACAGCGGTTGAAAGTCGGCTTGACCTCCCCGGCCGGCGGATCCAATTGCACCGTTTTCACCTGCGCCACGCCATAGCACAGCGAGCTCTTGCCGCCGGGCAAGATGACGTTGGGATAGACGTAGAACTGGATGATCTGCGCGCCCTTGGCCGGGTCCACCCAGTCCATCTCCGGAGTCCGCCGGATGGGCTTCTCGACCGGCTTGGCGTGCTCTCGCTTGTAGCGTTGGATCAGCGGGATCGCCGTCCAGATCACGACGAAAGCCAGCGCCACGTTGGCGTAGATCAGCAGCTTCCGCCAGGATTGCATCGCGCGTGCCTGTGGCAAGAGTAGCAGAACCGCTCGAACGGGCGGTTTTCCCCGGCCGCAGGCAACGCCGGTAGGTAGTTCCCGGCACAGCCGCGGTCTGCCGGGCCTGGCCCGGTTTCGAGCGGCTAAGCAGGGGCCGGATCAGCCCAGTTTCGGTGGCAGGTCGGTGAGCGGGCCGCGCCATTGCAACTCGAGCTCGATGTCGTTGTGCAGCCGGTACTTCTTCTGCACGCTCGCGACCTGTTCGCCGCGCAGCTCAATGCGCGAGCGGTCGTAGGCGCCGACGCCCGCCTGTTCGCAGTAGCGCAGGTAGCCCATCCACTCCGGGTCGATTCCCATGCACTCCACGGCGATGCGGTCCGCGGCCACGAAGTCGGTCGAGGCAATCGCCAGCCGCGAGGCCACGGGCGTGCCCTGCGACGGACCTTCGCCCTCCATGCCTTCGTAACCATCCAGCACGCCGATGCCCCAGTTGGGCGAGAGTTTCTGGGCCGTCAGCATCACGTCGTAGTGGGTCTGGCGCACGCCGCCGTGGAAGATGCGCTTGTCGTTGAAAGGCTTTTCTTTGCTGGCGTTGTGCAGCGGCGCGCCCAGCGTCATGTTCTTGATGTTCAGCGTGGCGATCAGCACGTTGTGCGTCTTCAGCAGTCCGGCCGAGATGACGAAGGCCTCGGGATCGCACAGCCGTTTGGCCAGCCGGCACATCTGGACATGCAGATCGCCGTCCAGCAGCGGAATGGTCTCGTAGAGCCCTTCCTCATTCAGATCCACCAGCTTGATGTCGCGGCCTGGGAAGTCCTTCACGAGCTCGTTGTAGTGGTAGTTCTTGAAGCCTTCCGTCGTCGATCCCGCCGAGCTTTCGGCGATCACGATCGGCCCCTTCCAGCGCGGGCCGAGGTAGTCGATGATGCCGCGCACCGCATCGGCGGGCGTGGCGGCGAGCTGTTTATTGGACGAGACGAAGTTCGGCTTGATGACGACGGTCTTCTTGCCAACCAGCTTGCGGCGGATGTCGGCGTCTATTAACTCCAATGCCGATTTGATGTTGGCGATCCGGTTGTCGCCTTTCACCAGCCCCACCGCGACCTTGGGCCCAGCCGCCAAAGGCGCCGGCGCCGGCGCGGGGGGCGCCGCGGGCTCGGCGGCTCGGGCGGCCTTGGCAGCCAGGTACATCCCGACGGAAGTCTGGAAAAGGTCACGGCGCGAAAATCGGTGTTCCATAAAGCTTGCCTTTATCATATAGTATTTGCAGAGCCCAAACTCTGTAAAGGAGAAAATGCATGTCCGACGCTTCCCGCCGCGGCTTCCTGGCCTCCGCCCTGACCTCCGGAATCGGTCTCCAAATGGCCGCCGCGCCGTCGTCTACCAATTTGGAGATGCCCGTGCGCACGCTAGGCAAGACCGGGTTGAAGGTCACCGTGCTCGGCTTCGGCTGTATGACAACATCCGATCCGGCCGTGATCGAGAAGGCCGTCGACCTGGGGGTCACGTACTTCGATACGGCGCGCGTCTACCAGAGCGGCAACAACGAACGCATGGTCGGCGCGGCGCTGAAAAACGCCCGCAAGAACATCGTGCTTTCGACCAAGACGCCCGCCAAAACGGCCGCCGAAGCCATGGCAACATTGGAGACCTCGCTGAAGGAACTGGGCACCGACTACGTCGACATCTGGTACCTGCACTCGCGCGAAAAACCCGAGGCCATTCCGGACGAGTTGTTCGAGGCCCAGGAAACGGCCCAGAAACAGGGCAAGATCCGTTTCCGCGGCGTCAGCTTCCACGGCGGCCACTCGGTGATGATCCCTTGGTTGATCGAGAAGAAGCGCACTGACGTCATACTGTCGTCATACAATTTCATGATGGACCCGATCACCGACGGGCTGATCGAAAAGGCGAGTCAGGCCGGCATCGGTGTTGTCGCGATGAAAGTGATGGCCGGCGGTTTTCGTGCCAACAAGCCGGGTACCAGCCAGTATGACCGTCTAAAAAAGGACAAGGCGCTACCCACGGCCGTGAAATGGGCCGTCCGCAGGCCCTGCATCAGCACTTGCATCCCGGGCACCACCGACCTGGACCAGCTTGACGAGAATTTCAAGGCTGTGACTTCCGGTTGGAGTCCGGATGACTCGAAAATCCTGGCGGCCCACATGGACCGCATCCGGCCGCTGTACTGTTCGATGTGCGGCGCCTGCGAAGGCCAATGCGCTAAGGGACTTCCGGTCTCCGACATCATCCGCTACGTCAGCTACGCCGAAGGCTACGGCGAGTTCGCCCTGGGCCGGCAGAACTGGCTCGAACTCGCGGCCAGCCACCAGGCGGTGCGCTGCGGCGACTGCGCCGAATGCACGGTCACCTGCCCCAAGGGCGTCCGCGTTTTCGATCGCGTCTCGCGCGCCCAGGAGCTGTTCGCGTAGTCGCATCGAACCTGGGGCGCACGTCCTTCTGCGTGCGCTCCGCCATGGGTTGGCACCACGAAACCACCGGGCACGCACCGTGGAAATGTGCCAGAATCACGGTGAAACCACGGTGCGGGCACGGTGTTTTCGCATTTTACGGAGTTTCCATGAAAACGTTCGCGGGAGTGTTGGTTTTCGCGGGGCTGCTCGCGGCGCAGACCCCGGATTGCGCCATTGCGCCCGGCTTCACCCAGACGGGTGAAGCGCGCGAGTTCGACACCGAGACGCTGTTCAATTACATGGACGGCAACTCGGAGGGCTATTTCCTGTACAGCTTCGTGCGCATGCGGGGCGTGACCTGCAAGCAGGGCGAGCGGTCGCTGGTGCTCGATGTCAGCGAATTCGCGGACCCGGAGATGGCCTACGGCATGTTCACCGCCAATTTCGACAATCGCCGTCCGAGCGCTCCCCTCGGAGCCGGCGGCCAAATTACGCCGACCAAGGCGATCTTCGTGAAGGGCAAGTATTTCGTCGAGCTGAGCGTCGAGCCGGAGGGCGACCACGCCGCCTTGCTCGAGACCGCCGCGCGGGCCATGGAACCGCGCGTGCCGGGCAGCGTGACCGTGCCCAACCAGCTCAGCCTGTTTCCGAAAGAGGGGCTGCAGCCCGGCAGCCCGCGCCTGATTCCGCACAGCGTGCTGGGCCTGCGGATGCTCCAGAAAGGCTACCTGGGGATCTACGACAACGGCCGGCTGTTTTTCGTGGCGGAGGCCTCGCCCGAAGCCGCCAAGGCGCTGTTCGCGAAGCTGAAAGAGCGTTTCCCGGCCGGCCCAACGCAAAGCGCGATCGAAATCGGCGAGGAGTCCTACAGCGGCGAAGACCGTCTGCTGGGGCGCTTCTGCCTGTTCCGCAAAGGCGCACGCGTGGGCGGCTTCGTCAGCGCTGCCGAGGGCGCCGACCGGGCGAAGATCGCCGCGCAATTCGCGGCCGGCCTCTAGGTTTCCCCAGCGTGAATCCGCGACACTCGCGGTGGCCGCAGTAGCCGGGCGCGTGTTTCCGGACACAGCGGAAACGACCAGGCGGCGCGTGCAACCACTTTGCGCCGTGGCTCGCCGGTCGCACCATCCGCAGCGTTGCGTGACAATGCCGTGAACGCGGGAACAGCGTTTGGTATGCTGGCGGGCGATGCGCCGCGCGCGAACAATCCATTCCGACTCCGCCGCCGGGCTCGCGCAGGAAGCGAATCCGGCCTCCGGCGCGCAGTCCGCGGCCGGGCCGGCCGGGTTGTGGCCGGTCGACCGTCTGATGCTGGGCTATCTGCTGGCGATCAGCCTGCTCGTGGCCGTGCTTCATCAGCGGATTGCGGACGCCGGCGGGATCATCCTGCTCCACGCCGCCGGGGCGCTGCCGATCGTCGCATTTGTCATTCATCCGCGCCTGCCCGGCGCCCGGATCTCCCGCCATTGGTATCCTCTGCCGTATACATATGTTTGCTACGGTGTGACAAGCCTGATCATCCCCGCTCTCTGGCCGTCGATCAGGAACATGAGCGTGGACGCCCGGCTGGCGGCCTGGGATTACGCCATTTGGGGCGCAAATCCGACGGTTTGGCTGGAGCGCATCCAGACACCGCTCGTGACGGAACTGATCCAGATCACCTACTCTCTGTTCGTGCCCATGTTCCTGGCGGTGGCGGTGATTTTCTGGATCCGCAATCGCAGGTACGAATTTCGGAGTTACGCCTTCGTACTGGCGCTGGGTTTCCTGGTTTCGTATGTGGGCTATGTGTGTGTGCCGGCGCGCGGCCCGCGGTTTTATCTGGATGGATTGCAGACGCAGCCGCTGGCCGGGCTGTGGCTCTACGGATGGCTGCGGGGCGGGTTGGATCAGCTCGAGTCGGCGCACTACGACTGTTTTCCGAGCGGGCACATGGAGATGACGATTCTGGCGTGGTGGTGGTCGCGGCGGATTTCGACGCCGCTGGCTGTAATCTATGGCTTGTACTCGGTTTGCATGCTGCTGGCGACGACGTATCTGCGCTATCACTACACCGTCGATCTGCTGGCCGGCGTGGTCGCGGCGGTGGCGGTTCTGACGGTCGCGCCGCGCCTCATTCGATGGTGGCAATGAGGCGCCACCACTCCGGCGCCGCGCGCGGGCGGTTTGCGACCGGCCGGGTTTACGAGCGGGCGTGAACGCGAGCGCAGCGTGGCCGTTCAACGCGCTACGATCCGTATGATGAGCGGCAATCGACAATCCGGACCGGACGCCGGCGAACCTGACGCGGGCGCGAGCGCTGCGGCCGCGCCCGGCCGTGTGCTGGTGGTCGACGACGAGGTCAATCAGCGCTCGGCGCTGGCCCGGATGCTGGGCTTATGGGGCTACACCTCGGAGACTGCGGAAAACGGGCGCGACGCGCTCGAAAAGCTCGCCGCGTTCGGAGCGGACGCGATCATCACCGACCTGAACATGCCGGTGATGAGTGGAATGGAGTTGCTGGAGGAACTGCAGCGGAGTGGCACCGCGCCGCCGGCGATCGTGCTGACCGCGTTCGGCAGCGTCGAGAAGGCCGTCGAGACGGTGCGCGACATGGGCGCGTTCTGGTATCTCGAAAAGCCGGTCCGGCCGAAAGAGTTGCGGGCGATTCTCGAACGCGCGATCGAGCAACGGCGGCTAGCCGAGCGCGGTGAGCGGCTGGAGCGCGAGCTGTCGAGCCACGGCGTGCTCGGCGGCATGGTGGCCGAGTCGCCGGCCATGCGCGCCATCTTCGCGCTGTTGCAACAGGCCGCGCCGACCCGAGCGACCATCCTGATCACTGGCGAAACGGGCAGCGGCAAGGAAGTGGCCGCGCGCGCGATCCACGAGATCAGCCCGCGCCGCAGCAAACCGTTTCTGGCCATCAACTGCGCCGCACTGCCGGAGACGCTCATCGAAAGCGAACTGTTCGGGCACGAAAAAGGCGCGTTCACGGGAGCGGCCGAGAGGCGCGCCGGATGTTTTGAACTGGCCAGCGGCGGCACGCTGCTGCTGGACGAAATCGGCGAAATGCCGCCGTCGACGCAAGGCCAACTGCTGCGCGTGCTGGAAGATCGCAAGGTGCGGCGGCTCGGCTCCGGTAAGGAGATCGACGTGGATGTGCGGATCATCGCGTCGACCAACCGCGATTTGCGGGCGGCGATCCAGAAGGGCGAATTCCGCGAGGACCTGTACTTCCGCCTGAATGTCTTCGAAGTGCATCTGCCGCCGCTGCGCGAACGCCGGGAGGATATTCCGGCGATCGCCACGGCGCTGATCCGCGAGCTGAACCGGCGGCATGAATGCCGCGTGACGGGAATCGACGCCGAAGTGCTCGAACTGTTCCAGCGCTACAACTGGCCGGGCAACGCGCGGGAGTTGCGCAACGTGCTGGAGCGGGCCGTGATTTTGTGCGGCGAGGGAACCATCGCGGCACGCCATCTGAGCGCGGGCTTTGCCGGATTGCCCGAGCCGGCTCCGGCCGAGACGGGCGACACATTGGTGCTGCGCGCGGGCGTCACGGTGGAGGAGGCGGAGCGGCAACTGATTCTGCTGACGCTGCGGCAAACGGGCAACAACCGCACTCGGGCGGCCGAGATTCTGGGCCTCAGCGTGAAGACGCTGTTCAACAAACTGAGACAATACGGCGAGAGCGCATGACACTACGGACGCGTCTGCTGTGGCTTTCCATGTCGACGGTGGCGATCGTCGTGATCGTGCTGATGGCGCTGCATCTGAACAGCCTGATCGTGGTGTGGCTGGACCAGGCGATCGAGCGCAGCGACTCGGCCGGGCGCGAGATGCAGAGCTTCCTGATGAAGCGCATCGAAGAGCGTATGGCCGCGCGGCAGCCGGCGCCGGCGACAGTGGCCGAAGCCAAGCAGATCTGGAACGAAATCATCCGCGACGACACGGAACTGGCGCTCGTGATCCAGCAGAGCATGGTGCAGTCGCGTTCAATCGTCGAGATCGAGGTGGCCGGCGAAAGCGGCCTGATCCTGGCATCGTCGAATCCGGCGCGCGTGGCGACGCCGATGGCGGCCAAACAGGAATTGCGCGTGCTGCGGCACGCGGCGCCGCTGGACCGGCTGGTGGACATTCTGGGCTCGCGCACGGACTACGAGACGCGGGTGAAGCTGGGCATCGCCGGGCAAGAGAGTCCCGTTTTTCAGATTCAGGTGCTGGTATCGCCGATCCTGTTGCGGGCGGCGATTGTGCCCGAGTTATGGAACGCGGGGGTCGCGGCGCTGCTGGCGCTGGCGGCGGCGGCTGCACTGGCCTACGTGGCCGCGCGCATCGCCTTGCGTCCGCTGGCGCGGATCGAGCATGTGTTGGACCGCATCATCACCGGCGATGCGACCGAACTGCCGCCACTCGAGGACCGCGAGCTGGCGGCGGTCGAGTCCAAGCTGAGCCTGGTGGGCGCGCAGGTGACGGGCGCGCGCCGCGACGCCAGCCAGATGCGCAGCGCGATGAGCAGTATCGCGCGCGGCGTGGCGCACGAGTTCAAGAACCCGCTGAACGCGATCGCATTGCGGCTGGAGCTGTTGCGCGCGCGGGTGGCGGAGGAAGCTCCCGAGGCCGAAAATGACATCGATATCCTGACGCAGGAGGTGGCGCGGCTGGATCGCGTGGTGAAGACGTTTCTGGACTTGAACCGGCCGGTGACGCTGGAGCGCGAGATGCTGCAGGCCGGGCAGTTGGCGCGCGATGTCCTGCAACTCGTCGAGCCGGAGGCGGAGCAGTTGGGCATCGTGGTGGAGCTGATCGAAAGCCAGGAGCCGGTGGTGGTGCACGCGGATGAGGGACTGCTGCGACAGGCCCTGCTGAATGTGATCAAGAACTCAATGGAAGCGATGACGGGCGGGGGCAAGCTGGTAGTGACGGTATCGCGCCGTGGCGGGGAGTGCGAGATTGCGGTGTCCGACACGGGACCGGGCATTGCTCCGGAGATCCGCGAACGGATCTTCGAGCCGTATTTTTCAACGAAGGAGCGCGGCAGCGGCATCGGACTGGCACTGACGATGCGGGCGATGCAGTTGCAAGGCGGGACGGTGGAGGTCGAATCCGAGGCTGGCCAGGGGAGCACATTGCGACTGCGCCTGCCGGCGGAGCAGGGCGCGGCAGCGGCGGCAACGGGATCCGCGGCGAGGCCTGCGGCAACAACGGAGTCGCGGGCATGAGCAGGAGCAGCCTGGCGTTGGCGATCGTTCTGGCAGTGGCGAGCGGCGGCTGCTGGCTCAAGACAAACAAGCGGCCACTGCCCGTGCCAGCACCACCGGCGCCGGCGCAGGAAACGCCGCCGGTTCCGCCGCCCGTGCCGGCGCCCGTGCCCCAGCAACCAGCCCCGCAGCCGCCCGCTCCGGAGCCCACGCCGCCAGAGGAACCAGTTGTCAAACCGGCGCGCAAGAAGCCGGCCGCGAAGCCGCCTCAGCCCGAGCCGGAAACAGCGGCGCCCGAGACTCCGGCTCCACAACCGGTGCCGCAATTGGGCGTGCTAATCACCCCCGAGCAACGCAAGCAATACGAGGCCGATTATGCGGCGAGCCACGCGCGGGCGCAGCACGTGCTGGTGCTGGCGGCGGAGTACAAGCTGACGCCCGGGCAGAGCGAGAGCGTGGGCCGCATCCAGTCGTTCCTGCGGCTGGCGGAGAATGTGCATGACCGGGATCCGGCGACGGCGGCGCAATTGGCGCATCGGGCGGGGCTGCTGGCGGAGGATCTGCTGAAGACGCTGCAATGAGCAGCGGAGGCGGGTTGCAAAAGCAACAAAACCGCCGGGACCCGGCGGTTTTGGCATTTCAAGCGAGGGGGGGCACATCGACTGTCCGAGCCAGTGCTCGCCTCCGATGGAAGCAGCAGCCAATGGCCCCTCACTCGCCGTCACGACGGTGTACCCGGGTCGCGGCGGTGACCGGGGTGAGGAGGAGACCCGCCGTGAGAGCATACGCCAGGGTGAATGGACGCCTGGCCTGACGAGCTGAAATCGAATCTTCCCGGCGCGGTCAGTTGCGTGCGGTCGTCACTTTCGGTGTGGCGAGGTAGCCCTTCACGGAGTTCTTGCCTATTTCGTTGACGACGATCTCATAGGGCTGGCGAGCCTTGTCGAGAACATAAAACTGCACCGGCTCGTTGGCGGATTTGTCCTTCTTCTCGATGAGTTTGTCGCTGGCGTTGACCGTCAGAGTGTATTGGTTGCGGCGGACATTCACCTTGCCCAGTTGCAGCCGGATGTCACCGACCTTGGTCAGGCCGGAAGATTTTGTCAGGGTGAACTCGAAGATATTGCGTTCGCCCAACTGCCGAAGAAGGTCAATCTCTTTCGAATTGGTGGCGATGAGACCGCTCATGACGCCCATGTCGCCGCGCACGCGCTGCATTTCTTCGAGGGAGCGGTCGAGTTCGCTCTTCGTGGAGGCCACATCAGTGCGCACCGCGCTGACGTCGCTCTTAACGGCCGAGACGTCGGTGGAGACTCCGGCGAGCTGCGTGGAAGTCTGCGTGGTGGACTCCTTCACCTGATTCAACTCAGCGTCGAGGGCGGCCTTGGTCTCGGCCTGCTTCTTTTCCAGCTTCCGGGCGATGCTGTCGGTGTGCTGGCGCACTGCCGTCTGCGCCTCGGTGACCTTATCCAGGCTTTCCTTTTGGGTGCTGGCAAGCTGGCCGCGCAAATCGGCGATTTGTCTGCTGCTTGCAGCGTCCATGGTGGCGAAGGTCGTGCGGAGTTCGACGAGATCCTTCTGGTGCGTAGCCAGATCACGACCGAGTGTGTGGATCTGGGTGCTCTGGTAGATTGCGAAGCAGCCCAGAACGAGGAACGCAGCGGTAAGTGCAGGAAGCCAAATGGAGCTGTGGGAGCGCGCCGGTTGGGGCGATAGGGGCGGTAGGGGTTGATCATCAGGTGACATATGAACTTTTCTCCTCCATCACCTTTATGCAGGCCGCGTTCCAATCGTGCGGGCGACGGTATGTCAATCAGTTACAGGCGAGATACGGTTTGGGGCCGGTACTTAGTTCCGGGATGGGGAACCGAATGCGGAAATTTGTTCCGGACGAGGGTTGAAAGACGGCACCAGCGCGAGCGGGCTCCACGCTGGTGGGACCAGAGAGCAGAACCAGAAAACGATCCTCGCCGCGAGCCGGCGTAGTCCAAGCCAATGCGGCCATCAAGGCGAACAGCAAAACATACAATGGATTGCGTATCAGAATTACTATTTCGCACCCAGGCGTCCCGTGAAATGGGCAAAAGGGCCATCTCGGCGAGGTCGGCTGTCTTCCCCCTCATTGGCGCCTGTCGGCGCTAGCCGATTCCGTTGCAATACGCGTAAACACTGGCGTGCGCACAACTGGCGGCGAACCGGCAGTTCCGGCGTATGATGGGTCATTCGGTCAGCTTGAGGTATCTCCCATGAACGAAGTGAGAACTGCGCTGGTGACCGGCGCCGCCTCCGGCATCGGCGCGGTAATTGCCGAACGGTTTCTGGCGGCGGGCTACCGGGTCGCCTGGTTCGACATCAACGAACCGGCGGCGGAGGAAACGGCCGGGCGCTGCGCCGCTCCCGAGAGGCGGATTGTGATCGGCGGCGACGTCGCCAATGAATCTCACGTAAGGGACGCGGTCGCCCGGACCGTGCGGGAGTTGGGGTGTCTCGACGTGCTGATCAACAATGCGGGCATCGAGATCTATGGCACGGTCGTGGAAATGAGTTCCGATGAGTGGGACCGCCAGTTGGCAGTGAATCTCAAGGGCGCCTACTTGTTCTCGAAGTACGCAATTCCCCAGATGCTGCGAGGGGGTGCGATTATCAACATCTCGTCGGCCCACGCTTTAGTTTCGTGGGCGCGCTGCCCGGCCTATGATGCGTCGAAAACCGGCTTGCTGGGCCTGACCCGCGCCATGGCCATCGACCACGGTCCGCAAGGCATCCGCGTGAACGCGATCTGCCCGGGCTACATCGAGACGCCGATGCTGGACAAGGCCTTCGCGGCGGGCGAGGCGGACCGCGAAGCGATCATGAAGTTCCATCCGCTGGGCCGCATCGGGAAGCCCGCCGACGTGGCCGACGCGGCCCTGTTTCTGGCCTCCGAGGGAGCGTCGTTTATCTCCGGCGCAACCCTGGCTGTCGATGGGTGCCTGACGGCGCAGGGCCTCTGAGTCTGACTGCTCGCCCATGCGCGAACGGCCCTGGCGGTAGTAATCTCGATAAGGCTGCCTATCCCGAAGCTACAAAGGAGAATGTTCCATGAGCAAACCAGATTCAAACGCGACCTCTGTCGGCGAAGGGTTGAATCCCGGCCGGCGGGAGTTCGGAAAACTCGCTCTGGCCGGAGCATTGGGCGGATCGGCGTTGCTCAAGCCCGCAGCCGCGGCGAGCGTGCATCAGAGCGCGCCGGGCATCAAGCTGTGCGCGATGTCATCGGCGAAACCGTCGGACGAAGAACTGCTGTTCCTGCGCCAGATCGGGGCGGAGTACGTGAGCGTGGGCTCGACGCCCGACCTGCGCACTGCCGAAGGGTTTCTGCAGATCAAGAAGCGTTACGCCGACGCCGGGATCGGCGTGTGGAACATTGGGAACCCCAGCGTCCACAATATGCCCGAGGTGACCCTGAACCTGCCGGGGCGCGACCAGAAGATCGAGGAGTATAAGCAGTACCTGCGCAACCTCGGCCAGGCCGGCATCTACTACACGACCTACGCGCACATGGGCAACGGCATCTGGTCGAGCGGCACGGCGCTGGTGCGCGGCGCGAAGGCGCGGGAGTTCGACATGGCGAGCCCCGACAAGTACGGTTGGTGGCTGGATCAGAAATTCCACGAACCACTTTCCCACGGGCGTGAATTCACCAAAGAGGAGATCTGGGAGAACTTCACATACTTCATCCGTCGCGTCGCGCCGGTGGCGGAAGAGGCTGGCGTGCGAATCGGCATCCACCCGGACGATCCGCCGGTGCCCGTGCTGGCGGGCGTCCCGCGCTGCATCTTCGGCAATTTCGAGGGCTACAAGCGGGCCCTGGAGATCGCCAACAGCCCGAACGTCGGCATCTGCCTGTGCTGCGGAACGTGGCTCGAAGGCGGCCGCAAGCTGATGGGCAAGGATCCGGACGAGGTGATCCGGCACTTCGGCGCGGAGAAGATCTGGAAGATCCATTTCCGCAATGTGAGCGCGCCGTTGCCGCACTTCATCGAGACCTTCATGGACGATGGCTACTACGACATGTACAAGATCATGCAGGCCCTGCGGGAGGTCCACTACGACGGCATCGTGATCCTGGACCACAGTCCCGCCATGGTCGGCGGTGGTTACGCTCAAACCGCGTACGGCTTCGCCTACATGCGGGCGCTGCTCAAGCGGGCCGAGGCGGAAGCTAGAGGATAATTCGCGCGCTGCGGGCAGCGCCGGGATCGGCAGGCCGCCTATTTCACCAGCGGCGTCAGGACGATGGCGCGGAACTCCACCGGCCCGTGATCTCCCTGCAGAATCAGCGGTCCGGGATGGCCTTCATTCGCATCGCTGGCGATGGCCGTGAGGCCTTCGATCTCGCCCTTGTCGATAACCTTTTTGCCGTTGAGCACAACGGTAACCTGGCGTCCGACGAGGCGGATGTCGTAGGTTTGCCATTCACCAGCCGGCTTGCTGGCGTTTTCGCTCGGCAGGATGCGGCTGTAGAGCGCGCCGTTGCCATGCGTGTTAGGCGGGCGGCCGTAATCGTCGAGAATCTGAACCTCGTAGCGCGCGCGCAGACCGAGGCCACTGTTGGATTCCTTTGCCAGGCGGAACTCGACATGCAGTTTGTAATTCCAGAACTTCTGTTCGGAGATCAGGTTACTGGCCCCGCCGGCGCTCTTGAGGATGCCATTCTCCACGGTCCAGCCGAAGGGCTTGTCAGGCGTCAGCGATCTCCATCCGGAAGTGGTTTTCGTGTCAAAAATCGCAATAGGTTTGCCCTCGCGCCACGAGCCGTCGTCCTTGTCAGGGATGACAGGCGCGCGCACGCCGGTCCAGTGGCTCGATTTATCCGCGGAGCCCTCGCGACTGGACGTGCCGATCAGTTTGCCACGTTCGATGCGGGCCGAATAGATGTCGTGGATCCCGCGGCCGCCGTCTTTGTGGCGAAAGCCGAAGGTGAGCCGATCACCCTCGACTGAAATCTCATCGATCTTGTTGAGGTCGCCCCAATAGTCGCTGACGAAAGTGCCTTTGGCGGCGGGGGTGCCCACGCCCTCCAGTCCCAACCACGAGGCGTGGGCGCTGTCGCCGGCGATGGTGATGTCCCAACGGCCATCAAAAGGGCTGCTGGCCGCAAATGCGGCGGCAGCGGAAAGGATGAACAGAACCAGGCTGCGCATAACCTTCCAGCTTACTCCCAGGGCATGGGATTTGGTGCGCTCAGCAGCAGGATAGATGAAACCTGAAACGTGCCGCGAGATGATTCACGCAATCGCGGGGGGCCGTTTCTCTCGTACCGGAACGGGTTAGCGGCAGGCTGCCTAACCCACCTTACCGTTGGCGACGATCTTCACATCTTCCGCGAAGTAGAGGTCTATCGCTCGTTCCAGATCCCCCAGGGACAACTGGGATGGACGCTCTTCATAGGCGTTGATGCAGGCGGTGATCTCGCAGATGTCCCGCGGATAGCAGGCGCACAATCCCAGTCCGCCGCGATTGCGGCACAGAGCCAACATGTGTTCGGCTACGACCGGGTCGAATTCGAATCCATAGCGCGCCACTTCCCGGCGGAAGATCTCAATAAAGCTTCTATCGGAAACAGAACGCATCAGAACCTTATTGGGAATACGCCGCAGAAAAGCCGGGTCCATGAGGTGCTTCGGCTCGAGGTTGGTCGCGAAGACGATCATCAACTCAAAGGGCACCTGGAATTTCAGCCCGTAGCTCAGGGTCAGGTAATCCACTCGGCGGTCCAAAGGCAGAATCCACCGGTTCAGCAGCGTGGCCGGGGAAATGACCTGGCGTCCAAAGTCGTCCACAACGAGAATCCCGTTGTTGGCTTTCATCTGGATGGGCGCGGCATAGATATTGGAAGCCGGGTCGAGCCTCAATTCGAGCATTTCGGCCGAAAGCTCCCCGCCGACCATGACCTCGGGCCGACGGCACACAATCCAGCGTGGGTCCAGGCCCGGACAATCCATATCGATCTTGTGGTGCACCACGGGATCGTAAACGGAGATCACTTGTCCGTCCACCTCGACCGCATAAGGGATCACAACGGCATCGCCGTAAATCTTCACCAGTCGCTCCGCCAGGCTCGTTTTGCCGTTGCCCGAAGGACCGAACAGGAAAAGAGATTTCTGCGAAATCAGAGCGGGCCCGATCTTGTCGAGCACGTCACTTTCCACGACCAGGTCGGAGAAGATGCGGCGCAACTGATATCGGTTGATCTTCAATCGCACGGCCTGAGCCTGGACTGTGGACCTGTACGCAGCCAGTGATACAGGCGCTGGTCCGGCATAATGGGTAGCCAGTTGCCGATCCGCCGCGAAGCGGTGGCCGGCGCTGGTTAGGCCCAGCATGAAATCGACGCCTTCGGTGCCCCGAATCTCGATGAGTTTTTCTTTCTGGAAATGCCGGAAAACGGCCTCGATGATTGGGTGCGGAAGCTTCAATTCCCGCTGCAGCGCGCTGGGGCTGCTGACGCCTTCGAGATTGAGCCGCCGCGCGACCAGGTCCACCACTAGTGACCAGGGAATATCCAGAGCGTCCGGTTCAACCGGCGCGGGTGGCACGAACAAAGGAGGGCGCAGCGCGTCTGCCATATTAACTAAATTTCACCAGGTTTATGGTGGACTATCTCCTCCTGACTCACAGCATATACCGGAGCGCGCTCCAGTTGGTGATGAATGAGACAATATTCCGCGTCAACTCTATCGAAAGCCCTCCGAATAAATCAATATTCTTAAGAATGCTGCTCCCGCCGCAGCGCTATTGCGGACATAATTGCCAGGCGCAGGGCGGTTGACGAAATCAGCCGTGACGATACCGAAAGAGTCTCCACGGCAGCAAAATGAAATCAGGCGCCTCCGCACACTGACTCACGCCGTGTAGTCATCTCCTCTGCGGCGGCCGGCTACTCAGGGGGCAGTTGCAAGTTCCGTTCGATCAGCGCGATGCGTTGTTGTACGCAAGCGGCACTGCGCAGTGCATCCGGCGGCGTGTTCAGGACATAGTCGAGCAACCGATCCAGGGTCGTGCTGGCGACGTGCGTGCGTGTGTCGGACGCGCCGTAATAGATCAGCACATCCTGGCCGAGGCACACCCACCCATTAGAGAACGCGACGTTCGATACATCGCCGACCCGCTCTTCGCTCTCGGGCGCTAAAAAATAACCGCCGGGCCTGGCAATCACCCTGCTCGGATCATCCAGAGCGCACAGGAGGCAATACAGGACGTAGCGCAAACCGGCCGCGGTGTTGCGCACACCGTGGGCCAGATGGAGCCAGCCTTGGCTGGTCTTAATCGGCACGGGCCCGAGCCCGTTCTTGACTTCGTTGATGGTGTGGTATTCGCGGCGATCGAGGATCGACTCCTCCTCGATGACCGCATGCTCGATGTCCCGCGCCAGCCCCCAGCCGATGCCGCCTCCGCGGCCGGCCTCGACAAAACTGTCCTGGGGCCGCGTGTAGAAAGCGTAGCGACCGTCCACGAACTCGGGGTGCAAGACGCAGTTGCGCTGCTGCGCCGATGGCGTTCGCAGGTCGTCCAGGCGCTCCCATGCTTTCAGATCACGCGTGCGCGCAATGCCGCACTGGGCCACTGCGGAGGACAGGTCGCCGGGCGCCGCGGCGGGATCTTTGCGCTCGGCGCAGAACAAGCCGTAGATCCAGCCATCGGCGTGGGCGGTCAACCGTATGTCATAGACGTTTGTCTCTGGTTCAGTGCCTTCGGGCATGACCACCGGGTAAGGCCAGAAGCGGAATCCGTCGATGCCGTTAGCGCTTTCAGCGACTGCGAAGAACGATTTCCGGTCCACGCCCTCTACCCGTGCCATCAATACGACGTTGCCGTGCCACTCTATGGCCCCCACGTTGAATACGGCGTTGACCGCCAGACGTTCCATCAGGTGCCGGTTCCTGTCCGGGCTGAGGTCATAGCGCCAGAACAGCGGCGTGTGGGCCGCGGTCAGAACGGGATGACGGTAACGCTGGAACCAGCCGTTCGATTCCGGCAACGGTTCGTTGCGGCGCCCGATGAGCTCCTCGTGCGCCTCGAACAGGCGCTCGCGCCGATTCTGATAGTCCTCTAGTGTCATGGTCCTTCCCTGGAAGGTCGCGCCGAAATCGTCACTTGAAGCCATTGGCAATCATCATACACGGGCTTCGCACCGTCGGGAGATCGTCTTAGGCGGCCTCCGGTCCGCGCCGGCCAGAGGATCAGCAGTGGGTTTCCATTGCGGACCGTGAGACCGTGCTGCGGTGGAATTCGAACTCGACCCCATCAAGCGCTGCGGGGCCCGGCGCCAACCAGCGCCCGATGCGGAACGAATCCGGTCATTCTGTATGGTGGAGTGACGAATACTATAGACGGCGACAGTAGAGGATCACTCGTCCGGTTCCACGCGTTGATCGAGCGCTTGAGGGACAATCACGTCGGGGTTTCCTGACCAACCCACTGATTCACTCGGCCGTGCCGCAGGTGAGTGGATCCGGCCAGTTTGCCGGCGCCAGACCAACACGTGCATGAAGACGCCCACGGCAAACGCCAACGTGCTGTAGAGATAGTAGGCCAAATGCAGCGGCAGCGCTCCGGCCAGGAAGAACCAGCCGCGCTTGGCGGCCAGGAATAAGTAGAACTTCCGGTTGAGCCATATGGCGGCCGCGAGGGGCAGCAGCGCCCATGCGGGCGAAATTCCGATGACTGGGTTGATCAATGCGAAAATCGCCGAGGCCACTACCAGGATCGCCGTGAGGCGCTGGGAAACAGCCAGGTTCAGATCGTTGGGCAGCCGGCTGGATTGCAAAATGAGGCGGGTCCACGGCAGTGCCCGAGAGACAATGTCGCAGCGCACCAGTTCTACCAGCCCCCAACGTTTGAGGTGTTTGACCTGGATGTGCGGATCGAGGACGATGCGCCGGCCGGCGTTGCGCAGCCTATAACCCAATTCGACGTCTTCCGTCGACGGGCGTGTGTACCATTGGTCGAAGCCACCGGCAGCCTGAAAGACCGCGCGCCTGACGGCGCCACAGCCAGACCAGAATGTCACCGCTTCGGTATGCCCGCTCTGATGAACGTAATGATGCAGCAGGTTTTTATACTGCGAGACGAACCCGGGATCTCCAGGTTCGTCGTCATAGGACCCGAATAGGGCGTCAATTGACGGATCGTTCTCGAAGCGCGAGCGGATCCGGGCCAGCGTGTCGGGACGCACGCAGACGTCCGCGTCCAGGAAGACCACAATGTCGCCCGAAGCGTGGGCGACGCCCTGGTTGCGTCCCGACGCCGGTCCGGCATGGCCCCGCGTTCTCAGAACTTTCACGCCGGCAGCCTCCGCGATGGCCGCCGAGCCGTCCGAGGATCCGTCGTCAACGACGATGCACTCCACCGCCGGGGTCGTCGATTGCCGCAGACACTCCAGGCATTTTGGCAGGAATTTGGCCCCGTTGAGCACCGGGATGATGACAGAGAGGGTCGGCACAGCGTGGAAGCCCAAGTGTATCGCAAGCGGTCGAGGACGGCCGGTTAGCCGCCCGTCACCCAACGGAGCACATGCAGTGCCTGGATGCGTAACTCCGTCAATACGCGCAGGTCCACCAAAATGCAAACGACTGTGGCGGCAATTCCGCAGCAGGCCACACTGGATCCGTCTCCCACCAGCAGCAACACGAATAGGGGAGCGAGCGGGCGGCTGTAGCCGTAGGGAGTAGTCCAGAAGCCCTTTCCAGTCATTGCCAATATGGACAGGAGGTACAGCGCCAACGTGGCCTGGAGCGTGGCGGGCCGGGTTCTACGCAGCCGCAGAATGCCCAGGATGATTGCTCCCATTGTGGCCCCCAGGGCAACGCGGTCAAACAGGTGGGCCAGCGTCTGGAAGGCCGGGGAGAGGTTCGGGTACCGCGGCGGATCGATCGCACGCATCAGAATGCCCAATTGCGGCCTCGGAACCACCCACCTGGGGACGATGGTGCGGGCACTGACCGCGCTGGGCGGTAAAGCACTCATCAGATAGCCGTACCAGCACAACGCCGGGACCGCAGCGGTCGCCAGAAACGCGGCCCTGCGGAAATTGCGCTGAAAAGCGGCTGCCAGCACGGCGGCAACGACCAGTAGCAGACCGGTCTCCCGGACCAGGCACGCCGCGGCGAGCGTCACCCATACCCAGCGTTCGCGTCCGGTCTTCACCTGCCACGCAAAACAGGCCGTTAGCGCTGCCAGCGCGACGTCCACGGTCATTGTGTCGATGGCGATCAAGCTCGCGGGCACGATCAGAAACAGCAGCCCCAGTACCGCCTGTCTTCCATCTGCCACCGCCAGGCTGCTCAGCCAGAACACGCCGCCAAACAGGAAGGCGGCCACCACCAGGACGTAGGCGCCATCCACCAGATCTTCGCGGCCCAACGCGACCATCCAGGCCAGTGCAGGTACCAGAATCCTCTGCGAGCGCAGCAGCGGAGCATCCAGGTAGGCCGCGGTCCCCGATCGCAGAAATGGGTCGCGCGCGATCAGGCGGTAGAACTGTCCGTCGTAGCCCGCCGGATTGGTGTTTCGCAAAGTGCTTTGCGCCAGCCGATCCGGCAGGCGCGCCGCGTGGCCTACGCGGAACAGGCCGGTCCAGTTGTCGTCATAGTTCACGTGCACGGTCGCGGCCTGCCAGCCGAGCACGAGTAGGACCCCGACCGCGGCCCATAGCCATCGACGGCCCGGGCGGCGGCCCACAGGGACCACTTTTTCCTGCTCGCTTGAAGCCGGAGAGGTGTCGTCACATTCCATCGAATGAACCTCTGAACCGCGTCGTCTCCAGGGCATCATCTCATACGACTGCGCGGGCTTGGCCGGAAGCGGAGATGCGACCACGCTCTGCCGCTGCGGCTCCGCTCACCGGTCTCGTCGCAGAACCGGCGATTGCTACCCGTTGCGGGAGATCTTCATCGGTGGCACCACCGATTCTGGCGTCGCTCAGTTCGACCCATCAAGGAGAGATGCTTGCGGCGGGGCAGACCGGCTTCCCGGCGGCGTTGTCAAATCGAGCACCGGCAACCCGCTCGAGCGGATTTCCTCCGCCTCCACCTGGCCCGGCTGCTTGGTGAGAATCAGCCGGCTCGACTCCCGCAACAATTCGCTCAAACTCTCAGCCAGGAGCTCGTCGATTTCCGGAATGACCGAGTAGAGTAATCTGCGATTGACCCCAACGATGTGATCCATCCGAACACTCGGATCATACACTCTCACCGCGCGCTTCGCGTCAAGCAGCTTTCTCAGCAGTGCGAGCGCGGGGCTGTCCCGCATATCATCCGTGTGTTGTTTGAATGAGAGCCCGTACAGCCCGATGCGTTGTTCTCCCAGGGACAGTGCCGCATGAATCGCCCGTTCGAGATGGCTTTGATTACTGGGGAGAATTGAGCCCAGCAAGGGCAGGTGGACATCGCGGCCGACAGCATGCGCGACCAGGCTCCCGACGTCTTTTCTCAGGCACGATCCTCCGAAGGCGAAGCCCGGGCTGAGGTAGGCGCTCGAGAGGTTGAGATGGGTGTCCTTACAAAGCACGCTCATGACCTCGCGGCCATCGATTCCGAGCTCGCCGCACAGTGACCCGATCTCGTTGGCGTAAGTAATCTTGGTGGCGTGAAAAGCATTGCACGCGTACTTCACCATCTCGGCCGCGCGGTAGTCCAGCTTGCACGGCCGGCATGGTAGTCGTGCATATAATTCCGCCACCCGCGCCATGGCCTGGGCATCGTCGCCGCCGAGGACGATCAGTCCCGGCGCTAAGAAGTCATCCACGGCGCAGCCTTCACGCA
>Ga0182030_10001217_pt1 | contig 52490 bp, 31 predicted proteins | sample 812S3MmetaG_FD_121299 | JGI IMG/M metagenome (GOLD analysis project Ga0182030, IMG submission 121299) | Permafrost microbial communities from Stordalen Mire, Sweden - 812S3M metaG (Illumina Assembly) | ecosystem: Environmental > Terrestrial > Soil > Wetlands > Permafrost | place: Sweden...
CCATGTCATAAACCGGGTCGCCATGCGTTTCCCAATGCTGCCGGTCCACCAGCGGGTTTTGGAATTTCCTGTCCCACTGGCCCTTGTCCACATTCAACGCGATTTCACCCGCCTCCGCCTTCAACGCCCGCCGCCTCCGCCAGCGCGCCGTCACAATGTCATCCACCAGCATTTCCTCCAGCAGCCCGACGGGTTGCAATTCCACCCACAACCGCTGGTGCAGGGCGGCAAACTCCTGCTCATCTTCCTTGATGCACCTGCCGCGCACCACCGCTTCTTTGGACAGGATGCCGTGTTTGAGCGCGTTCATTTTGGAGACGCCCCGGCCGGCCGGCGTTTTGGGCCCGGTGGACTTTTGGGCATTGCGCCGGTTGGCGGCAAGTTGCGCGGGCGACATTGTTTTCTTCATGCTCACCTCACCGGTAGCGCCCGCGAATGTAATGGTTATAGAACGCGCCAATGGACGACGCCCGTATCAAGGCGGCAAAGACCGAATAGGGCACGCCGTAATGCGTGTAAATGGTGCCGCTGGTATGGAACTGGACGCACAAATGATTTCCGTCGTAGCCCACGGCGCGGATCGAAGAGGAATTAACCGGAAACATACTCATGTTTGAAGCATGAGCCAGAATCCGGGCGAAGTATTCTTAGCGGAACCAACTTTTTATTAAGAAGCTTCCGCCGCCTTCGGACACAGCTTCAAGGCCACTTCCCAGCCGCGTGGTTTGCCATTGGCACTGCTGCGGCCTTTGGCACCGGATTTGCGCAACCCCAGAACATTCTGGCAATAAGTGGCGAGCTCTGGTTCGCAGCCAAGCGGATAGCGGTGCGGCCCCGGTAAAATCATCCGCGCCATCTTCAGCAAATCCCGATACGTCCAGTTGTTCAATTTCAGCAACGGCCAGAACGAGATGATGACCGCATCCAAATCAGGATAGTTCCAGATCCGCTCCTTCTCGTCGGCCATGGCCTTGCCCAGCGTTGACCATTTGGGTGATTCCTTGAAACGCTCGGCGGCTTCACCATGGTGCCATTGCCACCAGTTTTTGCTAAAATCGCTCATGCCCGCAAAATGCCGCTGATTGATGCCCAACGCCGCCAGCTCCCGTTTCTCCGGGTCAGGATCAAATTTGACCGGTTGCAAATGCCAGCCCGCATGGGTTTCATAATGAATCAAAGCGTCAATCCAATCACACCAACGCTCAACACTTCGCCGCGCCAGCCGCACCGCTTCCGCCGGATGTTTCAACACTGCCATGGTCTTCGGTCCAATATAATCACCATAGCATTCATGCTCGTAGGAAAGTGCGGCGATGGAGCGCAGCAGAATGTGCGCCTGCCCATCGTCATATTCCGCGAACCGGTAAAGGCTTTGCAACACATGATGAAACTCTGCGTCTGGGACATGACCGAAAATTTGCTGGAAACCACGCCACGCCTGCCCCGCTTGCAGTGCCCGGGCACTGGCCAGTTTCTTCTCGGCATATTCCGCCGCCGTGTCCAACACCACCTGCCCCAGCCACGCCTCAATCATGAAAGCCGTGACATAAAAATTGTCCTGCTCTTTCGCACACACCGCCACGGCGTCCTCCATGGATTTCATGAACGGCAATGGGCCTCGCGTTGCCATCTTTTAATTCATGTAAATACGAACCTGTTCCACAATGAATTCTGGAGTTTCATTAACCAGTTTCAAATTATTTCATGTTCCGTTTTTTCGCGCTGCGCCTTCAATTCCTTCGGCTGCTTCGCGGCCTTGGCTTCTTCGGCGGCGCGGGCAAGATTTAATGCCAGCAACTTTTCCAAAATCTGTTCGTCCGTCAGATCGGCGGGGAAGCCGTAGGCGGCGGCGACGGCGGCGTCCAGTTTTTTGTGCGCCAAGTCCAGCCAGGCGGGACGCTCGTTGTAAAGTTTCGTGAGCGTGCGGTCTTTGAGTTTGGCGGCGCAATCGGCGTCGCGCGGTTCAAGGCGCGGATAACGCACCTGCCCGATTTGCGATTTCGGATTTACGATTTTCGATTTGTCAATGTAGCGATCCCAGACGCCGCCGATGGTGCCGGGGAATTCCAGGATTTTTTCCACCGTCCATTCGGGCGGATTGAGCCAGCGTTCGCGCAAGGCGTTCAACTCTTGGGCGGCGGCGGCAATCGCGGCTTCCTGTTTGGGCGTCGGGCGCGGAAACGGAAAGGTTTCAAAGCAAGTTGTCGGCGTGTAGCGCGGGCGCGTTTCAAGTCGCGTGCCTTGCTTCAATGCCCAAACTTCATGGAAACGCGAATGGAGAACGCCGAAAAAATAATCATCTTCGCGTGCAAAAACCGCGAGCGCATGGTCTGGATTAACAGGAACTTTGTGCCAAGCAAACAGCCGATGTTTTGACACGATGCTTGTGACTAAAAAACGCGATAACGGTTGAAGCGACGCTTTTACTTCTGGGCAAGGCCGCGCCAAACGCCACCAGAATTTTCTTTGCACATCCTCGCGGTGATTCACGCGAAGCGGATAAACATATTCTTTAACGTGCCGAAAAGCTGATTCATAACCAGCCGCTTCTGATTCCGACAACGACACTGGATAATCAATAATCCAAGTATTCGCATTTCGGCGCACAACGTCTTCGGCGTTCAAGTAAGGAACTAAAACGTCGCTGGTCGGTTTGCCGTTTGGATTTGGATTAGCCAGAAGTTTCAAAGCCAGCGTTTCGACTAAATCCAAAGGAGCTTTTTTAGTTGTGCCAATGAATCCAACACTCTCATTGGCTTTTAATTTTTTGGCTGTTGAAATGTCTGCGGAGAGTGACGAAAGATTCGGTTGGATTTCTGGAACAGTTTTGCCATCGAGCGTTTTTACGCTTTCTGCTCCGTCGTCGAAACCAGCCATGCTGACGTGAACATTTGCACCGGCAAGAATCCACGCGCGATCACTCTCGGCAAAAAATATGTCGCCGGTTTCTTTGATGCGTTTCAAAACTTCGCGGTTTGCGCCGCCGCGAATTCCTTGCGTTGCCAGCAAACCGGCGCGTTTGCATTTCTTTTTCTCAATCAATTCGCGCGCTTTTTCAAACCAGTAGCAACAAAGGTCAGATTGGCCGGGAATTCGGCTGTCGTAAATTTTCCGCAATTCTTGAACGTAATCGTCGCCAAGTTCGCGGCGCATAAATTTGTCGCCCAAAAACGGCGGATTGCCGACGATGACATCGCACGCCGGCCAATCGCGTTCGGTGTAAAATTTCAACGCATCGTCGCCCGCGTGTTCGCCCGCCTGCGCTTCCTTGAGCGTCCTGGCCTTGTTGCGGAAATGCGGCACCAGCAACGCATCTTCATTTTGGAAGCCGTCGAGATTTTGCAAAACGGGCGTGCGGTCATTGTCAAAACCATTGTCGCGCCGCCATTGCAGATAGCCGATCTGCACGGACACCTGCGCCAGCTCGAACGCGTAGGCATTGATTTCAATGGCGCGGAGTTGTTGCACGCTCACTTCCGGCGGGAAGGAAAAGCCGAGTTGCTCGGCAAACGTGATGACTTCCTTTTCCAGCGCCAGCAGCAATTGCAGCGCGACGTAAAGGAAATTGCCGCTGCCGCAGGCCGGATCAAGCACAATGATGGTGCGGAGCTTTTTTAGGAAGGCGGCAAGGCGGGCGCGGTCTGGCGGGCCGCCTTTGCCACGCTTGAACGCCGGCAGCAGGCTGGCCTTGAGCACGGCCCATTCGCGCCGCAGCGGAGCCATCAGCACGGGTTCCAACACGTCGCGGATGTCCGGCTCGCTGGTGTAGTGCGCACCGAGCTGCGACCGGTGGCTTTCATCCAAAGCGCGTTGAAAGAGCGTGCCCATGATGCTGGGCTGGATAAACTGCCAGTCGGCGTCGGCGGCGGCGGCCAGATTTTTGATTTCCGCCTCGGTGAGTTCAAAAACGGATGAATCTTCAAACAGATGGCCATTGAAATGGCGGATTTTATCTTTGCCAAACAGGCCGCCCTTCGCCATGACGCGAAACAGTTGTTCGACGGCTTCGGAAAAATGCGCCGGGTCTTGCAATGAGCTTTTGAGAATTTCCGTGAACAGATTTTTCGGCAGCAAGCCGGTGTCCTCGGCAAAGAGACAAAAGACGATGCGATTCAGAAACCGGGCGATGCGCAGATTTTTCTTTTGCGCGACGTTCACCTCCTTGCGGGATTTGGCGTCGGCCAATTCCACGCTTTCCCGGCTTTGCAGCGACTTGGCGACGGCGGCGATCTGGCCGGCGACCTTCTCGGTGACTTGCGCGGTGGTCCGCTGCGGTTTGAGGAAATCGGGATTTTCAAACAGCGCCCGGAGCAGCCGCAGATTTTCCGGGCGGTCAATCTCGGCGTTGGTGAATTCGTGCGTCTCCTGCACCGTGCCGTTGAAATTGGTGCGGACGATGTAGCGGTCGAAATCGCAGACGACGAGCAGCGGCGGATTGAGCAGCGCTTCGCGGTAGCGCTGCAACTGGCGGTAAGCCTCGTCGAGGTTCTTTTTCTTACCCTTGTATTCCCAGCCGAAACAGCCTTTTTTCCACACGTCGGCAAAGCCGCGTTCCGCCGGCTCGCTGGCATCGGGCGTTTCGTGCAACTGGAAAAGCTCCGCGTCCTTGACCACGCGCTTCTGGTAGCAAAAGAAATCGCTGCCGCTGGGATCGGCCTCGTTGGGCGTCGGCTGGTCCAGCAACCGGCACAAGTCGGTGAAATGCTCCTGGTAGGCGGACGTTTCCTTGCCCTGGTAGCGCGACCATTTTTTTTTGAATTCGGCGGCGGTCACGGCGGCGTGGCAAATCCAGATAATATTTCCCGGCTCGGCATGACGGGAAGTGTGCGCGGGAAAAAGCGCGGCGTCAATTCCGGCGGCGCGGCGGGGGCAACTTTGGGGCAAACTAATTTTCACCGGCTTCAGCCAACGATTCCGGTTACGATTACGAACAAGATTAAGACCCCGATAAGAAACACCTTGACTCGGCTGCCGGTTAGGAATCCCCTTGTCGGCGGCACAAACCATTTTCATGCACACCAAAAATGAAACCGCAGCGGAGACGCCCGCCCGCTTGATCCAGGAAAACCAGTTCGTCGGCTGGGTCTATCAACTGGATTACGAATCGGCGCTGGTGCTCACGCATGATGCCTGGAAGGCGCAGGCCAAAGGCGTGCCGCAAAACTGCTTTCTCCTCGCGGCGCCGACCGGGCCGGAAAAGGCGGCGGGCGAAATCGTGCTGCTGCGCGTCACCGGCGCGGTGGCGCTGCCGTTGAATGACCCCGTGGCGCAGGCAAAAATTGAAAGCTGCAAAAATCGCCGGCCGGGGCCGGACGCAAATCAAATCGGCGTGACCGCGCCGGAGGAATTCCACTTTGGCGGACTGCGCTGCCGGGTGCTCGGCACCTTTTATTGGCGGGACGGCAAGCTGCGGCTGGGCAGCGATCTGGAATCCTTCGCCAGCGCGGCGCAACTGGAAGTGTTCCGCCCGACGGGCGCGGCGCTGGAAATGATTGTCAATTACATCAGCCCGGAACGCGCCGCCGCCGCCGCCGAAGAGGCGCGCCGGCTCGGTTTGAAGGGCGACCTGCCGCGCTTTCCCATCGGCACGGTGCGCTACGCCTCGACCGACCGGCGGTCGCGCGCGGATGCGGCGGAGACGGCGACGTTCCATTTGAACGCGGTGGATTTTCTGGCGCGGCGCACGGCGGTGTTCGGCATGACGCGCACCGGCAAGTCCAACACGGTGAAGCAACTGGTCTCGGTGGTGATGCGCACCGGCCTGGAGCGCGGCCTGAAAATCGGGCAGGTCATCTACGACTTGAACGGCGAATACGCCAACGCGAACCATCAGGACCAAGGCTCGATTGCGGAGGTTTATCCGGAGGAAACCATCCGGTATCGCATGATGCCGACGCCGGGCTTTGAACTGATTCTCAATAATTTTTTCCGGCAGATTGCCGAGGGGCACAACACGCTGCGCGGTCTGCTGGAGGCGAGCAAGGTGCCGCGCTCCGCCGATCTGGAGGCATTTTTGAGCATGGATTTCGTCGAGCCGCGCAAGGAGGATTGCAGCAGCGACTACGAGTTCCAGCGGCAGACAGCGCAATATCAGCTCAAGCTGGCGGCGTATCAGGCCATGCTGGCCCGCGCCGGATATGAATTGCCGGAAGGTTTCAAAATCACGTTCGAGGTCAACCCCGGCATCCGCAACAAGATCAACCCGTCCGTGGACCCGGCGAACGGCCTCACCGCGCCGCAGGCGTATGAATGGTTTTATCTGGTGCGGCAGATTCAGGATGAACTCATCACCACCAAGGGCGGTTCGTGGATCGAGCCGGACACAAACGTGCTCATCAACCTGCTGCTTCAGAAAAACGACCAGGGCGGCTACATCCCCGGCTTCCGGCTGCTCCAGCCGTTCAAGGATTATCACGCGCCGAACCGCAGCACGGATGTCTGCGATGAAATTTACAACCATCTGGCCGGCGGAAAAATTGTCATTCTCGATCTTTCCGTCGGCGATCCCGTCCAACGCGAACGGCTGGGCAAGCGCATCGCGCGGCACATTCTCCGCAGTTCGATGGCCACCTTCAACGCCGGGCAGCATCCGCCGCACGTCGTTATTTACGTTGAAGAGGCGCACAACATCATCGGCCGCCACGAGGCGCTTACGGAAATCTGGCCCACGATTGCGAAGGAAGGCGCGAAGGCGCGCATCGCCACGGTGTATGCCACGCAGGAGGTTTCATCCATCCATCCAAACATCCTGTCCAACACGGAAAACATTCTCGTCTCCCATCTCAACAACGAAAACGAAATCAACGAGCTGGCCAAGTATTACGATTTCAAGGATTTTTCCCATTCACTCATCCGCGCGCAGGATGTCGGCTTTGCCCGCGTAAAAACGCTGTCCAACCCGTTCGTCATCCCGGTGCAGATTGACAAATTCGATCCGGAAAAGGAAAAGCAGCGCGCGGGCCGGGGAAAAGTCCGGTGAATTGAAGGAGCGCCGGCTGAATATTTTAATTTACGCCGCAGCGGACGCCAGCCTGGCCAGCACCCGCTCCGCCTGCTGCGCGTGGGCGGCCAGCGCGCCTTCCGTCCAGATCACAAAATGCGCGCGGGCGATTTTCTGCGCCACCGGCAGTTGCGCGGCGATGCGCTGCCGGATTTGTTCCGCGGTCCAGCCGCGCTGAAACAGGCGTTCCCGCTGCGCGGCGGGCGTGCAGGCGGCGCAGATGATTTTATCGAAATAGGATTCCGCCTGCGTCTCAAACAGCAGCGGGATGACCACGACGGCCAGCGGGCGGTTTTCCGTTCGCCACGTTTCAACTTTTGCCTGCCAGGCGGCGCGGATGCGCGGGTGCAGGATGGCTTCCAGTTTTTTCCGCGCGGCTTCGTCGGTGAAAACCAGGCGGCCGAGGTCTTCGCGTTTCAATTCGCCGGCGGCGGAAATAAAATTGCCGCCCAATTCATTGTGAATTTCCGCGAGCGCAGGCTGGCCGGGCTGGACGATTTCGCGGGCAATCACGTCGGTGTCAATCACGCGGACGCCGGCCTGCAAAAAGAAACCGGCGGTGGTGGATTTGCCCATCCCCACGCCGCCGGTCAAACCGCAAAGTTTCATGCCGGGACTCCGCCGCTTACGGGCCGGTGACCGCCCGGTAGAACCGGAACGGGAAATTGGTGGAATCGAAATTGGTGAACGTGAACGGCTCGGTATTGGTATAAACCGAAATCCAGGAAACCAGATTCGTGGACGCCTGGATGATCACGGACTGGCCGGGCGAATTCGTCACGGTCAACTGGAAGGCACCCGTGCCGGCGGTATAGCTGGGCGTCAACTGGGGCGGCACCGGCGTGCCCACGGTGATGAGCGTGTTGACCGAATCGTCGTCGGAATTGGGATCCAAGGTGGTGGCGCTGACGCTGGCGCTGTTGGTGTAGAGGCCGGAGGCAGCGGCTTGGAAATTCAAGGTCAGGGTGCCACCGGTGTTGATCGGCAGGTTGCCCACGTTCCAAACCAGCGTAGGTCCAAGCAGGCTGACGTAACCGGCGGTCGGACTGGAGGCCAGCAGGGTGAGGTTGGTTGCGGGCAGGGTGTCGGTGACAAAAACATTGGTGGAAGACGACGGGCCATAATTGGTGACGGCGAGCGTGAAGCTAAAGTTGGCGCCCAGCGCGACCGTCAGGTTGGTGGCGGTGAGGCTGAGGCTGTTGGTGGCCGTCACATAAAGCTGGTTGTCCGCCGCGTAACCGACGGGATTGGCCGTGGTCAGCGTGACAAACCAGCCGCTGTTGATCACCCCCACATCCAGCGGCTTGTCATCCTGCACAAACAGGAACCACGCACCGTTGGGGTTGCTGCCGTTCATCACGGCGAGATTGGTGCCCCAAGGCGGCAACGGCGCGGAAAGGATGACCGGGATGCTGCCACTGCTCGCCACCAGCGCGTTGATAAGATTGGTGCCGTTGGGCGTGCCCAAGCCGGTGGCAAGATCATAGCCCGACACAGCCGGGAAGTTGGTCCGGCTTAGCGACCAAAAATTGTTCCCTCGGGTAATGTCGTTAAAAACATTGGTATAGGCGGCCGTCTTGGCCAAAGCATACAGCGCCGGATTCAAAAAACCAACCGGTGCCTTGCCATTCAAGGCCGCCTGCTGGTTGACCAGCGCCGTAAAACCGGCCCACAACGGCGCGGCGCAACTGGTGCCACCGGTGCCGGGATACTGAATGCCATTGTCCGCGATGACAAATACATTGTCACCCGTGAGCGCCACGTCGGGCACATTGCGATAGGTCGTGGAACCATGATTGGCGGCCGTGCCAAAACCCTGCTGCCACATGGCCGTGTTGGTGATGGAATAATAGCCGCTGATGCCGCCGCTGCTACCGGTTCCGCCGCCCCAATTCCAGACTCTTTCGGAAGCCCACGCGCCACCCGGCCCCGCCGTGGTCAGGGTCGTGCCGCCCACTTGAATGATGTAAGGACAGTCGGAGGGCGCATTGTAAGTGTTGGGATCATCCACTGAACCGGGCGAACCCGGCGGCAGAAAAGCATCCACGTCGCCGGAGGCGTCAAAGAAAGTTTGGCCCTGCAAAATCATTTCCTGAAAAATCTGATCCGTGGTGCCACTGGGGCCGCCGCTCCAACCCCAGGAAGAACTCACCTGCCGGGCGGCGTTGTCCACCGCAATCTGGTTCAGGATGATGTTCGGTTGATAATTGTTGATGTCCCCTTCATAAACCAGAATCTGGCTGATGCCGGGAGCCATGGAGATGCACATTTCGATGTCGAGCGAAGTCTCGACCTCGCCCCCGGTGCCGGTGGGATTGCCCGAAAACCCCTGCAACAAAATGTTGGTCAGGGAAACGGAAGGCAAACCTGCCATCTGCTCATACTGCGCGATGTCGCTGGCCAGATAGCCGTCCGCTTGAAACAAGGCGATTTTCTGACCTGCACCCGTCAGGGGAGTGCCGGGAACATAGGCGGCGCGGAAATCATTCCCCATATAACTGCCTCCCGGTGACGAACCGACCTTGGGTGAACCAGCAGCCTTTTGACCCGGGTTCAAATGCAGCCGCGGATGCGGCCGGCTGAAACTGCTGATACCTTCCACATCCAAAACCGGCAACAAAACCGGCACGGAAGGTTCGGTGTCCGGCGCGAAAAACTGGCGGTTTTCCGTCGGATGCTGATAGTTGCGCAAGGTGATGTTAAAGGCGCGTTCGACATCAACTGCCTGGGCGTCCACCTCGACCAACATGCGGTTGGCGTGTTTGACCGTTACCGTAAAGCCATTGGTCTTCGCAAAATCCAGCACCGCTTGATAATCCTGCTCAGTCGGGCCAAACTGGGCCGTGAACTGCTCCGGCGTCAGGTAATGGCGGAAATTGGGGCTGGCAGGATCAGCCACCTGCTGAAGCAGCAAAGTCAACGACTCCTGATTGCGCAGCGGCAGGCCGATGGCCAGATGCAGTTTGTTCGTGGCGTTCACCCGACCGGTGGAGGTCAGTTGCGAAACCACCGACGGCACATGGCCGTGAAGTTGTTTGCGGGCTCCCGGCGCGGTGGCGGTCGCCGCCAGCGTCAGGCTGGCAGCGGCCAGCATTCCGAGGCTGATCATCAAAAAAGTCTTGCTCATAAAATTGCTCGTTGAAATTCGCGTTTTACGGCATCACGGGAAATTCTGCACCGGGAAATACTGTGTCGGCTTGTTGGTGCTGGTGGTGATCTGGCCGAGGTTCGACAAATAATTGGTCGCCGCGTCGTCAAAGGTCAGCACAATGTTGGTCACGCTGTGCCCGCCGCCGGCATGCGCCAGAATCAGCGTGTTCAACTGCGCGGGCGAAACCACCAGCGCGTCCACGTCATGCGGCGAGGTGTGCGTGAGCCGGTTCAGCGTCACCGTGGCCTTGATAAGCGAGCCGCCCACGCCGCTCACGTTGATGATGGATGGATAGGGCGAAGCGGCATTGGTGTCGTTGATGATAATCGTGGCGCTGTTGGAGAACACGGTTGACGAACTGCCCAGCGTATAACCAAACACCGCCGTGCCGATGGTGTTCGCGCCGTCCTGCAAGGTGAAGGTGGCGGCAATCTGCTGGTTGTTTGTGCCGTGGGCGGTGAAGGTGAACGGCCGCGAAACCGAGTGGCCGGCATAGATCAGCGGACCATAATTAGCCGTCACCGGACTGATGGGCGTCACGCCGTTGGTAGCCAGCAGCGTGGCGTTCAGATTGCTGACATTGGTGCCGCCGGCGTCGCGCAAGGCGAACAGAATGGTGACGGTGTTGTTGGAATAAATGACGCCGTCCGTCAACTGCGAGGTGTAGTTGGTGACCATTTGCGAGCCGGCGGGAATCACAAAACTGCCACTGGTGTCATGAATGGTCAGCGTGGCCGCCGACGGCGAGAGCAGGATGCCGTTCGTGGGGCTGGACAATTCCAGCAGCACGGTCAGGTCGGGCTGGACCGTGGTGGTGGCAATGATCGGCACGGAGAAGGTCAGGCTGGTGACGCCGTTGCTGAAGACCAGCGTGCCGTTGGTGGAGACAAAGTTAAGCCCGTTGACAGCCGTGCCATTGGTCGCCAGGAAATTCACGCTGGACACGGTGTCCGTGTAATCAGAGCGATAGACGGTGATGACCGCCGCGCCACCGGACTTGAGCACGGTATAATTCGCGCTGGAGAAGCGGAGGCCGGAATTGCTGTCCACAATCGTCACCGTCTGCTGGCTCGGCGAAACGAGCCGGCCGGTGCCGGTCGGATTGGACAGGCTGATGGTGAAGGCATGATTGCCCGTGACCGCGCCATTGTTGATGATGGGCACGGTGAACGTCTGGGTGGCCACGCCGTTGCTAAAGGTCAGGGTGCCACTGGTGGCCGAGTAATCCGTGCCGGCTTTGGCGGTGCCGTCGGCGGTGGCATAATTCACGGAAACCGGCTCGACGTTGGTGTTGGAGCAAACCACGGTGACGACCAAGCTGCCGGCATTCTTGAGCACGCTGACATTGGCGTTCGTAAAACTCAAGCCGGTGTCCGCATCCAGCAGCAGCACCGTGGTCATGCCGGGCGCGGCCACCTGCACGCCGGCGCTGGGACTGGAAAGGCCCAGGGTAAATTGCAGCGTGCCGGTCACATTGGTGTCGTAAATCAGCGGCACAAGGATGGCGGCCTGCGACGCGCCGTCATTGAAGGTCAGGGTGCCGCTGCTGGCGACAAAGTTGGTTCCGGCCACCGCCGTGCCGTTCGTCGTGGAATAGTTGACGGTCGTGGTGCCCGCCGTGTTGTTGTAACGCAGCACATTGATGGTGGCAAACGGGATGGTTTCACTAAACGTATTGGTGGCCATTGCAAACATGATGCCGGTGTTCGTGTTCAAAATCGTAACCGTGGCGTTCGTCGGACTGCCCAGGCTGGCCCCGCCCGTCGGGTTGGACATCCCGACATAGAAATACTCCGTCGGCTCGATCGAAGCGGTGTTAAACACCGCCACGGCGAAGGTCTTGCTCATCTCGCCGTCACCAAAGGTCAGGTTGGTAATGGTGGAAGCATATTTGCTCCCGGCCACCGCCGTGCCATCCGACGTGCTGCAAGTGACCGTCACAATCCCCGAAGCGCCGTTGGTGCGCAGCACCGTGATGTAGGCGTTGATGGAACCGGCGCCGCCGCCTTCGCTGACCACATAGTTGGTCGCGGACAACACGAAGGAACCCTTCGCCTGCGTCCGGTCCAAAATGGTCAGCACCGCATTGGACGGGCTATACATCGTGGAGCCGATGGCATTGGTCAACTGTAGGTTGACGGTCTGGTCGCCGTCGGAAATTCCGTTGAGGATCGGGATAAACACCGTCTGGACGCTGCTGCCCGGAGCGAACGAGACCAGCACATTGGTCTGCGGCAGATAATCCACGCCCGGCGTCGCCGAGCCATTCGTCGTGGTGTTGAATATCACGCTGGCCGCGCCATAAGTCGCACCATTGCGGTTCACATAGATGGGCGCGAATCCGTTCGGAACACTGGCGGCATACTTGGTGGCCAGATAAGTGGCCGCCGAGAAGCTGATGGAACTGTCATTGTTGACAATCGTGAGCACCGCCGTGGACTGATCACCATAGGCGGCGGGGGCCACCGGGTTGACCGCCAGATTCACCGTCAAATCCGGCGTGATCACCTGATCGTCCAAAACCGAAATGGTGATGGTCTGCTGCACTTCACCCATCGGGAAATCCAGATTGGTGACCACGGTGAAATAATTGGTGACCGCACCATGGTCGGTGTTCGCCAACGCCGTGCCGTCGCTCGTGGCAAAGGGCACATAGATGTCGCCCGAACCATTCGCATTGGTGCCGCTGGTGCCGCCGGTGCGGTTGACGGTAATGACGATGTTGGTGCCGGTCTCATTCACCGAATAGGTGGCCGAGGAGAATTCAAACGCGCCGGAACCGCCGATGGATCCGCCATAGATCCGCGCCAGATACGGATGCGACGCGCCGAAGTAGTTGAGGAAACCGCCGCCAATGATGATTTTCTCATCCGGCACATTCGTGGGATAGCCGGAAATCGTGTCCTCCTGCACCACCACTGCGGCCACGAAACTATCCGCCCCCGCGCCGAAGTTGATGGTAGGATCCACCGTGCCGTCGGGGTTCAGCCGCGTGATGCGATTGCGGGTCACGCCGCTGCACCGGATGAATGATCCGCCCAGCACGATCCGGTTGTCCGTCTGCAAGGCGATGCTGAACACCGCGTCGCTCGCCCCAAGGCCGGGCGTAAAGCTGCTGTCGGACGAACCATCCGCGCTGTTCAACCGCGCAATATGGTTGAAGTTGGTGTTGCCATTGACGCTGGTGAACAGGCCGCCGATCAAAATCCGACCGTCCAACTGGAGCGTGATGGCGCGCACGGAATCGCTGGCCGACGCGTTGGTGAAGCTCGAATCCACGGAACCGTCCACGTTCAACCGCGCAATGTGATTTACGTTGATGCCGTTCACGGCGGTAAAGTCGCCGCCGATGACCACCTTGCCATCGCTCTGCACGGCCAGGGCATAAACGGTGGCGTTGGCACCCAAGCCACTGGCATTGAAACTCGTGTCCGGCGAGCCGTCATCATTCAACCGGCCAATGTTGTTCGCGATCTGTCCGTTTAGCAAAGTAAAGCCGCCGCCGACCAGAATCTTCCGGTCGCCGTTGACAAAGGTTTCACCCACCGCGTTCACCGAGTTGGCCGCGCCGGAGCCGGGATTAAACAGGCTGTCGAGCGAACCGTCGGAATTCAGGCGCGCAATGCCGTTCATCACCACGCTGTTCATGTTGGTGAAGTAACCGCCGACCAGAATGCGTCCGTCCGTCTGAACGGCAAGCGCCCGGACGGAATTATCCGCGCCCATGGCGGAGGTGGGCAGCGAGAACGCCGGATCCAGTGAACCATCCGAGTTCAGCCGCGCGATGCGCGTGCGGCGCACGCCGTCGGCAAAGGTGAAATCACCGCCGGCCAGCAACTGGTTGTTCGGCTCCAAGGTCAGGGCGTAAACCGGGCCGTCAAAGCCCGCAAACGAATTGTAAGTCACATCCGGTGAGCCGGGAATTTCATTCACCGCCGACGTGTCAATGATGTTCAACACGGCGTTGCTCGGACTGCCGAGACCGTTCCACGCGGTGGGGTTGCCGACGAGCACGGCATTGGTCAAGGCCAGATTCAAGGACACAAAACCATTGGTCGCGCCCGCCGTGATGGGCACGTTGAAATACTCGGCCACCTGGCCGTTGGTGAAGGTGAGCGTGCCACTGGTGCCGGTATAGTTCGTGCCCGCCAGCGCCGTGCCGTCCATGGTAGTGTAACTCACCGCCAGCGTCCCGGCGCTGCCGCCGGTGCGCACCACCGGTATCAGTGCGGAACCGCCGTATTGCTTCACCGAGTAAGCACTGCTGGCAAATTCCACCGTGCCCGGAAAGTCCACATTGACAATGGTCAGCACGGCATTGGTGCCGCCATAACCCAGCACCATGGCGTTATTGGTTACCTGATTGAGCACGCCGTTGGTCAGCCATAAATTCACCGTCAGGTTGGAAGTATAGAGCCAGTCGTGCTTCACCGGGATGGAGATCGTCTTGGTGCTCACATCGCCGTTGGTCCAAGTCAGAACATTGGTTGACCCGACATAATTCACGCCATTGGTGGCGGTGCCGTCGCTGGTGAACATCGTGACATTGATGGTTCCCAGGGCGGCGCCCAGACGGCCGATACCGATCAGGGCCGTGCCGTCCGTTTCATTGGCCGTATAAGTTGCCGAAACGAAACCAATATGTCCGGACTTGGAGTTATTGTTGACGATGGTCAGCACGGCATTGGTCAAACCCACCGTCGCCCCGCCTGCCGGCGTATAGAGCATCAGATTCACCGTCTTGTCCGGCTGCTGGCTGGTGATTTTGGTAATCGGCACGGTAAAAGTCTTGCTGCTGTCGCCCGCCTGGAACGTCAGCGTCCCGCTGTTGGTGGTATAATCAATGCCATTGGTGGCGGAGCCGTTGAGCGTCCGGTAACTTACCTGCACCACGCCACCGGTGAAGTTGGTGCGGACGACCGTGATCGTGGCTGTGCCGCCATTTTCATTCACGGTATAAAACGTGGAACTGAAGCCGAGCACGCCCGGCTTGAAGTTATCGTCTATGATGGTCATCTGTGCGGCATCCTGCCAGCCCAGCGCCGCACCCAGCGGAATCAATTCGCCGCCCAGGAAGAAGTTCGTGCCGGCGGGCAGCGTCAAGCCAAAGTTGGCGTTCACGTTGCCGCTGTTATTGGCATTGTTATTGATGGTCAAAGTAATTCCCGGATCTTGAACATCATCCACCGGCACCGGGTGGTAACTCGGCCCGTAAATGGCGGGACTTACCAGCCAGGAATCACTCGGACTTAAAAACCAGAGATTCGGCCAGGTTGATACGGTGGGATTCACCGGCAACGAGAAATTAGTCACGCTGGCAACGCCTGGTCCCGGTGCCGCCATGTTGGTGGTGAAAGTAACCGCCGTCAGTCCCAAGCTGCCGTTGGTGCGGACCATTGACACGAACAAGCTGGCACCGCTCTTGTCCACCGTGTATTTATTATAGGAAAGCTCGATGTTGCCCGGTCCCGGCGTGGCTCCGCCAATCACCCGCGCCACGTTGCTCCGCGGATGGCTGTCCTCGCGGGTGGCTCCGCCGCCGACGCGCAGAAAGCCGCCACCGATCATCACATTCGTCGTGCCCGGCTCCAGCGCAATGGCGTCAATGAAATTGCGGTTGTTTTGCGGCGGATAGAGGCTCGGATAGAGCGTCGTGCTGACCGCGTCGGGGTTGTGATAATGATTGGGCACGCCGGCAAACTGGTTGTAATAGACATCCATGAAGCTGGTGTCCAAGCTGCCCCACTGGAACAGCCGCGCCAGGCCCACGCGCCGGGTCTGGTTGAAAGTGGTGAAATCGCCGCCGATTAAAATTCCACCGTCCGGCTGGAGAGTAATGGCGCTGACCGTGTCCGCCACGCCGGTGACGGGATTGTAAGTGCCGTTGTAAGGCCCGCTGCCGGGATTGAAGCTGGTATCCACCGAGCCATCCGTGGTCAACCGGACGATGCCGTTGTAATTCTGTAGTTGATAATAAGAGATCGCACCGCCGACCAGGAGGTTGCCATCCGGCTGCAAGGCCAGCGCATAAACCGGGTCGGTGTAACCAGTATCCGGATTGTAAGTGCCGATGCCAGGATTAAAAGTCGTGTCCAGCGAACCGTCCACATTCAACCGCGCCACGCCGCCGCGCAGGACGCCGGCCACGTTTTCAAATGCGCCGCCGATGATGACGCGGCCCAGCGAATCCACCACCACGGAATTGATCGTGCCATCCGGCCCGATGCCCGGATTGAAGCTGGTGTCCAAAGTGCCGTCCGCGTTCAACCGGGCGACGGAGTTGCAGTTCGTCCCGTTGACCGAGGAGAAATTGCCGGCAATGACCACCTGCCCGTTGCTCTGGAGCGCCAGCGACCAGACCATGGCATTAGTGCCGCGCACGCCCAGGCCCGTGCCATTGGTGCCGTTCAAAAAGGTGTTGTCCACGGAACCATCCGTGTTCAAGCGGGCGACATGATAGCGGTTGGCGCCATTGAATGAGGTGAACTTGCCGCCGATAAGGATCTGCCCGTCCGGCTGGATGGCCAGCGCGGTGATATAATCGTTCGCCCCGTTGTTATTGGCCGCCAACCCCTGAAACGTGGTATCCACATAACCATTGTTTGAAACGCGGACTATCCGATTATACTGGTCATCGTCATAAGAAATAAAACTGCCGGCGAAAATGGCTTTGCCATCGGTCTGCTCGGCGATGGCATAGACGGTGCCGCCGTTGCCATTGGCTCCGCCGCTGACGCCGCCCTGCGTGCCGGGATAAGTGAGGAACGGCGGCACGGACACATCCGAACCTTCCGAGTTCCAGCAACGATCCACCGCCCCGGCGGGCTGTTGACCGCAGACAACGTCATCAAACAGAATCGTCACGTTGGCATTGTTAACCTGCCCCAACTGGGCGCCAATATCCGTTGAACTTGGCTCCGGCAGCGGGTTGTATAACTGGATCAAAAAGTCCTCGTTATTCTCCACCAGTCCGTTGTTGAGGATGGGGATGGTAATGCTTCGGGGTGAAGTGTCACCGATACCCCAAGACAAAGTGCCGGACACCGGCGTGTAATCGCTGTTGGGCGTGGCATAGTCCGAGCCGGCTTCAAGGGTAAATTGGTTGGCCGGACAATAGCCGCCGGTGAACGTGGCCGGGGCCGGATTGTTGCCTCCGAAAAGCCCGCAGGACGGATCAATGGTATAATCCACCGACACGGAATCCCCCAAGTTGCCCGTGCGAAACACGGTGACGGTTGCATATCCGGGAATATCCTTGTCCACCCGGAAGGTGGATCGTTCAATGTTAAAGAGGGCCGGGTCGGCCGGGAACAAGGACGAATAAGCGGGGTTCACGGCCTTCACCGTGCCAACGCCATTGATCGGATCCACGGTGGGCGCCTCCAAATCAGCCGACTCCAACGAATCGAGCCGGGCATTGTTCAATTGAATACCGATCCAGGAGCCTGATTGGGGCGTGGCGACCTGTCTGACCGGCACGAGGATGTCCTGGCTCATTTGATAGTCATCAAAAATGAGCGTGCCGGCGACAGCGGTGAAAGCGAGCGAGGCCGAGTTGGTCTTAAGCAACACGTTTTGATAGCGATAAGTATAGAGGTTGGTAATGATGATGTCCCCGCTGGCATCCACGCTGGAACCAGACCCCAGGCTGCGCGTGCCCAGCGGCGGGAGCGGAGACGGCACCGGCGTGAACGCTCCGTTGGCGCTGGTGGTGCTGACGATCTGGCCCACATTGTTGCTGGTGGACCAGGTAAAATTGGTGGTGCCGCTCAATATCTGGCTGTTGGTGAAGACAAAGTTGATGCCCAACAGGCCGTTGGTATAAACCATGTTGGTGTAGGTCCATTCGGATACCACAATGTTGGTGATATAATAATTTGTGAAAAACTGCGCGACGCCCAGCGGGAAGTAGGCGATGGATATGTTGGTGCCATAGTAATTGGTCACAAACGTGTTCGTCCAATAGTTTGCAAAGTTGGTGTAGTTGTTCAGGCCGTCGAAGTAAGTCGTGCCATTGGTGAAGACCACGCCGGAAAACTGGTTGGTGACGGCGGAGCTGAAGATGTTGGTGATCGCCTGGTTGGTGCTGATGCCCACAATCACCACCGGGTTGGTCGGCAGCAGGTAATAGTTCGTAACCGGCGGGAGATTGGTGGGCAACGGAACCATCCGGTGGGTCACGACCGGATAATTGGTTCCGGTGTAATTGGTGGTGATCTGGTTGAAGATCTGGATGCTGAGGTTGGTCAGCGCGCCGCTGGCACCCAGCACATAGACATAGTTGCCATTGGCGTCAATCTGATAGCTGTAGTTGGTATAGACGATGAAGTTCAGAACCGAATTGCTGGTCGAACCCACGCCATTGGTGTCAATAACCGTGTAGGAAAAATTGGTCCCAAAATAATTAGTGTTGTAATAATTGGTGTAGTATTGCGTAACGGTGTTGTAATCCACCAAAACGCGGCCGCTGGAGCCGCCCACGCGCGTCACCGTGACGCGGGCACCGGTGTTGCCTTGTGCATCGCTCCAAGCCGAAACGCTGGGGCTCCGGGGACCGGCGGAATCCGTTTCGCTGCACACATACAGGGTCTTGGTGAGTTGAAACGTGCCGGAAGGGATGGTCGGCACAACCGCCCCCGCCTGGACCCAATGCAGCACCACGTTGTTGGAGTCATCGCCAAAATCCAGCGCGTTGCCATTCACCGAAATATAATAGGTGGTGCCCGCCACCGCCGGGAAGGTCAGGTAGCTGGTAAAGTTGAAAAGATCCAAGCCGTTGTTGAAGGCGGTGTCGTCATCCGAAATGAGGTTGGTCAGGCTCGCATCGCACAGGCCGTTGGTCGTGGTCCAAATCGAAAGCACGGTGTCGAACCCGCTGCCAGCCGTGTCAAATTCAACCGTGCCGGTGACCGGAGCCGTCCAGGCATACCAGATGGAATTGTCCACATATTGCTGTCCGTCGTCATCGCAGTTGACCAGGTTGGTCTCGCAACCCTCCAGCGACGCGCCGACATTGCTGCCATTGGTCGTGCCTGAAAGGCCGGTGATGACGCTGGCATTGGCAAAGAAATCGTTGGCCGGCTGCGCGACGGCGAGGCTGGCCAGCAGGCCAAACCCCGTCACCAGCGCCAGCTTGAGCCAGCCGGCGGCATGTCCGCGTCCGGTCAGCAACCGGTCTGCAAGTTTCATCTGAATTGTTTTCACAATGTTTCTCCAATCTGCCGGCAACCGCCGGGCGGCGCGGCTTTCAAGTTCAAAAAATCTCATTCGGCTTCTCCACATACTCTGACACAGTATCACAAAATCAATTGGGTTGCACCATCACCCGGTAAAAGTGCATCACGTTCGTCATCGGATCAATCACCCAGACATTCGTCGTCTCCCAGTTGTCCGCCGGCGCCATATTGTTGATATACGGCTGCGGCGAAACAAAGTAGTTGGTGTGGGCCGCGTTGGTCACCGCCGTGCCGGAACCATAGTAATAATTATTGAAATTGGTGAACGGCAGCCAGGCCGGCGACAGCAGGTTGGTCTTGTAATAGATATAGTTGCCCGCCAGCGGAATGGTCCGCCAGCTCAAACGCGCCGACTTCGGCGGGAGATTGGTCACCGTCAGGGTGAAGTTCAACTGCGACGGAACCAAAACGGGCGTGGGATCGGAGGCGTTGCCGATGCCGTCCCGGTCCGAATCAATGTCGGTGCTCGACGCCAGCGCGGCGTTGACCAGATTGGTTGTCCCATCCGGATAGACCAGCGACACCGAACTGAACGTCCCGGCATAACTGGGCACCCAGCGGAGATGGTCGCCGTTCCAATGGTTGATTTTTTCCGCCACCGACGAGCCGCCGGAAAGGGCTTGGGCGTAATAGATCACCACGTTGGTGTTGAAGGTGAGCGCCGGCATGTTGGTGCCGCTGCGGTAGGCGTAACCGGAATAATCCTGGAACTGCAAACAATCCACATAGATGGCGTTGGTGGCCCCGTTGGTGGCCGTGCCGGTGAAATAGAACTTGGTGCCGTTGGTCTGGGCGTCCAGCACCAACTGGCCGATGGCGGCATCGTTGAGATAGCCGGCATTGACATAGCCCCGGTCCTGTCCCGCCCAGGTGTTGTTGACTTGCTTGGTGCCCACCGTCGCCAGATTGGTGATGGTGGTGGCCAGCAGGTCGCCGGTGACGGGCTTGATCGGCAGAACCAACCCCGACGAAGAACCAAAACCCGGATAGTTTGCCCCCACTGTCCAACTGCTGGGATTGGTCACGCCGGCGACGTTGTCGGTCAGCAGATTTGTGGCAATCAAAGTGAGGGAATTGCCGGCCTGAATGGTTGTCCCGCCCAGCACCAGGCTGTTGGCGGCGAGACTGATGGTGCCGGTGGCCAGAACCATGGCATTCGTCATGGTGGTGGTCTGCGTTTGGGCGGCAATTGCGCCGGCCCCGGCAATATAAGTGCCGTAATTCTCAAAGTCGTTGGCGTAAAGGGTCGAGTTGCCGCTGTTGTTAATCAGGCCGGTGTTGAACAGCGCCAGATAGGGCAGCGACGGGCTGCCAAACGTGGCGGAGGCCGCCGTGCGGATGGCACCACCGTTGTTGGTGAGACAGCGCAACCGGGGCGCGGCCGTGGCCCAGTTGATGGACGCCGATCCCAGGTTCACTTCGCCGTCCGGCGATGCCGCGCCGTTGCCAAGGCCATTGGTGGTCAGCAGCAGGTTGGTGCAGTTCAGCGAGAACGTGCGGCTGATGTTCAACACGTCGCTGATGGTGACATTGTTGGTGCTGTAGAGGACAAAATCCTGCAACGCCGACGCCGTGGTGGGACTCAACTGGCTGGCCACCAACAGCACGCGATAGTCAATATTGATGCCCGTAAAGGTTCCCGCCCCCGGAATTGTCACCACAGTGTTGGAGGCGATCCAGCGGGTGGTCCAAGCCTGAATATTGCCGCTCCAGGTTGGCAGGGAAGACTGAATAAGGTTGGTCACCGCCATGGTGCCGTTGGTGTTGCCGAGATAGATGTCCGAATAGGGCGAGGCAATCTGGGACTGGCCATCATAGTCAAACTGGTTCGTGCTGTTCAGCCGCAGATAGTTCATGCCCGAAATAGCGGATTGGATTATGCTCAATTCGTTGCTGGCGTTGATTTCCACCCGGCCCGGCAGGTTGGTCAGCGTAATCGAGCCCAAAGTCGAGCTGTTGGTGGAAACGGTGGTCGGCTGCAACAGCGCATCAACGTAGGAATAAATGTTATTGGTGATGGTGTCGGAGTCTAAAATGCCATTAATGAATCCGGCGGTCGTCGGCGGGCCAAGACCAAGCGGCGCAGTGGCCGTGAAAAAGGAGAAATTGTTGGGGGTGCCGGTGCCCGGATCACCGTATTTCAGATTATTGGTGCTGGACCCCTGCATATAATCGTTGATCAAATACAAATACCGGCTGCTCGTCACGCCACTGGCCGGGTCGGTATAAGTGCCCACCCATTCCACATGGGCCGAACCATTGCCAGCGCCGCCCTGAAAATAAACATTGGTGGCCACGTTCACGCTGTTGTCCTGCAGGAAAATCATCCGCACCGTCCAGTTGGTTCCGGTGTTGTCTATGTCCACTTGAAAATACGGCACCGAGTTGAACAGAAAGATATCGAATGGCATCGTGTTCATCGGGGCGTCGGCATAGAACTGGCCCAAGCTGTCGCTGGGCACCCATTGGTTCGTGTTGTAGTCCACCTGGCCGGAGGCGGTGATGTTCGCCGAGACAGTGCCCGACAGCAGCGCGTTCGCCGAGCTTTCAATGGTCACGGTGGCGGTGTTGAAGCCGACGGTGTTGCCGGAGAACCGGGCCAGGCCGTTCGCTCCGATGTTCACCACCCCGTTGTCGCAGACGGAAATATTTGTGGCCCACACATTGATGCCGCCATAGCCCTGATAGTAGCCGCCATTGAAAACATTGAAAATCTGGTTGAGCAAAACCGCGTTGGCCGACGTGCCGCAGTTGATGCTGCCGCTGTTGTAAAAACTGCCCGCTTCCATGTCCGCTCCCGACGTGTGATGCGTGGCGAAATTAAAGCCGGTCAGCGAATCCATTTCCCCCACATTGGTAAAATTAAGCGTGTTATACCAATTTTCATAAAGCGCCCCCAGCCAGTTTGCCGAACCGGTATAGGTTGATAAGCTGAAGGTGGAATTCAAGCCATCCACGCCGTTGATGAAATTGGTGGCATAAATCTGCGGGAGATAGTTGACCAGCGGGTCAACATTGCTGGCATCGGCAACCCCGGTGCCATTGTAACCGCTGCCCACGGAAAACGTGCCCGGATTCTGCGCCCCGGCGGTGCCCGCCAACAGCAGCAGCGACAACCCGACGGGCAAAGCCTTCAGCCACCCGCGCCGGGCTTTTCTGGGGCAAACAAATGATTCCATAACTTAAACTTAGTGGATTGTGATCGAATAATTCAGGCTGACCACCCGGTTGGCCGAGTCGGTCAACTGCACGGTAAAGGTGAACGCGCCGACGGCCGACGGCGTGCCGGAGAACGTGGCGGTGGTGGTATTGAAACCCATTCCCGGCACCAACGAGGACAGACCCGGTGCCGCCCAGACATAAGGCGGCTGGCCGCCGGCGGCGGTGAGCGTCACCCCGGCCCCGCCATTGTAAGCCACTCCGTTCGTGCCATCCGGCAAGGTCGTCGGCGTGACTTGGATGACCATCTGGTTCATCAAATTGGAAATGTTGATGGTGGACGGATAGACCACCGGATAATTGGTGGAAGCGTCAAACGCCCCCCACGGCGCCAGTTGCGTCTGGGTGCCCCCGTTTAAGAAGGCGTTGGTGGAAAGCCCTTGCGTGGCCAGACTGCCATTCAAATACAGATCGTTGGCGTTCTTGTTGAACACCATCGTAACCCCCGGAACAATCGTGCCCGGCCCGGCCAGCGCGGTCGTGATCGCGCTCTGGTCAAACCGGGGCGTTGATATGGTATAATCCACCCCGTAAGGATTGGCCCCCGTCGGCACCGTCAAATCCTGCGCCTGGAACAGGATGTCCGGCTGCGTCACCACGCGCTGATAATATTCCATCATTTGCTGGCCGTTGGTGACCGTCACCATGCTGTAAGTGTTGGTCAGCGGCTGGAAGAACTGCCCCACCAGCGAATCATAGTTGGCCCGGATAAACTGCACCCGGCCAAGCCCGCGGCGCAAAGCCGCCACCGGAGCCGCCTGCGCACAAGTGGACGGCTGCACGAGCAGCGTGGCGTTGGTTACCTGCGAACTGAACACCTGCGTATAAAGCTGACCCAAGTCTTGAACCCCCGCCAGATTGGTGGAAATGATGGTCGTGGTGGTGGTGGTGGACACATTCGTCGTCAGCGTCGCCAGAACAGCGTATTCGCACCAGCCGGCCGGCACGATGAAAAAGTCGCCGCTGACGCCGTTGTTGATGATATTGGTGGTGACGATGTTGGTCAGCGTGCCGACAATCGCGTTGGTCCAGATCACCAAGTTGGTGGTGATGACCGTCACCGGGCTGTTGGTGGCAAAGGCGTTGTTGGTTTGAAGGTTGCCAAAATAGTAAGTGTATTGCGTGACCACATTGGTGGTGTAATTGGTGCCAAAGGCCAGCGCCGGCTCGCAGAAACCGGGCCGGATGGAGTAGGTGTAGTTGGTGTTATAGGTAGTCACCACGGTGGTGTATTGCTGGCCGATGTTGCCGGTGCCGGTGGTGTTGCTGGCCACGGTGAGGGTGGTCGTGGCGTTGACGTTGGTCAGCAGGCCGATGATCTGGAACCCGCACCAGGTTTGCGGCACAATATAGAAGTCGCCGGAAACCAGATTAGTATAGAACGAAACGGGCGGCTGGATGTTGGTGCACAGCAAATCCGGTGAACCGCCGGGACAGGCATAGACATTGGTTGACGCGACCGTCACATAGGTATTGGTGAAATAGTGATTGGTGATGATGTTCAGGAAATCGTAATTATAGGACGTGACGATGTTGGTCGCATAACTGGTGCCCTCCGTCATCACCGCCTCGCAAATGCCGGGATACACCGCGTAGGTATAGTTGGTGTATTGATCATAAAAATTCTGGGTCAGCCCATATGAATTTCCACCCACCAAATTGTTCGTTCCCGTGGCCCCATTGGTGTTGTAACCTGAATAAACAATCGTGTTGGTCGTCCCGTATTGGTAAGGCGGATTGCCGGGCGGAAGGGAGAGCACCAAATCAAAACCGCACCAGTTGGTCGGGATGAGGAAGAAGTCGCCGGAAATGAGGTTCGTCTTGTAAGTCATGGAATTGGTCACGGCCACGAACGGACTGCCGTAAGGCGAGCCATAGGGGGAATTGGTGATCCAAATGCTTTGGACGGTGATATAACGGTTCGTGTAATAATGGTTGGTAAAAACATTGCCAAAGGTGTAATTCCAGTTGGTAATAAAAGCATAGTTGGTGGAAACCGCCACGGTCACCAATTTGGGCGGCCCGCCGTAAGGCGACCCGATATAATTAGTCAGATAGGAGACATAGTTGGTAACCGCGACATAGCTTGGGGACGTGGTCGCCCGCAGAATTTGCAGGGCCGGATACAAGGCTTGCATGACCGCCGGGGGATTCGTGCGGGACGCATCCGCGAAGTTCGCCAGATCCAGAGTTGCGATCGTCGTCCACGGCACGGTGATGTCGTAGTCAATGACCGTCGGCCCCGGCTGGTTGGTATAATAGTAAATGTTGGTCAGAGTGGTGATGTTTGGCAGGCCACTGGTTGGCGTGGGCGAATATACCGGGGACACTGACAAGTTCGTATAAAAAGGGGCGATATTGGTGACAATCTGCACCTGAAGGGAATTGGTCTTGACCCCGCCAATCAGCAGGCCCGGATAAAGTCCCGCCAGCGTCACCGGATCGGTGAACGGTGCCAAGGTCAGCAACGGCCCCAGCGGCAGGGTGGTCAACGGGATGGGATAGTTGGGATAACCGCCGAATTGAACCGGCGACCAGTTGGTGAACGGCACGATCCAATTGGTCGGATATACCGCGCCATTATTTACAAACGGCACACTGTTGGTGTAAGGCCCGGCCAAATTGGTGAAATAAGCCGTCACCGTCGGCGTGATCTGGTTGACGACATTGGTCACGACCGAGACAAAGGTCAGCCCCGGAAAAGCCGCTTGAAGCGCCGCCGGGTTGTTGCTGGTGGTGGTGGAGTCCGACAACAGCAGGCTGTAGGGAATCGTCGTCAAGGTCTGCGTCGGCTGGACGTTCGTCAGCAGGAGCACGCCGCCGCTGGGCGCCGTATTCTCCCAGTTGAGATTGTTGGTGCTCAACAAATACTTCAGGCCCGCCACGTCATCACTGGTCAAACCCGTGTAGAAACCGCCCAAGGCACTGCTGGTGCCATTACCATTTCCATTGCCATTGGCATTGCCATTACGCAACCCACCGGCGGTCACGGCCGTAAAAGCGTTGCCAAACGCGTCAACCGGCTCGGGTTCCGTTATGGCGCTCCAAGGCACGGCAGGATTTAGTCCGCAGTTCTCGCGGATATAAAACGTATAAAGCGCGCCATTGATGTAGGGTGAATAAGGACTGGCCTGCGTGAGATCAAAATTCCGCTGGACGACAAGGTATTGCACATCCTGGGGACATTTGGGATTTGGAAGGCCAAGCGGATTCGGCAAGCGGTCGTGCAGCGTCCAGACATAGCGATCCGGATCCGCCAAGCCCAGTTCCAAAACCATGTTTTTTAACACATAGGACTTCATATCCAAAAGTCCCAAGGTTTGGGCGGTGTAATTCCATTGCTCGGAGACCTGCGGAAATTCCGACAGGCTGGAGCTGTAACTGTCCAGACTGTTGGCCGCGCCCAGAGTAAGTGCCGTCCCACCGCCCACACCGCTGGTGTTGAGCGTGATACCATTGGTGGCGCTGAATAGAAAGACCGGGGTGTTGGTCAACCCGCACATGACACCGTTCAAAAGGCCAAAGGCCGCATCAATGTTGGTCAGCCCGGAACTTCCGTAGTAAGTGATAAAAGACGCGTCGCTCGCATAATATTGCACCGGCACCACCGGCCGGTATTCCTCATAGATATCCGCCGGTGCCACGGGATCATTCCAGCCATAACCAATGGTGATGACCTGCCAGGCATCGTCATTGAAGCCAATCTGCTCGGCCAGGGAAAATCCCCACGCGGACTGGAGCGTCAGGAAGAACGCGCCAACCCAGAAAAATTTTTCAATCAGTTTCCGCATACAAGTTAAATTAGCGCAGCAGCAGCACGCGGTAGTAAGCCGCTGAATTGCCGCCGACATAAATTGAGTCCGTCGTCCCCGCCGCGAACCGCGGCGAACCCAGATTACTCCACGTCGTGAAATTGGTCGTGACCTGCACCTGATAAGTCAGGCCCGGCTGGGGATTCCAGCTCAAGAACAATCCCTGCGCGGAGGGTGTCAGCACCGTCTTCAGCCAGGTGGTCGGAGCCAGCGGGTTGCCGCCGCTCAAGAAAACCTGCGCCAGCGTCGGGCCACCGGGAGCCATCGGCGCGCCGGGCGACGGCCAGTAAGTGGTGGTGTAATGGCCCGCGTAATAGCCGCCAAAATAGGCCGCCATCCATTCGTAAGGAATGCCAAACCAGTTCAACCCGCTCCACGTCGTGCCGCCGGCGGACGCGGAAACCGGCGAACGCCGGCCGCTGGCCATGACATAGTCAACTTGGAAGTAGTGAGGGCTGTTCGTCGTCAGACCATTCGCCGCCGTCATCGTCCAAAGGTTGCTGGTCACCACGGCCACCGGGCTGTTGGTCGCGCCGTCCACATAGACTTCATAATTTGCAACCGACAAGCCTTGCAGCGTCGCCCAGGTGACCACCAACTGCGGCTGATACACGCCGTTGCTCACCACGAACGGCACCCAGACAAACGGCGCGCTCAACGGCGGCAGGTTGGACGCCATGTTGAGGTTGACATAACGCTGGGCAAACAAATCAAACGTGTTGGGAAAACCGTTGAAGCTGGTCCACACCGCCAGAAACTGGCCGACGCCATCCGAAGCCACCGTCGGCTGCATTTGCTGGCCGATCGTGGTGGTGTTGACGCGAAATTCGCCGCCGACCAGGCTGCCGTCGTTATGCACGAACTGGGCGTAAACCCCTTCGCGCGAACCGTCCTGCGCCAGACTCGTCCATGCCACCAGATAGTCCAAGCCCAGCGAACTCACGCGCGGCGCATACTGGTCGCCGTAAAGAAACGTATTCAGGCCGAACACGGTTCCGCCCACAGCGGCACTGTTAAAGGCGCGACCGTAAACATCCAGGCTGTTGGTGGGATTGGCCATGTTGCGGGCCGTCCACGCCACCAAGAAACTTCCATCCGTCGCCGCCGCAATTGAAGGATTGGCGCAGGGGTTAAAGTCTGCGTTGACCAAAAATTCGTTGCCGGAAGCCGCGCCAGCGGCGGTGAACTGCCGGGCAAAAATGTCCACGCTCGGGGTCAGGCCACTGGCGGAACTGACCGCCGTCACGTTGGTGCCCACCGCCGCCGCCAACTGCCGCTGCTGTTCCGAAACCCAGGCCACCACGAATCCGCCGTTGGGCAACGCCGCGATGGATGGCGTGCGCTGATTGAAATTGGTGAACTGGTTCACCAGAAATTCCCCGCCGATTTTCTGGCCGGCCGGTGAAAAAATCTGGCCATAGACATCCTGCATGGAAGTCGGGGTGGCTTCGTCGTAGCTGGCCCAGACGAAGACGACATTGCTGTTGTTCAAGACGGCCACGGCGGGGTTGATTTGGTAATGATTGGTGAACGTGTTGACCAGAATGTCATTGGTCGAAAGAAAGGTGTTGGTCGGCGTCAGGAACCTTGAAAAAATATGCTGGAAGCCGGGCTGTCCGCCCTGCCAGACAAACACCGCGCCGCCGTTCTTGAACAGGGCCACGCGCGCATTTTCCTGGCTGCCCGCGCCGATGGAGTTCACCCGGAAGGTGCCGAGCGTTCCGGAGAGCGTCGCATCCAACCGCCGCGCACTGATGCCCCAACCGTCGCCGTCGGTGGCATTGTCCTGCCAGACCACGAAACCGCCGGACTGGGAAATGGCCGCGTCGGGAAAAACCTGGTCGCCGGGCAGCGAGCCGATAACGGCGTATTCGGTGCCGTTGGTGCTGTAATAATTGGTCTGGGCGAAGGCGGCAAAGGAAACCGCCAGCATGCCAAAGGCACACGCGGCGGCCAGACAAAATCGGGTTGAAATGGGCATGACTACGTATGAGCAAAATAATGCATCCCGGCGGGATTGTCTAAAAATTCCCGCAAGGTTTTTCCTTGCTCCGACTATTTGGTTGATCCAGCTATGCAAATTCATTTTCAAATCAATTCCGCCTGGCGTTCCGCCGGCGCCGCGTCCAGTTCCGCCAGCATACCGTTGAATCCCCAGCGGCGGAACAAGCCGCGCAATTTTTCATGGTCCGGCGGCTGCACCGCCAGCCGCTCCGGCGCGAACTCGCACGGCACTTCGCGCAGCCCGACGAGTTCCAAATTCCGGCGGACCGCGTCCGCCGAATTCCGCAGCGACGCCCGCAATTTTTCGGACTTCACCTCGTCCACCCGCGCCAGCAGCGCGGCGGCCGAGCCGAATTGTTTCAGCAGTTCGGCGGCGGTCTTCGGCCCCACGCCCGGCACGCCGGGGATGTTGTCCACCGCGTCGCCCATGAGCGCCAGCCAGTCCGCCACCTGCTCCGGCTCAATGCCGGTTTTGGCCGCGACCTGCGCCCGCGTCCAAATCGTCCCGGTCTTGTCGTTCGGGTTCAACAACCCGATCTGCGCCGAAACCAACTGCATGAAATCCTTGTCGGAACTGGCAATCACCACGTCCCAACTTTTTTCCGCCGCGCGCCGCGCCAGGCAGGCGATGTAATCATCCGCCTCGACGCCGTCGCCGCAAAAACTGGCGACACCCGCCGCCGCCAGATAACTTTCAATCTCGTCAAATTGCGGCCGCAAATCGGCCGGCATTTCGGGCCGGTGCGCCTTGTATTCCGGCAGCGCCGCGACGCGCCTGGCATCCAGTCCGCCGTCCCACACGACAATTAAATGCGCCGGCTCCAGAGTCGAACGCATTTTTTCGAGCATCTTGACGAAGCCATAAATGGCGTTCGTTGGCCGGCCCTCCGGCCCGCGCAAATCGCGGATGGCGTGAAACGCCCGATACGCGTAGGCGTGCCCGTCAACAATCAGCAGCCGGCTCACGGATTGGCGGGCGGCAACGTATTCACTTGCTTCGTCGTCTCGGTCACACGCCCGGCACCCGGCGGCTGCGGCGGAATCGCGTTCTGGGCAAACGGCAGATCATCGTCCGTATGCACGCGGTTGCCCGCCGGGTCAATGATGGTGGCGGTCACAAAAATCATCAGGTTCTGCTTGGTGGCGGTCTTGCTTTGATTTTGGAACAGCCGGCCCAGCAGCGGAATATCGCCGACCACCGGAAGCTGGTTCTTGGTGTTTTGCACGGTCGAGGAAATCAGGCCGCCGAGCACCACGGTCTGATTGTCCCAAACATTCACAGTGGTGACGACCTGACGGACGGTGAAACGCGGCAAGGCTACCGGAAGCGTTGTGCCGTCTGCGGCACCCGCAAGCGCGGTGCCGGGATTGTAGCCGGGAATCTGACCGGCGGTGATGGTGTCGTAACCATTGAATTCGGTATAAGATGGGATTAAAGACATATTAATTGTGAAGCCGTCGGACAAAATATAGGGAACCACGTCCAAGATCGGGCCGGTTTCAACCGGTTGAGTGGTGGGTTCGACCGCCGACGTGCCGGCCTGATTAATCGTCGAGCCGCCGGTGGTTCCGTTGATTGTGCCCGCAGTGGCATTGTTTGCGGTCGTTCCATTGTTAAAGGAAAAACCGGTGACCACATTGATCACTTCCGTGGCGCGCATCTGGGTCTGGCGACCGCTGATGGTGGTGGCCTCCGGTTCGGCCAGATTTTCATAGCCGGTGCGCGATTGGAGCATGTGCATGGCGACTTGAAAGTTGGGGTCCGTCAGGATACCGGTAAGCGTAGTCACCGTTGGCGCGGATGAACCGCTGGAAAAAAGCTGCTGGTCCGAGACCGAAGCGGGAATTAAGCTGGCGGCGGTGTTGCCGGGGAAAGCTCCCAGCGGATTGGCTGCGGAAGTCGGCACACTGAGCGACGGGGTGGTGCCGCCCGTGCCCACCACGTTATTGCCCACGTTGAACTGGCCGAGATACCAGTCAAAGCCGATCGCCTTGTTGTCGCTTTGCTGCACCTCGATGAAGCGCGCTTTGATGTGAACTTCCTGCGCAATCTGGTTCATGGTTTGAATGGCGCGTTCAATGGTGTCCAGATCCGTTTCGGTAGCCTTGACGAACAATAACCCCAGCCGGTCATTGAAAAACACGGATTTGCCGGCGGGCTGCATAAGGTTCACGCCCAAGGCGGTAAAGAAAGCGCGCGCCGCCTCGCTGGGTGTTGCGGCCAGTGTCACTTGCGTGATGTAATTCAAACCGCCCTGACCGCCCACATTGCCGCCACCGCCCTGGGCACCACCCGCGCCGCCGTTCAAAGGATTAACAGCTCCACCAGTCTGACCGCCGCCGCCACCACCGCCGCCGTTTTGGCCCGTATTGCGGAGCGCGCCAGCCCCCGAAAAGGCATTGACGACGCCGACCACCGCGCCGTTGTTCTGGTTCTGGCCGCCGCCGCTGTTACCGCCGCTGTTGCCGCCGCCGCTGCCACCGCTGCTACCGCTGTTATTAACACTGCCAAAAGTTGAGGAACTCACGCTTTCCAGACCGGAATAGAAGGTGTTGGGATCAACCTTGAACGTGCGCATGGACAGGACCACCTGCTCCTCGCCTTTGGCCTGAAAGACCACCGCAAAATCCTGAATGGAATACTTGAGCGGATGATCGGAAACCAAACAGATGGCGTCGAGCACTTCAACCAGCCGCACATCCACCAAGCTGGGAATTTTAATCATATAGGCGCCAATGTCAGCCGCCTCGCCGCCGCCCGCGCCGCCCGCGTTCGCCGCCGGCGCCACCGGCAGTCCGGTGGCCGGATCAACGGCGGCACCCGCGCCGGGCACTCCCGGCATGGCTCCCGCACCGCCACCAAAAGCGCCACCGGCGTTCCCAGCCCCAAAACCGCCGCCAAAACCGGTGTTGGCCGGAGCGGCAATGGCCTGACCGGATTTGTCCGCGTTGGGATTGATCAGGAAATTGATGCCTTTGCGTTCGGGGTCGCGGAGCTTGGCCTGTTCGGTCAAGTTGCGGAGAACTTCGCTCAAGGGCATGCCTTCGCCCGTGGTGAAATTATCCAGCCGGGTATGATCCAGTTTGGCCACGATGGCCTGCCGGCCGGGACCGGTGTAAACGAGATTGTTCGTGGCGTAAGGATTCGGCACGGGCAGCACCGGATGCTGGGTCGGCAGCACCCATTGCTTTTCCACACTCTCCATGCGCTTCTGGGTGTCCACCGTGTGCTGGGCAAAATCACGGCTGATCTCGGCCTGTTTGATGAGGTTCAAATAATAGTAGGCCGCCGAATTGTCCGGATCCAGTTTCAAGGCTTCGTAAAGTTTGACCTCTGCTTCCGGCAGCTTGCCCATTTCATAAAACAGCTTGCCGTCCTGCACGAGCGTGCCGGCCTCCACTTGCTGTTGCGCGACCAGCGGACGCGTATCCAGCGCGGCGGTGCTCGGCATCCGGCCATTCATGGCCGCGAGCATCTGGTCATTCTGTTTTTTGAAGGCGAGCACCTCGGCGAGGTTCGGGGCCACCTTCAAGTCTTTTTCCGTGTTCAAAACCTGTTGCACCTGTGTCTGGGCCTCGCGCAAATCCTGGCGGCTCTGGGCGTCGCGCGCCAGCGCCAGCCGCGTGGCGGTCAGGCCGGCGACGGCCTGGGTGGTTTCCGCGTCTATGCCCGAACCGATCTGCTGGACCAGGGTGCAGGACTCCTGATACAGCTTGGCGGCGCCGGTGATGTCGCCGCGTTGGGCGGTGGCCCGGGCGTCGGACAATTTCTGGCGCAGCACAATGGTGTTGGCCTGGCGCATCACCGCTTCAGTGGTGGCGTCGCCAATGGCGGAATTATCCTGCGCCGGCACGGCTGCGGGAAATCCCAGCAGGGCGGCGAGTCCAAGGGTGAAAAGGGCGGCTTTGGTCATGGCAAATTCAGGTTCGTCGGCGATGGGCGCGGTTCAATGCGGAATTGTTATCAATTAAGGTGCAAATGGCAAAGAGGTTTTTTTCTGGTTCGACTGGTCGGACAATATTAATTCATTTTGATCGACTTCAACCACCAGATAATCCACGCCGCCGAAGGAAACTTTATCACCGATCCGGCGGGCGTGAAATGTTTTTTTCTCCGGGTCGTAGCGAAAATCCGCCGTGTGCGCATCCACGCGGCGGTAAGGCTTGTCGCGGGAAACCGTGGCCAGTTCGCCGGTGTCCACCAGCTTGAGCACCAAGGCGTCGGGATTCTCCACCGCGCCTTGAACCTTGTCCAGCGAGAAGGTGTCATTCGCCTTGTCGCCCACCGAGACGTAATGCTGGTGCTTGAGGCTTTTGGCCTTGGTCGGGGCCGCCTGTTTTTCCACGCCGACGACATAGCGCGCGCCGAGTTCATTGGTCAGCACCGAATCGAATGTGATGACCAGATACAGCGGCGCGATGTTGGTGACCACGGCCATTTGCAAACCGGTTTTTTTGGCGGCGGGAATCAAGGTGCCATCCAAGCCTCTTTGCCATTCCAGCGGGTTGAACAGCTTGTTGACCGTTTCAAAATCCAGCAGGTAAGGCGACTGCTGCCGGGCAATCGCATTGGCCTGCACCGTCAGGTCAATATCCGGCAGCTTCGTCACCTTGGGATGGGTCAGACTGTTGGCCCGGTCCTCCATGGACTGCCTGTCGGCGGCGATGTAGAACAACATGAAGACCAAGACCCCGATCAACCCCGCCAAAACGAGGCCCAGCAAAATCTTTTCGTAATGTTTTTTTAGGAATTCCATCTTAACTCTTGGGCAGCAGTTTCACCAGTTCCACTTCCAACGTGACCCGGAGCAGTTGCTCCTTCAAAACGACCGGCAACCCGCCGCGACCGGCGGCCGGTTGGGCCGCCGGCTGGGGCACCGCCGTCGGCGGCGGCATCATTTCCCGACCGTAGCGTCCGGGCATCGGCATTCCCGGCAATGTTCCGCCGGGCACGCCGGGCATTCCCGCCGTCTGGTCGCCGGTTTCCGCCGCGCCGGCCGGCTGGATGTTCAACGATTTGACGATGAACGCATTTGACGAGGACGCAAAACCGGAGATGACGCGGGCGAGTTCCGGCGTGAAACAACGGAAGGTGACGACATACGGCGTCAGGATGGCCAGCGCGTTCGTCTGCGGCCGCTCGTCCAGATAATCCGACTGCGGGCCGGTGGCATCGTCGTCGGAAACCCGAACCCGTTGAAAGCTGTCAAGCGCATTGATCCGCGCGGCAAACAAAATTTCAGACATGGCCTTCACCTCGCCCAATTGTGCGGCCAGCGAATTCAGGCTGCCGGCGGCGAATTTCACCAGCGGACGCTGCGCGGTGAAGGAAAAATCATATTTCGGCGGCAGCGTCACCGAGGCGCCGTCCGCCTCGTGCTGCAACTGGTCAATCGTCCGGCGCAGCGCGGCGGCATAAGCCTCGCTCGTCACCGAACCGCCCGGCGGAATGGCGGGCAGTGACCGGTAACCCTCGCGCGCCTGCTTGACCCAGTCATGCACCTGCCGTTCCTGCTCCTTGGCAATCTGCGTGTTGTTGACTTTCTCATCGCCCGGATACGGTTTTTCCTGCGCGAGTCGCACCAGCGTTTCGTAAGTTTCGCCGAGCTTGACGGCCGCGGCGGAGTTGCGGGACCAGCCCTGATAAATATAATAGCCCGCTCCCCCGAGCAGCACCAATGCCACCCCGCCGCCAATCACAAAAAATAGATTTCGCTTGATCCAGCCCATATCAAAAATTCAGCGGGTTGAGTGGCGTCACGTTCACCGTGAACGTGAAGGTGCCGTTGGCTTCATCCGGCGTGATCTGGCCGGCCAGTTGCGTCGCCTTGGGATCCACCAGCGGCGAACTCTTGATCTCGTTCTCAACCGCATAGGCGATTTCGCTGTTGGCCGAGGGATCGCCGCTGATCTTGGTCAAATCCACCGCGCGGCAAATGAAAATGATGGCGTTGTTTGTATTGGCCTGCCCGGCGACCGGCTGGCCGCCCGCATCCGGCGGCGGAGTCGGCAGACCCGGCTGCCCCGGTGGAGTCATAGGAAATTCACTGCGCATTCCGGGGCGCATTCCGGGCACTACTGGCAGACCGGGTTGCGCTCCATACCCATTTCCATACCCATTGTATCCCGGCGGCATTTGGGCGGAAGCACCGGCGGATCCCGCACCCAGATTGGGTGCCGAGGTCAACTGCTCAATCCAGATGCCGGCCTCGATCCCCGACTTTTGGGCCGACAATTTTTTCCGAACGTCGTCCTCGGAACGGATCAGCGCGCGGCGCATCTCGGCCAGAAAATCTCCCCAGTAATACCGCTGCTGCATCCACAGCGTAATCTGATTCATCTCGCCGACGGCATTTTTCAGCCTGCCATTGGCCGCCCGGAAAACTTCGGATTTGTGATTGGCCTCCGCCACCTGCGGGTCGAGGCGGCCGACTTCCGTCTCCTTGTTGACCGCCAGTTTCTGGAACAAAAACCCGACCGCGAACGCCACCAGCACCAAGCTGAACACATTGGCGACGAGATACGGCTTCTTCTGGTTGAACGACTGCCAGCGCAACGTGCTGTCCGGCATCAAATTCATTTCCACCGGGCAGTTCGCCATGTTGCGCAGGCCGAGGCCCACGACTTCGCCGAGCGAATGCGCCACACGGGAAAGCTCTTCCAGGTTCACCGCCGGGTCAATCTGCACGTTGCGGAACGGATTGAAATACTCCACCGGCACGTTCAGTTTTTCCGCGAAAAACTGCGCCGTGTAAGGCATGATCGAAGCGCCGCCGGACAAAAACAGCCGCTGCGGCGCGGAGCCGCCCTGCTGGCCGCGATAAAATTGAATCGTCTGGTTGACCTGAATGTGCAGCTTGGTCATGAACTGCCGCGCAATTTTGGAAATCGCCGCCTGATGCGGATTGTCCGGCTCTTCATACGCGCCGCCCAAGCTGACGAAGCCTTCGGCGATTTTTATTTTTTCCGCGTCGTCAAATTTCAGCTTCGCCTCGGTCGCAAAATCCTGCGTGATGGCGTTCGCGCCCAGATTGATGCTGCGCGAAAAAACTTTTCCCTTTTCGAAGAACAGCAGGTTGCTCGTCTTGGCGCCGATGTCCAGCAGCATCGTGCAGTCTTCCAGGTCGCCATAATTATACCGGAACGCGTTGCACAGCGCGGCGGGCGAGGCGTCGCACAACTGCAAATTCAGCTTGGCCTGCTCGGCGATGCGGAAAAGTCCCTCGACAATTTCCGATTTGATGGCGACGAGCAGCACTTCCAGCTCGCCGCTCGGCGCGGAGCCGAGGATCTGGTAGTCCCACACGACTTCGGACAGCGGGAACGGCACGTTCTGCTGCGCCTCGTATTGGATGATCTGGCCGACCTTGCCGGCGTCCACCGGCGGCAGCTTGACGAACTTGGAAAACACATGGAAGCCCGGCGCGCAGACGTTGACGTTTTTGGCGCTGAAACCTTTTTCGGCCAGCACGCTTTGCAAGGCCTGCAGAATGGCTTTTTCGCGCGTGGCTTCCTGCGCGCCTTCCTGCCCCAGCGACTTGATGACAAAATTCTTGAGGGTCAAACCGCCGGCATCATTGATTTCAAATTCGGCGAGCTTGAGGCTTCCGGCTCCGAAATCAATGGTCAAAAATGACTTGGTGTTCAGCATTTTTTTGGCAACGCGGCCCGCGCGCGACTGGTTTGTTCAAATCGCATGTTGGGCAGCGCGAATTCATTAAGTCAATTTGCCGCGCGGGTCAAACATAAACCAAAAAATAATTTGCACCGCGCGCAAAAAACATTGCATCGCGCGCCCGGCTTTGGCTTCATCCCCGCGTGACGCCAACCGCCAACCGCACCGCCCGCCACCGGATGACAGTTTTTTATTCCGGCAGCGTGCAGGGCGTCGGCTTCCGCTACACCGCCAAGACTGTCGCCACCGGCTACGAGCTGACCGGCACCGTGAAAAACCTGCCCGACGGCCGCGTCGAACTCGTCGCCGAAGGCACCCGCGCCGAGCTGGACGCCTACCGCGCCGCGCTGCGCGATGCAGGTCTTGCTGGATTTATCCGCGACGAACAGGTAAGTTGGGCCGCCGCGAAAAATGAATTTCGGGGATTTGAGATCGTCCGTTAGAAAATGAAATACGCCATCATCGCCGACATCCACGGGAATCTGGAAGCCTTCCAGGTCGTGCTCGAAGACATCCGCGCCCAGGGTGCCAACCACATCGTGTGCCTCGGCGACGTCGTCGGCTACAACGCCAACCCCAAGGAATGTCTCCAAATCGTCCGCGAGATGAACATTCCCTGCATCAAGGGCAACCACGACGAATACTGCTCCAGCACCGACCATCTCGAAGGCTTCAACCCGCACGCCGCCGACGCCGTCCACTGGACGCGCGAACAGCTCGACGAGGAGGAAAAACAGTGGCTGCGCGACCTCAAATACACCCGCATGGCTGACAATTTCACGATGGTCCACGCCACGCTCGACGCGCCGCAGCGCTGGGGCTACGTCTTTGACAAGCTCGCCGCCGCCGCCAGTTTTCCGTATCAAAACACGCAGCTCTGCTTCTTCGGCCACACGCACGTGCCCGTCGCCTTCATGCGCGACACCGTTGTGCGCGGCGGCACCTATTCCAAATTCAAAATTGACACGGCCAAAAAATATTTCATCAACGTCGGCGCCGTCGGCCAGCCCCGCGACAACAATCCCAAGTCCGCCTACGTCATCTACGACGTGACCGCCGGCACGATTGAACTCCGCCGCCTCGAATACGACATCGCCGCCGCGCAGAAAAAAATCCGCGCCGCCGGCCTGCCCGAACGCCTCGCCGAACGGCTCGCCTTTGGAAGATAATTCCGGCCACAGATTCACACAGATTTTCACAGATAATTTCAATCTGCGAATTCGCCAATTTATTTTTATTTGTGTTTCATCTGTGTCCATCTGTGGCTTAAAAGTTGAAAATTCTCATCCTCAAACCCAGCTCGCTCGGCGACGTGATTCAGGCGTTGCCCGTGCTGCGTTTGCTGAAGCGGCACCATCGCACCGCCGAAATTTTCTGGTGGATTGACGCCGCGCTCGCGCCGCTGATCGAAGGCGATCCCGACCTCGCCGGCGTCGTTCGGTTCGAGCGCAAACGCTGGGGCAATCCGTGCCACTGGCCCGAAATGTTCCGCAGCGTCCGCTGGCTGCGCGAACAGGATTTCGATCTCGTCATTGACCTCCAGTGCCTCGCCCGCAGCGGCGCGTTCGCGTGGCTCGCGCGCGGACAATTCCTCGTCGGCCTCGATGAAGTCCGCGAGGGCGCACGCGGCTTTTACGATCTCGCCGTGCCGCGCAAAAGTTTTCACACGCACGCCGTGGACTGGTATCTCGCCGTGCTGCCGCCGCTCGGCGTGCCCGTCCACAAAAAATTTCAGTGGCTGCCCGAACGTCCGGAAATTTCCGCCGCCGTGAAACATAAATGGCTCGGCGAAAATTCTCCATTCGCAGTTCATAATTCGCCATTGATTTTACTCCAGCCCGGCGCCCGCTGGAAAAACAAACGCTGGCCGGTCCAGCATTTCGTCGAACTCGTCCGCACGCTCGCGGAAAAATTTCCCGCCGCGCGCTTTGCCGTTCTCGGCGACCAGGGCGACCGGCCGCTCGGCGAAGTCATTTCCCTCGCCGCGCCGGCGCGCAGCCTGAATTTGTGCGGCGCGACCTCGCTGCCCGAAATGATCGAGTGGGTGCGCCTCGGCGATTTGCTGGTGACGAACGACACCGGCCCGATGCACGTCGCCGCCGCGCTGGGCAAGCCGCTCGTCGCGCTCTTCGGCCCGACCGAACCGCGCCGCACCGGCCCCTATCGCCAGCTCGAAAATGTTTTGCGCCTCGATCTTCCCTGCTCGCCCTGCCTGAAATCGGTCTGCCATTTTGAAAAGCCGGAAGAATGTCTCCGCGCCCTGCCGCCCGCGCTAGTTTTTGAGCGCGCGCAAAAACTGCTCGGTTCACATTCCTGAAAATTCTTTGCGTCTCCGCGCCGTTGCGTTAATTTCCCCGCATGAAATCCGCCGTTGCTCTATTTTGCCTCGCCATCGCGCTGTCCAAAAGCGCCGCGCAGGAAATCATCACGCCGACCAACCACCTCGAACTTTTCAACGGCCGGGATTTTTCCGGCTGGACGTTTTGCATGCAAAACGACGCCGACCCGCTGAAAACCTGGAGCGTCACCAATGGCGTCATTCACTGCACCGGCACGCCGATTGGTTATTTGCGGACGAAACAAAGTTATTCCAATTACATCGTCACCGTCGAATGGCGCTTCGTGAAAATCGCGCCCAAGGCCGACAACTCCGGCGTGCTCGTCCACATGCAACTGCCCGACAAAGTCTGGCCGCAGTGCGTGCAGAACCAGGGCAAGTCCGGCCGGCAGGGCGATTTGTTCGTGATGGCCGGCGCGGAGTGCAAGGAACATCTCGCGCTCGGCAAGGACGCCAACACGCCGGTTCCCCTGCGCGGTGAAGCCAATGAAAAAGCCATCGGCGAATGGAACACAAACGTCACCGTCTGCGCCGGCAACGATGTCAAAGCCATCATCAATGGAAAACTTCTGAACGAAATCAGCGAATGCACACTTTCATCCGGCTTCGTCGGAATCCAAAGCGAAGGCGGCGACATTGAAATCTCGAAAATTTATTTGGAGGCGCTGGATCAGCCATCTGAATTTTTCAAAACAATCACGGATGCTCAAGCGGGACAATACGCAGTTGTGAATTCAGACAAAACCATTGTTTCATTGTTGGATAAAAATGGCCGTGTCATTTGGTCCACGAATGTCATCAGCGGATGGGAAAAACATTCGCCGCTCATGGGCGAAAAGAAAATATATTCTTTGGAACTTTTGAACAAAAAGCTTCTGGTTAAATTCGGGAAAGCTTGGGCCAGCATTGATGTTCAAACTGGCAACTTCACGCTCGACGGTCAGGATTAAGTTCACCCAGTTTTTTTCTTCACCCACGCCTTCGCCTCGTCCGGCGTTTTCAATTCATCCGCCAGTTGCAGCTCGCGGATTTCCGCCAGCAGCGCGCCGAGTTCTTTGCCCGGCCGGATTCCCAGCGCAATCAAATCATTTCCCGTCAACAGCGGCGGACGGATTTGCGGCCGCTGTTTTAATTCCTCCGCCTGCTCCACCAAGAAATCAAAATGCTCCAAACCGCCGAAGGAACCGAGACAGTCCAACCGGTGCAATTCCAGTTCCAGCGGAAAGGTCTCGCGCAGCAGCAGCCGCCGCAGCGTCGCCTTGCGCATCTGCTTCACGTCTTTGAACTGCATGTGATGCAGAACGCACACCACGATTTCTTCCGTCTGCTGGTTCGGAAACCGCAGCCGCTGCAAAATTTTCTCTGCCATGTCCGCGCCGACTTTTTCGTGGCCGTAGAAATGAATTTTGCCCGTCGCCGCGTCGTGCTCCGCCGTCACCGGCTTGGCGATGTCGTGCAGCAGCACCGCCCACGGCAGCGACTCACCCGCGCCCGCCGGCATTTTTTCCAGCATCAGGCAAAGGTGATTGAACACACTGCCTTCGGGATGAAAATCCGGCGACTGCTCGCAGCCAGTCGTCGCCGCCAGCTCCGGCAAAATAGGTTCCAGCAAGCCGCTCTCGCGCAGCAAAACCAAACCGTGCGCGGCGGGCGCAGTGGCATAGGCGTCTCGCCTGTGTGTTTGCTTTCCCAAATTTGCAGACTCCTCACTTTCGCCAGAATCGCACAGGCGAGACGCCTGTGCCACTACTCCGGGCGCGAACAATTTTATCAGCTCGTCCCGCACGCGCTCGGCGCTGATGATTTTGATTTTCGGCGCGAGCGTTTGGATGGCGGCAAAAGTTTCCGGCTCGATTTCAAAACCCAGCCGCGCCGCGAAGCGCACGGCGCGCAACATCCGCAAATGATCCTCGCCAAAGCGTTCTTCCGGTTTGCCAATCGTGCGGATGATCTTCGCACGCAGATCCTTTTCGCCGCCGACCCAGTCGTGGATTTTTTGCGTGAGCGGATCGTAGAAAAGTCCGTTCACCGTGAAATCGCGGCGTGACGCATCGGCCTCGGCGTTGGCGAAAACAATTTTCTCCGGGCGGCGGCCGTCCTGGTAATCCGCCTCGGCGCGAAACGTGGCGACTTGAAACTGTTGTCCGCTTTCGACGACGATGATGACGCCGAATTTTCTGCCGACGGGAATGGTTTTGCGGAAAAGTTTTTCCACCTGCTCCGGCTTGGCGTCCGTGGCGATGTCGAAATCCTGCGGCTCACGGCCCAGCAAAAAATCGCGCACACAGCCGCCCACCCAAAACGCGGCGAAACCCGCCGCTTGCAGGCGGCAAACGATTTCTTCGGCGATGACTCTTGGCAAAGCGGGCATTATTTACAATTTTTCGCCTATAGTTAGCTCCACAACCATCACTGTGGATTTCTCTGAATAAGTCTGGCGTATTCATTTTCATCAATACACCAACCGTGTAGAAGCCCTTTGTATGTAATCATTCTCCTGCCAACTATATCAATGACAAACGGGAAAATAGTATGAACCGAAAAAAGTTTTCGTTTATAGAGCTTGCCCCAAATCGATTCTTTAAAATGATTTGCCTTGCCTTGTTCTGTGAAAATTAAAAAAAGAGAACAATCTACTTTTGTCTTGGAAAACCGCGGACGAGGTCCCACTGCGGAAGAATATTTTTGGAAATTATTCAGCTTTTCTTCAATTATTGGAAGCTTCCCAACCAGTGACTCGTCAGAAATGCCTGTGCAATCAATGAGCATGACCACTTTAGGAATACCGAAATTTGTTTTGAAGCCAGCGATCAAACCGTATCTTGCAATGTCCTCTAGCTCTGATTCAAGCGCTTCCTCTGATAATCCACTCCAACCACCTAAATTGAGAACTCCTTCAAGACCAAAATTCTTAAAATTTTGATTGGCTGAAAACAACGAACTGTCTGGATGAATGAATCTATAATTTTTTTTGTAAAGGTCTGTTAAAATCCCGCCGACAACATGATTAAGGTCGTCCATCATATTCATAGTGGTGATTTATTTTTGGAGTGGTTTTGCTTTGCGCCTTTGCGTGAGACGAATTTATTCGTCGCCCCAGATGCGCTTAAGATGCGCGACGCCGCGCTGGACGGAGTCGAGCGGGACTTTCGGGCTTAACTCAAAAACTTTGATGTGCTCCGGTTTCACGAAAGGTTTCAGCGACGCGAAATCAATGTCGCCGCCGCCGGGCGGAAAATGGTCGCGCGCGGGAAATTTCACGTCATGGATGTGGAAGCCCGCTAGCCGGTCGGCCAGCGACGCCAGATGCGGCGCGTGGTTGATGAAGCCCATGTCCTGCTTGACCTGCGCGTGGCCGGTGTCGTGCCAGTAAAAAACCGGCGCGGGAAATTCCGTCAGCAGCGCTTTGAAATCGGAATCCAGCGGCAGTTCCTCGACGGCCTCGCGGATTTCGATGCCGAGCTTGAGGCCGCGGAATTTCGCCTCGCCGATGAGTTCGCGCAAGGTGTCGCGGGAGCGGTCGTAGAATTTTTTCTTTTTCGCCTCGCGCGCGGCGCTGGCCTCGGCGACGAGCTTCTGGAATTTGGGCGTGCCGCGTTCGCCGCGCGCCACGAGTTCCTTGAGTTTGCCGGTGTAATCCTTCAAGTCCATGCTGCCGAAATGCAGCACCACCAGCGCCGCGCCGACTTTCACCGCGAAGTCCAGCGTGTTGAGCGTGTGCTTGAGGGCGAGCTGGCGGTCGCGCTCCTTGTCGGAGGAAAATTCGTAGAGGTTCGGCGCCGGCTTGTCCACGCCGACGGGCAGCGGACAGAAATTATGCACGCTGGAAATCTTAATTTCGCCGGCGTTCACGGCTTCAAGGATGCCCGGCACCAGGCTGATGCGGATGCCGTGGCTCAACTCGGCGTAGTCAAAGCCCAGCTCGCGGATTTCGCGCAGCATCGCGCGGCCGTCCGTGTGGCGCGCGGAATTCCAGCAGGTCGAAAAGGAATACATTGGTTGAACCCTTGAATCGTTACATCATTATATCATTGAATCGTAAAAAACAAGAATCGTTAAATCGCCGCGCCAATGCAACGATTTAACGATTTGACAATTCAAGGCTGCAACGAAAACTAATCGTCGGCGTGGCGCGCGGCGAGCATGGCGGAGAAGCGGGAAACCTTTTCCTTGCGACGGCGGACGGCGCTCGGTTTCTCGAACTGCCGGCGGCTGCGCACGATTTTGAGCGTGCCTTCGCGATCGACTTTTTTCTTCAGCCGACGCAACGCACGTTCCACAGGTTCGCCTTTTTTCAGTTTAATCTCTGTCATTCTACTCACTTCCTTCCGGGGGCGGGTGACAACTGCCACGGGCAGTTCCCGCATAAATTTAGGAACGCGGAGCATAGGTTTTTCGCAGCTAAAGTCAATGTTGTTTTCTCGCGAAAACCGCCAGTTCCTAATCGTAATCGTCATCACAATCTTAATCCGAAGCTAAAGCCGATTACGATTACGAGGAAGATTAGGATTATGAAATAGCCGCGAAACAAGGTTTGATTCTTCATTCTTCATTCTTCATTCTTCCTTGGCATGAGCCTTTCCGAACATCGTCAGGCGATTGACCAGCTCGACGCGCAAATCGTCCGGCTGCTCAACGACCGCACCCACCACGTCCTCGCCATCGGCGAAATCAAGCTGGCCGCAGGCGAGGAGATTTACGCGCCGCACCGCGAGCGCGCCGTGTTCGACCGCGTCTGCCAGCTCAACGCCGGGCCGATCACCGGCGAACAGCTCCGTTCGATTTACCGCGAAATCATGTCCAGCGCGCTCGCGCTCGAAAAGACCATGACCATTGCGTATTTCGGGCCGGAGGCGACGTTCACGCATCAGGCGGCCATTCAGAAATTCGGGTCGAGCCTGAATTACGCCGCGCAAAAAACCATCGGCGATGTATTCATGGAAGTTTCCAAAAAAACGGCGGATTACGGCGTGGTGCCCGTGGAAAATTCCACCGAGGGCGTCGTCACGCACACGCTCGATATGTTCACGGACAGCGATTTGAAGGTCGTTTCGCAAATCGTTTTGCAGATTCAGCAATGCCTGATGAGCAATTCGCTGCGCGCGAAAATAAAAAAACTTTACGTCCATCCGCAGTCGCTCGCGCAATGCCGCGGCTGGCTCGCGAAAAATCTGCCGCGCGTGGAAATCGTCGAGACGTCATCCAACGCGCGCTCGGCGGAACTCGCCGCGCAGGAAAAATTCTCCGCCGCGCTCGGCGGCGTGCTGGCGGCGGAAAAATACTGCCTGAAAATTCTGGCGCAGGACATCCAGGACAACACCGTCAACGTCACCCGCTTCATCGTGCTGGGCCGGCAATGCAGCCCGCCGACCGGCGACGACCGCACGAGCCTGATGATCAGCGTGGCCGACCGCTCCGGCGCGCTGCACGAAGCCATCGCCGTGTTTCGCAAGTTCAAAATCAACATGACGAAAATTGAATCCCGCCCCAGCAAGCGCAAGGCGTGGGAATATTTTTTCTTCATTGATTGCGCCGGACATTTTCAAGATGCGAAGGTGGTCAAGGCCATTCAGCATCTCGGCAAGCATTGTAACTTCGTGAAAATCCTCGGCTCGTATCCGAACGTGGATTGAATTATGAGCCACCTCGCCAGAGCCAGAGAAGTGTTCGACATCGAACTCGCCGCGCTCAAAGCCGTCCGCGCGCAGCTCGACAAATCCTTTGACGCCGCCGTCCAAACCATCATCGCCGCGCTCAAGCAGCGCGGAAAAATTGTCATCGTCGGCATCGGCAAATCCGGCAACGTCGGCGCGAAAATCGCCGCCACGCTCACCAGCACCGGTTCCACCGCCGTCGTCCTCAACAGCGTGGACGCGCTCCACGGCGACGTGGGAATCGTCAATGACGGCGATGTGATTCTCGCGTTGAGCTATTCCGGCGAGTCGGATGAATTGTTGAATTTATTGCCCGCGCTGAAAAGATTTTCCGTCAAGATAATTTCTTTGACCGGAAATATAAAATCATCGCTCGCACGGCACAGCGACTTGGTGTTGAGCGTCAAAGTGCCGAAGGAAGCGTGTCCGTTCAACCTCGCGCCGACGAGCAGCACGACGGTGACGCTGGTTCTCGGCGACGCGCTGGCAATGGCCGTTTTGCAGGCGCGCGGCTTCAAGCAAAAAGATTTTGCGAAGTATCATCCGAGCGGCGCGATTGGCCGCGCCATGTTGCTGAAGGTTGGTGAAATCATGCGCAGCGGCGAGCGCAACGCCATTGCGTCCGAAAATCTTTCGGTGAAAGAGGCGCTGCTGGTGATGACGCACGCCAAGTCCGGCAGCCTCGCGGTCGTGAACGCGCGCGGCAAGCTCGCCGGCATTTTCACCGACGGCGATTTTCGCCGGCACATGGCGACGGATGAAAACCTCCTGTCGCAGCCGCTTAAAACCGTGATGACGCGCAATCCCATTTGCATCCGTGATGACGCGCTGGCCGCCGAGGCGCTGAAGCTTTTCAACGAGCGAAACATTGACGACCTCATTGTCGTGAACGCGAAAAACGAGCCGGTCGGCCTGGTGGATTCGCAGGATTTGCCGAAGCTGAAAATTGTGTAGGTCTCACGCAAAGGCGCAAAGACGCGAAGAAAAACAAAACAACCGGATCGACTTTTCAATTAAAATCCCTTTGCGCCTTGGCGTCTTTGCGTGAGATTTTTTACGCGGCGAATTTCAGATAAATCACCTTCAAATACTGCGCTTCCTTGAAACCAGCCGGATGATCCGGCGGATGCTGCAAGGTTTTCAGCTCCGTGAATTTTCTTCCTGATTTCACCGCCGCGCGCCGCACGGCGTCGAAAAATTCCGCCGCCGAAACGTGCGCGGAACAGGACCCAGCCACCAAAGTGCCATCGCGCGAAAGCCTTGTCATTCCAAGTGAATTCAGGTGTTCGTAAGCGCGGATGGCCCCTTCACGCTCCGTCGCACGCTTGGCGAGCGACGGCGGATCGAGCACGATGAGATCAAATTTTTCCGGAGTTTTTTCCAGCCATTCAAAGCAGTCGGCTTGCACCATTTCATGCCTGCAATTCGCCACGCCGGGAAAGTTTTTGTTCAGCGCAAAGTTTCGTTTCGCCGATTCCAATGCGTGCGCGCTGATGTCCAGATCGGTCACGGATTTGGCGCCGCCGCGCGCGGCATAGACCGAGAAGCCGCCGGAAAAACTGAAGGCATTCAAAACTTTTTTGCCGGACGAAAGCTTTTCGACTTCGGCGCGGTTCTCGCGTTGATCGAGGAAGAAGCCGGTTTTTTGTCCGCGCAAAACGTCGGCTTCAAAGCGAATGCCGTTTTCCGAAAAAATCACCGCCCCTTCCGGTGCGGCGCCAAAAAGAAGCTGCCCGTCGCGCCGCTGAAATTGTTTTTCGGCCGTTGCCTGAATGTTCCGGCTCAAACGCAGGACGATCCGCTCGCATGGAATTTTTTCTTTGAGCAGCGCGAGGATTTCGTCCAATCGCGGCAGCCACGCGGCGGAATAAATTTTTAGCACGAGCGTAGAATCATATTTGTCCAGCACGAGCGCCGGCCAGCCGTCGCTCTCGCCGTGAATCAGGCGATAGCCGGTGGTCGTCGCATCAAAAAGTTTCGAGCGATGTTCCAGCGATTTTTCCAGACGCGCATTCCACCAAGCAAAATCAATGGTTTGCGGCTTGCCCGCGTGCAGAATGCGGACGCGAATCGGCGAATCGGCATCGAACAAACCGACGGCGAGAAACTTGTCGTTGCGGTCGAAGATGACGGCGAGTTCGCCGGTCTGCCCGGCGCGGTTTTGCTCGCGAATGCTGTCGGCGAAAACCCAGGGATGGCCGGAGCGGACGATGGTTTCAGCAGTGGCCGTAAGCCGCAGGCGCAGGCGGGTGGCCGTCGCGAGCTTACTCATAAAGGCTCGTGCAAAGACGCCGGGACGCAAAGTTTTTCAATTTCATTTTCGGATCTTTGCGCTCGGCGTGAGATTTTATTCCAGTCCGCTCGCCTTGCGGGCGCGTTTCAAAACGGTTTGCGCCAGCGTGCGCGCCTTCGTCGCGCCGTCGGCGAGGATGCCGTTGACGTAATCCAAATTGGCCGCGAGTTCGGCGCGTTTTTTCCGCGCTTCGGCGAAATGATTCCAGTAGTGCTCGAACAAACCCTTTTTCAAATCGCCGTAGCCGAGGCCGCCGGCGCGGAGACGATTTTCAAAATCCTTCGCGGTTTCGGCGGGGGCGACAAGTTTGAGTAATTCAATGGCGAGATTTTTTTCGGCGTCGGGCTTGGGTTCTTGCGGCGTGCGCGAATCCATCTTGATGCCCATGACTTTTTTGCGCAGCGGTTTTTCCTCGCCGAAAATTTCCAGCGTGTTGCCGTAGCTTTTGCTCATCTTTTCGCCGTCGAGGCCGGGGACTTTCGCCGTTTCGCCGCAGATTTGCGGCTCGGGAATCACGAAGGTTTCGCCGTAGGCTTCGTTGAACTTGATGGCGATGTCGCGGGTCATTTCGACGTGCTGTTTCTGGTCCTGGCCGACGGGGACGACGTTGGAATCGTAAATCAAAATGTCCGCCGCCATCAGCACGGGATACGCAAAGAGGCCGTGATTTATGGGAATTCCCTTGGCGGACTTGTCCTTGAACGAGTGGGCTTTTTCCAACAGGCTCATCGGGGTGAGCGTGGAGAGAATCCAGGAAAGTTCGCAGACTTCCGGCACGTCGGACTGGCGGAAGAAAACGGATTTTTTCGGGTCGAGGCCGCACGCAAGAAAATCCAGCGCGACGTCCAAAGAATTTTTCCGGCGCTCATTGGCGTCAAACAACGAGGTCATCGAGTGATAATCCGCGATGAAATAAAACGCCTCGCCTTTGTGCTGGAGCGCGATGGCGGGCTGCATCATCCCGAAATAATTTCCGAGGTGCAGGGTGCCGCTGGGCTGGATGCCGGATAAAATTCGCATGGGCCAAGGCTATCAGCGAACGGGGAAGTCGGAAAAACAAAAAAACGTCCAAACATGAAGTTTGGACGTTTGGAAATAAATTGATCACCACCAGAATGCAGGTGTGCCGCTTGTTGGATTTGCTGGGGTGTCGGTTCGAACCATCATCAAATTGAATTTACGCCACTCAACATGACCGTCCAACATGCACAAATTGCCACCGGTAGGAACATTCTTGGTTATGTGATTGGAATTATGGCCTGTCCATCCAGTAGCGTTATAACCACCTTTCACATTAACCCATCCGGCGCCGGTCCCCGCTTGATTGCCACCATACAAACAGACGTCAGCCAGAAAAACACGGTCTGAAACTGGAACGTTGCCAAGCGTCGTGATTCCTGTTCCAAGCGTATTCGGATTTTGATTAGTGGCATCTACGCTGGCGGTGCCCGGAAAAGTGAAGGCATACCCACTGACACGATATGTGGCGCTGTAATTCCAAAGGCCATCAACATTTTGACTGGGATTCGCCGGACAATAAAAAATGTTGCGAGACGCCCCGTTTTGCACAATCGAATCAGCCACCGTTACAGAAACGTCCCAAGCCCAACCACCGGATGTCATCTGGGGTAACTTGTTGTTATTATTGGCTTCATTGGCATACATAAACATGGCGAGACCCATTTGTTTCTCGTTGCTCAAACACTGTGCCCGTATGGCTTTTTCTTTGGCTTTGGCCAGCGCCGGCAGCAGCATCGCCGCGAGAATGGCGATGATGGCGATGACCACCAGGAGTTCAATCAGGGTGAACGCCCGGCGGCGCGGAGACGATGACAATGACGGCTTCATAAAGTGTCAGATGGATTAATTACTTAAGAATACTTTTTAATTATCTTTTTGGCAACTGATTTTTTCGGAATTGTGGACCCAAAATCGGGTTTTGGGAGGCAGTCCAGCGGAGTTTTGGCCTCAAAATAACCGGCCAACCCGTTTGCAGCGTGGCCGGATATGAGGTCGCGTCTTAAGCAATCACTTCTTGTGAACCTTTTGTCTCTCTTCCACTTCTTTCATGGCTTTGGCCCAATCATCGAGCGCCTTGTTTCCGGCAAAATCCGGAGACTCGGGGTCGCTTTTGTCCATGCGTTTGTCAACGATGATCATCAAAATGCCCAGAACAAGAAATGCGGATGCATAATAACTATGACATACGATTGCGTTGTGGAAATTTTCAGGCTCGCTCTGCTTGTGGATAATCCCCGGCAAATCAGACGGTGACTCAGTAACTCCACGATATTCGTCATACCCAATGACCGTGAAATACAAGCCACCGATCACAATCAAAAAATAGGCTAAGATATTCATACACGCACGAGCAGGCCAAGCAGGAGTTCTCTTGAAAAATTGCGACCGATCCGGTTTGGCCAAACCGAGATTATGCCGGAGCCATTGATTGTCCATCACTTTATGGAGGCCAGACGGCATCGCCGCCTTTCGCCCAAAGCGGCTTTGGTAAATGTGTCGCGTCGAGGTGTGCCTCGACTTTTGCCCGAATTCCCACTGGCCAGTGGCCGGCCCTATTTCCGCAAATCTTCCGCCGAACCGCAGAGGATCTGCATTTGCTTGAGGAGCAGCCGGGCGCGGTTGACGGCGTTGCCCTCGGTCTCGCCAAAGAAGGATTTCAGCCGGAACCGCACGGCGGCGATGTCCTCGCCGTTGCGGTCATGCAAGGGCAGAGTGACCATGACTTCGCCGTTTTCCTTGCCGTAGGAAATGGTGCCGTCCTGAATGGCCGCCAGCTCGGCGTCGGTGCCGGGCTGGCCGACTTCCGCCAAATCCTTGCTGGCGATGATGCGCGTGGTGTTGGTCCCGGCCAGCGTGTAGAGGCGCAGGCTGATAATCCGCGGCTGCTTCTCCATGACGGCGTTGACGAGCGATTGCGCGACGGGAATGCGCGGAGTGTAGTCCACCCCGGCGTCGGCAAAATAACTGACGGCGTCGGACTTGGTCCAGAAACCGAGCTGGCCGTCGGGCGGCGCGCTGTCGGTGATGGTGGGGAACGCCTTCTTGCCGTCGAGCGAAATTTCGAGATAGATGCCGGCGGCGTCCACGGTCAATTCATGCCAGGCGCCGGATTTGATTTCGAGCGGCATCTTGATGGGGGAAACGATCTGGCCTTTGACCATTTTGTAGAAGGCGATGTTTTTGCCCAGCCCGCTGACGCGGACGACGTAGAAGTTGGAGGTGTTTTGAAAACGGAAGACGACGCCGGCCATCTGCTCGCTGACGCCGCTGACGAGTTTGAAGCGGGTGGTGAACTTGAAGTCGCGGAACACTTCGCCGGTATAGACGCACAAGGGATAATGCTCATCCGTGGCGTCCTGGCCGGTCTGCGCGAGCACGCCGCGCTTGGTCACGTCCGGCGCCTTGTCCGTCAATGGCGCGAGGATCGGCGGCACGGCATCCATGACCACCTGCCACGCGGGCGGCTGGCCGGCCCCGGCGAGGGTGGCGAGGAAGTTGGTCGGCTGGCCGCCGGCCGGCGTTGCGCCGAAGTTGAACTGCACTTGCGCGGCGGAAACCGACAGCGCCAACAGCAAGCCAAACAGCCAGGTGATCATTCGCATCACGGCAGCGTAACGAAAAGCGGCGTCGCTGGCAAAATAGTTTTGCCAAGCGCGTTTGAATCCGCAGAATGGGCGGATGAAAATTCCCCGCTGCTGGCGCGCCCTGGCAATTACTGCCGCCGCCACGCTGGTTTTGAACCTGGCTTCGGCCCAACAGCCAATCCAATTGCCCGCCATCTTCGGCGACAACATGGTCCTCCAACAACAAATGCCCGTGCCCGTCTGGGGCTGGAGCGCGCCGGGCGCGGAAGTCACCGTGAAGTTTGCCGGCCAGAGCAAATCCACCCGCGCCGATGCGAACGGCCGCTGGGAAATACATTTGAACAAACTGAAAGCGTCCAGCACGCCAGCCGATTTGACCGTCGCCGTCACGGAAACGCGGGAAATGAAGAGCTTCAAAACTTTCACCAACATCCTCGTCGGCGAAGTGTGGCTCGCCTCCGGCCAGTCGAACATGGAGAAGCCCATCGGCCTGCAACGCGGCCAGAAACCCGTGCTCAACGCCGAGGCGGAGCTGGCGGCGGCGAATTATCCGAACCTCCGCATTTTCCAGGTGGACAAGATGCTGTCCGCCACGCCGCTGGAGGCGCTGGGGAAATTTCACGGCTGGCAGGAATGTAATTCCAACGCGCTCGACTCGATCCATTTCTCCGCCGCCGCCTATTTCTTCGGCCGCGACATTCACACCAACCTGAACGTGCCGGTGGGTTTGATTCACTCATCCTGGGGCGGCACGCGCATTGAACCGTGGACGCCGCCGGTGGGCTTCGCGGCCGTGCCATCGTTGGCGCACATCAAGACGCCGGACTTCGGCACCAACAAGATTCCCAACACCGCGCCCACCGTGCTTTACAACGCGATGATCGCGCCCCTCGCCGGTTACGCCATGCGCGGCGCGCTCTGGTATCAGGGCGAATCCAATCGCAGCGACACGAACTACGACTTGAAAATGTCCGCCCTCGTCGGCGGCTGGCGCAAGGTGTGGAACGAAGGAAATTTCCCCTTCTACTTCGTGCAGATCGCGCCGTTCAAATACATCAAGGACATGACGAACTATGTTGCCGACACCGACCCGCTGCCGGTGATGTGGACGCAACAAGCCCGCGCCGCGCGCCACCTCAAGAACGCCGGCATGGCCGTGACCACCGATCTCGTGGATGACTTGAACGACATCCATCCGCGCGACAAGGCCAGTGTCGGCCACCGGCTCGCGCTGCTCGCCTTGGACAAGACTTACGACAAGGAAATGCCCAGCGCCGGCCCGGCCTTCGAAAAGATGAAAGTTGCCGGCAGCAAGGCCGTGCTGGAATTCGAGCACGCGCACGGCGGGCTTGTCAGCAAAGACGGCCAGCCGCTGACGTGGTTCACCATCGCCGGTGCGGACGGAAAATTTGTTCCCGCCGACGCGAAGATTGTCGGCAAGGAAACGATTGAAGTTTCCGCCGCCGGCGTGGACAAACCCGTCGCCGTGCGTTTTGCGTGGCATCAGCTTGCGCAGCCGAATCTCTTCAACGGCGCGGGCCTGCCCGCCGAACCGTTCAGCACACAAATTCCGGTCGAGTAATCTTCGCGCCGTGCCGGCAGCGAAGTATTATTGGTTCACATGCACCACGGCGGCAGGCGGAAAGCCGTTGAAATGCGTCGAGGACGCGTGGCTGTAGGCGCCGATTTGTTCGCTGTAAAGCAAGTCGTCGAGCTGAAGGTCGGGCAGATTTTCGGCCATCGAAACCACGTCCAGCGCGTCGCACGTCGGGCCAAAAATGGAACAGATTTGCGTCGGACCTTTCTTGAACGATTTCAGGTGGTAATGGCAGTGGTCAAAAATCACGCCGGAGAACGTGTGATACACGCCGTCGTTGATGTAGTAACAAAGTTTGCCGTCGCGCACGGCCTTGCCGACGATTTTGGAAACGGCAGTCGCGGAAGTTGCGCAGAGGAAACGTCCCGGCTCGGCGAGAATTTGCACGCCGGAAGATTTTGGAAACAGCCGGTCCAATTCGCCGTTGATGACTTTGGCGAGTTCGCGGAACGGTTTCACGCTCGCATCATACGGCGCGGGAAATCCGCCGCCGATGTCCAGCAGGTTCATTTTGGTGTAGCCGCGTTCCTTCGCCTCCTTGAAAATATTCGATGCCAGCGCGATGGCTTGCACATAGTTTTCAAAATTCGTCGTCTGGCTGCCGACGTGAAAGCTGATGCCCTCGACGGTCAGGCCAAGCTTGTCGGCTTCGAGAATCATGTCCACCGCCTCGCCCGGCGACGCGCCAAATTTGGAAGAGAGTTCCACCATCGCGCCGGTGTTCGGCACTTTCAGGCGCAGCACGAGGCCGGCCTGCGGCGCGAATTTTTTGATTTTCCGGATTTCCTCAAAATTGTCGAACGTGACGAGCGGCTTGTATTGATTGAGTTCGCGCAACGTCTCCACCGGCTTGATGGGATTGGCGTAAATGATCTTGTCCCAGATCCAGTCCTGCCGTTCCTTCGC
>Ga0182030_10001218_pt1 | contig 52467 bp, 49 predicted proteins | sample 812S3MmetaG_FD_121299 | JGI IMG/M metagenome (GOLD analysis project Ga0182030, IMG submission 121299) | Permafrost microbial communities from Stordalen Mire, Sweden - 812S3M metaG (Illumina Assembly) | ecosystem: Environmental > Terrestrial > Soil > Wetlands > Permafrost | place: Sweden...
GTCCCCTCGGCTGGAATCTATCCGCACTACATTTGAAGGAGAGAAACGATTTGAATTTAAATTGCTACTCAGTTTTAGGAAGAGCATAAGAATGTTATAGGATATCATTCTGCGAAAATGGAAATTTTCAATGGTTTCGAAAAATTTCTAGAACTGAGCGCTTTGATATAGCTGCGATATTCTACCGGTTTCTTCATGTCATGCTCGGTGCAAGAAGTCAACCTCTGCTAAGATTTCAAAGTCAAAATCATAACACCTTAATAGCTTCGTGGCCAGAAATGCAGCCCTGTTTTGAATATCGTCTCTTTTCACTTCTACTAGACAGTGTACTCCGCTGAGAAATTGAACTTACAGCTTCCTTGAGCGAATTCTTCCTAACCGGTCATTGGCCCCGTCTGGCAATGTCTTTTGGATCATATCCATGTAACAAACATCTCTAATTAGTCCATGGACGATGTCGCTGCTTCTATGAAACCGATTTTGACCCCACCAATAGAAGATCGCCTCACACGATGCCTCACGGGGGGCTGAGCAAGCCACAACAGCGATATCTCCCAACGTCCCGCACGATCGCGATTTCTTGAACATGCATTCCAACATCCAGAACTATGTCTTTTGGGTACTCCGGAGGCGACTTTGTGCTGCTGGTTCAGCTTGCGCATCGAACTTTTCGAAATTGTCAGAAGGCTGGGGCGGAGTACGTCGGAATTGCACAAGAGGTTCGCAGCCTTCACAGTGTGCTCCGGATCCTCCGCAATGAAGCACAGCGACCCCATTCTAGAACTTTTACCTCGGATCCAGCGTCTAGTAAGGCTTTATCACCCGCGATAGATGGCTGTAAGGATGTTCTAGCTGAGCTTGGTTTTATGTTATCGAAGTATAAAGGACTGAGCAAAGATAGCGAGGCTGGGCTTGGGAATAAATTGTGGCAACGTCTCAGGTTTGGTTCCCAGACCGAGGAGTTGGGGGTCATTCGAGGGAAGCTTATATCCTACACCTCAACTATCGCGGTACTACTCGACACGATGCATCTGAGATCATCAAATCGAATCGAAGATAAAATTGATGGGGTTGATAATGGCATTCGGAGACTTGAAAGAAAGATTGATGACAGATTTACGGACGCGGTTGGAAATGTGGATGGAAGTTTTGCAAGGATGAGGCGAGAGATACGCATTATATCATCCCAGGCCAAATCGGAACAGAGAAATGGATCGTCGCTATCACTTTTATCATTTTCAACGTATGCTGGAGACAATAAGGAAGTCTGGAAAGAGTTTCGAAGCGAGCTCATCAAGAAAGGATTCAATAGTCAAACACTGTCCAAGCATAGGCGGGTCCTCCAGGCGTACATGCTTAAGCTGGATCAGAGCGGGATTCTTGACGACTATCCACTGAAACGTGAAGATCAAAACAAAGAGATCGACTGGGCTCCAGAACGAAAGCGTTTGGATGAAGACCTGCGTCTAAATTCTGACAGTTACGTGGACCTATCAACACTTTCGCAAAAACGAAATTGTTTTGGCGATCTGATACAGGACGTTGAGGAAGATCTCTTTGAACAGGTTAAGGAACAGATTGCCAAAAACAATTTTGCAAGAGATCCAAAAGACCGCAGAGATTTTTTGCCCTTTCCTACTACCTCGTCTGGACGAAGAGTCGAGTTTGGATTTCCAACGCCAGCAACAGCGAAGGGAACAATACTTTCCAGGCAGCTAAGAAGTATCCTGCGTCATCCAACACCGAAGTTCCCAGAAGAGCCGAACCCAATTCGAGATGGGGTTACTTCTAGAAAAAGGGCAGGCGTGGGAGGAATTCCTTATGACCGCCGCTGGACGAGGGTCAGCAAGAGCGAGTGCGGGCCCGAAGTTCTCAGAATACTCCCTCTTCGATGCGAGATCGAAAATAATCATGTTGTGATTCTAGAACACGTGAGCAAAAAGAGTATTAAAAAGTACTCCGAGCTATCTGATACGCTGCGAAGTAATTGTCCCTTCTCCCCTGGGTATCGAGAAACAGCTAATCTTGATCTAGCTATCAGAACCATCGGAAATTTCGAGTCTTTTGCAGCTTCATGTGATTTTGCAAGAGCGCGAAACGTTAGATTTGAGTTATATAGGTTCTACAGAGAACATTACCCTTCCTCGCCTCCCATTTCCATCGCCTGGCTTGAAGAAGCTAAAAGGGAATGCATGCACGAGATATATGAAGAGTGCGAAGAACTTGCCGCCAAAGACACTTCCTCGGGTTTCTCTGCTGAACAGGGCCCAGAGCTGGCACGAAACCGGCATAATTTGTGCTCGCTGGATTGCTGCACCTGCAAGTATTGGGCTCGACTGATCCACGAAGTGCACACTTTAATAGATTCGCTGGTTGAAGAAATCGAACTTGGCCATCATCCACTCGCATCAAAATTTTGTGATTTATTTCTCGTTGCAGCGTACGCTCCAGAAAATCTCTCCAGTGACGACAGAAAACTCATCACCTTCTTCGTACAACGAATGCGAACGGAGCCCAAACTCTCGAAATTGTTTGAATTTGACAGCTCATTCAAGCTAGCTAAGTTCGTGGCCTGAAATTTTGACCAGCAAAGGGCATGTCTCGACAAAGATTTCAGAAATGGCAACTTTAGCAAAACTCGAAAGTCTCCATGGAAGTCATGATAGCGAGAATTGAACAGTTCCAGCCGAAATCCAAATATTCACACATATGAGGAAAATATTCCACCTAACCGCTCCCTACTCTAACACACCTCAAAAACACGCAAAAAACTAAAAATCAATCGACACTTTAAGACACCAGCCGCCGTGAATTCCATAAAGTCCTCCGACTCTCAACAACCCCTCTTCCCCCAAACCTTCAGCATCTACCACAGCAGCGAAAACGCCCACGATCTAGTGCTTGCCACTTCTTCCAATATACCCATCCCAATCTGCTACATCCACAACCAGGCCTCCCAAGCCCCCCACATCACCCTCTTTGGCCCGGAAGACAATCCCCTCGCATACGCAAACTTCTTCCCAATCCAAAAATGGATTTGCTTTCTCCGGCGCTCCTGGGCCGAGATCACATACCACAAACCTAACTCCCCAGTTCCTCAAACAGAGAGGTTGCGAGATCGTTGGTGTGCGGGCGGAATGCTGCCTTCTTTTGAACTTGATGTGAAGGGGAGAGGGGTGAAAGAGAGGTTTGAATGGCGGAATAATGGGGAGATTGGTGATTTGGTGCTAAAGAGGATTATTAATGGAGAGAGTGTGGTGAGGTACGAATTTGTGATGGCGTTGGAGAAGGCGGGAAGGTGGAATTTTGGGGACGGATGGAGGGGGCTAGGGAATGAGTTTCAGATGGTGGCGGTAATGAGTTTGTTGGCGATTTTGGAGAGGAGGAGGTGCGAGGATGAGGTGCGAGGATGAGGATGGTTTGATGGTGGTGGTGAAGAAGGGATGTGAAAAGTATTCTGAGTGGAGGGGGAGGAGGAAGGAGGGGAGGGGGTTAGTGAAAGAGGAGGATAGAGTGGGGTTTTTGAATGATGTGGTGGATAAGGGGGATGATGGTCGAGATGAAGATGTTGAATGATGTAAGGAGTTGTCCGGTTGCTTATGGAAATAGGACACTATCATCGGACTCAAAATCAAGACCATCTTTGAACACGTGACACAGAGAGAGCCAAAATGATTTGAGTGGAAACCAAACGAAATTTTCAGCTTCTAGGGTGATCTCCTCCCTTGAGACCCCAACTACCCACAATAATCATTGCCTTATCATCTCCATTCTCCACTCTTCCATCCCCTAGTGCCTCAGATAAGCATTTCCATGGATCTCTCCCACCACCCCATTTCAAAACCCTCTCCTTCATCCTCTCTCCACTCTCCCTGTCTATTGACTTTGCTCCATTTCCGGAGGCAAACACTATTTGCCAAATGCGCTTTGCCAGAACTCTGTCGAAGAGGTAGCTATAGTATGTACTCCCGTATCCAAATAAATGGCCAAAGAACCCTTGCCAACTTGTCCCAGGTGGATCAGCTGGGAGTGCGCCATATTTATGTTGCAAATCGTGATAAATCTTCGTCGTGTCGAAAGACGGCGAGAGAGGCAGAGAAGAATGGTAAGCCTGATCAACCATGGCGAGCAATATTTGATTCTCAGTATCTGACGCCGTGAACTTTTTGTCTGAAGCTAAGATCTCAGATACCATTTCATAGGGCAAAGGTTGGTCTGTTTCGTAGTGGCGAGCGAACAACGCGAGGACTGAGGGGTCGGACGCGAAATGCTCCATCAGAACAGAGGGCAACTCTGCAAAATCAGTAGCGCAGCGTGTTCCCGAAACGTTTTGGAGGGATGTCCGACCAAGAATAGAGTGTATTGCATGACCCATCTCGTGGAAGAGGGTTGTTAAATCATGAAACGAGAGCAACGAAGGGGGGCGTGAACTATTTCGACCTGTTGGAAAATCGCAAATAAGCGCAATTGTGGGTAATTGTTTGAGTGACCCAGATTTCTTAGACGTAGCCATGCCATCATTAGCTGACTCTTCTGCTGAGGCAAAAAGGGGATTGAGTGACGATGCTGCTTCCTCCAACTCTTCATTCGTAATGTCTCGGGAGCAACGTAACGTGAAATGGGCTGGATTTGGCGATTTGCCAGGTCGAGAAAATAAATCGCAATAAAGCACTGCAACGTGCCCATCTGTCTCTGATACAACATCGAGTCTTCGCACGTCTGGATTCCAAGTTTCGCCCGGTAACGTTTCATGAGGTACGAATCTGATACCATAAAGTCGTGTGAAGAGTCGCGACAGTCCTTGCATAACACTGCCTAGAGAGAGAAAAGAGGATATAAAATCGGGGTTTCGAGACGTCGATCGCATTGAGGATAAAACGCGTGACATGTAGTACTCCCTGTCCCATGGCTGCAAAATAGGGGAGGCTGCATTCGAACTTGATAGCTTTGCCCTTAACAATTCAGCGATTTCAAGCCTCACTGTTGTACTATTGTCTTGAGAAAGTGCTTGCAGGAATTGATTTACCGACTCTGGTGACTTGGCCATTTTGTCTCCCAGAGTGAGATGTGCGTAACTATCAAATCTCGACAATCTTGCTAGTTCTGCTCTCTTTCTCAGAAGCGCATCCAGATGCTCTAAAGTAGCACTAGATGATGTCCTGCTTGCCATGAAGATCTCCTTTCTTGCTTCTTCGTCTTGGACCGTACGCAAAGCAGCGACTGAATATCCACCAAGTGTTGGTAATCTGACTTGACCCCATTGCGTGATTTCCCTCACGATCATCGGGTCCATTCCGAATAGCGTGCTGCTTTGAAAAGTGAGATGCTCCTTCGCTGGTGCCATATAGTCGACGAAATCCTGTCCAACCTCACTGATTTCCTGTGATAGGCTGACAAAACGTTCTCTTTGTGCTCTAGGTAGATCAATGGCAGATTTTGAAAAATCTCTTTGCAAAATCTCCGCCACCGCAAACTCTTCTTCGCTCCAACTATCCACAACCTCTGGGGTCTGCATAGCAATGTTCAATTGCTTGTCCAATCCCGTTGTAGTATTTAGAACGTTCATGTACTCATACACTGTGCTATACGCCTTCGTAGCAGCTGCTTGAATCTTGTGCTCCGGGTGGGTAGCTCGAATAAAGTCTGCAATGTCAATGACTCGACAAAGCAAGTCACTCAGCCGGTCCAAATCCCGTACAATATATTTATACTCTTCCACAGACGATGCTCTCAGGACCTTCTCCACAAGCCTCTTTGCCTTTCGGAGACTGATATTTGCAAACTCTTCCCACCCTCGAGGGTCTGTGAGATATCGATTTTGGAACAAGCCATTGTGTTTTCCATTGTATCCATACTTCGAGGACTGGGAGAAATCTCTCCATAGATTTGGGGAGTCAAAGATCTGCCGTAATGTCCTATCATCGTGCTGAGCTCCAGGAGCTGCATTGTTGACATGGACTGGCCGAGGTTCGTAGTATTTCGAAGCAGCAGTCGCAAGCCGCCGTCGCACCTGGTCTCGCCTCTGGATGCATCTCGAGCATGTCCATGGTCGATTAATAGCAGTCTTTAACATCCCTCACGCCTGTATAGACCTCCCTCCTCGAAATATATATTGTCGAAGTTGATGAGTTGCCGTCGGAGGTATTTATGAGCTACTTATGCAACCTTGCATAAAAACACGCGACCTCGCAGAAGCTTTATCAACCTCGGATTTCAACAACTCCTCCCAATTGAGCTACTTCATCAAAGCCAATTGACCTATGGCCTCGAGATTTTTGCTGCGGCAGGTATGTATAGATAACCGTGCAATTGGGCTTCAACTAACACATCCAGCGCATTGCGCCCGTGGCCACCGGTGCTGTCATTGCCGGCATAGCTCTTTTTCCAAGGACCGTACTTCACGCAGAGGCGCCGGAAGGGTCAGGGGTAAGATCAATCTCTTGAGAGCAGTATAGTATGTGCTAACACACCTCCTAGTCAAAGAAACCTATTTACGACGACTACGAAGCTCCCTCAGCACCCTCAGCTAAAACCATCCCTCCCTCCGGCTCGACAGAAACCTCCACCAAGCCGAGATCGCCAACCCCCACAGAACGTCTAGCTGTAGAAATTGGCAAGGCGCGCCTCTTCCTTCATGCACATGTTGCGGCTGCCGAGAACAAAGTCAATGATTTCATGGACTCTGCCCTTGATCTCGAATCAAGTTTCACAAGAACAATCGCATCTTTAGCACCACCGCCTCAATCGGGAGAGAAGCTGATGCCTGGATCACTATATGTTCTTGTAGCAGCTATGGCCGGAAGCATTGTATCAAGAAACCGAAACATTGTTTTGAGAGCCGCTGCTCCTTTGGTAGTCGGTATTGGTGCCGGATGGATTGTTTTGCCGATTACAATGAGGAATGTTTCGGATTTGTTATGGAAATATGAACAGAGATTCCCAGCGGTCGCGGACGGACACATTAGAACCAGGGAAGGTGTTGAGAAGGCATGGAGGATGGCGAGGGTTCACACTCAACAAGCTGTTAATATCGTGGATGATAAGGTTTCTTCTGGAAGGGAAGCCGTCGAGGGCTGGGTGAAAAAGGGAAAATAGACATGCATCGCTCAGGATTTGAGGCGTGTTAGAGACTGGTGTGCTCTGTACTGTACAAATAATAGAGCTTTATTTGTTTCATTCCCGGGTATTGCAAGTGCGAGCACGACCGTTGATCGCAGATGTCATAATCCCAATGAAGGATAATGAAGTGCTTCGGAAGTCTCCGTTCATTGACGGCGGTAGGTAGCTGATGGAAAGGTCGAATTCCAGGTTCTCTGCTTGTTCTAGTAGGGGTCACGTGCACAACACATCTTTCGGTTACCTCTTGCTTTCCTACCCTTTAAAATCCACCCTCAAGTTCGAAAGTGTTTATTTTGTCATTGAGTTTGTTTCTGGTATGGAATATTCCCCTCGGAAAGTAAGATACGTCAAGATAATCTAGTGGTCTGATCGCCTTGTTGTGGTCCTTTCGTTCGGAAGTCTTGATTGCATACTTCGTAATCTTTGGGGCTGTTTAGAACCTCAACGTCGTAAGAACGTCACTTGAAACAAAAGCATCTTAAAGCTGCTGCTATATTCCTGGTATTGGATTCTGGAATCAAAGAATCCTGCGTGGTGGGAGTATCTATTTCGGGGTCTTACGATTCCGACGCACTGATTGACTAGATCGTCAACTCCCCTTGGATTTTGGCCGAGGCCGCTTGAAGCCAAAGCCAGCCTCGCCAGCCAGCCACCGTGGCAGTGTTAACACTCCAGAAAAACAGTAATGCAACTGTGATTTCGATGTTCTTTTATTCAGTCAAATTAGTTTTCTATTTATCAAGTCGAGATTACGACAGTGTGAGCTATAGAGATCATCAACTCAGGTCTTTTTACATGTATCGCCCGAATCTGAAAAATCTCAACGTTATGGCTTGGAGGGATTGGATATGGTCGCGTAGCCGTATACTCCCACGCAAGAAGTAAGGATTGTTATTAGGCTCCTAGAGAACGTCTTAGTTTGTGCCAAAGGTGTATAAAGCGAGTCTAGATACTCCACCTCCATTCTATCAACGACTCCGCAGCCCCTTTTTAGATACATCTCAAGCATTAGTCAAGGGACAAGCAATCTTCGGTCCGTAGACTCTCCTCCTTGCTCACCTTTCAAATTTATTCATTCATTCACAATCTATCGAGCCCCACCATCATGCGTATCTCAATTTTCACTCCCGCTGCGTTCCTCTCACTCACTCGCGCACTTCCTCATGTCGACGAAGAAGACAATGCAAATGTGCTTGTCACCCGAGGAGGAGTGCTTAGTACAAGGGTTAATACAGATGACTTTCTTCCCAGACAAATCTTCGGCAATATCCAAAAAGACATTGAGAATGCCGACAACGCAGTTACGGCGAGCAACTGGACCGGGGTAGCGACAGAAGGGAATGCTATCATCAGAGAATTGAAGAACTACTACGGCCAACCATGGGTAGACGATGTTAAAAGTCACAGACCAGAATGTCAAAAAACCTCATGAGCAATGGCTGGCCACAATGGCAAGCGGATTCGTCAACTTTTGCCAAAATGAAGGGATATGCGGCAGCAGCTATTCAAAGTGGTCAAGCAGGACCGTTTGGGAGCACGCGGAGCGATCAGCAGAACGTGGATAACAACAACAAACAACTGCTGGTAGATACGATCGCCATGGTCAAGGAAGCAGGGCCCCAGTAAGGTTAAGATAAGAGCTTGCATGAGATTTCGCGTGCCAATCTTTTGAATCTTTGTTGTTGAGCTTGTGTTGGAGCTGAGAGCATTTGTTTTTCTGTTTTCATAATGCAAAGGGTAGAGTTCGGGTTTGCAATTTTCGCAGTCGCTACAGTGTTTGGAATTCGCGTCGCTCTTGCTTTTTACGATTCTAGCCTCGTACTGAAGCACATAGAAAATTTGAGATTAGTTGCGTATATACTTTAAAACGGTTGTGAGAAATCCTTTAAGATCTTCAACATCAGTATAGAATTTCGCAACTACCGTATGGTCCGGTAATATCGCATGGCGGCTGAATCGTAATTTACATCCATTTTGACCAATTAGAACATGTGCTACATAGAAATCAGACTTAATGATATCTTTGTTATTTAGACTATATTGTCTCTAATTAAAATTCTCAAGGGAATTTCCTCAGGACTATTCATAAGGCCGTTGTAGCAAGCCCCCTCTGTAACCTGCGCTTAAAGGCTTAGAAATTAGCACTAGGCAGACTATATGGTATCCTCATCAAGACAACATTTCTTTTCGCTCTTATCTCGTCGATTATTTATTCTTTGACTCGCTAGTAATTGGTACTTTATTGACTGAAACAGCTTACCGAGACGCATTCTCAAGTTAAGACTTACCAAGTCACTGAGGCCTCAAATCAAAAGTCTACAAGGTTCCCTGCCCATCAAGAGGCTGAAAAATAAGAATGTCCTCCGATTGGTGGCCTCCCTCCAGGCCGTCTAGCCAACCTACACACATGCAGAAGCAAAATGCTAGTCTCTGATTGGTGGCCTCCTCTGATCTACGTGACGTTCGGAAGCATAAGATCGCGTGTTTCCCCCATCCAAATTCTCTTCAGCAACCTTTCTTGGGAGAGTCACCCACATATATTTCACGCTCAATTGAGCCCAATCTATTTTGCGGCCCAGCCGCCTCAACGTGCCTGGTGTAGGCGCATCTATTTCGAGGGCGACCTCGAGCCTCAAAGTCGCGGGCTGACCGCTCCTTACAGCGGTCAACCGCGCAGCCTTACCCAATCCTCAACTCGTTTTGTCTCGATTGTTTTCTTCAATCAGACAACCCTCCTACGGTGGACCCTCGATCTACCGTACATAACCGCCCCAATGAATTAGAACCACCCTCACTGAAAGACGTTTCCGAGTGTTTATCGCAAGATATCATTCGGGGAGACGCTGCCGTGGAACTTCACGATGTCAGCACTGACTTGGTCCGTGATTGCATCAATTCGGTCTCCGATGCAAGCCAAAACGTAACAGATGAGAGTGTAATGCGCTGTTTCCCTTTTCCCGACTTTTCCCTAAGCTCCAGGGTCTCTACTCCTTTGCTGGACAAAGAGCCTCGGAGTCAGTCTCCCACACCGAACAGTTCTCAAACAACGAGTCCGCCTTCGACAGTGACCGGACCAATATCGAGCAGGCTTGCATCCCTGATACCATCGCCTCGAATATCCAATCCTTGGCCTACCACCTCCGGACCCGTTGTCCCATTACCCCTCCCTGACGGACATTTCAAGTGCCCCAAATGTCCTCGAACTTTCGCTGCACTTGTAAAAGCAAGGTAGGTGATTGATCGAGATTGAGATGTGCTCTGCCGCCAACTTACATGTTATAGTCATCATGTACAGACCTACAGACATGCTCACGCTTGCCAAGCAGCAGGTTGCTCGTGGAGCTACAACCTTCGCAAGGATCTTCTACGTCACTCGGAAACTCACAATACCCATTCAATTCGATATAATTGCTCGGTCCCGGGATGCCGTTCGCGGCGTCAAGGAACAATAAGCAGCTTCGCACGAGCGGATCTTCTGGGACGACATAACGAGAAGTTTCATACCTAGCTTCATTGGGTTTCCATACTTGGGCTACTCAGTAGCCAGTAATCTACGGATAAGTTGATTGTAAGTCATAGCATCCCTCAGCTGAAGCTTGAACCAATTTGAGACAGTCACCGCCCCGTCAGACGCGGATATCATATGTCAACGTATTTCATTCCAACGCAAATTTTCCAAGCCAGAATAATAAGTTAAGGGTCTCGCCCGTTATTCGCACTGCGGTCACCTTTTCCATACATCCGTAACCTCGGACGGGAGTATCTAAAAGAGTGCGAACTTATTTGTTGGTTACCACTAGTCGTTAGAATTGGCGAAATTTTTTTACTTTCAAGGTTTTTTTTTCTCATTGACGTTGTGATCAATTTGATCAAGTTAAACCATAGATAAGATAAACCAACTGCAAAAATAAAAGCAAAAGACAAGGGTTTTTTGCCTGTTTTTGCAGGTGGTTTGTCTTATCTATAGTTTAACTTGATGAAATTGATTACTAACAGGTGATTGGTGAGAAATAAAAGGTAAAAAAAAAAATCCCCAACGATTAGCGGGTTCATGGAGGCGGCGAAATCTATGTGATGCTTCTGAAAGAAAATAATCAAATGTATTTATTTGACTCCAACATCTAATCAAATTTTGAGATTTAATTTCATTGAGCTAATCCTATAGAAAAGCTTTATCTGATTGATTGAAATATTGACTATAAATTTAATTAGCATTGGATCTCCATTACCCTATGACTAATTACCTTCTGATGTTTTTGCTGCCGTTTTTTCTAACGCAATCTTATGTTTTCTTGCCCCAAATTTTAGCAAATTAGAGCTTGGTTCTATTTCTTTATTATTTTCCTACAACGATGCCAATATGTAATTGAAGTACATAGAAGCCAGCTTTCTATAGATCCCTCCCAACATCAGCATTTAGAACGGCCGCTTATACCTGCTGCCTTTGCTGATATATATAAATCTAGGTATATTTATAACATACTTATTATTAATTTCTATAAGAATAGATTACTTGCATTCAATATTTCAATTAAAATCTTAATAGTGAACTCTTTAAGTTTTATGGAAAATAAATTTAAAAAGAGTGGTATCAATGTGAAGTGTATATAATCATGTGCCGATTGTGATATGCAAACAAATAACAAACAAGCAAACAATCTATCAATCAATCAATCAGTGTTTAGCATAAGCTGGTAAGTAATGAATTCAATGATAAGTAGGTGAATTGTGAACTTCAAAAATAATATGATTAAGAGTCACAAGGCAACGGACCGGTGCTGTGACCTTGGGTAAGAAATAGCAGGAGTATTCCCACAGGTATGCCTATGAATATTACCCTGTTCAAATCTCTAGGGGATACTTAATTCAACAGCTCTAAATAGTTAAGTATGCTCATGGCAACAGTATAAACTTATTTTATAATTTAAGAAAACAATTTGATGAACTGTTGGCCAGATTAGATGTCACCCGCAGTAAAATTCACAGGGTGCTCCTTACCCGAGGGTATTATTGCTAGATTCTTGGAGATGAATACCTACCTATTAGATTCCCCAAGAGTCCGAGTACTGCCTCGCTAAGAGCTGTACCCTTCGGTCCCGGGTCCTGTTGGATTATAGTACTGTGGCCAATGTGTGGCAATAGTGGCAATATTTCCTAATTAGGAAATGCCCTATTTCTAAGCAATGGAAGGATCTAGAATCCTTCCATCCTGTATATAAACATCCTCTCCAACCTGCCTTTAGAAGGTCGAGACACTACAAATATAATAATTTCTACAAAAGATTCCCTCGCTATTTGGGGCACCCAAGAATATTGAGACGCTATATGTTGCGGGAAAGGAAGTTACCTAGCCTATGGACTTGAAGGAATAACCCACTGTGGGCATCTCGAAGGAGGAGGTTTGCTCGTAATTGGCTAGGCAGTGAGTGTCAGTAAGGGTGTATTAAGGCACTTTCGTCGCGGAAATGCTCTTACTAGATCAGGGCATGAGAAAAAGGACCTCATTAGCCTAGCCGCAGAACATGGCGGCTGTCGTGAAAGCTCCCATTGCCACCCACTCAAACATAGCCCAGTCGATGCAGTTTACGGTAGGGGTGCGAGAGGGATAGATGACTAAGAAAGAGTTGATGCTCACGGTACTCGCCTCGCCATGTACCAAGAATATTAGGGACATGCCCCAGAGCAGGCTACCCAGCATTATGAAAGGTGCTGATTTGAAAAAGAAACCCGTGCAGTCAGGATATTGATAGGCGGTCGCAGCGGTTCTCACCGACTTCCGGAACCCGAACTAGACCTTCTTATTTCAGCAACGCATCATGGTCCTTTAACTTTGATCAGGACTTCGAGAACCAGTCCATACAGTCATCTCAAGTGAAGGTGTTCATGGCCAAGACCACGTGTTCCGCGGCTTCCGTCAGGCCTCGAAGGGCGGCAGGAAGGTCCCTCCCGCGATTCTAGTCTTTGGGTCTTTGGGTCCTTGATCAGCACTAATCCCAGCGAGCAAAAGTTTGAAATCCTCCCAACAATGGTATGATACAATTTATTTAATGATCACTCGATGGTGATTGGAGAAGGGGAGCTTATGTAAATATTGTTCAGCCCCAAGGTGGGCGCAGTTTGTGGCGTTTTTGAAGTTTTTCAAAATCGCGCAAGTGCGAGTTTCAGCTCCTTCCTCACCATTTCGTCATTGTTAGGGCGTCCCCAAGACTTGCCCACCCCATCCAGTTTCGCTTCTAGTAGGGCAAGCCGAGGAAGGAACATTTTGACACCTGACGGAACAGAGGCTGTCTCATTTTGTTTCCCAAGGCCAGACCGATAAGCAGCTCACCGAAACGAGGCTGTCCAAGAAACTCTGCTACGGAGTGAACGTGGAGGGTTGCTTCTATCTAGCTTTTCTCTTGCAAATATTATCCATCCGCTTAAGACATTCTTCGTCTTGCCATGGAAGCTTGTCCGCTTGACTCACGGCGCGGCGTGACCGAAGTCTTCATCAAGCGGCTCGCTGTGCTGTTCTCAACCATTTGCTTACAAGGACATCTCAATTCGCTGCGAGGGATGAAAGGGTCCAATCAGCTACCAATGTCTATCTTACTGTTCTTTATAAATCCTGTCTATCCGCTGTGTGTCACCATTTTTGACATTGGCTGGGCTATTCTCAAGTCACGGGTGGACGCTCGTACAGTGTATAGGCCGATAGGGTTTACGGGCGGTGCCGCGCCGACAGATTTCTACATTGCAGCGGCGATAGGGATGCATGCGTCATATGACGAGAGCGATCTTGTCAATGGTGGGATTGAAAAAACGAGCATGTCCATACTTCGACTTGCACACTCGGCAACAAGCATGGAGAAGACGACGGAGGGCTTCGGAATCAAGAAAATAGGACGCCTCGTTGTGTTGGCTGCCATTGGAGTACAGTGCTCGGCCACTGTTATTCTTGGAATTCGCAGAGAGCAGCACGGTGCAGCGACTCCTTCAGATCGTTGGAATTACCTCTACGCCATCAGCGGGTTGGCTATTCTTGCTCAAACAGTGATTGCACAACTGCTCTCGAGAAAGTACTTTGTCACCAAGGGCTTTAACGTAGATAAGGTGTCAGAATATGGGGTTACAGTATTTGTAGAGATTCTGCACTATTGGGTGTCTCTGGTTGGAATTTCACTCTTCAGTGGCGATGAAACTATTTCTATGTGTTCCCTTCTAGTTGCATTTTTTGCACTGCCTTCGCTTCTATGGCCATGGCGTACCTTTTTCGAAGGTTGGGAAGATGTTCGGTACTCTTTGGGTGGCTTTCTGATGCTTTTCTTGCTAGGGCTTGCATATCCCTTGGCATCTGCAGCCACATCAGTTTGGTATTTCACTTTGTTCAGGTATAATCCGTTTTCGGATGACTTCCCAGGGGATCAGTTGCCGACCAACGTATCTTGTCCATTCCTCTGGGAGGACCCGTTAGCTAACGCGTTGTGGGCGTTTTGATCTATCATGTAAACAATTATCAGACATGTTCCTGTTCCTCAGATAGAGCTCTTTGGTAGTTTGTAATTATGTTCACGATATGTCTCAGATTAACTCCGCGTTTTTGAATTACAACTTGTGTTTCTTGTGGTCTTGTGGCTCTCGGCTTGTGTCTTCCGCTAGAATTCCCTTGAGTTTAGGCGGTCCTGAAGAGATCCCGGCCACTGCCATTGAAGTCTAATTTCAGGTTCGATTGCCAATTCGAGTCTTCTCGCCCCAAAATCATGAAGCAGTCCTTAACTAGTCTCAACAATGAACAATGGCTGAACGGCCTATTCTTGTTATGCGAGCAGTATTGACCCTTGATTTGAGCCCACTTCGAGTTTAAGATCTTAGTTTCTGAAGCTGGTGAAGTTTGCAGTCAACTACCCTCAAAGGTCATGACAGTTTCATGGAGTCATTATCATTGTGATACCTTCTCTTTATAGAAAGAAATGTGGGTTGGATATGTCCCGCGCCTAAGGATATATGCAGGAACCCAGAAAGCTGAGGGCTGAAATGCCGGGGTTAGCTCATTCAGCAAGAGCAGCTCGCTCGGGTGCGTTCTGAGGAAAGGAAGCGGTGACCCCGTTCAACCCCGTTCGAAACCCAACAAAGTTGGTGTAATATGAACAAAATTGTGAAATATTTTCGGTCGGAGAGATATCCGTGCAATTTCCTTGAAGTGCTAGATTTTTGCCAAGTGACTAGAAGTTCGGATATGATTATAAACTATTCGGAATGCAGTAGGAAATATGCAAGTAAATATGAATCCATTTCGGGCCCGGGCTGCTTCGCTGGGCCTGCCATCCTCCGCGGCCTGCACGCGCCACACCAAACGCGCCAACGTCGTGAAATGCGGAGGTGCGACAACTCAGTGGCCCCTGCCGAGCAGGATATTTAGCGGGACACGGGGTTGCGCAATATTTGGGATGGCTGGGACCCTAGCCACCTTAGGGTATTTCGCTAAGTGGCTGACGGAGTGTCTTCCCAGTGGTCAAGGGCTTTTCTTTGATGCATTACTGGGTAGCAATACACTGGGATGAGATCCAACGCCCTTGTCGAGTTGGTATGCTTGATCTTCTCTCACTCCAGTACCTCACACTGACGAAGTCGGTAGCGCTGAGGCGGAGAGGGAGACTGTGGTTATCACGGTATGGGAGAAGATAGAGGATCATTTGATGTTTGAGGCTGGGTTAAGGGAGAAGTTTGAGGATTCTAGGGGCTTGAGGGATCATTGGGAGAATGTTGAAGCGAGTCGAAACTTTCGGCAACAACCTAGGAATAGGCATAGAATGTCCTGAGGTTCACAACCTTATATATAATAGTAACAGCACATTACACCTTTATTGGGATTCTTTGGGTCCATTAGGGTCTAATATCGATTATTTATATTAGATTCATTAATATTGATACTATATTGTTGAGAGGTAATCCAATTTGAATATAACCTATAAAAAATATATAAGGCATAGTGTAAATTTGTAAAAAATTTATTAGATATAAGTATTAATAAATATAAGTAAATAAGTAAAGTATATAGTTAAATTGTAGAGTTGTATATATATTCTAAATAAGTATAATAGAAACTAATTCATAATTAAGATATAATTATGTAATTATATAAACTTAGATAGTCAGCTAATTATATATACATCTATAGTCAAATGCTTGTAAACGGCCCAAATTTTAAGCCATAGCCAGATCCGCACCACAGTATATATGCCGATTTTATCATTCCCTGGTCCCACAAAAATAATCTGCCAGATACGGTAACCATTGCGTCGCTTCGGCAGGGAAGTGGCCGAGACCTCAACCATACCGGAACAAGACATGTGCTTCCTAGAGTGTTATTATATTAAAATTTAATAGGTAGAGCCCACAATAAATTTTGAAATATTAAATGCAGTCTTGATACCTTGTTGAGCGATGACTAAAGCGGAATTAGGGAAGTAGTATGCCGAGTGTGATCGGCAAGTCGGCTCCTAACTCTGCGTTGCTCAGCACTATCCATAAACACCGCAAGAACATTCCGTTATCAGCGAGGGAAACAAAAGTCTGACCATGCGTGAAAAACTATATAAAGAGGGAAAAGTTCAACTGTCTCCCAGCATCTTGAATCTGAACTCCTCGACTTAATCACAATGACTTCCCTTACCACCAGAGCTTTGTATATCGTTACATTCGTATACTTTATATCAGCGATACCTGCACAGGTAGCGGCTACCACCAACTCAACGCTATATCCCACCAAAAGCCAAATCGCCGAAACTTTCAACTACCTAGCCACAGGAAACGATGCTGGGTTTTTCTCAAAAGTCGCCCCCAATGTCAACTGGACGGTGATGGGAACCCACCCTTTAGCAGGAGAGTACAATAACCTGACCATCTTTGAAATTGATACAATACTTCGTCTCGAAAATACCGTGGATCCAAGTCACCCTCTTGAATTAAGCGTCGTCAATATTGTAGGTGGCGGTGACGAGGCTTGGAGCGTTCAGGAGTTGCATGTTCAAGGTATCTGCAAGAATGGTAAGTAGAACACTTATTTTCGGCTCTTTCGGATCTACCCCTGTGCTTGAGAACATTTCAAGCAAATTAGAACTCGTATTGACCTTCGTTGGGTACAGGTCTCATCTTTGATAACAGATACGCCTGGTCAACGCGGTGGGACACGTCTGGCATTATTGTGGAGGTACGCGCTTATCTTGATTCGGCGCTGGTGGCTAAGGCTATCACGGAGAATGAGTCGGGCGAGTACACTTATACGGACCAGAAAAACTTGTTGATCCCGGGTCCGGTGGGTATTGGATGTACAACTACAGCTGAAGGTTAAGGATAGATCTCAACTCGGCGTTCTATATATATAATTACAACTTTTTGTAGCAGCGAGAAGTTTAAATATATAGTCGAGTAAAGTTTCCTTATGTATAAGAAAGTTGAATTCAGTGAAATCCTCAAGTGGACACCGTGAGGCTTAGCAGTCGTTTCGGCAACCCAAAATTGGCGCTGAGATGATAAATCCATGCAGGTGTGGGAAGCTATAATTTTTTCCTGCTCAAAAAACAGAGAAAGTATTGACAGAGTCTGAAGGGTGTCAAAACGCAGAAGTACTTGCCCTAGGTATATAAAATCGGGCTGAGGTAGCGAGAAGCCAGTGCCCAAGGGGCTCAGAGCTTAACTCAGATTACTGCAGCACTGCTTGTGTCCAAAAACGAAAATAGAACTTAGTGAGTGTGGTTTTTGTATCGCACTTCAGTGGTAATTGCAATTGGAAGCTTGGTTCAACTGGAGCGTATTCCCTCTCTAGCAAACGAGTCGAGTAATGGTGCTCTTTGTGTACCTTTAGATGTTTCATAAATCTTTTGATATATTACTTCTACGTTCAAAGCGTCAATTTTAAAATGTCTCATTCTCTATCTGCATATCTATCTACTAAAACCAGCGTTTAAAGTCTCGTTTGCTATCTTACGAATCAATTATCCTTTCCGCCAATATTCTCTACCTCACCACGCACTAACAAGGTTTCCAACTACGAGGAGCTCCAGGAGGACCTTGAGGCCTCACCAAAGCATCAAATAGAACTCTACCGAGCTGGATATATAGCGCGACGTCCATATACAGACCATTGCTGGAATTCCCAAGAAGGTTGGGAAGCAGCCTCGGATCGGGCAATGGAAGCCAAATGTGGCTCTTCTGGGATCCATGGTATTAATTATTGCTATGTTAGTATTTCTATTCAGTAAAGGTTGGGTGATGATTTAGCCTTGAGAGTCATTATGGAACTTTTAACTAAAATAAATTGGGGAAGAGGGGGAACTGCCGGGGATTTTATAGTATTGAGCTAGTCTTTTGGGACATTATCGTCTCTTACTCCTGTGCCCTAATTTCATATTGAGAGATTGTGAATAACAGTGTTAGTAATAACATTCACAGAATGATTATTGTAGGTCGATCCAGTAATTTGAGAGTTCCTAATAACAGAGTGCTTATTTTTTGGGGAGGGGGGGAATTCTGAAGTTAGAGGCTGAGCCTGTTGGGATGTTCAATTATTATTTTTTCGGTCATAAGCAGTTTCTGTGTGGAGCTGTTGCGTTTTGAAACGGGTTAATTATTAGAAGTGAAAAAACGTCAGAAAAAAAAATTATACAAGGAGTCTGACATCTCGATTTACAGCCCATATCCAGAATATCATCAGAATGAGAGAAAATGTGAGTGTGGCTAACAGAATTTTCGGTCCTCCGTTCCTTCCGTCAAATGTGAAGACTCAGCAGTCATTACATTAAATATCGAATTGCTCGTAGAATACATCAATAAGTGCATATTCACGACTCTGGGGGCACGGGAGATTCGCTAGCTATTGTCGTAACCAGCAAAGTACGTGATGCTTATAATAGAAGATCTGTCAGAGAGCACTCTAAGGAATTTTCCGCCGCACCAAATCGAATCTCCGAAATCCTTCTTTCAACATTTTTAGATACCCAAGGAAATAAAGCCAAATCTGGTGAAATTTATGTGAAATAAATAGGCTTTTGCAGCTCTTAAGAGTGACAACATTATTCTGATGCCATTCTCCAATACCGATGCTTAGGCAACACTAACATTATTGCCCGTCACGAAAACCACTTGAACAGCCGCGAATCTAGAGAGGCATTAGCACTTTTAGAATTCTAGAAGAAATCAACTTACGCAGAACAAGCCGCAAAGATCTCAATCCTTCTAGCTCGCGTCACCAACGCCAAACAAAAAGAAAACAATGCCGTAAAAGCCACCGACAAGCCCAGCCGAACCAACGTATTCTGCACAAAGTACAGTACTACAATAGAGGAAATAGGGAGTATAGAAGCTAGAATAGTACCGAGAATGCTGATTGCCGTCGACAGATGAGCTTCGGAATATTGACATATTTCGGATTCAGGATCTTCTGGTAGAGGCTTTCTGAATCGTTTCCCTACGAGGTTGTGAAAGAAGGGTATAAATGAATTTGAGAGCCATCTGTAGAATGGATCACTGTTTTCTCGTCGTTGGAGAGCGAGAAGATCGTATGTATTGGGTGCTGACCAGGCGTCCTGGTCAGGTCCACGGAGGGGAAAGTCTCCCATGTTTGGTCTCTCAAGCCAACTTCTTAAGAAGTCTAAGTCATACGAATTCGGACCACGAAGTCCTGAAAGATAAGCCTGTTGTGAAAGTTGCATGCCTGTTGAACTCCAATTAGTATTGGGACTGCTCTGTAAATTTGAGATCATGTGAACGACATTAGCCGCACACGTGACGGACCATGTGACTGAAAAAGTGGTGACCGAAAAGTATAAGGGAGAGAATCGTACTATATTCCCTCAATGTCTTTCGAATCTGAAGAACCTTCTTCCATTGAGCCCTCTCAGTGCCATTCCCTCCTGCCCTGGCCAATGACCACCACTCTTTGCTGTAGAATCTCCGACTCGGTTCAGCCGCGTCACATTGAGCTAGTTTACGAAGATCCCCTTCCAAGTATGTCAATTTCGCCTGCAAATAGAGAAGATTTTGAAAATTTAAAACGCTGAAGCGTCTGAAAATAGCCAATTCTTGGTGATGGCCCATTAGATTCGCAATCTTCGCATATCCCTCCATACCAAGCGAATCATAGCCGAATAACGTAGATTATATTTCGGTATGAGCAAAGAGCACAATGAGGGGGGGAAAAGACGTGCAAGAAAATTCCACGAAAAGGCAAGGAAGATCAAGTGAACATTTTGTTGAGCCTCACCCGAGAGGGAATTCATGTTGTGAAGCTATCCAATGCAACTACCCTGGAGACCCGATTGGTAGGGAAGATAATTGGGATTTGGTGCCCGACTTTTGTGTAACCACATTCTTCATGCCTAGAATTTTGCCTTGGTTGCCTTGTGGTGTAGGACCAATTCAAAGTAAGGGTTTTGACGTGGCGGAATCCTATTCCCCACACGACCATCTTCGTAAGCCTTATGTTTTGTGCAGAGCCTCTTTTCATGTCAGCACGCAGGCTTGATGGGTCTGACTGTGAATATTTGGAGGCGGAGTAGGGGCGCAGTATGCTTTTCCAGTCTCCATGGGATCCTTGGGGCTGATTTCCGGTAGTCGTTAGGCCCATCGGGCACGGATCGATACATGGAGCTGACCCCATGTTCTTCAATATGGGGGGCTCATGAAATATTTGGTCTGAGCGGTAAGGCTCCATACATAAGAAAGCCTTGATCGCCCAGAGGGCGAGGCTCGATCTATAAACCAAAAAAGAAGTCAGTAAGATCGAGCACGGTCATTTATCTCACAAGGTTTGAGATAGAAAGTCTCACCGGCATATCACTCGCCGAGTTGCACTAGCAAAATGTCGGACTATAATCCTCAGGGCCACGCAGATCCTGAGACCGGCCCAGCGGAGCCTCAATACGGTGCTTATCCGCAGAGTTATCCCGGTAGTCCGCAGTACCACAATCATTTCCACAATAACTTTGCAAGCTCCCAGCACGCCAACACTATACAGGGCCCATACTTTGCCCCTCACAGCGCCCAAATTTCGGGAAATCAGGCTTCATACTCAGGGCAGTACGGTACTCTGGCCCCGATTCGTGATGCCTACTCGTCCGGCCAAAGAACCAACGTAGCGGCTCCTCAAACTCATTCTGATGGGAACATAGGCTCATGGACCCAGCAAAACCAGCCACAAAATCCTGCCTATCCTCCCCATTCAAGTTATGGTACAGGATCTGAAAGCAACCCGGCAGTCAGCGAAGATTACGCCCAAAATTCGGAGTCTGCGCCGAATTTGGAGCAAGAATGGGCTGAGGTAAGGTTCTTGGATCTCACCATTCATCTAACTTTGTTTGCTCTTTGCAATGTAACGTAGACTAGGCTGACTACTGGTGCCAGCTTCCTACAGTTCACATCCAAATAGCTCCTTCATGGGAGGGTGTCATTGCAACCAAAGACACAGGAACAACGGGGAACTGGATATGCGAAGAAATAGTGACGCGATTCAAGCTTGAGGAGATAATTGGCTATCCCGAAGAGCACATAACATTCAATGGCAAGTCAATGAGCTCCTACAAAACTGTGCAAGCCACCTGGTGTGTCTCTGGGGCGCAAAAGTCGCAAAAATGCGAATTTCGAGTTGTTACCAATGCACCATTCGATGTCCTTTTTGGACGAAATTTTCTGAAAAGACATGGGAAAATCCTAAGTTCAAAGGACGCAAAACCAGGGGATCCCGTGTTTGTCCTCGTCCAACGAAGCAAAACGGTAAGTCCATATAACGCTGATTATCCAACAGCAAGCTGATGTGTCGTGGGCGAGTGAGAAAAAAGTAATCGATGATAAGAGGAAGAAGGTGCAGGCTGAATCGTCTTATATTGAGCAGAGTCGCCCGCAGGGAGAGGTTCCTCAGCCGAGAGTAAGCTCCGGAAGCCATAAACATAACAGCAAGAAGAAAGATCGTGGGAAGAGCTAGATATGGGAGGGTTGGGATCGCGTGGAAGCCGTCAGGAAACGATAATACCAGGCATGGTGGAGATTGCCACCCTTTCTTTTCTCTTTTTAGTTCTTCTTTTGTTTTCCTACTGCGATTGTGGAGGAGCGGGTTGTTTTGATTGCGGGTGAGAGAACTTGCGGATCTTGGGACATTTAGGACAAGCTATGGGAGATTCAATGCTGTAATGATTTTCCGTTATGTGAAATGCGTCAACATACTCTTTTTAATCAATGTTATTCACGGGCAATCATTTGCGACGCTAAGCCGGTCTACGGTGATGCCCCCTTCCTATTCGCCGTACTAGTAATCGTCTGCGAATTGTAATAGATCCAGATGCCCTTCCATAAATGTGACACAGTAGAACTTTTATGTTTAATGTCAACAAAAAGGTCATTGGAGACGAAGCCGAGAGCTCAATATCGGGCCGGAGCAGAGGACAGGAAGCGATAGTTTGTCGGGGTGAGGAAGTGGGCATGTTAAAGCAGCCGCCAGTGCTGCATTTTAGACACCAGTTCTTGTTCGCAATAACCAATCAGAGACCCTAAATTATGAACATCAGGGGATGAATGGATCGTTAAACCCAATGATTAAGACGTCTCACCCTAGAGAGCATGGGATGAATAGCGTATTTGACGGTGAGCAATTCTATGCAAACCAATAGCAGCAACCAGCCGGCATCTAACAGGCGCGGGCCTTGACAACGCGCCTCTCGATCAAGTGTTTCATGTCGAGAGATCCAGAGGGGCAATTTCAAGGTGTAAGTTGGGCCGTATCTTGGATTTAATATATTCGAGCCATAGGATTGGCTGCATGAAGCAGTGGGACGACACAAGATCCTACGGGGATAAGAGGGGCTAACAACATCATACTTTGGTAGACCCATGCGCTCATCTACAGCATTGTAGATGCTTGATACCATGTCGGGAGTTGGATACTGAGCAAATTCTGCGAAAAATTCTGAATTTTATGCTGCTTCAAATTTTCAGGTCGAGTGAGATGAGGTAGACTATGTTAAAGCTTTGTTTCCCTTGCCTTTGTAGTGTTTGCAAAGGCCTTCCGCAGGGAACAACAAGCCAACCGAGTGAGACCTCTAAAAAGCAATGAAAATGATTCAAAGCGCATGTATGCTTCGTTGAACTTCGTAAATTCGAAGTGCCCAGCGTCGTATCATCTGACGTCTGAATGATGAGGGCGAATTGACGACGTAGATAAACCAAGAACAGTGGGTCTAAGTAGACGCTGGCGTGTTGCATGGAAAGAATCACTCTAGCGAGCTCGATCGGTCGTGCGTACGGGATCTTGCTTGAATTATATCGGATCTCGAGGCAGTACTCCAGGGAAAGTCTCAAATGTCACGGCAACTCAGTCTTTCCACCCAAAGGAAACAACAAGTATTCGAAATTTTCATGTCCTTCAGTTGGCGTAGAATTCGATATCGAAGGGACAGACTGCTCTGGAGGCGTGATCGTGATTGGCCCGGTCATCCATGCCTTCTCTTGAGGACCCCACGTCCACCCCCACCGTAGCGGACCCCAACACGGCTGCGATAGGCAGCGCATCGAATACAACGAAAACGAGCCTGGAGCTTGTTCAGGATGGACCAGAAGATGAGGTTTCCCAAGAAACGCGAGGGGAAGGTCAGCATCCCGAAGCGATTGACCTCAAGTCTTCTACGCCAGATATCAAAGAGCCTGATCACCACGATCGCGGTCATCAGCGAACGAACTCAACGACCTCTTCGAGCAACAGGCACAGCATTAGCTTCAGCAAGATCGAATATCGTGTAGAGACTGGTGAAGGGAACTCCTTTGAATGCGATATCCAGAATGGACAACAAATAATCAGCCGCTGCTGCAGCTCGAATGGGCGAGCAACGACAGCACCGGCAACAGCGACGTCTCAGGTGTCCAGTTCAGACAGCTGGAAAGCCTCTTGCGAGACGGATGAAGAACATAACGACGATGAAAGCGTAAGGAAATTCTGCAGTTGCTGAGTCCGTACGCTGATAGATCATTGTAGAACAGTGTCACAGGAGGCGCCTCCGACGTGACAATACAACAGGGTCCCATGACGGATATCGTTGCAGAAATCGACGAATTGATTCGGAGTAGGCTGAAGCGTAGTACGAGGAATAGGCACATGCCTATTTCATACCCAGGTTCAATACTATATAAAGGCATAAAAGATGGGGCGCGTTTGGCGGAATGGGATGTCAACAGAAGTGTAGTCAGCAGTGACTATATTCGATCGCGCAAATGGCTCGCCACGGATGGAGAGATTGAGCTGACTTGGAGCATTGAGGGTGCTCCAAAAACGTGTCGAACTTTGTTCGTCGTTACTGATGATTCGGATTTGGAGTTCGATTTCCTCATCGGAAGGGAGCATTCGAAGTACCTCGCACAATGGAAGGATGCTCAACCCCCGAGATTATCTCGAGATACTATCCGTAGGTACTCTGAGTATTGAACTCAGGAAATTGAACTGACAGCATTGTTTAGACATGACAGGCCAACACGACAATCGACTTAACGATTCAAACCAGGAGCAAGCCATTCATGCCGAGAATCAACCACATGAGCCAACGTTCGAAAGTGTTCATCTCAACAAATCGTCCGTCAGAGGCTTGAGCTCAGAGACCGCCCAAAGGTCCGAATCATCCTCGCCCTTGGGGCCTGCCACTCTAGGCTGGTATGCCGCAGGGGCTTCCATCATTTTCTATGCCTTTCTCATTATTGCTCGCGAGGTCGTTCAGTACATCCTTTTGTGTATCGACCTGACTATCCAAACAACATTCCATTTGGAGATTATCCTCCTAATATCGCTCGCCTTTCTCCGGGCACACCCTCAGATTGCATCGGAATTCCCCTGGCAAATTATCGATAGGTGGTACCGAGAAAGACATTGAATCAGCCGGAAATTGTAAAGTAAAGACTGAGGGAGTGTCGTCTCTATAAGAGGGCAGACATTGTGGAAACGTGCATAAAACTGCATCTCCCTGGTGGCGGTAGTCATGCATAAAGTGGAACAGCAGGGTCCGAAAGCGAATTGATTTCTGAGGAAAATCATTTCATGCGAGGTGTGTTACACAAGAGACAGGTGTATATACCAGTAGCAAACATATTCCATTCAAGATATAACTTGCTTGCGTCATATGCAATCGGGACGCGTTAGGCCTCCACGCTAATTTCTCCTATCACATATCAAATGAGTACACGGAAATCCCCCAAAAACTTTACAAGTTGGTAAAACCTGGCATTATGAATTTGCCAATTCATATAGAATTATTTCGCAAATTGTGAGGGCATTACTATTGAGCTGGCCTGACTTCTGACAGATCACGTGTTATTCCACAACTACCTACCTAGGAATTTACCAAGGGATACTCGAACAGCTTTGCGCAGAGGTAGAAGAAAATGCGTTGCTCACGGAAAAATGATTTACGATACATCGGGTATTTTCTTTTTTGTCTCGCCCTTGGCTGAAACTGGTGGGTCCTTCCCGATTGGTGGGCTTGAAGCTTTGCCACGAGTCAGTCTACATACGTGGATCACAACCTGACAAGTGTTGGCATCTTCACTTTGGTTTTCTTATGCTAAACACATTGCGATAGCACTATCAATTTCATTCGAAGTCAAAGAAATCAAGAAACTTTGGTCTTGCATCTTTCAGCAAAGATTCAATACCAATAGTAAAGTCTCCCTTGAAACTATAAAAAAGACCGCTTATTCGGCATCTATGCTGGGATTCTATGCTCAATACTGCATTTATCTCTAGTCCTTTACACATCTTTCCTCACATCCACGGGCACCTTCATCCAATCCGACTCCACCTGATCCCCTGTATTCACTGTCCCACACTTCTCAATCATCATAATCTCCGCCTCCTCCTCTGCCATTGGCCTATGTCTCACTCCCCTCGGAACAACAAACAGATCCCCTTTCCCTAAATACACGTCCTCAAACTCTCCCTCGTTCTCAATTTGAATGGTCAAGGCCCCATTCAGCACATAAAAGAACTCATCGGTATTAGGATGAGCGTGCCAGATGAACGGACCTTTGATTTTCGCGACTTTAATGTCGTATTCTTTGTTGACAGTTGCGACGAGACGTGGACTGTAGACTTCTGTGATCTTAGAGAGGATTGATGGGAGGGAGAGTTTGGGTTGCATGGTTGATCTCGGCGCAGGAGGTGGTCACTGCAGGGCAGCACTTTGAAGAGTGATGGATGCTGTGATCTGGTGAAACAAGACTTTATGAATATACTACGCAAGCGCATAGGATTTTCTACTTCCCTCTTAAAAGTGTATCGTCTCTTTTATTTGTGATATGTTTCAGGGATTCCCTAGCTTAATGCGCCCTTCTATTGACATCGAATAGAATGGACACGCTGACAGAATCACGTGGACAACACATGTATTTGCTATGTGCTATCTCTCTTGCGCTCGAATTGAGTGCTGCAGAAGCATCAAATCAACGGGTGCAATGCATGCAAGTGTATTAATTTGCGTAATTGCGAGGCTGGATTCCTTGCCCGGGAGGTATGTTCTCAGGTGATGAATCCCACCCCTTTTGATAAGCGAGGCCAGCCCCACTTTACCTGACAAGTGGTGGGGACAATGTACGCCCGAAGAGATGGATGATGTATTTTTAACTGGGTTTCTAATGCTGATTGAGCACCATGTTCCCCCGCCTTGCATTACTTCGCTGGACACTGGCTTACCGTGAATGAGGCTGCTTAGCGAAAGGTGGGGCGTCATCAGGGGTAACACAACAGCCCTATTCCTAGGCTCTAGCTTATAACTCCGCGTAGGACCAAATTACGTCTAATCTCATAATACGGTCTAAAAGAGAATTGTTTTATCAACCATGCTCTCCATTCCTACCCGTCGTGTCGTCCACCGACAGCTATTCAGAACCGTTCAGGCTTGCCGAAATTATTCCTCGACACCAAAGCCGAATTTTCCCGCTTACAAGTCCAACATCGCTCGTGCAGCGGCAGCAGGGTTAGTTTTGAGCATACCGGCCGGATTCTTGGTTCAAAAATCGTACAATGATGTCCCTCAAACTTCATCTCTTTCCGAGTTCCATATTGGTTCTTTAGATTGGAAAGGAAAGTCCGTGAGGCAATTCGGTCTGGAGGATGTGGAGGCCTGGCTGCGTGAGAATGAAAGCTCGAAGGAAGGTCCGTCTGGGAGTGGTGTTACAAAATGGTACACGGCGACACGTCCCAGTAATGCTCGTTGCGAGGATAATTTAGTTGTTGCACAATGTCCCGTGTCAGGAGACTCAGCCACACCATGGCTATTTTGGGGGATCTTTGATGGACATAGGTAAGCCATTCCTCTTCATTCATAATAGCATCCTGGATGAAAAGAAAAGTTGAAAGGTTATCTTGCAGTGGTTCAGCAACCTCTGCAGTACTACGAGAGGCCCTTGTCCCCTATGTTGTCCGCAGTCTATCAGCACTCTTCCAGTCATTCACCGGTAAAATTCCACGGAATGCTTTAGTCGATGAAGCAATCATGTCTTCATTCTGTCAACTAGATGATGAAATCAAAAATGACGGTGCTGCCGCTCTCCAAGACGCTAAGACGCTCACTGAAGCGCTTTCTCGACTTGCTCCATCCTATGCTGGATCATGTGCGATCCTCTCGATGTTCGATCCAAATACTAAGCTACTTCGTGTTGCTTCTACCGGGGATTGTCGTGCCGTACTTGTCCATCGAGATCCTGAATCGGGAAAATATATTGCAACTGCTCTATCCGAAGACCAAACCGGGAAAAACGAATCAGAACTTGCCAGAATCACAGCGGAACATCCAGGGGAAGAGGGCGTGGTTAACCTTTCGAATGGAAGAACTTTCGGGCTGGCTCCTTCACGAGCGTTTGGTGACATGAATTACAAATGGCCGCTAGAGGTTATCAAAGAATGTCGAGCCAAATTCTTTGGGCCGAGACCGCTGAATGAGTATCGGGATTTTCCTGAGTATAAAACTCCACCATACATAACTGCGAAGCCGGTGGTGACGACGACTGAGATTAGAGGGAAAGGAAACGTTCTAGTAATGGCAAGTGATGGTTTTTGGGACCACATAAGTACTGATCAAAGTGGAGAATTGATTGGAATGTGGATCACGGCACGGGAAAGTGGAGATATTGGAAAGGGGCCTAGGAAACCTTTCCCGATACCTACGAAAGCAAAGGGAATAACGGACGATGAAGACAGGATGAAGAACGAAAATTTTGTGGTCGAAGATGATAACGTCGCCACCCACTTGGTGCGGAATGCCTTTGGTGGCAAAGACATTGAGAGACTTTGCGGAGTTGTCGGGGCTCAGCCACCCCTGGCTCGAAGAGTGAGGGACGATATCACGGTCAAGGTAGTCTTTTTTGGTGATGATGAATAGACTGCGATATATCGATTCGAAACGCCTTAGGGGTTCGGAAGGTTTTCTTTGGGGAACGTTTCGAATCCACTAAAAGCTGTTTCGAAAAGGGCTTGATGGAGCAGACCTCTAGTGGCCAGTTCACTGTATCGGCAGAACTGCTGTTTTGCAGGGGCAAGTATAACGAAAAATAAATTTAATGAGTTTGATTTATATATGACTTCCGCTGTTAGTTAGGCTAGCTCGTCGGCGAAGTCTGCGCGATATGTTTACCGTTTTGATATCTGGATCAACCAAGAATTAGGGAAGTCTAACTCGTTATGTCTCAGTAACGGCTTAGCCCTCCGTAGATGAATTATCTACAAGGTTAGAACATAATCCTCCTTCTGACACAGTCAAATGAATCATAGGAAGCCCTGGTGGAGCGCTCACGAAGCTCAATGATTCGCCAGCTGATTATGGACGCTGTATCACGTGACTGTAACCATAAACTGACTCAAACTCTCCGAGACACTCATGCTAAAGGCCCGGATATCCAATTGCTAGTGAAGAGGAAAAACCGAGTACCTTGAGTGATGGAAAACATCGAAGTCCATATTTGGTTTAGCTAAAAAGACCCAGGGGTTGTTAAGTAACAAAGGATCACTAATCAACGAGCATGACCAATCCGGTAAGGCTGTCTTCAAACATGATTAACCAAGCATACATCCTCTCATGTAAGATAGAGGACCTTCATTATGTTACCTTAAGCATGAATCAAAAAGTACGAAACACGCAAGTTGAAAGCTCACCACAAAACACCGAGGTCGGAAAGATGCAATTTGTGAACACTACAAACACTGCGACCATTGATAACCAGTCTCGATGGCTGATTCGAAAAACGGCCTCCCGACATGGCGCTCAAGCAAAACAGGAAGATCAAGTAGACAAACTGAAAAAGAGTGCTGTTGGAGGAAAGAAGTTTCGATTTCGCCTTCCGCCTAAGGAAAAAATCACTCCTCAGAGGCAAACTGCCCTGGACAAGACAATTGTCCCTACAATGAGCCAGTCTCAAATTCTCACTCTACATAAAAACAAGGATGAGGATGTTTTTGATACTGAAAATTCGATGCTTGATGCCGACGATCTCTTGCAAGATAGATTCACCTTAGAAATGACCAGAGAGGAATTAAGGCAACAGCAAGCCTGGCTGCAGGGCTTGTTATTCTCAAATCAAAATTTGCTTTTATACGCCCCATCAGCCGGCGCTTGGGATCCTTTCAACGTAATGTCGTTGCACATTAATTCTCGAGAGCAGATGTTGATGCACCACTACTGTATGTAACCCAATCACTCTCCGCACATTGAAGAAAGACTAACTTAAGCCAGTCAATGAACGCCCACAAGCGTTATCTCCATTAATGCCATACTGTCAATCCTTTTTAAGCATCGCAATGCAAGACAGGGCGAGCTTCCATGCTGTACTTTCGCACTACTCTTGCACACATCAGCAACATTTTCCAGATGAAACAAAGGAAGAGAGTTTGCGGCATCTCATGGAATCCATCCACATAATCACAGAACGGCTTCAAGATCCGAATGAAAGTTGTTGCAACCAAACGATTGCTGCTGTGGCAAGTTTAATCATTTATGAGGTATCAAATTTACCCCGTTTTTGAAAGTGAAATAACTGAGACATATCCAGTCCGCAAACGGCGCCCTCCCAAGCCTAGAGTACCACGTAAAAGGCCTCCAAGAAATGATTCGACGCCGCGGCGGTTACGAAAACGCAAATTTCCCCCCCGAACTCAAACGATTGATAGGATGGACTGACATAAATACCGCGAACGACCTATGGCAACCTCCTCGCTTCCCACCCTTCATCCCGTTCTCTCCTCTCATTTCAAACCCCCAAATAACTTTGGATACCATCATGTTAGAGATCAAAAAGCTATCCCAACAACTAGAAACAATCACCGCGTCCCTAAACCCATTATTTAAACGCCACGACATCTCCACCTCAGACAGTATCCACATCCTCGAGCGTCGCGTCATTTCATTCATTCATGATCCTCCTTCAAATTACACAGCACTCGACAACGCATGTGCTATCGCATCATTAATCTTTATGCGTACCTATCTCCGGGATTATTTCTGCAACTTTCGTCCCATCGGAGTTGCTCGATTGAAGGAAGCCGTTATCGCGATTGGGGATAGTCTGGGGGTTGTGATGGGAGAGAAGAAAGAGAGTGAGAAATTGGTTTGGGTGTTGATGTTTGGTGCTGTGTGTAGTGAGGGTGAGGAGAGGGAGTTGTTCGTGAAGGGGTCGAGGGAAATTTGTAGGCTGGTGGGGTTAAAGAGGTGGGTGGATGTAAGGGAGATTTTGGGGAGGTTGTTGTGGAAGGCCGGGTTGGATGGGGCGGGAAAGGGGGTTTGGGAGGAGGTGATGGGTGGGGGGAATAGTAAATGATTAAGTTAGAATTCTGCAACAAATTCCAAGACTTCTAAAACATAAAACATTGATGTATTCCTTGAATGCTTGAACCTCTCACCACACCGCCAAGCAGTCTTGAATTAAGAGCTCATTACCATCTCGGTCCTAAACCCCATCCCGAGATCACAGAATAACCATACTTTGGCGGCCAAGCTGGACCAGGCATCACGATACGTTCTAGTAGCCGTCTATTGTAGATGGTGAAAGTTCCATAAATGCGGTTTGTATTTAGTGTCCTTTCTAATGCTAGATAATATCTGCCAGTTTCGAGAGTTGGGGGAGGTAGTGCGGTGGCCAGTCACCTGTTGTGAAGCTTAATATTATAGTGGGTTGAGTAGGATTGACTGAACTAGGTTTTGGGTGAGTATTGCGTGATGGTGTGGAGAAGAGTAGATGGGATAAATGCGCTGTTCATCGATTTTATAGCGTGTTTGAAAGGGGAAATTCGCGACTTATGCACATATTGACATTTAATAATAGAGATGGGTGAGTGATCCAGAAACCATTGATTGAAAGCGAACATTTAAAAAGACGATTCCTATTGCGAGGAGATGCTTGTAGGAACAGAAGAGACGAGAAGGGCCCCGAATTACTTATATCATGTCTCATAAAGAACAATCTTCATTAACATACTGGTTCAATCTCATTCATCGCTCTCTTGTAGTTGCCGATGCTCCTTGGCCTCTTGAAGCGGAAACTAGGTAAAGGCTTGAGCGCCACCGTGATGCATATGGGACCCGAAGATTAGTTCCCCTGAACAACTCTCGGGTCAACTTTTACATTGAGCAAACATCCATCCACCTGTTCATTGGGGAAAAGCCGGAGCAATGGAAACCTAAGGATAATTGTAGAAAAATGAGAGGTACCGAGGATGGGATATGTGTTGCAGAATAGTCATGCAGGACGCGAGTTTAAAAGCGGAATAAGCCGCGGCCATCGTTGTCAAAAGGGCCTGTGTGAGCTTTTATGTGCTTAGGAAGGGGACACAAATTCAAATCGGAAAGAGAGCGGAATTAGAAAGAGGTAGACTCTGAACGAGTATTTATATTTCGAGTTTTGGTGAAGGGCACAGGTATCGTGCTCCTCAATGATCTTATGATTCCGTGACTTTGAAGAATCATTACGAGTGTATTTCCTGTCTTTAATAAACCATAACCCATGATATGTAATGCTAGTCTGCTAGGACTAAACTTTTGCTCCCCAAACTCCCATGAATGCATGCGCCATAAATTTTGAGTATTTGAAAATCCTCAAAGTGTAAAATCGAAATCCTTGAACGCCGCCTTAAATGCCTCAATGTCTTGCTTCTCCTCTTCCTCGGACTGGGCACAGTCTCTCCACTGAATCCGCTTTTCAAGACCAAGTAGCTTTGCCAAAACAGTCCGAGCAAATTGCAATGAGAATTTGAGAGTATCATCAAAGGGCATGGTCAGACACTTCGTACTACCCTCCATATCGTCTTCACTTGGTGGAGTCCAGATCCATACTCGGAAGAAGTCAGCCTCATCTTGACCGATTCCTGGATCTCGGACTTCAAATGCGGGATAAGTGAGGTTTTCTGCTTCGACTCGAAATGCAGCTTCAACTAGCCCCTTTCGAATCAGACTTTCAGGAACAGGTAGAAATTGCCAATGCGTGTGAACCCCACGGCCTCTGCTAATCTCATATGTCACTGCACCAAGTTTGTTGTGGCTTTTCTCAGCAACCATGTTTTGCAACGCGACCTTGAAGTGGTTCATTTCTTTGAAAGTCTTTGTCCTCGCGCTTTCTTCCTCGGGGATAAGAGCGATGGTTGGGGAATGAGTTAGAGGAATTATGAGGGCATGAGCAGGATAGTCAAGGCCCAAAGCAGCGTTAGTATTTGAAGTAGTTAAGGGGCCCTTGGCGGTGGTGAGATATGCGTCGTCCCCAATTGATGATATGAGATGAGTGGCGAGGGTCGGGTTGGACAAACAAAAGAAGCATTGATCAGGGCCTGGGGGAGGCTGTCGCTCGCCTCGACGACCCTTTCCATGCTTAAAGCGACGTCCACCTCGATCATCTTGGGAATATCTCGAATATGGATTGGCGTCAAGAGCTTGCCGCTTCGTGCCTCTTGGGATAAAGGGGGAAGCCGTGGTACCGGCCGGGAGAGGAGCAAGTGTATCGACAGAAGATGGAAGGGAAAATGCGTACAAAGCCTTTTGCTTTGCTGGATTTCCATAGGGAGCAAGGGATATGAATCGAGTCAACGGTCTGTCATTTGGGGCATCTTGAGTGGGAGTGTGGAAGAATGGTTCTCGCTCAAAGAAGAAGTCGGACGAGGAGAAATGGTATCTAGGCTTGAGGGCGGAACAAAGTTCTGCAATATGTGCTCGACTAGAGGGTTCTGTAGTACCAGCGGGTAAAGGAATCTTAGAACCTTTTCTTAACGATTCAGGCCAGATAGTTGTGAGAAGGATATCCGCAGAGTTTGCACCATGTAAAGCCTTCGCGTCGCCAGCAGTATGAAAGGGAAGATATTGCTCTTTGGATAGACCACCAACAATAGAATCGTCAAGCTGGCCACCTAAAGTGACAATTTTGATACCTTCCGAAGTTTTTGTTGTGCTGCGTTTCCCGAGGAAGTGGAGGTTGGGACATATCTGGTTCCAATTAGCACAGCTCATCGTTTCTTTTCGCACTGGCTTAGGCATCATACCTCTTCGTCTTTCTCGATCCTCTTAATTATGGACTGTGGTAGAGGATTTGTACCAAGAGTGAAATATGTCGGCAGGGGTATTGTGATTTTGCCTGCAAGAAGGTCTGCCACTGCTTCATTGTCTTCAGAGAATAAGTTGCCGGTGACAAGAGCAAGTGCGAAGCTGTTCTTGGAGTGCAGCGTCGATATCTTTGTAAATGCAGGCCGTAATTGACCATTGACGCTCCCGAGGACAATGCTATTGAGCACGGTCAGTCTCTTAGAAACAGAGTGAGTGATCTTGGGAAAGTCTGCTCCCGTTTGCTGAGATTGGGTATGGGAATCTGAGCAACTTGGATTGATGGGGTTGTGCTTACATCTTAGACGCCATAGCTGTGTTAGAGGAAGGTAATCTCCAAATAGAAAATAGAGAATTGGCCGTATCGCCGTCGAGGTTGTTAAGGCGACGGCGAGCTTTTTCAAAGCTTATCAGAAGGCTACGCTAAACCTGATTCACCCGATAAGAATTATTTTTTCAACCTTCACCATCAAAACTTTACAACACAAAAGCACTGCTCTCGAGAGCTTACGAGGAACTCAAAATGCCTGCTACGTCTTCTGGCAGGATTATCAAGGTGAGGAAGGTCAAGAAGGGGACCCCTCACCAGAAGAATCACCGATGGGAATCCTTCACTACGAAAATATCGAAGCTTAGCTCTCTCGACCCAATCCGACGAGTTCGCCGCCATGATATCGATGCAGAAGACCTCTCTACAAATACATCTTATTTCAAAGCAGGATTGGGAAAATGGCAGGAACTTAATATGTCTGAAGACTTCGTTACCTTCTCCCACGAAGTCCTCCCGCTTTGCGACAGCCTCCCGCAAATCCTCCATTTCCAGGATAAGATTATGGAAATCTTGGCTACATACATTGAGAAGAAGGAGAGAGAATCTTTGGAACCGCTGCTAGAGTTGTTGACGGATTTCGCGCACGACCTTGGGATACGATTTGAGAAATACTATGCCAAAGCCTTAGAATTGGTCACAGCTATTGCTGGAACCCCCCAAGATGTTGAGGTGATTGAATGGAGCTTTACGTGCCTGGCGTTCATGTTCAAATACTTGTCAAAGCTTCTGGTACCGGATCTAAGACCAACTTACGATATAATGGCTCCCCTCCTTGGAAAGCACTGCCAGCAACCGCACATTGCAAGATTTGCTGCTGAAGCATTGAGTTTTCTTGTCAAAAAGGCTGGTGCTCCAGCTCACCGTGAGAAGGCTCTTCCGTTGATTGTCACACATGCGAAGCAGGACCTACAGAGTGTCTTGGGCACTCGACAGTTCGGTCTCTATTATCATGGGATCATGACCTTGTTTGCTGAAGCAATGAAAGGGAATGGATTAAGCGTACATACCTCCGGTCCCGCGATTTTTCAATCGTTAGTAGTGGCCGTCGATGTGGTAGATTTGGACTCTATTGAGACATCGCCATGGATGAATGTGATATGCGGTGTTTTGACTAGCATAATTCATCACACCAGCTCAGACACCTTCAACGAGGTCCTAGATGTAGTTTTGGAGCAAGCGAACGCAGAAGTGCAATCGTTCTCCGAAATGCCAGATATTTTAAAGCTACCACGTCTCTTTCTATCTGCCCGAACATTACGAATCGTTTCAGGAGCTCGAAAGGGCACCAGGATACAGAACTGGCCTGTAGTTCTGAAAACTATTTCCAATATCCTCACGACGGTCTCGAAAAACTCCCAGATGGTGATGAAAATTGACAGTGAGTTGCAACTGTGGGAAAATCTCATTTTGAGTGTTTCGATCATCATGCAGTATGCCCCGATGGATGCAGTTATTCCATTCATCTCGACTTTTATGGATTCCCTCACAAAAGACCCCTTTGCACCGTGGTTCTTAACCTTCTGCTCGTACCTTTCCGAGGCTGAGCCAGAACGCTTTCGAAGCATAGCTCTACCTTATTTCCAGAGGTGTGTCTTCTGAACTCTGCTTTATCATACGAAGCTAACCGAATATTAGATTCATAATTGCCCACTGGTCGGACGCCGACAATGGGGACACGCTCTGCGTGCTACTTCCGAAAATGGTATCATCTGGGGTTCTTCCGAGTAATTATGGAAAAGACGGCTTTGCCCTTCCACAGTCCTGGCAAGACCATATTGTAAGCAAATTTGAGCGACTTGAAGTTAAACCTTTCCCAGAACAAGCATCTGCAGCTTCGTACGATCCAGACCCCCAAAAGTGGGAAGATAGGTGCCTGCCAAAGTACAATGCCCTGCTTGAGGTTTTAGAATGCACCAAAGTCCACCCATCGACTTACGCTAGAATTTCGGAAATCCTGCTCCGTAAAGTTAAACTTGCGTTGAGACCAGATTTTTCTTCGGCTCCAGAAGAGGCAAACTTCATTGTTGGTCGAGGCTTCTCGTCCCTACTGAAGATGATAAAAGGGGCTGGCGCGCTGGACAGAGCTTTAGAGCCATTATTGAGAGCACGCGTCCCCAAATATGCTCGGCTCCCAAAATTCTTAGAAGCGTTGCTGGCATATGAGCAGAACCTCAAATCATCACCAAGCCCCCCGAAGGTCATACCAAGTGAGGGAAACTCATTGACGGCAGAATTAGAGGATACAGAAGACGAATTGGTTGATCCGTTAATTGCAAATCTGTCGACTGGTTCTCACGAACTCCGTCTTCTTTCTTTACGCCTCTTGGAACATATTTACAATCTAACTCACTCGTCCATTTCGGAAGCGCTATCTGTCATGATCGTGGTAGAGCAAACACCGCTTGATCTTCAAACTGCTCGATCTGCATCAATGCATATTCGCAAGCTTGCTACATTATACCCCCACCAGCCTAAAGATTCATGGTTGAAGCAAGCCATACCGACATTCTGCTTTGGGATGTTTACTGTTAAATTTGCACAGATATGGGAAGATGCGAGTGCTGCGTTGAAGCAAATATCAGAATTCCCGGGAGGGGAGAAGCCAGTTGCTGAGCTAGCTTTCAAATGGCTTGAGACGCCGTCGCTCCCGTGGGACGGTTCTGCTCGAAATGTCGAGCAACCTCGTAACGGTGGCCTAACAGATTTTGAGTGTTCAAATCTTATGAAGCTTGACCAGCTCGCAAAAGATTCGGCATCTGGTGTTTTGAATGCACGCCAAACCATGCTAGAAAACTTTGCGTCGGCTCAGCAGTTGGTGGAAGAGCGACCTTTATCCGCCAGGGCGCAGGCACTTCGGGTTCTTTCTGCCGTGCCAAGTAGCGCCGAGAGACGCTCCAAAATACTAGTTCCTATGTTCCTTTCCTGGGCGGGCGAGCAAGGAGATTTGAAGGAAGGAATCAATGGTGAAGAAGAATCTGTTCTAAGTGACTGGACAAGAAAAGATCAAAAATCTCAGCTCGATTTATTCGGACTTTTTACGAATCCCAAATCGCTGTTCAAGTCAGAGCAAGTTTATGACGCTCTTCTACAGTTACTTGCCAACGGAGATATCGAAATCCAGAAATCTGCCCTCAAGGCCATCTTCACCTGGAAACATAGCAGCATCAAACCATACGAAGAGAATCTTCTGAATCTGCTCGATGAGGCACGTTTCAAGGAGGAAGTTTCTATCTTACTACGGGGACAGACTCTAGTTCAAGCAGAGCACCGTGCTGACCTCATGCCCATTCTTTTAAGACTTCTTTATGGACGTGCCATTTCTAGAAAAGGTGCCGCTAGTGGGCGACAAGGCCTAGAAGCCAGGAGATTGACTGTGTTGCGTAATCTCGGCCTTCAAGACACTGAGGATTTCTTGGATATTGCGCTTGGAGATCTGAGAGACATTACCTTGATCAAGGATGGCGTATTCCAAGATTCTGCTCTCAACAAAGATCTCTTAAGTGTTAGAAAACAGGTCGGGTTCACCAACATGATTGGAGTTGTTTTGAAAGAGCTGGGAACCAAGGTCGGGCCTTTCACTCGGAAATTGCTGGATGCCTTGCTTTATTGTTTCGTCCGGTCTTCCCGACAGCTGCAGCATGACCCCGATGACTGCGAGGATGGAACTGATCAATCAAGTGAAACGTCAATGCTGAAAACTATCCGACAAACTGGCTTGAAGTGTTTCATTCTTCTCTTTGCCAATTCAGAGACCTATGATTGGTCTCCTTATATCAGTGTGATTATCCAAGAAGTGGTCCTTCCAAGATTGGATAATTTGCCAGTCGAATCTGCGCAGGGGATATCAGGCGTTCTTCGACTACTCCACACATGGTCAAATTCGCCGATGACAGCTCTTTTCCTTGGACGAAACGACCGAATCTTACCGAAGGTAGCAGAATGCCTTAATCCGCAGAAGTCAAAGGACGAGGTGAAGTTATTCGTGTTGAGCATAGTTTCAAATGTGGTAAAAATGTCCCACGAAGATGTCAAAAATAGTATTCAGATAAAGAATGACCTTCTCGGCCCAAATATGGATCACTTTTTGACCCAGATTGGTGGTGTGCTCCGAAGCCAGCATGACATCAGCAAAGATCTTCTTGAAAGCTGCGTGGGAACCGTCTCAGAATTGGCTCCATTTGTTACTACGTCTACCCAGGCCCAAAATCTCGTGGACGTTTCAATCTTCTTGTTAGATCAGCCTTCAAGGCGAGTCAATCCCAAGACAAAAGGCGGCCTATTGCTGGTTTTGGAGCATTTTGTCCCACTTTATGATCTGCAGAACGATTCGGTATTGAAGGACAAAGTCTATAATACGGTGACCTCCCTTTTTGGATTCTTCAAAGACAAATCGAGTCGTGAGGTTCTGTCTAGAGTTTTGATGATCTATTCTCAAAAGGACCCGGTCCTTAACGAGGTTGCTAAACTCTGTATGGACCTCAACTCATTTGTCACGGGCCGTCTAGATGCACCGGATTATGACCGTCGTTTGAAGGCATTCAATATCATCAATGCTGAGCGAGATGTACCATTTACGGCACGCCAATGGACACCACTTCTGTACAATCTGCTATTCTATATCCGACAAGATGAAGAATTTGGAATACTATCCTCAAACTCGTCGGACGGCATCTGCCAATTCATCGTCGCTGCTGCGAAGACTGAAGATGCCGAGCTAACCTCGTTCCAAAATATGTTCTTGACCATACTCATGCCAGCTCTATTTTCTGGTGCTCGCGAGCCTTCAGAAGTTATTCGACGAGAATACGTGAAAGTAATGGCTCATTTGGTTCGGACGTTCCCTATTTGGTCAGAAGTTAGCGACATGAGCAATCTTCTGGCTGGTGAGGATGAGCTAGAATCGTCGTTCTTCAATAATATCTTGGCACCAGGTAAAGGACGACAGTCTAGCGCCTTAGGTCAATTATCAGCTGCATCAGAACGAGGAGAGTTGACGGGCAAGAATGTCAGCCATTTCTTCGTACCTCTCATTGAACATTTCATATTCGATAGAGCGGAGGGAAATGATGCTCATAATCTTGCGGCTGAGGCTACGACGGCAGTAGGTATATTAGCTGGATCGTTGGAATGGCCCCAGTATCGAGCTATGCTCCGTCGTTTCATTGGATATGTTGAAGCCAAGCCGGAACTCGAAAAGCAAATCATCAGATTATTAGGCAGGGTTATTGATGCCCTGGCGCTTGCTGCAGAGTTTTCCGATGGTGATCTGGAATCCAAAAAACCAAGCACTCTGGCCCTGACCATGCCAAAAAAACTAAAACTAGCCGATGACCTTACCTCAAACATACTACCACCTTTAACATCCTATATTCACGACAAAGACGAGTCAACCGTCAGTCTCCGTGTTCCTGTCGCCGTTATTGTCGTGAGGCTGCTCAAGCTTTTGCCTCAGGAGCAATTAAATGAACGACTGCCTGCTGTCTTGACGGACATCTGTCACATTCTCAGAAGTAAAGCGCAAGAATCACGGGATATGACGCGCGATACGTTAACTAAAATATGTGTGTTGCTTGGTCCGTCTTGCTTTGGATTTGTGCTCAAAGAACTGCGAGGTGCTTTAGCACGGGGATATCAACTGCATGTGCTTTCGTATACTATGCACTCGATACTTGTAGCAACAACCCCAGAGTATGCTCCAGGAGACCTAGACTATTGCTTGCCCTCGATCGTCGCAATTATCATGGACGATATCTTTGGCGCTACTGGCCAAGAAAAGGATGCCGAGGAGTATGTCAGCAAGATGAAGGAGGTCAAGAGCAGCAAGAGTCATGACTCCATGGAGCTGATTGCCAAGACAGCAACTTTGAGTCGATTGACAGATCTAGTTCGACCCATCCAAGTCCTCCTGAAAGAGAAGCTCAACCTGCGGACGGTCCGAAAGATCGATGAGTTACTGAACAGAATTAGTACCGGGCTATTGAGAAACTCAGCCGCCCAAAGCCGCGATAGTCTGATTTTCTGTTATGAGGTTATCCAGGATGTGTATAACAGCGAAAAGCCACAGCAACAGGCAAAAGTAGATTACAGGCTCAAGAAGTATCTGATTCAAAAGGGAGAAAAGAAGAGTGGGAATCGTGGAAGCACAACGGTTTATACCTACAAGCTTGTCCGATTTGCGTTCGATGTTCTACGATCAGTTCTGAAGAAGTACGACAATCTCCGAACGGGTGCGAACCTGGCCGGATTTATTCCAATACTGGGTGACGCTATAGTGCAGGGCGAGGATGAAGTCAAAATATCTGCATTTCGACTTCTCGCCACAATCGTTAAAGTACCTCTGAAAGTGAGCAGTGATGGGACGAACCTCTACAGAATTGCCACTGCAGAGGCGACAAGAAGTATATCAGCATCCACTGCTACGAGTTCCGATATATCTCAAGCTGCTTTAAAACTTATCTCAAATGTTCTTCGCGACCGTCGAGATGTTCCTGTCAAAGATACTGCTGTAGATGAGCTCCTCACAAGAATGAAGGATGACATGACAGAACCGGAGAGGAGACACGTGACTTTCAATTTCCTCCGAGCAGTCATGGATTCGAAGGTTGAGACAGCAGTGGTGTATGACACCCTAGACCACGTAGGCACAGTCATGGTAACAAACGATGACAAAGACACTCGAGACTTGGCACGAGGAGCTTATTTCCAATTCCTCCGCGAATATCCGCAGAAGAAAAACCGATGGACCAAACAACTCGGATTCATCGTAGCAAACTTAAAATATGAGCGAGAAGGAGGACGGCTGTCTATTCTCGAAGTCATTCATCTTTTGATTTCAAAGTCAGCTCAAGACTTTGTGCAAGAAGTCTCTGCAACATGCTTCGTACCACTGATCTTCGTACTTGCAAATGATGAAAGTGAGAAGTGCCGGATGGCTGCCGGAGAGGTGATCAAGGAGGTCTTCAAGAAAGCTGACAAAGAGCGAATGGGCACTTTCCTGGCACTTCTTCGATCATGGATCAAGCAGTCAGAGAACGCATCTGTGGTACGATTGGCACTTCAGACTTATGGATTCTATTACGAATCGCAAGCTGTGGATGACAGTGATGTTCTGATGCTCCTTGAATCCATTATTGAGACTGTCAAGACAGCGGAAGACTCTGAGTGTGATTGGGATCAAATCTTCGCCGCCTTGCAATTATGTTCTATTCTTGTGCAGAAGTTTCCTGAGACAATGTTCTCGTCGTCAACCTCCCCACTCTGGACGGCAACTAGGAGATGTCTGTCTTACCCACATGCGTGGGTCAAAGAATCATCCGCTAAGCTCATCGGAGCCTATTTCGCCGATTTCGCAAGGAACAATATCGAGACTAACTTCAAAGGCCTACCGCTGAGAGGTTCGGGTGGATTGAAGCTGAAGGGCGACGATATCTCTGAACTAATTCGTAGATCGGCCAATATGTTCAGAACACCCGGTCTTACTGCCGAGCTTGGTCAAGAAATCGTCAAGAATCTCGTGTTTCTAGGAACCGTTGCTGGAATTAATGACGTCTCTTTGAAATCGCGGCAAGTAGACGATGAGGACGACGAAGACGACGTTGCGGATGACGAGGCGGAAGGAAGGAAGAGCGCTCTCCAGTACCTGTTTGGAAGGCTAAGCTTCATTTTAAGAAGAGAGACCTCCCCGCCTCGCGCACCCGCTCTAATCCCCAAAACCTCCGCCCTCATCCTCATCGAAAAACTTACCGAGAAGCTCCCCACCCCTACCCTTTCCCCCTGCCTGAAAACCATCCTCCTCCCATTACACAACCTAACCGACCCCTCAATACCAACGCCCTATTCTACAGACGACCTCTTCAAAACCAACTATGAAGCCTTACGCTCCTCATCTGAAGGTTTGATGGAGACGCTGAAGAGGAAGGTAGGCACGAAAGATTATTCAGAAGCGTTGTTGAGGATTAGGGAGGGTGTGAAGGAGAGGAGACAGGCGAGGAGTGGGAAGAGGAAGATTGAGGCTGTTAGTATGCCGGAGAGGTTTGGTGAGCAGAAGAGGAAGAAGACGGAGAGGAAGAAGGAGAGGAGGAAGGAGAAGGGGGTGGAACATGGGAATAGGAGGAGGGAATATTAGATTTTTGGTGGGAGTGGCGTTGGCTGGGTTGCATTGCTGGTGTTTGGGGTCTTGGAAATAGGATCTTGTGCACTGCCAGGTGGGAAAAGATAGTATAGAAGAATTAACATTGTCATGTAGAAAACTCTTGAGGACATTTTGCACAGCCTTTGTGTGAGTGAGGATTGTTTTTCCATTTCCCTTACTTTGTACATCTATTCTGTGATCGTTCGGGATACCGCCCGTCTTTTGTTTGTAAAATCCACCAGGTATTCTCGATATACTCCATGCATCCATGCCGCTAAACTCATGTCTCTTCCACAAGGTATCATACATTCCCCGCTCGCCCCTTCAATCGTTCCAAGTCTCATCAAGACATATTCTCCTCCATTGATTCTTCACTCTTCCCACCCCATTCTCTGTCTTCCGAAAACCCTCCACACCCCCCTCCAATCCTCAATTCTCAACCCATCAGATCTACACTCATGACAGTCGCCCATCCCCAAACGGCCCTTCCCCTTTAATCCCAGCCCCCTCGCCCCGAGCCGTCTTACTCCCATCATCCCAAAACTCCACATCCCCATCCTCTCCCAGGCTGCCCTTCTTAACCAGTTCCCCGCGGTCCCTCATCAGATCCTCAATCGTCAACTTCTTATCTCCAAATATCCCCAAATGGTCGGAAATTATGTGCCGGTTGCGACATGAGGGACAGGTGATGAGGACGCTGCCGTGGTGGTAGCCTTGCTTGGAGATGGAGTGCGTACTGCGGGTTGAGCACGGCGTGCATGTGAATGTTAGTTCGTAGGTTGGTCGGGGGGGTTGGGGTTTGGATTGTAGTTTAGCTGTGGTGGGTGTGGAGGGACTGGTGGGTTCGGGAGAAGGATTAGGGTTGGAGAAGAGGGACCGGGTGGTTGATAGCGGGCGGTAGGAGGAGGGTTGGAGGAAGGGTTGAGGGTGGGTGATGGGTCGGAAGATTCGTGAGGATAGCTGTATTTGTGAAGACCGTGGTGTTAAGCGTGAGAACGCCCTTAGAGCTGTGAGAGGAGTTGTGAATGGCGGCATGGTGGGGATATTTTGTTGTTGTGCCTTTTGTCTCCAAGAAGTTTACCTAGACAGGGCGACAATTTTCAGGCGATGACGGCGACGGAAAAACATCGGGCCGTTTGGAAGTGATAGACACGACCTGCATTCACACCCAGTTGCTTTAAAAATGCGAGATGCAAGACCACAAGACAACAGTTTCACCATTGCCCAGAATACTCACCTCTCAACGATCCTTATATTAACGGCACATATTTCTGTATTTGCCAACCTCCATTGTCTGGAAGAACGAAGAACAACACCACCAATACATGCATGGTAGGAACTGCAGCCTTGTAGCCACCCCACCAAAATAATTCGAGATCGACGCGTCAAGTACTTTCGAGCGAGTGTGATATATTTGTTTCTAGCAAGTTGGAGGAGTAAATAGAGATAAAGATGATCAGTGGAAAGGCGACTCGGGGGAAAATCAGACCTCCACGAAGAGCTGTAGGTTATGACTTTTGCTTTTTAGTTTATTACCCCACTACTTCCCTCTTTGCTCGCGGATTCACCTCTTTCCTCCCACCGCCACTCTTTTCGCAGAACTTCGAGCAACTCACCCAGGAGACTCCAGACTTACGCGCATGTCTACCCATAAGTCAAGATGGCGACTATTGAATCATTTAGTAGCGCTCTGGCGTATTCTTTGCAACTAAGTCAACTTTCTCGTTCTGTATTTTCCCCTACAGTTCAGCGAGATCTTTAGACTCAACGTGGCTAACGATAACGAATAGGGTATTAATGGTCATGGCGGCGTCGACGATTTCGAGTCTGGGTGGGCCACCCTCTCTTCAGCCTTGCGCGAAATCCACGAGAAAAATGCCTCTAAACTCTCGTTCGAACAACTATACCGTGCCTCATATAAGATCGTCCTGAAGAAGCAAGGTGATCGACTATATGATCGTGTCAAGGAATATGAGGAGCAATGGTTTGGCGGACAGGTTATGCCGTCGATTCGCAAGCTCATCACTCCTAACCTACTCAATACTGCGGTTAGTGGAGCGTCAGGCACGACAGCTAACGAGAGGCGCCTTACCGGAGAGCAGTTCTTGCAGGGACTCAAGACATCATGGGAGGATCATATTACGGTCATGAATATGACGACCGATGTCTTGATGTACATGGATCGAGTCTATTGTGCAGATAATCGCAAGGCCTCTATCTTTACAACTTCCATGGGACTCTTTCGCGATCACATCCTACGCTCTCGGCTGACTGAGTCTGAGCTTATTACATTCGACATCTTCAACTCGGTTGTCTTAGATCAGATCTCTATGGAACGTGAAGGCGATGTCATCAACAAACACCTTATTCGGTCCTGCATATACATGCTCGAGGGTCTATACGAGACCGACGAAGAGAACGAACACGAGAAGTTGTACTTAACAGCTTTCGAGATAGAATTTCTAAAGGCGAGCAGAGCATTTTACCAAAAGGAATGTGCGAACCTACTTAGTGAAGGAGATGCGAGTACGTGGTTACGGCAGACCAACAAGCGCTTTGCAGAGGAAGAGGCCCGCTGTCAGACAACCATCTCAATGCTCTCTGCGCAGAAGATTGCCAAGGTTGTGGAGGATGCCATGGTCCGTGAGCATCTCACAGAATTCCTTGCTCTCGAGGGTAGTGGTATCAAGGCCATGATTGAGAATGATCGGTATGAGGACCTGCGGCTCCTATATCAACTAATTAGTCGCATCGATTCCTCAAAGGATCCTCTAAAGGTGGCCTTGCAGGCTCGAGTCATGGAGCTGGGTGCGGAGGTAAATAAGACAATTGAAACGACGGACTTCTCGGCTGCTCCTGAAGCTCTACCTGAGGATGGTGAGCCAGTTGCGGAGGGCAGTGAGAAACCAAAGGTCCCGAAAATGACTCACGCTGCGAAGTTGACAGCTGCGGCGATCAAATGGGTTGAACTCGTATTGCAACTCAAGGATAAATTTGACAACATGTGGAAGAAATGCCTGGATGAGGATCTTATTCTCCAGACAGCACTCACCAAAAGCTTCTCCGATTTCATCAACCTTTTCCCTCGTTGCTCGGAATATGTTTCACTGTTCATTGACGACAATCTGAAGCGTGGAATTAAAGGCAAGACAGAGGCTGAGATTGATGAAGTTCTTGACAAGGCTACAACTTTGCTGCGGTATATCCAGGACAGGGATATGTTCGAGCGATATTACAAGAATCATCTTTCCCGCCGATTGTTGCACAACAAATCAGAATCTGCAGATGTTGAGAAGCAGATGCTTTCACGGATGAAGCTCGAGCTAGGTAGCAGCTACACCAACAAACTGGAGGGTATGTTCAAGGACATGTCGATGTCGGAAGAGTTGACTGCTGGATATCGGACACATATCTCGAATTTGGGCGACATGGATCGAAAGCGAATAGACCTTGGTGTTACTGTTTTGACAACCAACAATTGGCCAATGGAGGCATTGGGCGGCACCAGCTCCGTTCAAGAGGATGGGACGCGACAAGATTGCCAGTGGCCACCACAGCTACAGACATTACAAGACTCTTTCAAGGCATTCTACTTAAAGGAGCGAAATGGTCGGAGGCTTACATGGCTCGGTTACTCGGGCGATGCAGTCATGCGCTGCGTTTTCCCAAAGATCCCCGGAAAGGAGGGCGCACTTGGTCGGGGACGGAATTATGACCTTACAGTTCCAACTTACGGCATGGTTGTTTTACTCCTCTTCAATGATCTTGCTGATGGAGAATACATATCTTTCGACGAGATCCTAGCGAAGACCAACATTCCGAGCTCGGATCTCAGTCGTATCCTTACTGCTCTCGCCATAATTCCAAAAGCTAAGGTACTTTGCAAGCAACCGGCCACCAAGGAATCACCTAAATCCGGTGATAAGTTCTGTTTTAATACTCACTTCGTCTCCAAGTCAATCAGAATTAAGGCCCCGGTTATTGCTGGAGCCGTGAACAAAGTCGAGGGAGACGAAGAGCGGAGAGCTACGGTGGACCGAAATGATGAGCATCGAGGCATTGTGATCGATACTTCCATCGTTCGCATTATGAAGTAAGTCCCACTTTCCCTCTTTTAATTCATAAATACTAATTAAATCGTAGGGCACGCAAAGAGTTTACCCACCAACTCCTCTTCGCCGAAGTCATCAAGCAACTATCCGATCGTTTCCGACCGGATGTGAATATGATGAAGCGCAGAGTAGAATCGTTGATCGAGAGAGAATATTTGGAACGAGTTGAGGAAGCTAATATACCTACATACCGATATTTGGCCTAGGTATTGATATGGAAAGTGGGTACCAATGTGTGTTTGTATTGTTTTTCTGATCTACGATGCATGGCTTGCGAGCGAGGGCTTTTGCATCCGACACAACGGATAATTCAGGGACTGGCGTATTGGTAACTTGACAGGCGATTTGGCGGGAGTTTGCCAATGGTTGGCCCAGCGGGTGTATGTAGCTCTGCAATAAAATCTCACAATCCTCAATACCCCCAGTGTGTTTCGCCCGTTCTCATTGAGTGGAAGTAGGTAGGACCTATCTCACGTGGTATGGCGCTAGTAAAGTGATGATGACATTGTTCAACGCGCTTTCGACCAACACAGGGATTTTCTTGACGAACAAGAAACATCACAACATTCTCAGTCGAAGCCCACAATATCTTTCAGTATCTTTCAATAATAACCTCTCATTGCGAGGTTCCAAGTACGATCTGTGATGATATTTGCCAGACGCTAATAGACGTCAATGCCGTCAGTATCATTCTTAGTCAGGGACCCCAACTAGCATAACTGCAAGTGCTTTGTGATTCCTACTCTTGATTTTGCATTTCTTATTTCCTTCTTCTATACTATCTTGTTCTGGCTACGCAGCAGTGTGATGTTCACAAGGAGAGTAGTCACCCAAAGACTCACTTTAGGATTTTCGCGCGGTCATTCTCCTTTGCGTTTCCTTTGTACCATTCCGAATCGCTTACCAGCAATCTCTTCGACTTCTGAATCTCATAATACTTGCCCGACTCTGTCATATAGTCGGCTAGGACTAGCACCCAAAATGGTAACCACCCGCTCCCAAAACACCACCTCACCAACATCCTCGCCTTCAACCACAATGACCGCGTCAAAAGGATCTCAACAAACCATTTTAATCCTCGGAACCGGCTGGGCTGGCTGGACCCTCGCGCAATCCCTCTCACCACCCAACACCAACACAAAAATCATCCTCATCTCACCCCACCGAACCATGGCCCTAACACCCCTTCTTGCCTCCGCTGCCTGCTCCATCTTCTCTGACCGCATAGCCGAAGAACCCGTGCGTCGCCGCAATAAAGAGTTCACAAAATACCAAGCTTCGGTCTTGTCCATCAATTTCTCTGCAAAAGAAGTAAAATGCAGGAGTGCGATTGGGAGTCAGCGTTCCGGTGTAAGTGACGGGGATGGTGGGGAGGGTGATGTGGTGAGGCAGGAGTTTGTAGTGGAGTATGATAAATTGGTTTTAGCTGTCGGGTGTGAGGTTAATACATTCGGTACTCCGGGCGTGGCGGAAAATGCACTGTTTATGAAGACCGTCAAAGACGCCCGCACTCTCCGCGAAAGAATACTGGATTGTTTCGAGGAAGCATCGCTCCCCAACCTAACGCCGACCCAGCGCAAAGAGATATTGCATTTTGTTATCGTGGGCGCGGGACCTACCGGCGTTGAATTAGCGGCTGAGATTGATGAATTGGTGCAAGATCATTTATTGGCTGTGTATCCGCATCTCAAAGGGGATGTAACGATATCACTGTATGATGTTGCGGATCGCGTTTTGGGGCAATTTGGGGAGAAGTTGAGTGAGTATGCGATGGAGAGGTTTAGGGCAAGGGAGGGTGTCAGGCTATGCACTGGACGGCATATTGAAAGCGTTGAGGAGAAGGGGCTGTGGGTTAAGGAGGAGGGGTGGATGGGATGTGGTGTGCTTGTTTGGGCGACGGGGAATAAGGCTTGTAGGCTTATACGAGAGATGGAGGGCGTGAAGAAAAGTGACGGTGGAATGGAAAGGATATTAACCGATCGCCATCTCCGCGTTCTCAAACCCGGCAAAGATGGAGAAAAGCCCACCTTAGTAGGAAACGGGACCGTCTTCGCACTCGGGGACGCCGCAGACATCGATGACGGCTCGCTACCCACTACAGCCGAAGTAGCAGTTCAAAAAGCAGAATGGCTAGCTAAATACCTGAACGAAGAAGAGGAGGGCAAAGGGTTCGAGTATAAACAGAAAGCATTAGTAGCGTATATTGGGAGAGGAGATGGGGTAATTGAGGGGAAGCAGGATTGGACGGGTGCAAGTGCATGGTTGGCATGGAGAAGTGGCAATTTGGAGTGGACAAGGAGTTGGAGGCGGCGGGCAATGATCTGGGTTTATTGGATGTTTAATATGTTGGATGGGAGGGAGGTTGCAAGGCGGTAGCGAGGGTACTGTACAGTAGTATCTTCATGACGCTGGCATCCTGATGTCTAGTGTAAGCAAGGTTGGCTTGGTCCAGCCAGCTCACTATTTGGGGTAATTGATCAATTCAACAATAAATAGTGGGCCGACTTAATTGATCATCCTGGATGATGAGCTGAATGTACTCAAAACGAAGGTTTGTTTTGGGGTTAGTGCCCGACCGCACGCTCCCGCATTTGCAAATGAGCTATTCTTTTATTCTTCGGGGCTTACTATTTATCCTCATCCTTTTCATCTCTCCCCGGGTTCAAAGCATCTAATACTATATATCATTCCTCATAGACATTGAACACTAAAGTATAGGTCTCCTTTAGGCAGTTTAGTAGTTGTGCTAGCTAAATTTGTACATTGGGATTTTTAAAGGCAAGCGTCATCTCTCCAATCAATTTGGTTTATTTGGTAGCACGGTGATCTCGGTCAAATACCGTACTTCCGCTCATAGATCCATACTCTATGGACGCTTTAGTCCTTCCCCAAGAGCGAGCGCCTCTTTATTCAAGATATCTCTCTCCCTTGTAATAAATAATAGTAACGCTCAACGGGTTGAAAAGTCACTTAACTCGTTGATCTTCACAAAAGTCTAATGTTATTACCCAACACCTCAAGTCAAGTGTGTCAAGCGTGGAAATAGAAAATGCCCCATGTCGTCGCTCATATTCGTAGGTAACTGCGCTAATTATACCTAATTAGAGGGGGTCCAGGATCCACAAGTCGTGGAGCAAAAGCCTTCAAATGAAAGGTCTTTTTAGAGGGAGGGACCTGTCAATTCCATTTGGCGATATCGTATTAGTTTAAGTCATGCCACAGGGAATGGTTATAGGAGAAGCCGACTTGTACTATTCTGCTACAGTTTTCCACTACTAATCTCATGAAGAAAATAAGATATCATAATATCATAATCCAAAAACACAGCCAAATAATTATTACAGTCCTCCAGTTAACCATAACACCAAACCCTCGAATCAAGCAATGGTCACGGAATATCCAATCATCATATTCCAGAATAAATCGTCGTCCTCAGCGGGGCAACTCATCCTAGCCATCTACCAAAAAAATCACGTCATCCCATACTTCCATAACTCCTTCCCTCATCTTTAATAAGCCCCACTATCTTCAATTAACCCCTATCTACCTCAGTATCGCCCGTCTCCAGATGAACTGTCTTCCTCCTCTCCGCTTCCCTCGTCTCCCACAGCCAAGCCATCCTCTGCTCCTCAGCTAAACTTGCATCACCAACGCCCCAAACCTCAATAGCATCAATTTCAAACCGATCCTGCCAATCCGCACCGTTGGCAGATCTTGCCGACGCCGGCAGTTTCGAGGGCTGGAACGAACCTCCGCTCGAGGTGATATGGGTGAAGACACCGAACTCGAGCGCATCGTCAATGTGTAGTGATACGGGCCCAAGGGGAATGTATTCGTCGCCGATCAGCGAGCTGCGGCGGGTTATGCCCGGGCTGAAGGAGCCGGAAAAACTGCTCTCCGAGAAACTGCTGGAGCCGTAGGCGGTGTCATGCGCCGAGTAATTGGTGACCGATGATCGGCGGGTGCTGTTGGACTGCTGCGAAGCTGTCATGGAGCTGTAGCTTGGCAGGGGGGAGCCGAAGCCTAGCCCCGAGTACAGTGAAGGGGGTTTGTTGAAGTACGTGTAGTTTTGGTTGACGGAGGAGGCGGGGAAGACGTCGTGGACGGGGGAGAGCTGGAATAGGGTAGTTTCATCAGTTCCAAATGTGGATTTGTTGGTTGCTTCCCAAGGAACGGGGATGTAGGCGCCGTAGATGATACGCTGGGTGTCTTGGGCAGGAGATGCTGTTGAAGCCGCCCCGGGTTCAAGGGGTAGGGGGGAATTCACGCTGGAGGACAGTCGGCGGTGCGGTAGTTCGTCGAGGAATGCGCGCGCATTGCTCTGCTTTGTGGTGGGAGAGAGGAGAGTGCCCGAGACGAGCAAAATGGAGGGTGAATGCCACTTGAACACAGAATTCTCAAAGGAGCCCATGCTGTACCCGTGGTCATGGCCGAGATAGAGCGGACGCAAGCGGCGAAATATACTCTTGTCGGAAAAAACGAAGGAGAGTTGGGAGAGCAAATTGAGATCGAGAATTTCACCTTGCACAGGCAAAAGAGGGTCCGGTGTTGGAATCTGCACAGCTTCTACATGAGAGGCACCCGTAGCAGTTGGAATTTCGGAAGTAGATGACGGTGCAGCTTCTTCCGGAGCGGAGGTCTTGCTCTTGTGGACATCTAAATCCTTTGGGAAAAGGAAATGCTCAAACAGAGGGTCAAAACTATCGAACAGATGAGGAAGCGTGTTTGTGACCACGGCGTCAAATGTCTTGTATCCGATGCCTGAAATCTGCTCGACCCCAAAGGACGCCAGGATGCACATGGAAGCTGCACGTAGACCTTCGAGCCGTTTCTTGTGCAATTGAGTTGTGTACAATGATACGTGCTCCGCGCGTCCGAGAGGAGCAATGAGAAGGAGGAGCTGGAGAAGCTTTAGAAAGCTCTCGCTTGGGATCGAGCCATGTTGGACATTAGCCTTCTCACCCTTCTTGTACACTTCTAGAGCATCTATGAGCTCAAAAGCATGGAATGCGAGCTCGTCTTCGTCGTCTCCGCCTTCTTCGTGCTTTTTGTTCCCCGCCGTAGAAGCTTCGGCTGTTACACCTTGGTCTTCACTCGCAGGAGCAGCTCCATCATTTTCCTCCTCTGCATGCTCATTTTCCTTCGCAGCAGCAGTCGAAGCCTCTGGTTCAAACACAGCACAAGCCCTCCATATTTCCCGTCTCCAAACTTCCTTGTCACTGTGGAGCACCTTCTTATACCTGCCCGTCATCAAGCACACTATCACCAACAGCGCGTCGCCCGTTAACACTGTCGGCGCATGGCTTGGAAAAGGAAATGCGCCAACATAGCTGCACAATTTATACAGCGCCGCTCCCGATCCTAGGGCATCAGGCAGCTCAAGAAACTTAACAAGCGTGGCTTCCGGCCAGTATCTCACCCCGCCCGGCTGCTCCTCGGCCAGCGACTTGAACGTCTGCTTGAAGCAGCGGAGTTCGAAGGGCGAGAGGCATTTCTCAGCGAAGATGTTCGTGAGGCGGAGGGCGAGCTCCTCTTTATAAGTTCACATCATCAGGATCTTAGCTCTCATGAGGTTTCACTCTACGATTCTGCATACCTGGAGAGGGCGGGCCGGCGGTCGTCGAATTGCCCTGACCCATGATTGTAAGTGTACAGGTGTTGTAATGTTGTTTCTCTTATCTCCTCATCTCCCTCAAGCTGGGAAAGTTGTAATCACGAGACGGCTGATAAGAATTCTGGGGTTCCTATACCCCACGGATTTACCCCGCGATTACGTTAATCGGCCATGGCAAAAGAAAAACTATCGCTGTTTTTTGCAACATTTTCAGATATCGCAAAATCGACGTCTGCTACATTACTTGACAAATATACTACAACTATAGATTGGCAGATCTTGTAATTCATGTACATACAATAAATAAAGCCAAGCTATACAAGATCAGCCAAGTCAAAGTTAAAGTCTGATTTAAAGCCTTTTTTCAATTACTTTGACTTAAATTTAGAAAAATAATAACTAATTTGACTACTAATATTAAAGTTAAAGTTTAAAAACTAAGTTGATTTAAGTATATTATTTATAGTACCAAATTTATACGATAAAATTTAAGGGGGAAATAACTTCAAAGTTTACCCATACAAATCACAAACAAAATTTTAATATTATATAATCCAAATAAGTGATATCTTGGTGTGGGATTTTAA